>ERZ842401.1520-NODE-1520-length-32955-cov-9.150061_pt1 | contig 32955 bp, 30 predicted proteins | sample MGYA00521270_ERZ842401 | MGnify/ENA primary metagenome ERZ842401 (study PRJEB31892, sample SAMEA3878208) | bioreactor metagenome | biome: Moose rumen | place: Sweden | collected 2011-10 | study: EMG produced TPA metagenomics assembly of the PRJEB12797 data set...
CGGCTATTCTTGTCTCGTAAGTTCTTATCGCAATAAACATTCACATCAATTCATAAACTCGAAAAATAACTGCCCTGCTGGGAAAAAATCTCGGCGGGGTAAATTTTTATGTCTGGAGGAAGTCCTTTCATGATTACCCCTTACGATTGGCGCGAAAACTGGAAGCATAAACTTTTTGACGGCTCATTTTTCTTTCACAGGCTGATTGCACGAAGAATGAAGCGTGATGTATTGATCGTTCACACTCAGCATTTAGGGCTTGACTCGTATGAACCAAGATTAGCCGTGCTTGAACTCATGACACGGGAAATCAAGAATTACGGCGTTGAAGGAGCTACGGCGGAAGTCGGAGTTTACAGAGGGAAATTTGCGATGATGATAAATCATTATTTGCCTGATAGAAAGTTATATTTATTCGACACATTCGAGGGCTTCGATGAGCGCGACGCTGAAGCTGACAGAGCCGGGAAATTCTCAACAGCAACAGAAGATTTTTCGCGAACCTCAGAAGAATTAGTACTCAGCAAAATGGAACATAGAGAGAACTGCATTATACGCAAGGGCTGGTTTCCTGAGACGGCAGAGGGGATTGACGATAAGTTTTGTTTAGTGAGCCTCGACGCAGATTTGTATCAACCGATTTTAGCAGGCCTTGAATATTTTTACCCGAGACTTAATCACGGAGGAGTAATCATAGTTCACGACTTTAACAATAAAGGATATACCGGAGTTCGTCAGGCCGTCCGAGAGTTCAGCGACAAAAACAGCGTCGGTTATGTCTGTCTTCCTGATGAGTGTGGAACTGCCGTAATCGTAAAGTAAAAAAAATTTCCCCCCGCTCACTCAAGAACGAGGGGATTAACTTTATTATCGCCTTAAAACTTTTGAGAGAAACTCCTTCGTTCTCGGCTGTTTAGGATTGTCAAAAACTTCATCGGGAGTTCCTTCCTCGCTGATTACGCCCTTATCGATGAATAATACCCTGTCCGAAATTTTATGCGCAAATCCCATTTCATGCGTAACAAGGTACATCGTCATTCCTGAGTCAGCAAGTTCCTTCATAACGTCGAGAACTTCACCGATCATTTCCGGGTCTAATGCGCTTGTAGGCTCGTCAAAGAGTAACACGTCCGGGTTCATCGCTAAAGCACGCGCAATCGCTACACGCTGTTTCTGGCCTCCTGAAAGTCTATCAGGCCATTCGTCGATTTTGTCAGCAAGTCCAACACGAGCAAGTAACTCTTGAGCTTTTGCATCAGCCTCGTCCGGAATCATGAGCTTTAATAAGACTGGTGAGAGCGTTAAATTCTTCCTGACAGTTAAATGCGGATAAAGATAAAAATGTTGAAACACCATACACATTTTGCGGCGAACAAGATTTATATCACACTTCGGCGAAGTTATGTCCTCACCCTTGAAATTTATCACGCCTGATGTCGGCTCCTCAATGCGATTAAGACAGCGAAGGAACGTACTTTTTCCAGAACCTGACGGGCCAATCACAGAAATTTTCTCGCCCTTGTTAATCTCCGTAGAAATTCCTTTCAAGACTTCGAGCTTCGTACCGTCCTGACGAATGAAAGTTTTATGCAGGTCTTTAACTTCAATGATTGCCATGATATTACCTCCTGCCTCTGCTGAGCCATTCCTCAAGTTTACGGACTAAACGCGTCAGGAATAACACGATAACGAGATAAATTATTGCGACCATAACAAGCGGCTGTGAATGTTCAAGCGTCAATGCCTGGATATTCTGGCCCGCACGCGTCAAGTCGTCAATTCCGATATAGCCGGCAATCGAAGTTTCCTTAAGCAATGCTATGAACTCGTTAAACAACATGGGAACGACATTACGGAGAGCCTGAGGGAGAATTACGTAACGCATTGATTGACCGTAAGAAAGTCCGAGAGATCTTGCCGCTTCCATCTGGCCGGGATCTATTGACTCAATTCCGCCTCTGAAAATTTCCGCAACGTAAGCTCCTGAGTTCAAGCCGAAAGCTAAAATCGCTATGTATTGAGTGTTCAAGTCGCGAGCTGAAGCAAAAATCGTGAAGTTCCAGATTAATAATTGCACCATCGCAGGAGTTCCGCGTAAGACAGTGATATAGAACTCAGCAAATTTGTTCAGCAACGGAATAGGTACGCCGCCTTTGTACGCAACACGAATTACGCTCAAGATTAAGCCGACAGCAACACCGATTAACGTAGCGCCGGAAGTCATGAAGATTGTCGATTTCAGGCCGTCAACAAGCATCATGTAGCGTCTGTCTTTCACGAAATTCTGATAAAATCTCCGGTTAAAGTCCTGCCAAGCCGCCGCCGTGAAAAATCCTGAGTTCCAGAGCAAATATAACAAAGCAAGCCCGACTATCCATAAAAGCACATCGCCGCGTCCTGCTCCGTCATGACGTGAAAATTTATCTCTCATAATCATCTGCACGAACTACTGCAACTTGTCTTGCTCCGACGACGTAATTATCGGAGAAGTCCATATTTTCCTTGCGCTCATCAGTTACGGTTATTCCCGCACAAATCATGTCAACTTTGTTCGTTGATACGGCCATCGGTAACGCGTCAAAGTTCATGTTCTCGATTACGAGTTCTTTATCAAGTTTCTTGGCAATCGTTGCGCACATCTCTACGTCAATTCCGATAAAGCCCGTTCCAACTTTCAACTCATAAGGTGCAAATCCCGCTTCAGTTCCGACGAATAATTTTCCGCCCTTTGCTCCTTTGTTGAAGTCGATTGTTGCGGGGTCAATCGCCGTGTAATCTCCGGTTAAATATTTCTCGAAAATTTTATCGAGTGTTCCGTCAGCCTTCATCTCAGTAAGAGCCGCATTAACTTTCTCGACGAGTTCAGTATTTCCCTTCCTGAAGCCGATTGCGTAATTTTCTTCGGATAATGCCTCGTCCATAATCACAAGGCCTTCTACTTCGCTGACAAATCTTTTTGCCGGCATTTCGTCCATTACGACCGCGCGGATTTTTCCCTGACGAAGTGAAGCGATTGCGTCAACGTATTTCTCGTAAGTCGTGAGTAATCTGCCCTTATTGTCGCCGAGTAAATCTTCAGCTAAGAATTGTCCGACCGTTCCACGCTGAGCCGCTAATCTCTCAGTTTTGAGCTGGTCGATACTCTTTAACTTGGCCGGTTCATCAGCAAAAGCACAAGCGCAAAATATTAGAACGAGGAATAAACAAGCAAGAAATTTTTTCATGATAAGAATTAATAACCTCCTGAAATTTTAGAATGGCAATAATTATAATACATGCGCAAAGATTACCAGTAACAGCCGCCCTCAACTTTCGTGAAACCTTTAGGTTTTTCCGTTTCGGCCGGATATACCCACGCAGGATTTTTCATTAAGACACCGAGCTTGCCAGGATTTTCTTCCCAGCGTTTACCCTTTATGCCGAACAATAATTGTGTAGCTCCGCCCATGTGAATAGCGATTTTCCCGGCCTGTTTGAGTTTTGCCGCCAATGGGAAGCCGTAAGCTCCACAGCCTAAAATTGCCACGTCAAAATCTACGCTCATTGCCTCGTTGTACATGAACTCCAGAGCCTCAAACCAGTCGTGAAATCTTTCATCCTTGTTGTCTGCTAATGTCTGAACTGCTTTTTGTGTGATAAGCTCGAACTCAGGCAGAATATTTTTGCCGGGAAATAAAAGCTCACGTTTCTTATATTGGCTTTGGATTGTATCAGCAAATGGATGAATTACGAGAACTTTTTTGCCTTCAAGCGCTAATGTCCAGGCTTTAGACGCGAAAAACGGCTCAAAACTCCGAATACTGCAATATTCCGGGTTATTGCCGTAAGTTTTGAGCTCGTATTCTTCCATTGAGATATACCATATGCCCATTAAGTCAGCTTGATATGTCGATTTTTTCATGAGTTCAGCAAATCTAAGAAGCATTTTCTTATCGTTCGGGAAAAATCCTGACAACGTACAAACGGTTTGACAAGCTCTTTTGCTGGGGACAATAAAACCTTTTCCGTCGTCTCTTGCGCGCCAGACAACATTGATTTCCGAAGTCCCGAAACGTCCGGCCATGAAAGGTTTTCCATCAAGAATTTTTGCGGCGATAAAATCATTAGCTTCATCGAGGGTCAAAATTTTCTTGCCATTATAAAGCTGTGAATTATTTCTTTTCCCGGTCTGTTCTCTGCGTAAAATTCTGAAGTATGAGCCTAATGCTGACGTCATTTTTTCCCATGAACATCGACCAAGAATAAATGAGCCGAAAATACATACGATGTTCAACGCATAACCGGAATAATCTCTTAAGCCTCTTGACATGATTACTGCTCCTTCCTGATTGAGACTGTCGCACGGCCTTCAAGCAAATAAGGTTCGGAGATTACGACACCGGCCATTTTGTCGAGAGGATACGGGAGAATTTCACGCTTCAAGTTGTAAATGCTTCGTGTCCAGAATAACGCGTCAACTTTCTTTGAAGAGATTGCGGCCTGTCTTGCTCCTGCTGAAACTTGGACAAGCTCAATATTTTTATTCGTTCGTTGTGAAAGTTCAGCCAGAAATGCCGTGTTGAAACCTGCGGGCCTTCCATCAGCTAAAATGCAATCCATAGGCGGAGCGTCCCCAGTAATCGCAATTTTCATTGTCTCAGCTCCGTCAATTTTCGGAAGTTCTGTAGCAATCGGCTCATTTTCGCCAAGTTCCGTAATATTTTCACGCGTTAATCTCTCAAGAGTTCCATCATTCTTCATTGAGAGAATTGCTTTGTTGATGTCATAAAGTTTGGATTTTTCCTCTTCCCTGAGGGCAATTGACAATCCCATAATGACATTTCGCGTGCTCGGTGCGAAGACGAAATCCGGATTTCTCGCGGCTATGTATTCTGCTGTGTAAGCTCCGGCAGCAAAACGGTCAATTTGTCCAGCTCTTAAGGCCATAATCATAGCGTTCATCTCGTCGAAGATTACAATTTTGCTGGAGTTCCTGAACATTCGCGCCCGGCTCTCAGCGTCATAAACGTTCTCAGTCCATTTGATTACGTCGTTTTCGTCGCGTCCTGCCGGTGAGAGAACTCCAACTTTTGCAGGTGCGGCAATCGCTGAAGAATATAAAACTAGAATGAACATGATACAAATAAACTTTCTCATGAACAAATTACCCTCCTGATAAAAATATAAATATAAATTTACACTCCCACATGCATAACTTTACTTGCAACGGCAAAATATACAGTCAGACTTCCGGCATCTACTATTGTCGTTACAATTGGAGAAGCCATTAATGCCGGGTCAAAGCCTACAGACTTCGCCAACAATGGAAGCATTCCGCCGATTGTCTGCGCGAATATTACCGTGATGAATAAACTAATGCCAACCGTTAAGGACAAAAGAAAATCTCCGCTCATCGCATATTTATAGCCGAAATTCACGATTGCAAGGCCTCCGCCGACAATTAAGCTAACGCGAATTTCCTTGAACAAAACTTTTAATGCGTCCCGAAGTTTCAATTCACCGACGGCTATACCACGAATTACGAGCGTTGACGATTGAGAGCCAGCGTTACCGCCCGTATCCATTAACATTGGAATTGAAGCGATTAAAGCAGGAAGTGCCGCAAATACTGATTGATAATGCGTAATAATTGAACCGGAGATTGTCGCTGAGATCATTAACACCATGAGCCAAATTACACGTTTTCTTGCGAGTTCACCAACTCCCATAGATAAATAGGGCTCATCCATTGGAAGCATACCGGCCATCTTGTGAAAGTCCTCCGTGCTCTCTTCTTCGAGAACTTCCATAGCGTCGTCAACCGTAACAATCCCGACTAAATGTTTCTCAGAATCTACAACAGGAAGCGCGATAAAATCATATTTCTGGAACAGCTCCGTAACTTTTTCCCTGTCATCGTTCGTATTCACGCTGATTAAGTTTGTGTCGGTCATGATGTCCCCGATTTTGTCAGCGTATTGCGATAATAACATCGTCCTGACCGTAACAACGCCGATTAATATTCCCTTAGGGTCAGTAACGTAACACGTGTAAAGAGTTTCCTTGTCAGTTCCGACCTCTCGAATATGCTTGAAAGACTGCTCAACGTTCATATCAGGTCTGAGCGAAATATACTCTGTCGTCATTATGCTTCCGGCTGAATCTTCCTGATATTGCAAAAGCTGATTAATTCCGCGTCGTGTCTCAGGGCTTGCACTTTCAAGAATTCTTTTCACTACATCAATCGGCAGTTCTTCAACTAAATCTGCGGCATCATCAAGGAATAATTCATCGACGATACGTCCAAGTTCCGGAGCTGTGAGCTGTGATACTAATGCTTCTTTAGTGTCAGGCGATAAATAAGCGAAGACTTCTGCGGCCATATCCTTACGCAAAGCTCTGAATAAGATTACGCGGCCTTCGGGTTCAAGCTGTTCAATTGCGTCGGCGATATCGGCTTCATTCATGTCTCCGGTGATTATGCGGAGTTCTTTTACGTTTTTGGCTTCAACGAGTGATTTAATACTTTCAAGCATGGATTGCACCTCCTGTTGTGGTTAAAACAGAATTTTATCACGTTCAGGAGGTGTATTTATTTATTTCTGCTTTTTCCTGAGAAATTTGAATTTAGGGCCGAAGAAGAAGAAACTGCCTGTCGTCTTTTTACGGTGTAAGATTACTATCCGGTAGTTTTTGTCGAATATCAATCTTGCAATTTTCACGAACGGAGAAGTTAATTTTCGATAATAAATTGCTGGAGTTATCTCATATCTGCCTTTTTTGTCCTGCGGTATTCTCCAGTCTGAGCCGTAACACCATTCAAGCAAATTTTCGGGATTAGCTGGACAGAGACATTCTTCACCGAGAAATTCAGTTTTCTCATAACCCTGAAATAATTTTCTGGGCATTACAAACCCCACTAAAGAAATACATTCCCGCCCCCATAAAAGTTTGCGTAAACCTCTCAGCTCTCTCATGATATATACATCAATAAAACATCCCGAATAATCTACTCTGAACGTGTATCCATAACCAGGATGAAATCTACATAAAAACAGGCCTTCATTCTGAAAATTTATCAAGTTGTCATAAAGTTTCTTTTCATCCTGAATATAAATGTCCATATCCGTATCACTTTTTATTACTCCCTTTTCGCGTACAGCTCCAAGCAAAGTTCCAAAGGCTATGGCAAATTTTATCCCGGCTCTGTCAAAAAGTTCTTTTGTCTTGTGAAAAAGGGGGGCAGCATTTTCTTCCTTCAGAGGAATCCATCCAGGAAGTCCATGTTTATATTCGAGAGTTTGACCGTTAATATTGAGCTTTATAGTCGGAAGACTTTGGACATAATTATAGCGTTGATCGTTGATCGTTGATCGTTGATCGTTGATCGTTGATCGTTGATCGATTTTAGCCGACATTTTCATGTTACATCTCCTTAGAATTACGTAAAAATTTTGCGCGTTTTATGTATCCTATTAAATATAAACTTCCGCAAATAATTATAGCATTGCTGCCATCACTCAGAGCTTTTTTGACGGCATTAAACGGTTCGTTAAAGCCTTCGGGGGAATTGGCCCATGTAAAACTTTTCGAGGCACTCACTAAATCTTCGGGCTTAGCGGCTCTCGTCATGCCTGGAACAGTTGTAGCGTAAAGCGACGGCCTCAAATTCTCACTCAAGAGTTCCAGACATCCCGTGTAATCCTTATCTTTCATAGCCGCGTAAACTACAGCAAACTTTTTTCCGAGCCATAAACTTTTTACGCTCTCGCATAACTTTTTCACGCCATCGAAATTATGTCCTCCGTCAAGAATTATTAACGGCTCACGCGAGATAACTTCAAGTCGTCCGGGCCATTTTGCGTTTAACATTCCCTTTCTGATCGTCTCTTCTGTAATCTTAGGGAATAAATCTTTCACGAGTGAAATCGCTGACAAAGCAAGCGCGGCATTCTGAACCTGATAATCACCGATTAAGCCCGTCATAACTTCCTTAAGCTCCAAATTCGACGCGTAAAAGTCAAATATATTCCCGTCCGTAGTAATTCTCACGTTCTCAATTCTCACATTTTCAGGCACAACCAACGGAACAGCCTTAACCCGTGCGCAAAAATCTTTGAACATCGGGATTAATGACGCGTCAACCCCGCTAAAACACGCCGGAACATTCTCTTTTACGACCGCAAATTTCTCACCAGCAATGTCCTGCAAAGTCGGGCCTAAATATTCCATGTGATCCATTGAGATTGAAGCTATGACACTGCAAACAGTTTTTCCCAGCAAGTTCGTAGCGTCAAGCCTTCCTCCGAGTCCGGCCTCAATAATCCCAACATCAATATTTTCCCTCTTAGCAAGAACAAACGCGGCGGCAGTGAGAAGCTCAAAGTATGACGGCAGTTCTTCTTGCGGAGCGGGCGGGCGGGTAATAGATGAGGCTTTGAATTTTTCACCTAATGTTGAGCTTACAAAAATTTTGCTGACAGCTTCATTCGCCGCTTTAATCCATTCTTCCGCGCTTAACTCTTCACCTTCAATCAATAATCTTTCGCTTGGACTTGCTAAGTGAGGGCTTGAGTAAAATCCTGTCTTGTAGCCTGACGCACTGAACACTGACGAGATAAACGCTCCTGTTGAGCCTTTACCGTTTGTGCCGACGATGTGAATTGCGGGAAAAGAATTTTGCGGATTTCCTAATCTTTCAAGCAAGCGTGAAATTCTTTCGAGTCCGGGAATTATTTTATTGTTGGAATGAGTGTATAAAATATTTTCTAGCGTGTCAAAATCTTTCATGTTATTTTTCTCCATAAAAAAACGAGCAGGCCAATTTTCTCCTGCCCGTGTAATTTCTCAAGCTCTCATTTCGCCGCCGGAGGAAACGCAAAACTTGACTTATAGCCGAGCTTCTTCATAGCTTCGACAACTCGATCTGCCGTAGATTTACCGCCTCCACTGTAAACCCAAACTTTTACGTGCTTCGACGCAGGATTTGAGTAAACTTCTGTATTATAACCAGCTTTCTTGATTTTCTTCGCGGCTTCTTGAGCAGCTTGTTTCGTCCCGTAAGCTCCAATTTGAACACGCCATTGCTTCTCTTTCGGCAAACTTGCTGACTTGGCCGGAGCTGGTGTAACTTTCGCCGTCGTCGTTGATGTTGAGGCTTTCTTCTGAGCTGTTGACGTTGACGGAGCTTTTACGTTCACATCTTTTGCGGGTTGAGCTTGTGCAAAAGTTTCTGAGACTGACGGCAAAATTTCCTCTGCTGGCTGTGAAAAACTTCCTTCATCTTTATCTTGAACAGACGGCGTAACATTAGCAACAGTAGGCATTAACTTTTCTTCCTGCTCACGTTCAGCGATTAAAGCCGGAGCGTCTGCATAAGCCCTCGTTGTCGTAACTCCAGGTGAAGTCTTCGTGCCGTTGATGAAAAATTGACGACCAGCGATAATTAACAAGCATACAGCCGCAACACTCACAATCGGCAGAACAATATCACCGAACGACGGAAAAATTCCCCTACGCTTAATTCCCCGATTGAAATCTCGACGCTTCAAACTTGAATTATCTTGCGTTTCTTCTCGTGTACGACGGCTGATCATAAATATTACTCCTCGATCTCGAAAATGCGGTCTGGGCTTCGTCAGCTTGTGTCAATCTGGCTTCCTCAAGGCTCGCCTGCTGTTGCATACTCTGTTTAGCCTTGTATATGTCAATAATAGATCTTCTCGGCGGCATCGCAGTTTGCTGGACTTGAGGCTGAGGCTCAGGAATTGTAATTTGCGGCTGAACTGGAATTCTTCGGCCTGCTGCTACTTTCGTTTCCCTGTCGATAATAACAGGCTCTTCACGGCGAATAATATGCGTCGAATCCTCAGGGAATGTCGCAATCAACGTAACGTGAACTTTCTCGCCTAAGCTCTCGTCAATAACATGTCCCCAGATAACTTGAGCGTCAGGGTCAGCAGTCTCCTCAATAATTTTCGCGGCATCTGACATTTCCGTTAAAAGTATCTCGGCTCCGGTCGTAACGTTAAGCAAAATTCCTTTAGCGCCAGTAACTGGGAACGTCATCAAAGGTGAAGTTATTGCGCTCTTTGCGGCTTTCATGGCTCTGTCCTCGCCTTCTCCTTCTCCCATTCCCATGATGGCCGTGCCTGCTCCGGTTAAGATTGCTTTGATGTCGGCGAAGTCAAGATTAATGAAGCCCGATTTCGTGATTAAGTCCGTAACTCCTTGAACAGCTTGACGCAAAACTTCATCAACTTTCTTGTAAGCGTCGACAATCTTTAATTTTCCGCCGTTCTCCATATCGAGCAATTTATCATTCTCGACGATTAATAACGCGTCAACGTTCTTCTTCAAGTCCTCAATTCCGAGCTCAGCCGTCCGCATACGTTTACCCATCTCAAAGCCGAATGGTTTAGTTACGACACCTACAACAAGAACGCCCATATCCTTAGCGGCTCCAGCAATAACCGGCGCAGCTCCCGTACCTGTTCCGCCGCCCATTCCGGCAGTAACGAACAACATATCAGCTCCGGTGATGTACTCTTTAATCTTGTCAATGCTTTCTTTTGCCGCGTTCGTTCCAACTTGGGGATTTGCCCCTGCTCCAAGCCCGCGAGTGAGAGCTTCTCCGAGTATAATTTTATTGGGGGCCTGGTTCATCGCTAATGCTCGTGCATCTGTATTAGCCGCAACAAAGTCTACACCCTGAACGTTGGATTCTATTATGTGGTTAAGGGCATTTCCTCCGCCTCCGCCTACACCAAAGACGACAATTTTCTCGTTTTGACGGACTTCGTTGTTATTAGTGAGCTTGAATAATTGATCTTGGTTCATTTAATATATCTCCTCCTCAACTGAAATTTTATGTGATTTTTGCGGCTATGACAAGATTTTAGAACGCTTCCTTGAACAAGTCCGTAATCTTCGTAAGAATATCCTTGAATGTCCTGCGAGGATTGTCGTCATTCCGGGAATTATCATCATCGTATTCGTCCTCGTCTTCTTCATTCGGGCGATTATTGCTTTTGCGCCGACCGAAAAAACCTCCTCGCTGTTCAGGCTCCGGCTCATCATCAGGGTAATCATCATCGTCATTATCCCCAAGTTCCGCGTTACGTTCACGCTCCCGGCGTTCTTGACTTCTCTGCTCCTGACGCTCACGCATCTCCGAACGACTTGACAGGCCCGGCAATGGCTGGTCTGACTCCATGAATAAATATGGGTCGCGTTCTGTTGCAACGTAATACTTAAGTATACCGGCAGCACTGACAAACGAAGGATTATCAAGTCCTCGCGGCATCTTGTAAACCGGCTCAATGACTTTACGAACGGGCATTTGCATAATGTTTTGGAGAACTTCATCAAGGCCCGGCATATCTGAGACACCACCGGATAAAATTATTCCATTGGGAAAACTCTGAGGGGTGCACTCGGCCAATGCATCATGAACCTGAACGCCGAAAAGCTCCTCAATTCGTGCGACGATAATGTCATAGGCAAATTCTAAGTCTATTCCTTCACGTCTCAGAACTTCCTCAGGAGCTGTGAAAATTCGCTTCTTTAAGTGTTCAGCGTCAGCGAGAGAAATTCTCAATAACATAGCTAAGTCATTCTTGATGTGATCTCCGCCGATCGGAATACTTATAACTCGAAATGCTCGGCCGCCTCTATATAAAACTATTCCCGTTGTTCCGCCGCCGACACAGATAGAAATACAGCCGGATCTCATTTCCTCTTCGTATAATGCTCCAAGCGACGCGGCTAAAGGTTTTAATAAAAGCCCTCGAATTTCAAGCCCTGCAGCTCTCACACAGTTTATTACGTTTTGAATATGCGTCATCGGAACTGAAACAGTCTGAAGCCATAAATCTAATTGGTTGCCGTTCATGTTCAAAGGCTCATCAACGGGCCGTCCGTCGAGTTCATAACTTGTCGGGATCATGTGAAGCGGGTACATGCTGCTTCTAAGTGCTAAATCTCGTCGTGCTCGGTCAATTGCTCGGTCAATATCATTAGGCTCAACTGAACGAGAATCACGATCTCCAAGCGTAACCATTCCATGAGAAGTTTTACTTTCTATTCCGTCTGCATTGAAAGCTACGATTACATTGCTTAATCTTTTAGCGGGTATGCCGGTTATGCTCTGTGCCTCAGCGAAGGCTTCTTCGACTGACTGCCTTGCGTCCTGGTGGCTTACGATGATGCCCTTAGAAATTCCGTTTGACGGAGCATTACCAAAACCGATGATATGCACGGAATCAGGATAACGGGGATCTTTTTCCGCTACTATCATCGATATTTTCGTTGTACCCATACTAAGCCCCACTAGAAGGCTGTCAGATTTTCCCGGCATTCTTTTTTCCGTTCCCTTCTTTACAATCTTGTATTTTTTATCCAGATATGAGAATTAATTTCCCGAACTCTCACACTGAAACTATAATTTGCGTAAAAATATTTTGTTCTCATAAGTCGCGTCAATAACACGGTTTCCGCCTTCCTGAACTGCCCTCTCAAAGACTTCTTGAATAGAAGCTCCGATCCTTTGACCGGGATATTTATCCGGCTGTACTAGCAATTCTATTCTCTGTGTTCCGTTCATGAGCTGAAGCCTAAATAAATTCATTCCCTCTCTTCGTTCCCAGACTAATTCGTTCACCAAGTCAAACCATCTGTATTGCCTGAAGTCGTCAAGAAACGATGCAATGACTTCCGTTGAGAGCGGCGACCTGAATACTCCGGACATCGGGGCATTAACGTTCTCGTCGTCGGGCAAATTACCTTGATCCGGAACTTTCCAGACTAAGCGGCCTGCTTCGTCCTCGTTGGGTCTTCCTGGTTCGGAGAGCCACATAAAGCCGTCGCGTGAGATACACCAGATTTTTCCTCGCCAGTCAACTTTTACCCATGCTTGAAGCCACTCAATTATAGTCGTAAAATTTCCCAGTCCGCTCATTCGCGTTTTAACTTTCACGGGCATATCACGTTCGAGAAAGTCTCGCATTGCTTCCTTGTCGCTCAAGAAATACGGCCAAAAAGTTAAGCATCTCTTAGGAAAAACTTCCCATAATCTACGCTCTAAAACCTGAGACTGAGCTTCAATCTTGTAATTACTCAGTGCGAAACGATATTTAGATTCAACTATGCAGAGAATACAGCCCGCAATCAACGCCAGCAATCGTAATCTCCTCTTGAAGCGGTGCACAGCAAACCACTATACGCATTCACACGGGCACATAATTTTTATTTCCGGCTCAAGTTTAATCCCCGTGCTGTCATATACTCTTTGAGCGCAAATCTTTATCAGCTCTAACACATCCGAGCTTGAGGCATGTCCGCGATTTAATATAAAATTTGCATGAACGTCAGAAACGAAAGCGTCACCGATTGACAAATTTTTACATCCGCATTCATCTAATAATTTTCCAGCTGAATTTCCCTCAGGATTCTTGAACGTGCATCCGGCATTATGTAATCCATGAGGCTGAGAGCCGCGCCGAAGCAAATAATTTTCTAACACTTCGTTATCTTTGGGCTTTATTGTCCTGAAAGTCATTCGAGCACATACGATTATTCTTTTACCGTCGGAGAGTGAGCATTTCCTATATCCGTAATCTATTTCGTTGTTTTGCCACGTTTTTATCGTACCGTCTTTTTCTATAGCGACGACATCGTCAGCGAGTTCACAAATTCCACGTCCTCCAGCTCCGGCGTTTCCGATTAGAGCTCCGCCGATTGTTCCAGGAATTCCCGCCGCGAACTCAAGCCCGGCTAAATTTCTCTCGCGAAGTTCCTTCATGAGTTTAGAAAGCAGGAAGCCCGCATCAACATCAGCGGTCAAATTAGTTCGCCAGTCAATATTTTTCAGGTTCCGTGTGGAAATTACGACACCTTTAACAAGGCCATCAGGAAAAAGAACATTACTTCCACCCCCTAGAACGTAGACAGGACAACCTTCTTTCAGAAGCCGAATAAACAACTTCCTCATGCTCTCAATTGATGAAGGGGACACAAAAAACTCCGCATTGCCTCCGACATGAAGCGTACACAACGGAGCTAACGGCCAATTTCGTTTTATCTCTATATCCGGCAAAGCAGCAAGCAAATTATCAATTAACATTACGCATTCATTTTTTCCTGATAAATTTTTCGTAATTATAACCTATCAATTAAATTTTTCACGCAAAATCTTTTCGCCCAACTCATAAACATTACCGGCTCCCATTGTCAATAATAAATCTCCGGCTCGCAATAAACTCTTCAAAATTTCGTCAGCGTCGTCAAAGTTAACTTGAGTGATTTTTTTCGCGGCATTCTTGATAATTTCGTCTGATGAGCTATGAGATAATTCTTTTTCTCCAGCAGAATAAACGGGCAGTAAAAATATTTCGTCGGCTATGCTTAAGGCTTGAGCAATCTGGGGTGCGAACTGGGCAGTACGTGAAAATCTATGAGGCTGATAGACTACAACAATTCTTCGTTCGGGGTAAATATTTTTGACGGCGTTCAAAGTTGCTTGAATTTCCGAAGGATGATGAGCATAATCGTCCATCACTAAAATATTATCGCTGGTTTCACCTTTCACTTGCATTCTTCGTTCGGAGCCGTGAAAAGTCTTCAAGATTTCTGCGCTGGTCTCAAAACTTATTCCGGATAAATCAGCCGCTGAGATTGCCGCAAGCGAGTTCAAGATATTGTGTTCACCTGAAACTTGAAGCTCAAGAGTTCCGACAAATTGGCCGTTATGTGAGACTTTGCAGGTTGAGCCGCCGCCGTGAGAAAATTTTATGTCATAAGCTCCCCAGTCGTAATTTTTCCCGAAGCCGTAACGTATGATTTTCCCTCTTGATTTGTCGCATTTCTCAAGGACTTTTTGTGTGCCCTCGTCCTCAGCACAGATGATTAGAGTTCCGTCCTGTTTTCGGCCGTCAACAAAGCGAGTGAAAGCGTTGATTACGTCGTCTCGTGTCGGGTAATGGTCGACGTGGTCCCAATCGGCATTAGTGATTATCGCAATTTCCGGATGGAATAACTCAAAACTTCCGTCGCTCTCGTCGAGTTCAGCGATAAAATATTTTCCCTTGCCTGATACTGCGTTGCTTCCGATGTCCGGGACATTCGCGCCAATATAAACAGTCGGGTCAAAGTTAGCTCGTAAAAATATTAATCCTGTCATTGATGAAGTCGTCGTTTTTCCGTGTGCTCCTGCAATTCCAATTCCAGAATATTTATTGAAGAGTGAGCTTAAGGTTTGAGCTCGTGAGAGAATTTTTATCCCGTTTCGTTCTGCCTGTTTGACTTCCTCGTTGTCGTGATGAACTGCTGAGCTGAGAATTAATGCGTCAGGTTTGAACTCGTCTATGTGTTCTCGTGAGTGGCCAATTTTGAAGGGGATTGTGTCTAAGTCATAATGAGGTTCATGCAAATCACAGCCGGTTACTTCCAAGCCATGAGCGTGTAACAATTTCGCGAGCGCACTCATTCCAGCTCCTCCAATGCCCATGAGGTGAACGCGCTGAATGTTATTCAATTATTTCACTCCTATAAAAATTTATGGTTAAGAAAATAATATTTTAGCATGTACGAAATTTTAGATTGGTCACGTGAAACGCTAGCTGATATATAATCGACAAAATTTTCTCACTCACCCATGAGAAAACTGCATGAAACGTAACATGTTAAAACTTTATGTATTCGCTCTTAGTAAAACTCTCTGACATGTATTCGACGAACTCAGAAATTTTCTCCTCATTGATGAACGGTGCTTGAAGTCTTATTGATTGCGGAAAACTCGTGCTCGTGAAGAGTAAATCACCTTTTCCCGTAAGTTTCACAGCGTCAGGAACTCCGAAATTTTTAGCCTCACTGTCAATTGCAAGTGTGAACGCGGCTCTTGCTGGAATATTCGCTTTTATCAATGTCGGGACAACTTCAGCTGACGGTTTCTGAACGGCTAACATCAAGTGAATTCCTGCATTACCGGCCTTCTGTGATAATTTCCCGAGCAAACTTTCAATCTCATTTTCACCCGAATAAATCAAGTCAGCGAGTTCATCAATTATTATTACGATCTCTGGCAGTCTGTCTTTTTTCGGGAGCTTGCGATTGTATGATGATAAATTCTTAACGTGAGTTCTGGCAAATTCCGACGTTCTAGCTTCCATCTCGCTGAATGCCCACTTTAGAGCCTTCAACGCTTCCGATGTCTCGAAAATTGGAGCGCTCAACAAATGCGGAAGTCCTTCATACGGAGCAAACTCAACATGTCGGGGGTCAATCAGAATTAATTTCAACTCTTCGGGCGTTCTGACTGTGCACATGCTAAGAATACATGAATTTACGAACATGCTGTGTCCTGAACCTTTATTCCCGGCAATCAGGAGATGAGGCATTTCGTCAAGCCCCTGAACTAAAACTTTTCCGTCAATCTGAACTCCCAAAGGTAATGGCAATCTTGAACGGGTTGATTTGAACTCGCTGTCGTCAAGAAGATTTCCAAGCGTGATAATTTTCCTGTCATTGCTGGGAACTTCAACTCCGGCATAATGTGTTCCCAAAATCGGAGCTTCAATTCGGACTGGCATTGACGCAAGCGCAATTGTGAGTTCGTTGTCGAGAGCTTCAAGCTGACTAACTTTTGTTCCTGGCGAAAGCTCAAGCTGATATTGAATTACCGACGGACCTTTTACGACGTTTGCAATTGAGGCGTTGACGTTAAAATTTTTCAGCGTCGAGATTATGATTTCCCCGTTATTATCCGAAGGATTTTTGCCCGTATCGTCGTCCTTAGGTTTTGACGAAGGCCCGAAAACTTCAACTGGCGGAAAAGCTGATTTCGTGCTAATGGGCTTCTCGGCAGCTTCAATCTCCTTCTCGTCTGGAGCTGTCAAATCCGGAAGAGGCCTGCGGATTTTTTTCTGTCTTGGTGGATTAATCGTGCGTCTCTTGGCTGGTGCGTCGAGTTCGCCGGAATCAATAGCCGCTAAAATGTTGTCGATAATCTCAATCGTATTCGAACACGCCGGAATAATATTCACATCTTCAGGCTCTTCGGGATAATTATAATCGTAATCGTAAGTATATCTGTCTTCTTTGAGAATTGGAGCAGGAATATTCTTCATGAAAGCTATCTCTTCAGGTGTCAGCTCATAATCTCCGGTTGATTGTCTTTCCAAGTGTTCTCGTTTTCGTCTCGGCTTTCGTGGTTCGTCGTCGTCTTTCTGAGATTTCTTTTTGCGTCTGAAAGTGAATGACGGCAATGCAGGAAGCTCAACGCTCAAAATCTTTAACCCGAATAAATATGCCGTGAGAATAAACGAGAGAATTACGAGCAGGAGGGTTAAAAAAGTTCCGACGTTGAGATCGAAAAATTTTGCCAGATTAAGCCCGAAACTTCCAGGCTGTAATAAAATCTTCTCGGAATTCCAGCCGCTTTCACGTAACAATCCAAGCATGAACGCAAAGGAAATGTAGAGCTGAATTGTCCCCAAAATCTGCCGTCTTACTCTCGGAACTCGACGCTTCATGAAAGTTGCCGCGCTCAAGTAAAGCCCGAATAGTAATATTACAAGCACAGCTCCTCCCCAAGTGTTGCGTAAATATTTTCCGAGTTCTCGGCCGCCTTCTCCGGTTAATGTGCTGTCAAAAAGTGCAAGTATCATGTATATACAGGCTATGAAGATTACGACTAAGATTAATTCTCCCCAGCTGGTTTTGTTTTCTCTGCGTCTCCTGCTCAAGAATAATTTTCCCCCTTTTTATTTTGCAGAACGTACTTCCCTAATATTCCGTTGATGTTCGGTGCTAGTTTTCGCGAAATGATGATAGCCGTCTTTTCCTGCGACGTAATAATAATACTCGTTATCCTCCGGGTCTAAAGCTCCTCCCCACGCTTCAATGCCGGGAATGCAAATAGGTCTTGGCGGAAGTCCCGAAATTTTGTATGTGTTATACGGCGAATCAAGCTCTAAGTCTTTATACAGAACTCGCGTTAATTTTCTGCCTTTAAGTCTCCAAGCATATACGACAGTAGCGTCAATCTGGAGCTTCATGTTCTTACGCAATCTATTATGAATTACTCCGGCGACCGTCCGACATTCGGAATCGTGCAAAACTTCACGCTCAACCATTGAGGCAATAATCGAAGCGTCCTGAACATCTTTTGACGTTAATTTATTCTCGGTGATTAAGTCGCCCCAATGTTTCCACCAGGCTGAAGCTGAAGTGCTGATAATTTCATCGGCCGTCCTGTCAACAAGCATGAAAGTCTCGGGCATTAAGAAAGCCGCGCGGGTATATTCATCGTTGGGAAGAGTTTTTATGATTTCGAGCATTTTCGGCGGATAATTTGCGTCATTCAAAATAGAACGTGTTATATTTTGTCGCGTTAATTCTCTGTCCTGGCTCATGAGTGAATCTACTAACATGAAAACGTCAATTCCCGGTAAAATTTGAGCTTTAAGCAATGCGGGCTTAACGAAGCGTAATTGTCTGGCCAAGTTCCAAGCGTCCGACGGAACTACGCTGTAATGTCCGGCTCTAATTCTCTTGTCAATGCCGAATTTCACCATCCATTTTGATAATTCCTGAGGAGATCCCTTCACTAAAGCTCCGTAGACTTCAAAGGCTCGTGCTGCCTGAGAAGCTGTCATTCCCTGTTCGATTACGACGCTGATTGTGTCGCCGTCGGGAATTGGAATTACGCGTTCCCAGAAATTGGCCGGAACTTTGAGACGATATGCCGTGAAAGCTCCTGCTGCTGAAGCGATAATGAGCAGGAGAAAGAGAATTAAGCCGAGTAAAGATTTACGCTTTCGTTTTTTGCGATTTGGTCTGAGTGTAGAATTTCTTTGCAAGTTTGAGCACATCCTGTTAGTTTTTCAGGCATTATAGCATTAAGGATGTGCGTTGTGCTTTATTTTTCCCAATTTTCCGGCGGCTCATCAGAAGTTCTTACTCGTCCTTCGTAAAATATTACATAATATTGTTTGGTTTTATCTTCATTTGAGACGGTAATCTTAAAATTATGATCGAAAGAATTGCTGGCATGATTATACGTTACATCATTAACGTTCGTCTGTAATTTAATTCCCGAACTCGCTTTGAACGTTTCTCGGAGATGCTTATCCTTGTCGGTTTCATGAATCTCGAAAAAGTCATAATCCCTATTTATATCCGTAAACTTTATCTTGAAATCCTTATGTATTCTGTCTGCCTGTTGAGTTAATCTGTGTATCTTCGAAGCAATTTTTTCTGCCTCGCGCTGTGGTGTCTGTCGTCCAATATTAAAGCTCAGTGTAGAAACTCCGGCAATAATTATAAGCACAATCATTCCCGTCAAAAGCTCAATAAGAGTAAAAGCATGTCGACGTTTCATTTATATATCCCTCACAGTCAATACAAGTTTGAAGATAATCTGTTGCGTTTGAGCCTTCTGTGAAACCGGAAGCATTACGCTCTTGAACATGCCATTTTGTTTCAGGCCCTCAGTCATCTGCAAAATCGATTTGTCATCAGCCGCTTTGCCGTCAATTACAACGCTGAAGCCTCCCGTTAGAACTCGTGAGTAAGTCGCTGTGTCGAATTTTACGCCGGTCCCGGAATTAGCTTCAAGGGCATTCATTATCTCAAGCACAGGAATATCCGTCTTCAGAAATTCTAAGATTTTCTCGGTCTTGTTCTTCTGACGTTCAAGTTTCGCGTTTGCTTCGGTCAGCTCAATTCGGCGGCGGGTTAAGTCATTGACATTTGAGCGCATGTAATCAATTTCAAGTCTCAAGTAATTAATTCGTGTTATTGCGAAAAAAATCGTCGCGATTGACAATAACAGAAAACTTGAGAGAAGTCCCCAGAAAATTAACCTGTTAGCGTTAAATGAATATCTGCGTTTTTCGCGTTCGACGTATTCAGCCGGCCTTAAGTCGAGAGCGGAAAATCCTGAAAGATTATGATTTGCACAACCTATCGCCGCAACATAAGGATCTGTTATGTCGACAATCTGCATTGAATCGTTCGCGCTGAGCTGAAAACTTAAATCCGTAAGTATAATTCTCTCGATCCTAACGGTCCTGTAAGTCATGTTGATATATTGCATGGTGTTTAATATATCTTGAATGCCTTTGGTGTTGTTCGCTGAACTGAAGAAAATTCCGTTGCCCTCATAAATTGTTGTTATCGCATTAGGTTCTGCAAATATGCTTAAACCTGTTCTTGCTTCGGGGATTGCTCGAAGTATCGCGAAATTTATCGGCTCAATCGAACCTGCAGGAAGTCCGGCTTCTCGTGCAATATCCAAAAATTTTTCGATAACTGCGATTTTTGCGGCGGCCGCTAACACTGTAACATCGTCGCGTCCGAGATTATCATTAGGGGTTTTTACGTTGATGACATCGAAAACTGCGTCCATTCTCAAGAAATTAAAATGTTCCTCGAAGCTCAAATCAAGCGTGCTTCTGACATCATCAAGGCTCATTCTTGGGAAAGATAATAACCTGATGACGGCATCACCAGAAGGAAGACCAATGCTGACAGGTTCACGAATACGGCCTGTTTGTCTACGGATTTCCTCAATGCCGGTTTTGAGCATGTCAAAGTTCTTAATGGAATTATTCACAATACAGCCTTCAGGAAGAGGGACCCTCACTTTTTTAAGCGGCTGATTTTCTCCGTCAAGCTCTATGAAATATAAATAGTTGTCGTGAATTGCCAGGCCCGCAGAGTTGCCCGAAATTTTTTTCTTTTGATTGTGGTCAAACGAAATTTTCATTATTTAATACCAGATTTCCTCATACGTTAAAGTTTTGTCGTTATTAACAAGAACTTGAAGCATTAAAGAATTGCCAGACGATAAAGACGTGTAAGCCCTGATGAGATAATAACCTGCTCCCATAGGCGGGAAAACTCTTTCAGGCATCGAGTCAGCTTTGTATTTTTCCCAATTGCTAGGTTTAAAATTTTTTTTCTTAAGCGTGTAATTCAGGTCATGTATGCAAAGATGATAACTGTTGTCCCAATAATTTTTTGGGAAGCCGTCAAGTTTCGTATTAATAAATGTCTCGTAATCAACTATTGGGCTCGGACTTTTCGGGGTTAGGAGTGTTTTTCCTGTTTCAACGAGATTTTCAAGCCTCATTCTGACCTGCAGAATTTCACGATCTTCCTTAAGCGAAATACTCTCATTCTCGAAGAAAAAGAAGACCTGAGCCGTAATCATCATAGCTGCTGTCATGAAGACAAGGACATTTATTAATGAAGCTCCCGAACGTTTATTTTTGCACATTTAGATAATTTTTCTCCTCCTGTCAGCTTCTACCATTCATGAAGATTTTATTAATATCTGTTTTGCAATGCTTATTATATTTACACACCGAGCATAATTTTTTGTCATGTAAAATCTTGGGGAAACTCCTTAACGTAATTATATCGAAAGCCGTATGAAAAAGTTCCGGTAATCCTGAATTAATCATAACACTCACACTTTTTGGGCTGAAGACATCCGGAACTTTGTCAGCGTCATCGAGATAAATAATTTCGACCGATGGAGTTATTCCCGTGTTTCGCTCAATCAGCCAGGCATAAATTAAGCTCTGAGACAGAGGAACAGTTATATCCGATTTGCTGTAACCCTTGAACTCGATTAATCTTGCTTCGGCTCTGTCAGGATTAAACATTAAGGCATCATAACAGCCGACAACTACTAATCTTCCGTAATCACCAAAATCACAATAGCTCCGTAATTTCTGTTCGGGCGTTTTGAAGACGGTCAGCATATTTCTCACGGGATCATTCATCAGCGAAGGAATGTTGATAAGATAATTCGACATCGCTTTAACCCAGACGTTGACAGCTTCAGCCATAGCGATTAATTGGCCGGACGAGAAATTTTGCGAGTTCTCAGCGACGAAGGGCATAAAAATATTTTTCCTCACAACGTCTTCAAGATTTCCTGACGAGATAGAATAAGCGATCTTTACGTGCAAAGGATTTTCCGAATGTGAGGCGGCCTCGTAAAATTTTCGAGCAATATTCTTATGGAAGATTGAGCCGTATTTTTCGCCATTGCCATTTATGCCGACGGTCCAAGCTGATTTTTTCCCGTTGTGAATTTTCTGGGCGAAGAGGCCGGGACATCGTTGACATATTGCTAGATCACTGACATTGACGAAACATTTTCTATTCATTTTTCAGTTAAACCTATTAACGTTTCCGTCTTGGTCTGAAATACTCTGAACTCCTCACGATGACTTTTAGCGAATGACAAAAATTTTTCACTCTCAACAAAAAATCCACGCTGAGCTAGGATATTCAATGTTTTATCGACAGCTAATAACTTAATCGGTGAAGCATTGAGTAGGTTCTTTAGCTCATGTATCAAAGCGTTTTCGTCAAAATTGGGGCGTTTGTGTATTTCTGCATTTATTTGAGGCGGCGTTAAAGGTTTCGTCTTTGAAGATTTTGTGCCGAAATTTATATCAAGAAGCCTTAGACTTCCGGCCAATGCTCGTAAATCCTCACGTGAAGCCTGCTTGTTTCCTGATGACGTGAAAATACTGACATTCCCGCCGTCAATCTGATTAATCAAGTCCATGAAAGCATACCATGAAATTCTTGTTTCATCGTTGAGCAAAACGGCTTTCCCTCCTAAAGTTTCAAACTCACGAAGATAACTATTAGCCTGTTTGTAAGTCTTCTTGAGTAATTTTCGTTCAGAAATGTAAAAACATAAGCCGTCAGGGTGTTCACTCATGAAGGAAATTCCGCGTTTAAGTCCTGCTGACATAACGAAATGACTTTTTGAGGCAGTAATGATGAACATAAACTTTTTGCCAGCATAAGAGCCGAGAAATTTTACGGTTTTTCCGTCGCCTGGTGAGAGCACAAAACCTTCATGAGATTTCAGCCAGACTTCAAGAGCAAGAGTAAGATGATCCGCGTTCGGAGGCCATGAGGAGGCTTCGTCATGGATCTTTTTACACTCTTCGGCATAAAGTTTTTCGATAGTTATTGAAGGAAGAGGAGGATTTAAAATTGTGGCATCTGCTAATTCGAGTACGGTTCTAGGTGAACTACCTGCTATAAGTTTTGGCCGGAGTCTTTCCATTAGCCAATTGTATTTTTCCTCGAGACTTTCTTTGCCGTCATTCTGGAACGTATGATTTAATCTCTCACGTACTAATTGTTGAGCTTGAGCGATCGAACATTCACTCATCGTGATTTTTCGGTTGAACCGGCTCACGATTGCTTTATCGAGAACAGGAGAGAATTTATCATTCCAGGTATCAGGCCTCATGAAAGCAAGAGGGAGCATACCTCCAACGTTATTAACCAGAAAACTTATAATTCTCCCCCAAGCATTGATTAACTCTTTTTCGTTTGGCATCGCGTCGAGTTGGTCAAAGCATAACATCATAGGAACTTTTGAATAACCTAGAACGAGACCAAGCGACAACAAAATTTTTTCGGCCTCGCTTTCACATTCAGCATTAGTCACGTTGTCGAGATTTCTTAAGGGAAGTCCAAGCCTTAAAGAATCCTCATCATCAAGACCAGCACGAAGCCATTCGAGAATATATGTCCTATCAGATTCTTCATTGCTTCCGATATACATCATTAGACATTTCAAAAAATTTTTGCTTATTCCCGGCATATCACGAGCCAGATAAATTTTCATGTCTACTTTGCTTATGTCAAGAAAACCATCATTCCTTCTGTGCTCCCTGTAAGAATTTATCATTTCGCTCATAAGCATATCGAATTGAGAACGTTTACTTGTATTTTTACGAGTTAGACTTATGAAGACTTCTGATAATAAATCTTGTGTTACACTGTCAGGATTTCTGAAAGTCCGAACGTTGACGAAGATTGCGGGCCATCCATTACTTTTAAGCCGGCGTAGAATTCTCATCAGCATGTGAGTTTTTCCTGCGCCAGGCCCTCCTAATATTAGTCCTGCAAGTGTATCCAATGGCCTGCGTCTTTTATCACGTAAAAGCTGCTCAATTTCGCTTGAAATTTCCCTGTTGAGCTGCTGCAAATCCGGATTTGTATTCTCGAATGGGTTAGGTGATACATGAGACTTAAACGGATTGTTTTCTCGAAGCTGCTGTAAAATCAACTCATCGTCTTGCATTATAAGTTACCGTTCCCATTCTGTAATTATTTTCGTCGACGAAGCAGTCATTAATTTCATCAGTTGTCATTAAGGAATCATCGCCAACATGAAGCTGTATGATTTCTTCGTCGCGTAATTTCCTTAACATCTCATCGAAGACTTCACGAGGCCAATTTAATTCCCGTCTTAAGTCGCAAATCCTTACAAAGATTCTCCCTTTATCCAACGCATAAAAAGCCTCACGAAATTTTCCGGGACCGTAATCCCTCTTGCCTCCTTCCTCCTCAGGCTTTCCTGAAGGCGTTATTTCCGTTGTTGCTGGAGTTTCGACCGGTGAGCTTGGTGCAATTATAGGCTCAGGAGTTTCTGTCGCTGGTTCACTTGACACACTTTCAGAAGCTATCGTTTCGACCGGCATATTCGGTGCTGTAAACTCTTTCTTCTCCGGCTTGTCAATGAAGATAATTTTTACGTCGAGATTTTCCGTCAAAACTAATTTTGCTCGTCCTTCCTCAATGAGAGAATTTATGATTTCAAGAAACTCTTTCTTCGTGAACGGAAGGCTCTTCGCTATCATCTTGGGAGTTGCTGACCTGCTCGAATTTATCATTGAGATTACGAGTTCAGACGGCTCACAGGGAATTAAAATGTAAAGCAATAATCCCTTCTTATGGAAAATAAATCTGTCCTCAAGATACGGCTCAAGTTTTTTGCGTATCACCGGGCCGGTTAATCCGTTCTTGATGCCAAGTTCCTGCCTAAGTTCAGCACTGAGCATTGACGGTAAATTTTTAACATTCACAAAGCCCCTGTTCTTTTCGAGAATGCCTTGAATTACATCGGGTATATTTTTCTCCGGCATGTTAGACTTTCACCCCTAAAATTTTTATTGCTGGAACGTTTATAATTTTATCGCATTAAGTGAAACGTGAAAGTATAATTACACACAAATTTTCTTGCAAGCCGATAAATTTCTTAAAGGTGAATAAATATGCATCATGATCCCGTAATGTTAAATGAAGTAATCAGCCTCATAGCTTCCCATTCGTCGCACACAAAAATTCTTGACGGAACTTTAGGGCTTGGCGGATATTCTGAAGCGATATTACAGAATTTCCCTGAGAGTTTCGTACTTGGAATTGACCGGGACGAACAGGCGATAAACTTTTCACGTGAAAGACTTCAAGATTATTCATCAAGATTTCAGGCAGTTCACAAAAATTTTAGTGAGCTTGAAGAAATTCCTGATGTCAATAGCTTTGACGTTTACGTTTTCGATTTAGGCGTGTCGAATATGCAGCTCTCTTTACCCGAACGCGGCTTTTCGTTCCAGAATGACGGGAAACTCGATATGCGAATGAACCCTGACGATGAAAATTTATTGACGGCCTCCGAAGTCTTGAGAACTTGCGACGAGAGGACACTTGCAAAGATTTTTCGGGATTACGGCGAAGAAAGATTTGCTAACATGATAGCTTCAGCGATAAAACGTGCGAAATTTCCCATTGAGACAACTTTTGACCTCGTGAAGCTAATCCGTGAAACTTTGCCTCAACCAGTCCAAAGGAAAATGGGAACTCATCCAGCACGAAGAATTTTTCAGGCCCTCAGAATTTACGTTAATAACGAAACTGGCGAACTCGAAAAATTACTCGAAACTCTGCCGAAAATTGCTGACAAAAACGCGCTGATTATTATTGTCTCGTATCACTCACTTGAAGACAGACTTGTAAAATTGGCCTTCCGTGAATGGCAGAAAAATAATCTCGGGAAAATCTTAACTCGTCATCCGATTACGCCATCAACCGAAGAAATCGAACGGAACTATAAATCTCGAAGCGGAAAATTACGGGCATTTTCTTTATCCGGTAAAAATCATAAAGCATGAGGCAGAACTTCACGCAAAAATTGACGGTAAAATATAACACGTTCTATTTTAGCGACGAGAAAATTTTTACGCATTCGGCTTCTCAGCTTCAACATGAAAAACTCAAAGCGAGGGAATTTGTTTAGAATAAATCGGGAATGTTAAAGGCATTTTTCCTTATTATAGGCTATGTATTTTCCGCAAAATGTGATATTATTTTCGTGCACAAAATTTTCCAATGAAAGAAGCGGGGGCGAAGGGAGTGCATAAAAATCAATCAAATAAATTAACGATAACATTAAAATTTGCTTTAGCTTTAAGCGTCGTCGTATGTCTAGTAATTGGTCTTGGGATTTTAAGGTTTCACGCCGCACGTCTAGCCTATTATCTTGAGTCCATCAATCAATCCATACAGAAATATTCAGATGAAGAAGTCGTATTGCGTCAGGAATTATCTGCGCTTGTTGCTCCAATCAGGATTTATTCATACTGCAAAGAGAGTTTAGGAATGCAGAAAGTTACGAAGGCTGAAACTCTTCCGATTAGAATGCGCAACGAAAATCTGGCAGCATCACAGAAAAATTCACCTTCTCAGCGTCAGGGCTGGCGTTCAAGTTTAGCGTGGCTTTTAGGAAGATGATGAACAATGCCCGCAATAAAATCACGTAAAGGCAGGGCCGGTAATCCCTGGATATTATTCGTTTTTTTCTTCTCGGTAATCAGCATAACATTAGTAGCTCGCCATTGTTACCCCAATCCTAGAATACTTGAGCAGTCTCAAAAACAATATTGGCGCAAAGTTCCCCTTAAGTCAGCGCGCGGAATTATTCAGGACGCAAAAGGCAACGCCCTAGTTATCTCTGAAGCTATGCCCGCATTCGCAATTGACCCGTCAAAAGTAGTCTCAAAGGATTACGCTGAACTTGCACAAATTCTTTCACAGGATACAATCGCAAAAATAAACTCCAAAATCGAGACAAAATCACAGTTCATGTGGCTCAAGCATAAAGTTGCTGACGACGAAGCCGCAAAGTATAAAGCCGTAATGAGAAAAGTCAAAGCCCTCCGCGAAATTGATGAACCTTACCGCAAATACACGAACAATAAATTAATGTCTCACGTTCTCGGTTTCTGTGATAATGATAATAAAGGCCAGGCCGGAATTGAGCAGACTTGGGATAACACGCTTTATTCGCCTCCTGGACAAAAAATTGTTGTAAGACGGCCGGGAACTCAAGCGTCATCTATGCTTGAACAGGACAATGATAAACATACAGTTACGCCGACAATAACTTTAACGCTCGACAGCAGAATACAATACGTCGTCGAAAAGCATTTGTTCAAGACTGCCGAAGCTGAAGCCGCGAAATGGGCCGTATGCATCTGCATGAACCCTAACACCGGAGAAATTCTGGCGATGGCGAGTTATCCGACTTATGACCCGACGAATAGAAAAAGTTTAACTATGGAAGCATTATCCAACGGAGCAGTCAGCAGGGGTTACGAACCTGGCTCAACGTTCAAGCCAATTTACTTGGGAGTTGCGCTCGAAAGAGGCTGGGTAAGAAAAGATGAGATGTTTTTCTGTCCTGCCAAGTTGAAAGTTGCTGATGGATTTATACGCGAATCTGACGCACGAATAGCTCTCGGAAATGTTGACACTGCACAATTATTAATCAAGTCGTCGAACGTTGGAATGGCCCAAATCGGAATTAGAGCAGAGAAGACTAAAATGTATGAAAGTTTGCAGGCTTTGGGCTTTGGACAAGAGACGGATATTGAGCTTCCTGGCGTTGCGCGTGGAATTTTGCCTTATCCTGAGAACTGGCGCGGAATTACTCCTGCTAATATCGCAATCGGTCAGGGATTGGCCGTAACTCCTCTTCAACTTATCAACGCGATGGCGGCAATCGTCAACGGTGGAAAATTAATGAGCCCGTATATTGTGAAAGAAGCAATAAACTCTGCCGGTGAAGTTGTCTATAAAGGTGAGCCGAAAGTTATGCGGGAAATCTTCACGTCAGAAACAACATCATGGATAAAGAAGACGATGCGCCGTGTTGTACTTGAAGGAACTGGCAAGAGGGCGGCAACACCGATTACTAACGTTGCAGGAAAAACCGGAACTGCTCAGGTCCCGGAAAAAGGAGTTTATGCAAAGGGGAAATACGTAGCTTCGTTTATTGGCTTCTGGCCCTACGAAGACCCGAAATATTTAATGCTCATCTTGTTCGGTGAGCCGTCAAAGGGAAGATATTACGGAGGAGATTTAGCGGCTCCAGTGTTTAAATCAATAGTTGAAGAAATGGCAGAACTTGAATATTATTCATGAAAAATTTTATGAAGGCAGGTTAAAAACTTGAGCGTAAATTTTAGCGAAGTCCTGAACTTTATGCGTGATAAAAATTCTCATGTCCGTATGAAGTCTCAGGACAATTTTTTTGTTGATGATGTAATTTCCGACAGCCGAGACGTTAAGCCCGGAACGCTCTTTGCTTGCATTACTGGTGAGAAGTCAGACGGTCATAAATTCGTGAAATCAGCCGAAGAAAAAGGAGCTTGTGCGCTTCTGTGTGAACATGAAGTTGACAGTGAGCTTCCGCAAATTATCGTTGAACACGTCAGGGATTATCTCGGCGAAATTTCTTCACTCGTCTATAATCATCCGTCAAGCAAGTTATTAATGGTCGGAGTTACAGGCACGAACGGCAAGACTACGACGACTTACATAACACGGAGTATTCTTCAGGCCGCCGGAATTAGAACGGGACTTTTAGGGACGATTATTGAGAGCGACGGAGTTAATGAGATTGACGCGGACCGAACGACACCGGAGAGCTGTATTGTTCAACGTCAGCTTGCTAACATGGTGAAAAACGGGTGCGGAGCTTGCGTAATGGAGACTTCTTCACACGGATTATTCTTCGGAAGGCTTAAGGGAGCGCTTTATGACGTTCCAGTTTTCACGAATTTGTACCCTGAACACTTAGATTTTCACGTAACTATGGAGAATTATTTTGCGGCTAAGAAATTATTGTTCACGAATTACACGAAACCTGATTATCTCGGAGCGGCCAATTTCGATGACACTTACGGAAAAAGATTGCTCGCTGAATTTCCCGGCAAACTTCGAGGCTTTGGACTGAGTGAAGGAGCTTCATCACGAGTAATTAACTCTAAGACGAGCATAAACGGAACGGAGCTTGAGATTTTCACGGAGGGTTTCAAGAATTTAACTCTTCTCAGCCCGTTAGTCGGAGATTTCAACATCATGAACACTCTATGTGCTGTTACGGCAATGCGTGGACGAGTTGACGACGAAGCGATTATAAAGGGAATTGCGAATGTTCCTCAAGTTCCCGGAAGATTAGAGAGAATTGATTTGCCTAATGGGGCGTGCGTATTCGTTGACTTTGCTCACACACCTTCAGCGTTGAAAAGCGTCTTGAGCGTAATCCGTAAACTTTCAGGGAATGAACGCAAAATTATCTCGATGTTCGGACATGGCGGAGGACGTTATCAGCAGAATAGGCCTGAACTCGCAAAATCAGCCTCAGAATTTGCCGACGAGATTATCATAACTTCTGACAACGCACGAGACGAAGACCCAGCGAAAATTGCCGAAGCTATAGCGTCAGGAGCAAGCGTTCCATACAAAACTATTCTTGACAGACCCGAAGCTGTGAAAATTGGCCTTGAGAGCTTGAAGCCCGGAGATATTCTCGTGATTACAGGCAAGGGACCCGAAAAGTTCATAACGATTAAGGATAAGAAAATTCCGTTCTGTGATGCTGAAGCCGTAAAATCCTGGCGAGATACGCATTAGTTATGACAGGAGAATAGCATTATGAATATGACATTGATAGAGTTATTTGCTGACGTTCCGGAAAATTTTGCGTCTATGGAGTTTCCCTCACATTTAGCGACTGACAGCCGAGACGTAATTCCGGGCGGAGCGTTTGTTGCGCTTGAAGGTGAGAAGACTGACGGGCATAAATATATTCCGCAAGCCATTCAAAACGGAGCAAGCCTAATCATCGTGAGACGTGGAAAAATTCCTGAGAACGTCAATATTCCTGTGATTGAGCTTGATAATCCCGAACGTGATTTAGCTGAGATTGCCTCGAAAAAGTTAAAAGCTCACAATTTGCATGACATTATCGCGATAACTGGAAGCGTCGGAAAAACTACGACACGAGCCGCGTTGCAAAGAGTTTTAAGCCCGCGTTTCAAGGTCCATGCTCCCGAACGAAGTTTTAACACGTTGATTGGCTGTACAGCTACGATTATGGGAATGCCGCTTGAGACCGAGATATTAATTCTGGAATTTGGTGCGAATAAACCAGGCGAGATTAACGAACTCACGGGATATTTTCCGCCTTCAATCGCTGTTTTGACGGCTGTAGCTCCTGTTCATCTTGAAGGCTTCGGAACTGTCGAAGGAGTTTTGCGCGAGAAGATAAAAATTGTCCGTTCAGAAAATCTCGTGAAAATAATCTTCAACAATGACAATGAATATCTCAGCGAAAAGTTCAAGTATGTCGTGAAGTCAATGGGTGTCGGTGAAGCTAAAGATTCTGACTTTGTCCTCGCAATCGATAACTCAGAATACATGCTCCCGGCTTTATCGTTTGTTTTGTCTCATCGCCCAACTCAGGAAATCGCGCGCTTCACGGCCAATATCTGGGGAAGACATAACGCTATGCCTTTAGCTCTTGCGGCTTCGGTTGGTCATGAACTGGGAATTGACTTGCAGGATTCGGCGGAAGCTCTCAAAGGATTTCAGGCTCTCACAGGACGCGGACGGGTTATAATTCTCGAGAACGGCAAAAAATTTCTCGTTGACGACGCTTATAATGCTAATCCTGCTTCAATGAGCGCATCACTCGGAACATTCGGAAGAGTTAAAGCGAACGGGAAAGTTGCAATTTTAGGCGAAATGAGAGAACTCGGCGAAAATGAGGCAAAATTTCATGCTGACTTACAACCGTTATTAGAGGGAATTGATCATGTAATTCTTGTCGGGAAAATTTGGCATGAAGCATTCGGCGAGAACGAGAATTATATTTTCGTAGACACTTGGCAAGAAGCTCTCGAAGCTGTGAAGAATATTGACGAATGGCAGGGAATGTTGATTAAAGGCTCACACAGCATTGGGCTTGATAACGTCGTAAAGGAAATTGCAGGATGAAATTTTACACTGGCTTAATCTTTTTCGCACTCAGCATAATTTTGCAATTCATATGGATAAAATATCAGCGTCGCAAACATCTCATGAACCAGCAGAAATGGTACGGCGTTAATATTGACGTTGAGATTAAAGAGGCTACTCCTTCAATGGGAGGGGTAGTTTTTTTGTGCATGGGAATTCTCGCGTTAATTCTCAACTTTTCGCTGAACTCGTTAATTTTCTGGAGCCTTCCCGTCATAAGCGGCTTAATCGGTTTCGTTGATGACTGGTTAAAATTTTCGTCTCATACAAGCGAGGGCTTCAAGAGTTTAAGTAAGCTGAAGTGTCAATTATTATTATGCGGCGTTTGGGTTCTTGTGATTTTCTTCATGGGAAATTTGGGCTTATGGCCTGGAATTTATGACGCTGGCGGCTGGTTGGCAATCCCTTTAGCGTTCTTGATGACTGCCGGAACTATTAACGCCGTGAATATTACGGACGGGCTTGACGGTTTAGCTGCTGGAAGTTTCTTAATCTCGCTCGCCGTAATGTTAATCTTAATCCCCGTGAACGAGTTTAACGCGCAAATTTTGATTGAGTTATTCTTTATGACTTCGGGCTTTTTATTCTTTAACACTCGTCCTGCAAAGACTTTCATGGGAGATACGGGCTCTCACTTTTTGGGCGGAGCATTAGCGGCTTTGTGTGTCATGAACGGAAGGACTTTAGCGATAATTCCGACGGGATTTATATTTATCGTTGAGATGTTGAGTTCAGCAATTCAGATTTTCACGATACGCAAGCTCAACAAGCGAATTTTCCTGATGGCACCTCTTCATCATCATTTCCAGAAGAAAGGGCTTGACGAGACCGCCGTAACGTTAAGATTTTGGCTTGTTCATGCTGTGGGTGCTGTGATGATTGGCCTGTTACTGTTGAGCGTGTAAAATTTTTCTGATGGATTACGTCGTCATTATTGAGTTTTCATTAACAAAAAATATTTGTCCAAAAATAAAATTATCGCTGTTTGTTTTAGTGAGAGTTATGCATTAATATTCAGCCATCCAGATAAAATTACACACATAAAGGAGAGCTGATTTTATTATGTCAGTCGGACCCGGCTTTCACGGTTAAGTGCAGAGCTGGCGACAATTTAGCTTTACATGCCGCGTTGAATTACTGCAATGAAGGCGATGTTCTCGTTGTCTCGAATGAAGAGGACAGCACACGTTCATTAATGGGCGAAGTCATGATGGCGTATCTTTATCTCCAGAAGAAAATTGCGGGAATAGTTCTTGACGGGCCAATCCGCGACATTGATGAAATTGGCAAGTGGGATTTTCCGGTTTACTGCACAGGAACAACTCCCGGCGGTCCGTACAAAGAAGGTCCTGGCGAGCTTAACGTTCCGATTTCGTGCGGAGGAATCAGCGTAAATCCCGGCGATATAATTCTTGCTGACCCTGACGGTGTTATCGTAATTCCGAGAAAAGATGCTGCTACAGTTCTTGAGGACGCAAAGAAATTCCAGGCGGCTGACGAGGGCAAACTTGAGAAGACGCGACAGGGAACAATTAATCGTGATTGGGTATTTAAGTCGCTTGAGGCTAAAGAGTTTGAAATTCTCGACGAAGTTTACGACGCATAAGCAATAAAAATTATCCCCCCGTTCGTGATGAGCAGGGGGCTTTTCTTGTTAAAACGCAATATCCCTGAAAAATATTTCGCCGTTCTTAACCGTTAGAATTGGCCGGTAAATGAATCTCCCTTCTCGAATTTGCGCGCTCTTATCCGCTCTGTCGCCGAAAATTACACGTCTTTCTTCAC
>ERZ842401.1521-NODE-1521-length-32945-cov-10.053268_pt1 | contig 32945 bp, 27 predicted proteins | sample MGYA00521270_ERZ842401 | MGnify/ENA primary metagenome ERZ842401 (study PRJEB31892, sample SAMEA3878208) | bioreactor metagenome | biome: Moose rumen | place: Sweden | collected 2011-10 | study: EMG produced TPA metagenomics assembly of the PRJEB12797 data set...
AAAATTTGAAAATGGTGTGTTGAAGGAAGCTGCTTAATACTTATGCCGATTCAAACTTCAGTCCACAACTATTGACAATTTCTCTGTTTTGGGGAACTTGCATCTTTCCTTTATATAGTTGCATTTTCTGTCTATAAAAGGTAAAATGTCTTCAATGCAAAGACATCCATTTATTAAGTTAGTAACGCTTGCAGTCATCTATGCGGTGATTATTCTGGGCGTTTTTATATTGCAATTTAAGACAGATACAAGTATTACACGCGTCATCAATGATATGAGGATAAGCCTGGAGCGAGAAGAGACTGAAGATGACACTTTTGAGCAGGAGGCTGCTCTTAAAAATCAACTTGCAGTTGCCTTTAAGGGGCTTTCATTTGCTGTAAATGATGCCCATCCAGCTTTTGTTTCCTCTTCATCTGATGGTACGCAAGAAAAACTTGTTCTTCAGTCTATGGAAACGGAAGACGATGCCGCCCGATTTACGTTTACAGATGGAACGGTTCTCGTGTTTGCCGTTGCAGGAGAATCTCCTGACAATACTCTGTCTGTTACTGCAATTCCCGCAGATGGGTTTGATACTGTTTCCATTCCGTTCTCGGTCAATTCATCCTATAAAGTGATTGCTCGAACAGAAAATTCTCTTACACTTGACTCAAAGGATGGCAAGTTTGTTTTTTTAGCTCACAAGCTTGCTGATGGCGTGTTGCAGTTTTCGAATAAGGATCTTACTGCATCGCTCATGCCGTTTGTTCCTGAAAAACCGTTTGACTATGCTTCTGTTGCGGCCTTGGATTCTGCTGCAGAAAAATCATATTCTAGTGTTTTTACTGCATTCAGAAGCTCAGTCATCAGTCAATTCCAAAAAGCGTTTTCTGCAGCTCCTGCTAACTTGTCTGAGCGTGAAGTTGTTGCCTACGTTGCTGAAATGGGGGCACGCGGAAACTTCCTTAAAGCTGTTACTGAGGTTTCGGGAGCTTTCAAGAATAGTTCCAAGCGCACGTATGTTTCGACCCCTTATTTTGGCAATCTTGTCGAAACGAATAAAAAGCTTGTTGCAAAGTCCAATGAGTTTTCTTCTGCCATAAATAATGCAATCGCTTCAAATTCGCTTTCCGTGTTCACTGAAAATGGCATTTCTGACTACATCATAGGAAATCGAAAAACTGAAAAAATCAAGTCTTTGATGCAGATTCCATCTAAAAAAATTCCGTTTAATCCTTCTGTAACGGAGGCAGCAGGCATACTTTCTGTCTATTCTCGCGTCCGCAAAGTCGATGAAAAGCTCGTCGCTCCATTTGAATCGGTGCTGAATTCTTGTCTTGATGTCATTGCAAGCCATATGAAACTTGATGACGGCAAGCTGATATTCATTAATGAAGAATTCTCTTCTTTGCAAAAGGTCATCATAGGGCAGGCATTGATTGATTTTGCTAAAGCCCGTGGAAAAACAGAATTTGCGGACACGGGGCGTGTGCTGATTAGTCAGGAAATTGCAGGTCTTGATTCCATTGAATCAATTGCAGACATGTATCCGGTGATTGTTACTGACAATACTTTCTATCCACATGCTGAATTGCTGGGCTTTTATGATACAACTCCTGTTTGGGCATGGACTTGCTCTTCTGACATGAGCTATCGCATTGCAACAGACGGTGTAGTAAGCATTACGATGGACTTTCCATTGGAAAGTTCTCAGTATGTCATTGTTACAGGGGTGCCAACGTTCCATTCCCAGATTGAAATTCAAAACCTTCGCTTTAGAACTGATCCAAAGTTTGAAAACTATAATTCATCTGGCTATGCCTATGACGAGTCTAAGAAAACATTGTTCCTAAAGTCACGCCATAAGGCCAAGACAGAATTGATACGTCTTTTCTGCGATCCTGTTACCACTTTTATGGGACCAGACGATACGCTTGCGTCAATGCAGCAGCAGGTTCAGGAAATGGGACTTGCAAATGTTTCTGTTAAACGTACAGAGGAAGGTCTTACACTTTCTGTCGAAAAAATTCAGTTTGAAGCTGAAAGTGCTGCACTTCGTGAAAGTGAACTGGTAAAGCTTCGGCAGATTGCACAGATTTTGAAAGCCTATCCGAACGACATCATGGTAAGCGGTCATACTGCAAAATCCAACATTGGACGTCCTGCCCAGCCATTGAGCGAAGAACGTGCAGAGGCTGTTGCTGAATATCTTATTCAACAGGGTGTCCGTACTCGCGAGCATATCTTCTCGCAGGGATTTGGCGATACGCGTCCTATTTCTCCGAACAATACGGAAGAAGAACGCGCTGTAAACAGACGTGTAGAAATTACTCTGCTTGACAATTAGCGGAGCTGTGTTCGGAAATTTCAGTTTTCTGAACAGCAACATGGCTGCTTGCATTTTTGCAAGGCGATGACTTGAAAAATACGTGACCAGTGAGGAGTCCATAGGGACTCTGAACAGGTCTCTTGCATCGATGAGAACTTCTGGAAATATCAATTGATTTTTCTTACTGATTCTCTGACAATGAGTTTGGCGGGAACCTTAATTGACTTTGGCGGTTCTGCTATGCCGGAAATCAAATAGAGCAGGTATTCGGCCGTAAGGTCTGCAATAGTGTTTTTGTTCTGTTGAAATGTTGTAAGTCGCGGTCTGCAATATGATGAAATCTTATCATCATCAAAGCCCATAAGTGAAAAATGGTTTGGAATTGAAAGATTGTGATCCTCTGCATATTTCATGATGCCAAGGGCAAGCATGTCATCTGCCGCAAAAACCGCTGTAAAATCCTGTGTCCTTCCATATAATTTTGAAAAAGCCTCGTATCCACTTTGGGAATCCCACATGCTGCTTTCTTCGAATATATCCTTGATTTCTTCTATATTATGATCTTTCAGGCAATCTTTGTAGCCGTTGTACCGTTCAAGGGAAGCTGCTGAAGATGTACTTATAGGACCTGCAAGAAAGGCAATCTTTGTATGTCCTTGGGCAATAAGGTATTCCGTTCCTTCGTAGCCTCCCTTGTAATTGTCCGTAATGACTGTACAGATGTTGGGAAAATAATCATTTGTCGAAATGCAGGGAATGTCTGATGTTGCCAGCTCAACGATGCTTTTCGAGTCTTCCATGTTTGGATTTATGATGACAATGCCATCAACGCTTCTCAGTCGTGCATGGTTCAGGTATGAAATGGATGCCGTTCTGGAAAGAAACACAAGGTCATAACCAGCAGCTTCCACGGCTTCCCTGAACCTGTTTAGGACACCACCAAAGAGTGGATGTTGAAAGCCCGACATCATTTTGTTGTCTTCAAAGATGACTCCGATTAAGTTTGACTTTTTGGTAGCAAGTGTTTTTGCTGCCATGTTAAACTTATATCCCATGTCCTCGGCAATCTTAATGATTTTTTCACGGGTTGCATTACTTAGCTTTCCCGTTCCATTTAAGGCCTTTGATATGGTTGGGGCTGAATATCCTGTTTCTTTGGCAATGTCATAAATAGTAATCATGATTCCTGCAAGTAATCGAAATATTCAAAGTCTGCATGCTTTTTATAGAATTCCGTGTCTACGCAGAACATTCCTACAAATGCACCCGTAAAGCCTTCGTTGTGAAATTCATCGGACAGTTTTGAGGCATCGCATACAGGACGAATCTCGTGGAACAGCTTTCCATCTTGAGACCAAGAGAATACTGCCGTCTTGTAGTTGACCGAAAGCCTGAGCCAGACAGGAACATTCTGTTTAATGGGAATTTCCATGCCTTGCGTAAAACTGTTGTCAGGCATAATGGTGTTGACCTGAATGACTTTGCCCTTTTCTTCGTTCCATGTCACCTGAAGCACATACTGTGTTTCTTCATCGTATCGGTAGACAAGTCCTGCATACTGCTGGAAATAGTTTGGCTCAAATTCCATCTTTGTTTCTGCAGTAAAGACAAAGCTTTCTTGTCTTCGTGCCAGCAGGCTCTGCTCATAGAACGACCACAGCGACTGTCCACCCTTTATCCGCAAGAAACCAGGACGTTCTTTGATTGAACATCTGTCTTCGGAAAGGGGAGTACGGAGAGTCTTGAAGTCTTTCAAGAAATCTTCGTTTTCAAATGTATAGTGAGTATGTCCATCTCCCGGATAGCTCTGTGCCGAAGTGTCTTTTACTGTGTCAGCTGGCACCTCAACATATTCTGGTGGTGTATTCTGCAAGGAACCGTCTGGCTGAACGACGTATGGCCAGTCGTCTTTCCATATAATTTCTGCAAGACCAGTTTCTCGTCCAAGAACGCAGTCTTTTGTCCCTGGCAATGGTCTTCCACACAGATATACAAGATATGTCTTTGTTCCATCTATCGAACTGCACCAGCTTCCATGACCGGCACGCTGCAACAGCAACTCAGGATGATTGTAAGAAGAAATCAGAGGATTGCATGGATGCAATTCATAGGGACCTTCAAGCTTTTTTGACCGTCCTACTGAAATTGCATGTTCGTAAAAAGTGCCTCCTTCTGCAGCTGCGATGTAATAATATCCATTGCGTTTGTACAGATGCGGACCTTCGACCATGCCTATGTCTGAACCCGTAAAGATTTTTTTCCGTTCACCGACAAGCTGTTTCCTTGCAACATCATATTCCTGCATCAAGATTCCTGAAAACTGGCGTGGTCCTGTTTTGCGGTAATCCCATTCCATATTTACATACCAATGCTTTCCGTCATCATCATGAAACATGGATGCATCAAAACCTGATGCATTCAAAAAAACAGGATCTGACCATGGACCTTCAATTGAAGGGGCTGTAGTCAGATAGTTTGGGCAATCTTTCATTGTTCCAAAGTTCCAGTTGCGAACATTTGTATATATCAGATAGAAAAGACCATTTGAATATGACAGACATGGTGCCCAAATGCCGCACGAAGCTTTTTCTCCGTTCATGTCCAGCAAACGCTTTTCGGAAAGTGGTGATGGAACTGCCGTCCAGTGAACAAGGTCTTTTGACCTGCTCAACTCGACTCCCGGATACCACTCAAACGTTGAATTTGCAATATAATATTCTCCGTTTACCATGCAGATGGAGGGGTCTGCGTGGAATCCACGGAGAATAGGATTTTGTATTCTAACTTTTTTTTCATTGCTCATTTGAAAACCTTTATATCTTGAAAAATTCGTGGAGTTTTCCCTGTTTACATTTGCAAAAAGGGAAAACTTCTTGCATTCTAAAAACTTCTGAAAGAAAATTTTTGGAAGTTTTTAGAGGAGAGTTTGCAAATCGAGGTTGCCTACTCTTTGACAGAACCCATTGTAAGACCGCTGATGATGTACTTAGACATGAATGCATAGAATACAATGATTGGTATGAGCGAAACTGCAATACCAACATAGATTGCTCCATATTCCGTTCTATAAATATCACCACGAAGCATCTGTACAAGCATTGGAAGCGTGTACTTGTTTGTACTTGAAAGAAGTACGAATGGTGTCATAAAATTGTTCCAGCTAGCAACAAATGCAAAGATTGCTTGTGTAGCAAGTGCTGGCTGTATGATAGGCAGAATGACAGTGTTGAATGTTCTGAATTCTCCTGCACCGTCAATACGTGAAGCTTCAATGATTTCCATTGAAAGAATGGATTCCAGATACTGCTTCATAAACAAAACTGTTCCTGCTGCAGCAATTGATGGCAGAATCAGTGGAAGGTAGTTGTCTGTAAGATGCAGGCGTGCCATAAACTGGTAGAAACCTATGAATGAAAGCGATGCCGGCAACAGGATGAGCGTCATTATGATGCTTACCAAAACGCTGCGACCCTTAAAACGGTATACATGGATTCCATAGGCGGTGAGTGCAGAAAAGTAAACGCACAGAATGGTAGCACAGACAGAAATGATTGCACTGTTGATGAATCCTCGCCAAATTTTAAAGCTTCGGCTTGTAAGGATGTGCCAGTTGTCCAAGGCATGCGTGCTTGGCAAAATGGCAAGACCTTCGTTTATCTGTGCATTAGTACGCGTTGCGTTTACCAGTGACAGCCATACAGGAACAATGGCTATGAGTGCAAAGATAACCATAAGAATGTATATGATGATAGACTTTACCTGTTTAGAGGTTTTGTAGCTTTTGTTTACACTTGAACTCATTGTTAAGCCCCCTTCTTCTTAAGAGATTTTGGCGTATGTTCTTTTGTAATTGTATTTATGACTATAGCAAGTGCAACGGTAATGATGAACATGCCGATGGAGATTGCTGCTGCATAAGAGTAGTCGTTTCTTCCTTGGAATGCCATATTGTACATATATATTGAAGTAGTTCTAATCTTAAAGTCTGGTTCTCCGTGCATTCCTGTCAAAAGGAATGGAATATCAAACATCTGCATACCACCAACCATAGATGTAATAAGAAGATAGAACATCATAGGACGCAGCAGCGGCACTGTTATTTTCCATGTGCACTGCCAGTTTGTAGCACCATCAATTGTTGCAGATTCATACAGCGATGGTGAAATGCTTGTAATGCCTGCCATGAGCAGGATGAGCGTCTGTCCACACCACATCCACCACTGGATGAATGAAACGATTGCACGTGATGCAGGAACGCTTCTGAAAAAGTTGAATGCTTCTGTTGCACCGCAGTATTTCAGCAAAAACTGGTTTACCGGTCCAACTGGATATCCGAACAGGCTTCGGAACAGGATGGCAACTGATGTTGCCGTCAAAAGGTTTGGTAAATAGAAAAGAGCTCTGAAAAGGCCTTTTCCCTTCAAGTCAAGTTTTACGTCTGTAAGAAGAATTGCAAACATCAGTGCAATTCCCAGCTGTGGTGCAAAGTTGAATCCCCACAGGATGAATGTGTTTCCTACGGCACCCCAGAAATATTTGTCTTTTATGAGTTTTGCAAACTGTGCAAACCCGATGAATGAAAAGTTTGTTTTAAGTCCTTTCAAGTCTCCAAAGGACAGCATGAATGTATAAATGATTGGCCAAAGACTGAAAATTAAGAATGTAATGATGAAAGGCGCACAGAACAGGTATCCGTAGCGGTTTGTCCGTGCCTGTATTTTTGATGTGTTACTCACGTCGTATCCTCCTTTACGCGAACAAGGTATAAAAAAAGTGCAGCCGGAATGAATGCTATTCACAAACTGCACTTTTCTTGAAAATCAACAGGTTTTACCCTGCTGATTTAGGATATGTTAGTATCCCAGTGTTGATGCAACCTGTGACTTAAAGTCATTGAGTGCTGCATCCTTAGATTTTTCACCGTTCTTGTAAGCCTTTACAGCTTCGCTGAACAACTGTTCAATCTGCTGGTCTGAACCCTGGATAAGGCTACCATCGATTCCCTTTGCCATTTCGCAGAATGCTGCATAGTGGTTCTGTCCACCAAGGTATGGTTCAGAGAATGTATCCTTAATCTTGTTCTGTACGTTAAGGTTACCAACTGTATCTCCAGACTTCTTTGCATAAGCTTCGAGGTATGTATCGTCTGTAGCAATGTATTTGATCATTTCTTTTGCTGCCTTTGGATTCTTTGTTCCCTTGTATGCAGCTACCCAAGTACCACCCCAGTAGTAATTTGCTGGTCCTTCACACATTGCCCAGTCTCCAGCTGTATCTGGAGCGTTTGTCTTAAGAACATAGTGGAGACCCCATGTAGGCAAGAGGTAGCAGAATACTTCTACAGGATTTCCCTTTTCATCCTTCAAAGTTCCCTTCATACCTGCATACCAACCTTCTGACCACTGGTCTACGCGTCCTTCGTATCCCTTGTCATGGAGTGTCTTACACATATCCATGTACTTGTCCATTGCTGGGTCAATAACGAGCTTGTCGTTTACTACCCAAGGCTGTTTGCGAGCTCCCTTGTAAGGCATGAGCATATCGTCTGTTGTAGAAATGATGTCACATTTTCCGCCTGACTTGTTCTTGAGCAATTCTGCTGTGCTCATGAATGTGTCAAGATCCTTGACATACTTCTGAACTTCTGCTGGATCGTCTGTTCCAAGATACTGCTTTGCAAGGCTTCTTCTGTAGAAGAGGGCACCTGGACATACCTGCCATGCCATACCGTATACGTGACCATCGTAAGAACCTATCTTCATAGGATAGTCAGCCATCTTTCCCTTTACTTCTTCGTATACATCATCAAGTGGAAGAAGAAGACCTGATTCGATGTACTTGCGAACGAATGCGTTTTCAAGACCGAATACGTCTGGGCATCCCTGTCCAGAAGCAAGAACTGGGTCAAGCTTGTTTGGGAACTGATCTGTAGGTGTAAATGAATATTCTACTTCTACATCTGGATGTGCTGGTTTGTAGTAATCGTTGACGAGACCTTCAATTTCATCTGTGAATGACCATACAACGAGTTTGTTTGATGCGTCTGCTTTTCCTGTTGAAGCTGCACCTTCATCTTTTTTGCCGCCACAGCCAGTTAATACTGCTGCACAAGCTGCTGTTGCTGCAATTGTCAATAAAAATCTTTTCATGATTTCGAGAATCCTCCTTTTTTATCAGGCAATCGGTTGCCTGTCTTTATTTTAGTATAGCAGAACATTTATTTTTGTCAATAATTTTTTTACCTTCTGTTGTAGGCACTCTTTTTTTGTGATACCATAGCTTCATATTATGGAGGTTACTATGACACAGGTATCGCAGGAATTTTCTGCATTGCAATCATATATAGAGTCCCATACTTCAGAGATGGTTCAGCTGGAAACGCTCCTTACTGGCATTCAGGCAATAGCTCCTGAAAGTGGTGGCGATGGGGAAAGTAAAAAGTGCGCAGCCCTCGAAGAATGGCTCAAATCAAACGGCATTACTCGGCTGGAACATTACGATGCACCAGATTCCAGGGTGTCTTCTGGTGTCCGCCCCAATCTCATTGCAACAATTCCTGGCAATAAAGATGACTATACCATTTGGGTGTGTGCACATCTTGATGTTGTTCCGACAGGTGAAATTTCATTGTGGAATACTGATCCGTGGAAGGTTGTGGAAAAGAACGGCCGCATCTACGGACGTGGCGTCGAAGACAATCAGCAGGGCTTGGTGAGCGGGGTGTTTGCAGCCCTTGCCTTTGTAAAGCAGCATATCATTCCTGAACATACAATAAAGCTTCTGTTTATGGCAGACGAGGAGTGCGGCTCTGCATACGGCATGCAATATCTTGTAAAGCATCACTTGGATTTGTTTTCAAAGGACGATCTTATCCTTATTCCTGATGGGGGAGACAGCAAGGGCGAAACAATTGAAATTGCAGAAAAGAACATTTTCTGGGCAAAGTTCCATACCATAGGCAAACAGGCTCACGGTTCACGCCCAGATTTGGGACGCAATGCCATGCTTGCAGGCAGTGAGCTTGCCTTGCAGATTAATGCTCTGGAACAGTTCTTTAACAAGCAGGATGCACTGTTCGATCCTCCGTATTCTACTTTCCAGCCAACCATGAAGCTGGCAAATGTTTCTACGGTAAACATAATCCCTGGTGATGATGTCTTTTTTGTTGACTGCCGCATCAACCCGTGCTATACGCTGGATGAAGTTCGTGCAGAAATGAAAAAAAGAATTGCTGCAGTAGAGCAGAAATATGGTGTAACAGTGGAAATGACTGAGTTGCAGGCAGAGCAGTCAAAGGCCACTGCTGACGATGCTCCTGTCGTAAAGCATCTTGCTGCTGCCATAAATGGTGCTCATGGCATTGAAGCCCGCTGCATTGGTATTGGAGGCGGTACTGTAGGTGCTTATCTGAGAAATGCTGGCTTTGATTGCGTTGTATGGTCTACCATGGACGAACTTGCCCACCAGCCAAATGAATATGCAGTTGTAAAAAATATTGCCATAGATGCAATGACAATTGCATATATGGCAAGTACCTTATAAAGAAGTTTATCCGAATATTCCTGCTGAAACAGGGCTGAGCGGTTTGGCAAAGCCAATTTTTTTTACCGTAATGCCAGGTTTTGAGTGCAGCAGGGATATTTTGTAATAGCCCCTGGACATGGTGACTTTTGTGCCTTGGGTAAACACGTCCTTTCCAAATGTACTTCGGCATTCAAACGAAGCTGCTGGCTTGTCATCAATGCGCAGGATGCATGCTGACTGCGACAGATTGTCTTCCTTTTTTACGTAGACACCCATGATGTTGTACACGGAATCATCTGTAATGTGCAGGTAAACGCTTTCTTCTGCCGCACATTCAAACATGTCTCCTTCTTTGACAATCCGTGCACCTGCAGGAGGTTCTGCCAGTGTTGAAGCAAAGCGGACTTCCTCTTTGAGGGAGCGCAGCGGACGTTTTGATACGGGAGACATCAAAAGAAATGAAAGAATGTCCTTTGCACATACTTGCAGTTCTGCCCTCGTCACAGAACCGTCTTTCAAAGACTGTTCAATGTTGTCGCCGAATATGTTCTTGTCTGCACCGTCGTTGTCAACAACCATGTAGACATTGTTTCTGGCACGCACCATTGCCGCCGTGTTTTTTACAGAAGCTGTGCCGCCTTTTACACAGTCGTTCATGCCTGCCCACCAGTCGGTCATGACAAGTCCTTCAAATTTCCATTCGTCATGCAGGATGACATTTACCAAGTCGTAGTTTGAAGCAGTCCAGTGTCCATTGAGTGCATTGTATGTCGTCATGACGGAACATGCTTTTCCTTCTGTAACCGCCATCTTGAATGCTTTCAGATAGATTTCGCGCAATGCACGTTCAGACACGATGGAATTTCCGCCCCTGCGGTCTGTTTCCTGATTGTTTGTTGCGAAGTGCTTTATGGTTCCGTTGGAACCTCCTTCGCGCAGTCCTAGAACTTCTGCTGTTGCCATGCGGCCTGTTACCAGCGGGTCTTCCGAAAAGTATTCAAAGTTTCTGCCGCCCAAAGGATGCCTGTGTATGTTCATGCCAGGACCGAGCAGTGCATCAATGTAGTTCTGTGCAAGTTCTTTTCCTTCAAATGTGTACAGTTCCTTTACAAGCTCAGGATTCCATGTGCAGGCAAGCATTGTTCCTATTGGCATGAGCGTTGCTTCCGTGCCGGTATCCATCCTGATTCCAGAAGGCCCGTCGGAACAGCCTGCACACGGAATTCCATAGGCATGGAGAGCTTCGCTGACTCCGCCATACGCTGCCGCAATGCCTGGCGTTACTTTTTCGCTGAGCATTCCTTCGCCACGCACCATTGTCGCAAGCTCTGCATCTGACAGCTGTGCAACAAATGAATCCATGACATTCGCAGCTGTCTGCTGTTTTAGCGTGTCAAAGGTGATGCCCTTGTTCCCCGTATATGGAATTTCTTTTGGAAGCCTTTTTTGGATTCGTTCTGTCATGTCTACTTCATTCACTTGGACGGTGCGATATTCTGCAGCAAACGTTCCATCGGCATTCTGTGCTCCAGGATGCAGTACGGTGAACGGTGTCTCTGGTGCACAACACTGCTGCACCTGCAAGATGCTCGCTGTTTTTGCGACATGGGCAGTATATACGTGCCGTGCAGAGAGGGAATCAGTTCCCATGAAAAGAGAGTAGTCGCCACCTTCGAGGACAAAACAGGACTTGAAGCCTGTTATGCCGCTTTCATCGTACGAGGCAAAATCGTCCAGCCTAAACTGCAGATGCAGCGTTTCTTTCTGTCCGGGAGCAAGCTCTGTCGTCTTGCAGAATGCAGCAAGTTCTCGTGCGCTTTTGCCCAGTTTTCCCTGTGGTGCACCCACATACAGCTGGACAACTTCCTTTCCGCTGACAGAACCTGTGTTCGTTACTGTAACCGCAGCGTGTACTGTAAAGTCATGCTGTTCTGCCTGCATGTCTGACAGTTCAAAGTGCGTATAGGACAATCCGAATCCGAACGGAAACAGAATTTTGTTTTTTGCAAACGTAAGGAAATAGCGGTATCCAACGTAAATGTCTTCGTGATAGACGGTGTCTCCCTGTTTTCCAAAATGAGGTGTAGAAGGGTAGTCGTGTATGGACTTTGCAATAGTGTCGGTCAGTTTTCCCGAAGGAACTGCTTTGCCTGTGAGTACCCGCGCAGCAGCCCTGCCGCCTTCCTGTCCGCCTTCCCATGCGTATACAAGAGCCTGTATGCCGTCTGCATATTCATTTTCGCATGTCCAGCTCATGTCAATGATGCTGGAAGTATTGAATACGACAATGACGTACTTGAATGTATTGCACAGGATTGATAGGTTTTCTTTTTCAACGGCTGTCAGGGTGTATGAACCTTCGGCCGTGGTAAAGTCTTTGTCCTCGCCAGAATTTCTACCAATGACATATATGGCTTTTGCAGGTGTTGCTGCATTGGTTTTGGCACATTCTTCTGCAAGAGACTGAGGAATCGGCATGTCCTTCTGACTGTTTGGCTCAGAAGCCCATTCTCCCTTGCCGTCATCAAAAGGATTTTCCTTAATCCACTGCCGGTATGTTTCGGCGAGCTGTGTGTTGATGGCGGCCGTGTGCTCCTTTTCATGCAAGGAAATGAGCTCGTCAGTCAGGTTTGTCGTGTAGGGAATGTGGACTGAGCCGCCGGAGCCAGTTCCGCTTCTGTAATAGTCAAACTGCGTTCTTCCGAATACGCATACACTGTCTTCCGGCTTAAGAGGAAGAACGTTGCCTGCATTTCTAAGCAGAACGATTCCTTCTTGAGCGCTTTCTAGTATCTTGTCTGCAAAATTCATATAAGTCGGAATACTAGCAAAGTTTTTCAGAAGTGTCTAGGAGGAGTTCGACCGTACCTGCTTTCGTGGGTGCCGCAAATACGGCTGTATGATAAAATATTTTCGGTCGTAATTGCTTTCAAATACAGCCGTATGGCAAGACCTTTTCGGTCGTAATGGTTTTTCAAATACGGTCGTATGGCACAAGTTATGAGACAGGCTTATTTGCCATTCCTCAAAAGGTTATTTAAGAATGTTTTTTTATGATAATGCAGCTGTTGTGTCCACCGAATCCCAGTGATGCAGAAGCAGCAGCCTGTACATCGGTACTGATGCCGACAAGTGGCGTGTAGTCAAGGTCGCAGCCGTTTTCCCTGTCGGGATTGTCAAGGTTTATGGTGGGCGGAATGAAACTGTCTGTAATGGCTTTTACGCAGAATAGTGCTTCCAGTGCACCGGCTGCACCAATCAGATGCCCCGTCATGCTTTTTGTAGACGAAATGTGCAGCTTTGAGGCGTGTTCCTTGAACACAGTGTGAAGCATGTTTGTTTCGGCACTGTCATTTGCAACCGTTGCCGTTCCATGTGCATTGTAATACTGGATGTCCTGTGGTTGCATGCCGGCATCTTCGAGTGCTTCTTTGACAGCTTTTGCCGCAATGCTGCCGTCTTTACGCGGAGCAGTAATGTGATAGGCATCGGTTGTGCTTCCGAATCCTGCAAGTTCTGCATAGATATGCGCTCCCCTTTTTAGGGCGTGTTCTCGTTCTTCGAGAATCAATACAGTCGAACCTTCGCCCACGACAAATCCGTCTCTGTCCCTGTCAAATGGACGGCTTGCCTTTTGCGGAGTGTCATTATAATGATATGAAAGTGCCTGCAGTGCATAGTAGCTTGAAAGGGAAAATCCGTTTACGGTTGATTCCGTGCCCCCTGAAATGCATACGTTCAACCTGCCGGAGCGTATCAGCTCTGCTGCAAGTCCAAGGGCATCTGTGCCCGATGCACAGGCCGTACCTAGCGTCCATGAAATGCCATGAAGTCCAAAATACATGCTGACATGTGCAGCTGCCTCATTTGTAATCATCATGGGGGTTGTAAGGGGCGACATTTTTTGAGGCCCTATGTCAGGATTAAAATAGCGTGCAAAGCCGTCTTCGGCAGCATCTTGCCCTCCAAGGCAATTGCCCACAACGATGCCGGCTTTTGCTTCCTGAGCTAGATCATCTTTTGTATAGCCGCAATCTGCTACTGCCTGTATTGTTGCTGCAAGTAGGAATTTTGAAAAGCGGGCCATCTTTCTTTTTACACGCGGTTCAATGCCGTATGCTGAAAAATCAAAGTCTTTTACTTCGCCTGCAATGGTAACAGGGCATTCTGATGTATCAAACTGGGTAATGGTGTTGATTCCGCTGATTCCGTTTTTTGCAGCTTCCCATGTCTGTTGAACCGTGTTGCCCAAAGGAGTGACAGCACCCAATCCTGTAATGACGACTCTCTTTTGTTCCATAGGATGTGTCAGCGGATTTTAAAGAATATGCCCAGCATGGCAACCGTAATGAGCAGCTGCATGATAAGGAATTTTATGAGCACCTGGTTTGGAGACCATCCGTGGTTTTTTCTGAAATGATCGTGCAGGGGAAATCGTATGCTCTTGAATATGCATATATGAAAGAATCGCTTCAGTGCAACCTTTAGAAGTCCCATGCCGCCATTGATGAATATGATTGAAGATGTTGCAAGGAACATGAACGGATTTCCAGTCATCATGACGCAAACGCCAATAAAAAATCCCAGTGCACGGGAACCTGCATCACCCATGAGTACTGAACTTGGAAAAGCATTGTGCCACAGGTAGCCCATGATGATTCCTGCAAGGCAGAACACCATGATGGCCCATGAAGCTCCGTCTGCAAGATGGGGAACGAGCAAGTATGAAGAAATATCGGAGTGTCCGAGGATGACATAGAAAATGGTGCCGATTGTAATGAGGGCAACAAGCACGAGCGTGGAACTGAGTCCGTCAACGCCGTCAGTACAGTTGGTGGTGTTTACGGACATCCACAGCATGACTGTTGTAATGATGATGTACAGCCATTTTGGAATGTACACGAAATTTGCTACAAACGGAAACCAAAAGCAGATTTTACCAGTTTCGCTGTCTGCAAGGTAGTTTGAAAGGATGGCTGCTGCAGAACAGGCAATAATCAAATCGAGTAAGCCTTTAATGTATTCCCCCCAGCCCTTTTGGCTGCGGTCATCAAGAAAGCCTGTAAGCATCATGAGCCATGTCAGAATAAGCATGCAGAATTGCAACCCGTCAAGCGGTGCAAAGATAATGCTAAGGATGACAAAGAACGTTATGAATATGACGCCTGCACCTGTCGGTTTTCCCTTTGCAGATTCTTTCGTCAGGGTGAATTCCCGTCCCCGATCGCATGGCAAAAAGGAATAGCATTTTGGAAGACCGTATTTTGTCAGTATGAAACCAGCATAGAGCGCAATAACAATAAGGACTGCATAGGACTGAAGGAGTCGTGCAGGACCAAAATAATTCTTTAGTAATCCACCCAGATAAAACAACATTTAAGAATGTTCCTTTGAAAATAATATTTAAAAAGATATTGTGACATGATAGCAGAAAATGAATATCGTGACAATGTTTAAAGCCCTGTAATTTAGTAATTCGCATGGAAGGGGAGCCTGATGTTGTCCACAAAGCCTATCTCGACTACATGCAATCGGGAACCTCTAGAAACTGACTCTTTTCAGAGCTTGACGGCATGCCTAAAAACTCGACTTTTGCAAGTAAAATCGCCGAAAGCGAGTTTTTAGGGGCTGCCTATACTTTAAACTTGTTGATTGCTGCGAAACACTTTTTGACTGTGAGTCTATGTCGGTGTTGAGACGCCGTATGCCTTCGGCAATGTTTCTCATGGTAGAAGATGTTTCTTCAACGCCTGCCGACTGCTCCTGCATTCTGTGCTTCATGCTTTCAATGTTTGAAGAAATCTGCACGGTAGCACCTGCGGTTTCGCTCATGTCGGAAGCAAGCTGCTTTCCGATTTTTTCCATGACGACAGACTCGTCTTTTATGGATGAAAGTGATGTCGAAAGTTTCTGCATTACATTGTTGAAGTGCTCGGAAAGCTGTCCTATTTCATTTGAAGCAAGTTTTGGAAGACGCTGCGCCAAGTCGCCGTCTCCTTCCGAAATGTTTTTAAGCACGTCAGTAATTTCTATGATTGGTCTTGCAAACTGTCTTCCAAATACATGGGCTACAATGATTGATGCAATCAATGCAATGACAAGCAGCGTAAGCAATGTTTTGACGATTGCCTTGTTGCTTGCCCTCAGTTCGCTGTCTGGCACAATGAGGATGTAATGCAACGGAATGACTCCGTTGTTGGAAACTACAGCCCGTACTTCGCATTTTTTCCCTTCAATTACTTCACTGAAGGCAATGGAGTCTCCCATCCTATAGTTTTCAAGCCCCTTGATGCCTATTTCTCCTATTTTTTTAAACAGATTGTCAGGATGGACGGTATCAACAAGTATAGAACCATTGTGGTCGCACAGGATGACTGATGTAGTGGTGTAGTCGCTGCCGGAAATGGAATTAAATAGCCCCGTCAGGTTGGAAAGATCTGCATCAGCCGTAACGACACCCTTTAGGCTTCCGTCTGGATATGATACGGTGCGGGATGCAACAATTACCGTTTCTCCTGCGGAGGTTGTATATGCATCGGAAAACTGAACTTTTCCAGCTCCTTTTACGGCATCTTTAAACCATGAACGCGTGCGGCTGTCATAGCCGTGGGAACGCGCAACGGCAGGAAATCGTGTAAAAGCTCCCGTAGACTGAAGGGAAAGGCTTACGCCAAGCAGTTCCGGCTTGTCTTCAACAAATGCTTTGGCCAGTTTGTATACTTCTGCTTCATACGGGGAATTTGTAAGCGGGGTCATGGGAATCTTTCCGCTTGGATCAGAAAGATTGACGTAGGACTTGATGCTGTCGTTGCGTTCTCGTGCAATTTCTGTATCACCAAACAAGTCTACTGACGTTGCAATAGCCCTGAAATGGTTTCCCATCGTCGTGTCCATGAGCGACAGGGTCTGATTGAGTTTTTCATAGAATTGTTCAATATTGAGCGTGGAAACACGCATGTAAATTATGCTTCCCAGCGCAATCATGAAAATCAGTGTCAAGGCTGTAATGCCGATAGTAAGCGTTCGTACTAAAGATGTTTTGTGTTCCATATTGATTCAATTGCAGCATTTTTTTTAAGATAAGACAATTTTTACTATAAGGTAATTTTGATTTTTGCAAAAAATAGTGATACTCGAAATTGAGATGTTTTACGCTGAACGGCAATCCCGAAAAAGTCGCGAAAGTGAGTTTTTCGAGATGCCCTATTGTCTAATGTCACTATTCTTGCTATAATTATGCAAAAATATGAAAGAGAGGTGCATAAAAATGCATTTTATAGATGGTGGAGTAACAGCTCCTTCAGGATTTACAGCAAACGGTATACTCTGTGGCATAAAAAGCGGACGCACAAAGAATGATACAGCCTTGATTTATTCGGAAAAAGTGTGCAATGCGGCTGGTGTGTTTACGCAGAACAGGGTAAAGGCAGAAAGTGTAAAGCTTACGAAAAAAAATATAGCAGACGGACGAATTCAGGCAGTGATTGCAAATTCTGGCAATGCAAACTGCTGCACTGGTCAGCAGGGGGCAGAAAATGCCTTCCGCATGGCAAAGGCGGTAGAACGCGTAACGGGAGCAAAAGCAGACGATGTGGTTGTCTGTTCCACGGGCGTTATCGGACAGCAGCTTCCTGTTGAAAAGATAGAAGCTCACATGCAGGAGCTGAAGAACGGCTTGTCAAAAGAAGGACATGAACAGGCTCGCGTTGCCATTATGACGACAGATACGCAATATAAGGAATGTGCCATTGAATTTACAGTGGGGGACAAGACCTGTCGCATGGGAACAATGTGCAAGGGATCCGGCATGATTCACATTAACCTTGGAACGATGCTCAGCTTTATTACTACTGACTGTGCAGTTTCATCATCCATGTTGAAAAAGGCTTTGAGGGAGTCTGTAAAAAGCACATATAACTGCGTTAGCGTTGATGGAGACACTTCTACAAATGATACGCTTGTCATTCTTGCCAACGGCATGGCTGGCAACGCTGAAATCACTTCTGAAGGTGCCGATTATGATGCATTCCTTGCAGCTCTTACAAAGTTGAATACGGTTATGGCAAAAAAGATTGCAGCTGATGGAGAAGGGGCAACCCACCTTATTGAATGCAATGTAAACGGTGCAAAGGATATAGAAACGGCACGCGGCCTTGCAAAGGAAATCATCTCTTCGTCATTGGTAAAAGCTGCAATGTTTGGCTGTGATGCAAACTTTGGTCGCTTTTTGTGTGCGATGGGATACTCCGGCTATGAATTTGTCCCTGAAAAGGTAAGCATTTGGTTTACGAGCAATAAGGGGTCAAAACGATATTTTGAAAACAATGATGATTTTACCGTGCATGGAGAAAATTCAGTGCAGGTATTTAAGGATGGAGTTCCCCTTGACTTTGACGAAGACAAGGCAAAGGAAATCATGAGCGAGGAAGCTGTCGAGATTCTTGTTCAGTGCAAGGATGGCAATGCCAGCGGTACTGCATGGGGATGTGACTTGACATACGATTATGTCAAGATTAATGGAGATTATAGAACCTAACGTTAGGAATGTTGATTTATGGAAGAAAACAAAACGGTAGATCCGAGGCTTGATAATGCACAGTGGGCAAATGTTCTTGTTCAGGCATTGCCATATTTCCGCCATTGGGTAGGCAAGATTGTCGTTGTAAAGTATGGCGGAAATGCCATGCTCAATGAGGAACTAAAGGCCGATGTCATGGAGGATATTGTTCTTTTGAATACCATTGGCATTCATGTTGTCCTCGTTCATGGTGGCGGTCCTGAAATAAACCACATGCTTGAACGGGTGGGCAAAGAAAGCAAATTTGTAAACGGATTGCGATATACAGATACTGAGACAATGGAAATTGTTCAGATGGTTTTGACTGGAAAACTGAACAAGGATATTGTCGGCATTCTGTTGCAAAAAGGCGGCAAGGCTGTCGGTCTGAGTGGTGTGGATTCAGGCCTGCTTCGTGCCAAGAAAATTCATAAAGATGGTGCTGACCTTGGCTTTGTTGGAGAAGTAACTCAGGTTCATCCAGAGATAATCCTTTCGCTCATTCAGCAGGGATTTATCCCTGTCGTTTCTACAGTTGCACTTGGAGAAGACGGCGACATAAACCGCTACAACATCAATGCTGATACGGCAGCTGCAAAGATTGCCGTTGCCTTGAATGCTGAGAAATTTGTGCAGCTTACGAATGTTCCCGGTGTCTTGCGCGATGTAAATGATCCAGCTTCGTTGATTCCTCGCATCAGAATTGGGGATGTTGACGGATACATAAAGGACGGTACCATTGCAGGTGGAATGATTCCAAAGATTGAGTGCTGCATGCTTGCTAGAAATGGCGGTGTTCCCCGCACCCACATTATTGACGGACGAGTTCCTCATTCACTGCTCATCGAGATGTTCAGTGAGCGCGGAATTGGTACTATGATTTATTAGGAACTGTATTGGCAAAGAGGTTTTTATGGGAAGTAAAACTGTTGTAAATAATTACGGGTCTTTTGATGTTACTTTTAAATCAGGCAAAGGCTCTGTTCTAAAAGATACATCGGGGAAAAAATACATAGACTTTTTGGCTGGAATTGCCGTCAACAGTTTGGGACACAACTACAAGCCGCTGGTAAAAGCAATTGCAAAACAGGCAAAGAATCAGATTCATATCTGCAATTACTTTTTGAGTGATACGGGTGTTGCCTATGCAAAAGATCTTTTGAATGCAACAGGCTTTGACGGTGTCTATTTTGGCAACAGCGGTGCGGAAGCAAACGAAGCTGCCATCAAGCTTGCCCGCAAATACGGACAGCTCAATGGCGGTTCCATGAGAAAGACTGTCATTACGCTTGAAAATTCGTTCCATGGACGTACTCTTGCAACAATAAAGGCGACAGGCCAGGATAAGTTTCATCCAGAGTGCTTTGAGCCGTATCCATTGGGCTTTAAGACTATAAGGGCAAACGACTGGGATGCCTTGAGTACAGCTTTTGATAGTACAACGGCTGCCTTGATGATAGAGTGCGTGCAAGGCGAAGGCGGAGTCAACTTGGTTGATGCAAAATGGGCTCAGGCTGCTGCTACGGCAGCTCGTGCTGCAGGTGCAATTGTCATTGCAGATGAAGTTCAGACTGGCATGGGCAGAACAGGAAGCTTGTTGGCCAGTGAGCAGCTCCAGTTTAATCCTGAAGTTGTAACGTTGGCAAAAGGCATTGCCGGTGGTGTTCCGATGGGCGCCTGTCTTTTTCGGGGCAAGGCAAACGGAGTGTTTCAGGCTGGAGACCATCAGTCTACATTTGGTGGCAATCCATTGGCATGTGCAGCGGCACGCGTTGTGTTAAAGACTCTGACATCACCTGATTTTCTTGGACGGGTAACAGAAAACGGTGACTATATGCGCGACCAGATAAAAAGCTGGAATTTGTCGTGCATTGTTGATGTCCGGGGACTTGGTCTTATGACGGGTGTAGAAATAACGGGGAAAAATCCTGTTGAAGTAGAAAAAGAATGTCTCGAAAAGGGCTTGCTGTTTTCTACTGCTGGAGCACAGACATTGCGGCTTGTACCTCCATTAAACATTTCAAAAAAGATTATCGACGAAGGACTTTCTATTTTACGTTCTGTTCTTGAAAAATAATTGTGTCTTTTGTATCATGAACGAATGAAAAAACAATTTGTTGTTGTCGTATTCGTTATTGTTGCCTCTGTACTGGCATTCGTGCTAGTCAGCAGGCACTATTTTAATACAAACCAAAGGCAGATGACTTCTGCAAAAACTGTCATTCCTCAGTCAGATCCTGCTGGAGGACATGAACATTCATCCAGCAATTCTTTTATCATAAAAGATGATGTAGTCATAGAATCCCTCATTCCACTTTCCCCCGATGAAACGCTCATCAACATTGTGAGCATGGATTTTAATGGAGACGGCTATGAAGATCAAGTCAATGCAATAAAAAGTGCAGACAGTCCATATTTGCAGCTTCTTGTGGGGTTGTATGATGCTCAGAAATACCAGTATACCAGAGTTGCTCAGATTGCTACCCGCGTTACGCAGGTAAAAACATTCTCGTATGCCGGCATTGATTTGGTTGGAGACCATCGGATTTCTCTTGTGTATCAGGGGTTTGACCAGAGCGGTACTGCCATATTGCAGGCATACTTCATTGAAAATCAGAATGGAAAGACGGTGTTGCATCAGATTGCTGACTTGCAGAGTAACGGTTCTATTTTCATAGAACAGTCTGAACGCGATGATTCGTATAATCAAAGCCTTGCCCGGGGAAAAAGCTTTGCAATATGGGCATACAGCTCCGACGAAGATAATCCCGACAGCCCTGATCAGATTCAGACTTGTTGGGAATGGAATGGTGCCCAAAAGAAATATGTTCAGACGCGGCAGCTTCGTGTAAAGGGCAGTTCCGTGGAAGCAAAGGAACTTGCCGGCATCCTGGATGGTACGGTAGACTCTTTTACTTCATTTTTGGATGGACTATGGTACAAAACCGGCAAGACACCGGAGGATTCTCGCTATCTTTTCTTTGACCGCTACGGAAAGCAGATTGTATTTCTTATGGGTGATGATGAAGAAGTGTACAATTGGCAGAACAATTCCTTGCATTACCGCGGAATGTACATTTCTGCCACAAATTTTGAAATAGATACGTTGCAGCGCAATGTAAACATATCTCTTTTGTCATCAAATGAAATTCGTGTTATCATTCAGGATGCCGTGTACATGGTTATCAGCGAAGAAAATGTCTGGAACGGAGAATATAAAAAAATGAAGTTTTCGTCTGCTTTCTATGACAAAGATGTTCCTTTAAGACTTTCAGACGAATACATAAAGAATTTTGAGGAAAAGCATCTGTGGAAGTCTACAGATGGAACGGAGGTTTCGTTTGAAAATGGCATGTATACGGTTTCTGGAGATTTGATGACTGACAAGGGGGAATTCATTTCCCTGCAAATAGCAGAAAAAACGTTTGTTCAGTTCAGGTCAGAAACGACAACGCCATTTTTTAACGGTACGTATATGATTGTGTACGCATCGGAACCTTCTGCTTCTGGCTCGGATTCCGAACAGCCGGACAAGAATCGGGTTATTCTTCAGCCGTATGTAATCAAGGCTACCGATTCTTATCCGTCAGACAGTCGTCCTGTCATTCTTTCCCATGAACAGCAGTAATGTGTATCAGTTGGCTTTGGAAATCTCCCCTCATGCGGGGAAGCAGCAGACCAGCGTTGCACAGGGTGCTTCCCGTCCATGTTCCCATGTCGGTTGCCTTTCCTTCGCTGTCTTCCATCTGAACCTGATAGCAAGTGTCTGGTTCCAGAGCCTTTGCGTGCAACCTGTATGAATGGTAATTGGGGCGACTCATTACCTGTACCATCGTGATGAGTGCTTCCGTTTTGTCTTTGCTGAGTACTTGCCAGGCATCGTATTCCTTGTTCTGTGAATATGAATGCAGCCGGTAATAGTCTCCTGTTCGTATAAGTTCATTATACCTCTTGTACATGCTGATTTGTTCTGGAATGATGGCTCGCTCTTCACTTGAAAGCTTCGTGATGTCAAGTTCATATCCGAATGTTCCTGCAAGTGCAGTGAATCCCCGTGTCCTGAACGGGGTGACCCTGCCGCACGTGTGGTTTGGGCACACGGAAACATGAGCTCCCATTGATGAAAGTGGATACACAAGGGCTGTTCCTTCTTGAATGGTAAGGCGTTCAATGGCATCTGTGTCATCGGAGCACCATATCTGCGGGCTGTAATAAAGCATTCCTGCATCGAAGCGTGCACCACCACCAGAACAGTTTTCCAACAGGATGTGGGGGAACTCCTTTATGAGTCGTTCCTGCATGCTGTATAGTCCAAGCACATAACGGTGTGCAAGTTCTCCTGCTCGCTCGACAGGTAATTCTGCACTGCCAAGATCTGAAAGCTGTCTGTTCATGTCCCATTTGACATATTCTATGTTTGCACTCCGCAAGATGGCTGCAACACTTTCGTATGCGTAATCGCACACTTCCTTTCGGCTCAAATCGAGCACATACTGGCATCGGCAAAGGCTTGCCGTTCTATCCTGCACCTTGATTGCCCAGTCAGGATGATTCCTGTACAGATTGCTGTCGGGGGAAATCATTTCAGGTTCAAACCAAATGCCGAATTTCATGCCCATCTTGTTTACTTTGTCTACAAGGTTTTTCAGACCGCCCTTTATTTTTGCTTCGTTGACCGTCCAGTCTCCCAGAGAGCTGTCGTCATTGTTTCTGTGCCCAAACCAACCATCATCCATGACAAGCATTTCTATGCCATCCTTATGGGCTTCCTTTGCTATGGATAAAAGCTTTTCCGTGTCAAATTGAAAGTATGTTGCTTCCCAGTTGTTTATGAGTATCGGACGCTCCGAGTCTTTGAAAGTGCCCTGAATAAGGTGTTGCCTCCATACATCATGAAACCGCTGGGACATGCCGTTTATGCCCCTGTCAGAATAGACAAGTACAGCTTCTGGCACGGTAAAGTCTTGCCCTGGTTCGAGGTGCCATGCAAATCCCTCGCTGTTGATTCCCGTTACGGCACGCACTGCATCGAACTGTGTCAGTTCTGCCTGTGCAATGAAATTGCCGCTGTACACAAGGCTTATGCCGTACACATCGCCATGTTCTTCGTTTGCTGCATGTTCTGCAATCGCAATGAAATTGTTCTGCTGGTGACTTGTTTCGCCCCTAAGGGAACTGACGCTGCTTTTTCCGTGAAACAAAGGATTTCTGTCTATGTGCCGCTCTCGTGCCCAGCCTCCGTTCAGGGAAATCATGTCAAAGTTTCTGTTGTCCATGTCAAGGCATGCAGAATATGCTTTTGTAATGGTAACGGCTGCCGATCCTGCATTTTTTATGCATGCACTTCTTGCAATGGCATCTGAATCCTTGAATACGGAGTAGAGCAGGTCTACTTCCAGACCGAGGACGGCATCTCGTGCATGAATGATGAGCGTCATGCAGTCTTCATTGTTGCCCCATGTTGCTGGAAGTCCTTTCAGCGGTGGCTTCCCGTTTTGTATGTCATACCCCGTGTATGCAAGCTGTACTGCATTCTGATTTTTTACATTGCTCACGTTCAGGCAGCTTTCGCGAAAGTCTCCCGTTCCGCCACAGGGATATTCCCATGGAAACGTATCATAGAATGCAAGACGTTCCCTGTTGTTCTGGGATGGAACTTTTGGCATTTCATAAATGCGCAGTAACGACGGCAAGTCGTCTGCAATGCTGAGTTTTTTGCCGTAGTGAACGTGTCCTATAAAGTTTTCGGAATCTACGATTGCAATGTAATATCCCGTGTTATCGGTTTCTATTGCAAATGTCCTGTACTGTGCACAGTAGGTAATGTTCATTTGTTTAACTCCTCTGCAATGTTTCTTAGGTTCTGTGATGAAGAAGAAATCTTTTCTGCTGCATCATTAAAGCTTTGCGTACCAGATGCAATTTGACGCAGCGTAATAAGAATCTGTTCGCTTGCAAGGGCCTGTTGCTGTATGATTGTTGTGATGTTGCTTGCACTGTCGGCGGTTGCTTCTGATGCAGTTTTTATGCTTGCAAATTGTTCTTCCAGTTCCCTTGCTTTTTCTGTGCCTTTTCGGATTGTTTCCGTTCCACTTTCGCTGGCAAGTATGAGCCTGTCGGAACTTTGCTGAATCATGGCTATGCTTTCCTTGATTTCCTTTGTTCCGTCAATGATTCCGTCTGCAAGCCGACGTATTTCGCTTGCAACAATGTGGAAATTTTTTCCTGCTTCTCCAGCACTGCTTGCTTCAAGCTCTGCATTAAAGGCTATGATTTTTGCTTGGTCTGCAACACTGTTTATTAATGTTACAATGTCCCAGATGTTTTCTATTTTATCGTTTAAATCCTTGATGCCGTCTATGGTTTGCATGTTTGCCGCAGCAATGTCTTGCAACTGATGGACATTTTCTTCCAGATATTGCATTCCTTCGGCAACATAGCTGTTTGTTTGGGATGCAATGCTGGATACGTCCTTTATTTTGACTGCAATGTTGTCCGAAAGTTCGGTGTTGTCTTCCATCGTTGCAACGATTTCCTTTACGGCCGTACTTTGGTCTTGGCTTGTTGCCGCATTTTCTTTTGCAGCGGCAGCCAGACTTTGCGTTTCTTCAATAAGGAGCGAACTTGTCTTTTTATCGCGTTCTCCCATTTTTTTCATGGCATAAAAAATGATAAAGCCAAACATGATGACAATGAGTGCCGTATAGGGAATGACAAGAAGCAAGACATTTCTTTTTAGGGCTGTAATGCCGGCAAGGTCTTTTGCAACAAAAATCATGCCCTGTATTTTGTTGTCTGCTCCGTACAGCGGCATGTAGATGCAGTTGTAGTGATGTCCTCCAATGGTGTTTTTGCCGTAGTATGCAGTTCCGTCTTGCAATACCGCTTTGGTAATCTCTGCGTTTTCAAGCCGAGTACCTACGCCTATGTCGAGTGTCGTTTCTGCCCTGACGTCTCCATAGAACAGAGTACACTCAGTGCCAAAGCATTCTCCTATCATTTCCGAAAATTCCCCGCTGGACAGGTTGTATGCCATAACAACCGTTCCTGCCAGTTTTTCATCATTTCGTATGGGGGCTGCAAAAATCATGGCAAGGCTTGCTTCGCCTATTGGCTCAAATTCAAAGAGTTCCTTTTCATTGTGTAATGCGGCATATACGGATTTGTTCCTGCTCAGGTTTGCATAATCATTTATGTGCCATCCTGTGCCAGGCAGGACAATTCCGTTTTCATCTGTCAAAGCCATGATTTCCAGGTCTGCCGTTTCCGATGTATCGTTGACTATTTCCTGCAGTGCCGCAAGGTTCTTTTTTTTGAGGGCCTCCTGAACGTCAAGCCTGCTTGCAAAGGATTCCGCCATTCCACGAAGTGTGTCTTCCCAGTCTTCGATGATTGTAGCAACCCCGTTTTCCGTATGTCTCAGTTCCTGCGCCATGTTTGCGGTAAAGTTTCTGCTGAAAATTGCACTGGTAATGACTGCAACACTCACGGTGCCAGTTATAACAGCACAAATTATTATGATCATAAGTTTTTTCGGTGTCATCACAGTTTTTTCCCTTTATATTGTAGTAAGAAAATTGCAAAACAGTAAAAAGTATACCACACAATCATAGTAAATGCAAAAAAAACTGTAAATGGCATTAAATTCTTCCTTTGGTTCTTCTTGAAGAATCTTTGACTGCTTTTGTGCATGTTCATGGCATTATGCCAGCATTTTTCCTGTATACTGCCAATATCACTCCTGCACTGTGCCAGCATGTGCTTTGCACCGATTACCCCTGCAATTTTAGGCTTGTTCGAAAGTCCAGACGACAGTTTTGATAAATCAAGGAACAGCATAACGGTTCAGTATTGTCCTTCAAAACGACTTGCTGCCATAATGGACAGCCGTACGCCTGTCATTTTCATGGGAAACCGACGTTTGCCGACAATCATTTCTGTTCAGGACAAAAGCATTCCTTCAAATGCTTTCGGCAAAGAATCGCAGTGCACCGTACGTTCCCAAGGCTTTTTTTTCATACGGGGAAGGAACTTTCGATAACGTCCTGGTGGTACAGGATAGATGGCGTGTGTAAAACTTTTTGCAACCTCAGAAAACTCGCCTTTAATGATTAAAAAAAATTGAAAAAGGCAAGTCTTTTGGGGCATCCTTTATTATATTCTATATAATGATTATTTCTATAAAAAATTATAATGAACAGTTTTTCTCTGTAAGTTTCCCGGAGAAATTCAACGAAAAAATGTTGAATGCAGTTCGCTCTGTTCCGGGAAGAATTTGGAATGGAAAAGAAAAGCTATGGCTTATTCCAAACAAAAAAGAGTCTCAAAATATTCTTCTTGAAAACCTTTATGCCATCCAGCTTTTTAATGTCGAACATGTAGAAAAAAATGAAGCAGCTGGTTCCAAGGATATGAATAATTTTGGAGATGAAACCGAAAAACTTCGACAGGCACTTGTAGCAAAACATTACAGCCAGCACACGGTCGAAACGTACACAAGATGGTTTACTGATTTTATCAAGAGACATGGAGGCAAAGGCGAAACTCTTGGACAAAAGCAGGTAAATGAATTCCTTACAGACCTTGCTGTAAAAGAACAGGTAAGCCCCTCCACTCAAAATCAAGCACTTGCCGCTTTGCTCTTTTATTTTAAACATGTAAAGAATGAAGATTTGACTAATTTTAAGGATGTAATACATGCAAAAAGCAAAAAACGGATTCCAGTAGTACTTACGAAAGAGGAAGTGAAATCTGTGTTTAGTCATTTAAGTGGAAGCAAAAAACTTGCCGCGGAGCTTTTATACGGAACTGGAATGAGGTTGAACGAGGTACTCAAAATCCGAATCCTTGACTTGGATTTTGAAAGATATGAGATAATGATACGTTATGGAAAAGGCGGAAAAGACAGGCGGATAATGCTTCCTAGAAGCTTGGTTCCCAAATTAAAGGCTCAGATAAAGGAAGTAAAATCTATTCATGAAAAAGACATTGCCGATGGCTTTGGAGCTTAAAAAAAAACAGCCCTAAGTTGTATTTTTTTTAGAATTACTATTGACAACATGGGGCCTTATATGTGTTATGTGATTTTACATCTGCATTAAAGCAGAGTAGTCTATCTTATGTTCTCTTGCATAAGCAATAAAATCTTTTTCTTCTTTTGTTACTCGGATTTGAAACTTAAGAGGTAAAGCAAACTTTTGTTTTCTTCCAGCATTTTCTCGAGCTCCACCATGACCGAATTTTTTCTCATAAGAAGTAAGTCCAGATACTTTCATGTACTCTTTTTCAGAGATAATTTTTTCATCAGGAGAAACTTCTGATTCTAACTTCTTGAAAACATAGCCTTCTGAATCTTTTACAAAAACATAATCCATATCAGACCTCCTTTAATCGTTTCTTTGCTAGTTTTATTATTTCCTTTGGTGTTTTTTTGCGATTTTTTTACAAATACAACACCAATCACAATAATTTTCCCGGCTTTATATTTGAAAAGAGAACGAAGCTCATTGGATTTTATCTCAAAAATATCTTTTTGTATTGGTTTTACCCGAACAAATTCGATACCTTGAGTTTCAATCTTTGTGTATTCATCACTTAGCAGTTTCTGCTGAGATTCTTCTAAATCTTTTATTTCAGCTTCTGCTTGTGGTAATTTTTCTACAGTGAACTTCATAATTATAATATAAAACTCACATCTGTCCAAGATAATTTCATAGTCCTAACTCCCCCTGAATACAATCTAAGGAAAGCTTAGGTTTTTCATCGCAGAATTTGTCGCTTTGGGTTTCCCTCACGCACCTTTCAAATTGAGGTCTCGGTACGAGGGCTAGAAGTTGTCCTATCTTTGTGTTATACTTGTTCATGTCTGTAATTCCTTATGTGGTATTGTTTTTGTTGGTAGCTTAATTATACTACGAATTACAGACTTTAAACAGTACCTATTTTATCTTGGACAGATGTGTTATCAGATATGTAATCCATTTCAGACCATTTCATCTGTTTAAAAATCCCATAAGTGGCATAAATAACCATTTTCCCACTTTTATTGGAACTCCATTTCATTGGTTCATTGAACAAATCTTTTGTAATAGCCCCCCACACCGACTGGTTTTCCACCCTCACAATCATCATAAGGTTCCTTTAAAACCCACATCAAACGAATTGGAGAATCCAAATACTTTTCAGCTGAATACAATCCATCATATATAGGTCAAGCATCATTTGTAGCCAAACCATTTCTTTGAGCAAAATCTAGGATTTTTGCAGACAGAATTCGGTCTTTTTCTTTAAGAGCTTCCAAAGTATTCATTCTTTCCTCCAATGTGCCCCTGTGCGGGGCGTCCACATAACAATGATCAAACCGCAAACCGGCTTGACCGGTTTGTCGGCTTTGAACTTCTTGTTAGGCGATTTCTTTTTTCAAAATTTCAACTAATTCCGATGGTGTTACAACAAACGGCTTTTCAGGAAAATGCTTACCATTCCCCGTTACAAGAAAAGCATCTTTATCTTGAGCCGATAATGTTACCGCATAAAAAACGACATCTTTCGGGTCAGGTATTACTTCGTTTACTTCTGCCAAATCTGTAACTTTTAGTCCATTATCCATAATATCTTTCAAAAGATTTATGATTATAGTTTCTGGAAGCTTAAATTTATCCCTTCTAAGCACTTCATTGTACTCTTTTACGATTGCATCAGAGTAGACAGGAACAATATTTCCATTTGCAAGGAAATGCAAAATCTGAACTGTTGGGGAGTTTTCATTTCTGGTTATCAAAGCTGATACAAGAACATTTGTATCAATAACGACATATTTTCTTGCCATTATTTACTAGCCCTTGCTGCGGCGATTTCAGCATTGATTTCATCAAGAGACATTTCTGGAACATTGTTTTTTTGGATTGAATTTCTGGCCTCTTTGTAAATGCTCCATCTTTCGGAGAGAGTATCATTTCTCAATTCAAAGGGTAAGCCTCCTACGGCTATACTTTTTTTGAAAAAGATTCTGACTGCTGTAGGCAAATCCAAACCAAGCGACTCGTAAATATTTGTAACGTCTGCTTTTGTCTCTGTATCTACCTTTATCTGAACAAGAGCTGTATTTGTCATAACAACACCTCCGAAGGTATGTGTTTAACTATATGATAACATACTTTTGTTAATTTTACCATATATTCTATGAAAAAAAGTCAGCAAAACTTGATTTTGCTGACTTTTACCGATTTTAAATAGAATCCAAATGCTTCAATTCCTTAATTAAATCTTTATTTAATTCCTGCCTTATAAACTCTTCCTTTATTCGGGAAATAAATCTTAAATCCATGAATAAATGTGAAATGGTAACCAATAGGCCCCCAATGTCGAAGTTTTTAGGATTATTAGTAATCACCGTTTGAATTATGTTACTCGTGGATGCTATAGAATTTGAAATCAAAAGAATTTTTCTGGTACGAACCTCATACAAATCTTTATCAATCTTTTCCTTATTGAATAAACCGTGTATTAATCCAATTATCATATCGATGAAAATAGAAATTCCAGCAGATGCCCCAACAATTTTCAAATCCCTTGAAAAGCAAAGTGCATCATAATTTGATTTGTATAATTTACTAGCAAAGTCAGGGGTTATTGTTTCTAAAATTGGTACTGGAAGACCGAGTTTTGTAAACTCATCGGATTTTAGATGGCATCCTTCTGCAAATATTGCGGCAGGTAGATTTAAGGAATCAGCCTTGCACATTTCAAAAGCCTCGCTAAAAAGCTTTGCAAAAGGAACAGATTCCGGAGTAATCATCATTTTAGGCTTTCTAACGACACGATTCGATTTGAAATCTTCGAATGTTATCGTATCAGTTAGAATATTTGCTGTTCCAAAAATCCATCCAAGAATAGGGTCATGTCCTAATGTATGAATCCTATGGTAACCGCCTTCCATATTTCTATTGATAGCAGGAGAGCCTCTTGTAATATCATATGGTGGGGTCTGATAAAGAATGTTCATCCAATAGCCATGTCCGTGCTTTTCGTGCTTCTCTTTAAACTCATCATTTGCCCTACGATGTTCTTTTTCTATTGATTTATCATTATGGGCAAGGCGGTCATCAGGATTGAAACTATTTCCATAATCGAATTTTTTAGCAATCTGACCAAACAACAAAGATTTTGTAGTTTGCAAAGCAGTTGCAATCCCTAAGAACATCAAGTCAGTTTTATTTACAATGCTAGTTTTATGTGAAAATTCCTCATGAATTGCATCAAGCCGTTTGTATGCATCTTGGAATTCTTTCTCAGAAAGCAAATCTTCTAGTTCGATGTCATTCTGAATTTCAACATTAGCTTTTCTGACCAAATCCTTATAAGGTTTTATCTCTTGTATTTCTGCTGAAAGAGTCTTTTCTTTTTTAGAAACAGTTTTGTTCGGAAGATTATACCCAAGCGATCTTAAAAGAGCTTCGCTGGAATTTATGGATTCATCAAGTCTGTTAATCTGAGAAGAGCATCGTTTTTCCAAAGAAAAAGATTCATTTTGGCTCATTTTAAGAACTTTATTAAAATCTTTTTCTTCGTCTGTATAAGTATATTTCCCCATAGACTATGCTAAATCGTGCTTCAAGTCTTTTATTGCAGCCTGTAATAACGTATTAAGCGAGGTTAGATATTCTATTCTTTCTTCGCTTTGACCTACTTTATTTTTTAGAAGCTCAAGAATGGCATTTTGCTTTTCAACAGCCTTTGTATATAAGGAATGTTTCTCTTCCGCCAGTTTCTTGTTCTTTACATGAGCTGTTATTCCGATTGCAGCACCGCCAAGTATGGCAACAGGGGCTGCTAACACTGCAACCCCTGCAGCCATTCCTCCTCCGACAACTGCTCCTGCTGCTGCAAGCCCGCTTGTAATTCCTGCGGCACTTAATCCAACTACAGAACCTCCAAAATATAATGCTGCGAAACTTGCAACACCGCCAGCTCCGGCTCCTAAAGCCCCTGCAAGTGCCTCTGGAATTGCTGAATCTGCTATTGTCCTTGATTTGTTATTCAAAGCTTCATTTGCTTCGTTTATAACTTTTCTTACGCTTGCAAGACTGTTGGAATCCTTAAAATTCATCTCAGATTTTTTCACAAAATCCTCCTGCTATTTTGATTTTTTGTTGCGAAACGAGCGTAAAGCGAGGTTTCGCAACATAGGAATTTTTCAATTCCTATGTTCAGTGTACACTGAACATTTTTTGAGAGAAGTTGTTGGAGGATTTTTTCTTGTAACACAAGCGGGCCAGTGGCCCGTCCGCCTAACAATATTTTAAACCGCAAACCGGCTTGACCGGTTTGTCGGCTTTGAAAATTATGTTAGGCGATTTTTTTTTTACAGATTTATAAAGTAAATAATTTTAATTCAGGGAAAACAATTTGCATCAATTTAAAATGTTTATCATTTGTCCAAACTTCACAATTATTCTTTATGGCAATATAAGCAATCATTGCATCCTGAAAAGGAACTACGAGACCGTTCTTTTTTAGCGTTATAAATTGCCTTGCAAGCGAAATCCAGTCTTTTTCAGAAAAAGACAGATATGTAAAATCGTTCAATGCCTCTTCCATTTGTGAGAACTGCTTTTCTGAATTACTTCCACGGAGAAGTTCTGTTTTTATGACGCCACAAATAGCAATATCATTTTCTTCAAGAATATTCTTTACTTCTTCAGTAGGTTTATCCCAAAAGTCGATTATAACGTTTGTATCTACAAGAATCATAAAAGACTTGCCTCACGAAGATCTGTAACTGAGGAAGAATCAAGATGAATTTTACCAGCTAAATCGAAAAAAGCCTGTTTATGTTTTGTCTGTGGAATTGTTTGTACTGTAAAAACTTCACTCTGTTCTGTCTCAAGTAACTTAATAAAAGCTGAAACTGATGTTAAAAGAGATTCGGGTAATGTTCTGACTTGTTCAATAACTGCTTCGTATGACATATAGTACCTCCAATACAATTATAGCATATTTTATAAAAAATTGTTGGAAAACAGCAACTTTCATTTAAATTTCTCTATCTGCTTTTTAATCTCAGTTTTATTCATGTTTATCGAAGAAGTTTCTCCCCGAGCATCTTTTACATTGCCACCTCCAAAACTCAACCAGTTAAAACTGCCCATAATCATAAAATCTTCATCACAAATAAGGATTTTAGAATGGTCATCTGTATTTATAAGTCTGAAACAGTTTTTATCAAGATTTCCAAAGAAACTTTTAGATTCATTATCGATTCCTGCTTTATCAAAACGATTTCTAGGCTTCATTCCGTATTTTATGGTTACTTTCACACCTTTTTTGACAGCTTTTTTTATATAATCCTTGTAAATTTGAAGAGTTCGCCAATTAATCCACGGAGATTGAATATAAATATGTGATTTTGCATTTTCAAGAACATAAATGAAGTATTTTTTATGCTCATCAACTTCTATGGTCTTTCCGTTAGAAATTTCAACTTGTTTGATAGGTTTAAGTTTTTCTTCAATAATTTCTGGTGTTGATTCATGATATTTTGCAACATTTTCA
>ERZ842401.1522-NODE-1522-length-32942-cov-28.775139_pt1 | contig 32942 bp, 39 predicted proteins | sample MGYA00521270_ERZ842401 | MGnify/ENA primary metagenome ERZ842401 (study PRJEB31892, sample SAMEA3878208) | bioreactor metagenome | biome: Moose rumen | place: Sweden | collected 2011-10 | study: EMG produced TPA metagenomics assembly of the PRJEB12797 data set...
GTGATAAAATCCAGATCTTAAAGGACTTCGTTTTCAGTACGTTCTGTAACTCCCGAGGGTATCAGGTGAAGTTTAGGAATGCTGTTCCGGTTTAAGAATGGGATGCACATTGCAATTTACAATCTGTTTTGTTGCAATTTTATTGTAATTGGTTTATAAATATGCATAAAAGTTAGAATAAGAAAAGATAAATTTACCAGATGACTGTGATTTTAAAGAAGTAAATAACATTATGCGAAGGAGTAGGATCGTCCTAAAAATAAGGTAAAAGGTATAAATATGAGTTATATGGACATAAATCCTGAGTGGGATGCTGACACCGCTAATAAAGAGGTTAAAAAATTTGTTAAATCTTTGATTTGCAAAAACATTGAAATACCAATCGATGTTCCCAATGAGAACACATATGAAGGTTTGCAATGGCCTATTAACTATTCTGCTATTAAAAGAATACTTGATATTTTAACCAATATTGATGTCAGATATTGGGAAAAACTAACATATGCTTCATATAGGACAACAGGTCTGTATTCATGGAAAACAACACCTTATGGACAATATGTGATTAAATTAATTGAATCAGCCAACATGGATAACAAAAAGAGAGATTTATTTAGTTATTTAATAATAACTATTTCAACTGAATATATCTCCATCACAAGCATGACTTATAATAAAACAAAAGACAATATAGAAACAAAAGATTTTGACAACAGCAAAAATTTTATTGATTATTATAATCATATTTTAAAAGCGTTATAATTACAGGACAATTTTAATATGAACACATTATTTAAAGAATATATTATATATAAAGTTTTAGATATATTGAATGATCGTTTAAATGAACAAAAACAATTATGCCCTGTCAATGATTCTGATTTTGTTTATAGAAACCTGACATTTGAAGAAAAAGATTTTAATAATCAAATCACAGTAAATAATAAATATTTCAAGCAACCTTTAAAATTACCTTGTATAAAATTAAGTGAGAAGTTATTCAAAGGTTTTTTAGATAAAAATATTGCATTACAAGCAGAAGACGGCATATCATCAAATGTTGGCAGTCAGTTTAATCAGCAAAAATTAGACAGTCAACTTGAAACTAAATTGAATAAGATAATAGATCAGCTAAATGATCATAATATTACAAGCAATATTACTCAAATGTATTATCAAAATGACGTTAAAAAATATAATCGTTATAATACGTTTGGAGTAGCTAGATTTAATGTGGGCTATTTAAGAAAGAAAGGAATTGAAGTTTTACGAACAGGTGATAAAGAAAAATGCAAACACGTACTTATTGTATCAAAAAAGTTAGATGCAGAAGTTACTGAGTATATAAACAAGAGATTAAACGGCTCTCAAGAAAATATTAATATTGGCAGTGAACAGCAGCAATTAAATATATATAATTTTTTAGGAAATAGCATTTTGAATGATATTAAATATTCGCAAAATATAAATAACTCGTATTCGTTATTTTTTAATGCAGAAACAGGAAATATTATTAATCATAAAAAGAATGATGATGAAAAAGAACTTGAAATTACTGATTTAGACAATCACTGTGTTTTTACAAACTTTTTTCATAGAGGATATTTTGCAAACGATAGCAAAAATAACCGTTTTAATCATACAGTTTATTATAATGGAACGGAATTCATTATATATAAATATGACCCGCAGATTGATGACCATATTTTATACGCATTACAGAATAATTTAACAGAATCTTTCAAAACATTTCTAGAGCATAAAGGTTTGTTACAGCAACTCTACAGATAAACTCTATAAACGGACTAAATGTAATCTACCCCAAATAAAACATCGCACCTTTTGGCACTCAAAATATCTATTTAGTGTTTCCTCTCATGGTAATTAAACAACGGCATTAAATGACTTAATTACATCAATTCAATCAAAATATAGTTAATAAACAACATATAATGTCTGTGTTAGCTGGTTTTGAGATATCTAAATTTTTCGGTTCTGAATAATTACCACACTCAAAACTGTAATCGTTATAAATCTGGTAATTATTCTATCCAATATGAGACTTAATCAATATTATATTGACCAAAAACTTGAAAATGGCGGAGGATTAAACGGTCACGATCAAAATATAGATATTCAGATTGAGAACAAATTTACTGCTCTTAATAAATATGCTGGAAAACATGAGGGTATTAACTGGGGATCCGTCCGTAATAAGAATGAAGAACTCTATATAAATAATACTGCGTACAGTTCTGATATGAACAGCGAAAACTGGAAAGCGTTATCAAGTGTGATTTGATAAATTTTAAGATCCTCTCAATTTCTGAAACATGACAAATCCTGTGAGTTGCAGAAATTTGAGAGGACATTTACTGACTGGATTCATTTAGGTCTCTGTCTAGATCAACACTAATCTTGAACAGAGCCTTTTGAAAATGTTTGCACATTTGTACATCTTAACAATTGCTAATAATCGCCAAATGGTCTCAATTATTGTTTAACAAAATTCGTTGGAAATTGACGAATTTAATTGCTATACTACTATTTTACTATAATAATCTTCTACAGTTATTATACTCCCATCGTTCATTTGAATTTCAGCATTAGGTGCAACATTTTTCAGCACTTTGCGTTTTTCCGATCCCTTCCAAATTTCAGAAAAGTGATTAAGACCATTAGCAGTGCTTATAATGATATTCTTTTTCCACGTTAAAGCACTTTGCGAAGGAAATATTGAGTCCGCAAATTCTTTCCAAACGCTCGGTTTGAAAAATGCACATTCATCAACGACAATAACATTACAGGTAAAACCACGGAATGAGTTTGCCGATGGTGCAGCGGTTAAAATACGGGTATTGCTTTCACTGGCTATTGAACCTGCATTCCATACTTTAACGCCAACTGTCAGCCATAAAGGCAATAATAAAAACATATCCTTGATATTATTAAGAAACTCCCGGGCGAGTCCAGCGTTGTTGCCACAGATCCCCATAGTGATATTGGTACTGAAAATAAATTTCCAGTTCATCCATGATCCAATAGTAATTGATTTGCCCGCTTGCCGGGGTTGCATGGATATTAACGATTCTTCGGGTGATAGAATGTGTTTAATAAATTCGTTCTGATATGGACGAAAGTCAGGAAATGTTATTCCATGAGGTGTCTTGATTTTAAGATAGTTATTACGAAAATAATAAAAATCATTAGAGCATTTTTCAATTTCCTGTAAGTGTATAGGGCTTAAATCCATTTTGGTAAACGCCCTTTTCAGGTTGCGGTTACCATTAAAAGAGATTTTACCTCCAAAAGAATCAAGATAGTACTCATCATCACTTTTCTCGGTGTCTAAAATATCAAGACACAGTTGTTTACCATCATTGCCTTTTGCCCGCAATGCTTCCAGCAGTTCAAGGGTTATCAGCGATTTGTCCGCTTTGAGTTGTTTGATCACATTATCAGATAGTAGCATTTTTCACTTTCTTGCTTTTTCACCCATCACATCGTTTTATGTGTATTTATATTAAAAAAACTCTTGACATTTTTGCCTAAGTGTTGTATGATGCAGTCACAATGAAAGGAGATTATCATGAAAACTACTTTAACACCTTATTTCTACACCGATACTATGCTCAGTGGCGAAAAGTTTGAATATACTTTTCTGTATGACTTTGATATCGCCGATCACTTTGGTGAGAACGCAATCAGAGATACATATAAAAGAGCACTGAACGAATGGAAGTCTAATATTAGAGCAGTTGCGGAAATTTATATTGCCCTCAATATGCGGTGTTGGTTTTGGTACGAAAATGGCAATAATGAACTTTCCGGGTTGTATGAGGAGTTGTTCTATAAACTTAGAAATTTTGTCTATGATGACAACACTCCTTATTCCAAGAAGGAACTATCTGAATTTTTCAGACTTACTGACTAAGGAACTGTCGATAAAATCGTTGACATTTTTGTATAAGTGTTGTATGATACAGTCACACTGAAAGGAGATTGCCATGAACGAAATCGCCACTATGCTGCTTGATAACGGTTGCAGAGTTTGGACACACCCCGCACTGGCGAGGAGCGTATCTACCTTAACAAATTTGCTCTGAAACTTCTGAATATCGAGGTCGAGTATTACAACACTGGGAACATTTACAAATTTGCCATTGGTGGTGAAAGGACTAGCAATTCTCAAGGCCGCCGGATCATGGCGGCATTGGACAGGTGCTACTATAATGTCACTGAAGATGCATTCTATGCTGGAAACAAGGACGTTGCGAGACTTCTGCGGAAAGCTGCTGAGGATGCAGTTTAGTACAAAACTAATTTTCAATTTTTATAAATACTAGTATAAACCTCCCCATGGGGGGGGGGGTAAAATGATGAGGAAAAATTTATGTTATTTCGTGATATTCGTAACAATCATCGACGGTTAAATGAGTCTATCTCCCATCTTGATCGTACTGGTAATTTTGATCGGATCATCATTACTGGAGAACGCAGTGGGATTACATATTATCACTTCGAGGTTGTCATTCAGAATATTGACATTGAAATTGATTACGATGATGATAGCAATAAAGCAGCGATTGATGTAGGATTCGAAAATGGTAAAGGTCGCAGTCTTATCAGTCTTATTCGTGATCCGGATTTGATGCGCAAAGTTGCAGATTTTATGGAGCCTTTGCTTGATCAAAATGGCGAAATTAATATAGATGCGCTTAAAAGAATTCTAGCTAAAAATGATCTGTAAAAACACTTGCATTTTGAAAACAAATCGAGTATAATACGTTTATGCTGATATAAGCGTTAAGTTTTCAAAAAAAAAATTATAAATACTATTATAAGCCTCCCCATGGGGGGGGGGGTAAAATGATGAGGAAAATTAAATATGTTATTCCGTGATATTCGTAACAACCGTAGAAAAATAAACGAATCTGACCGTAAACGTCGTTATATTCATGGTAATATTCATGGTAATGAAGATCGTACAGGTAAGTTCGATGAAATCAATTTTTATGAAAGAGGTGATGAAAAAGGTTACAAGTTCTATGTTAAAATTGGTATTGTTAGCATTGATATTCATTACAACGATAAAGATGAAAAAGTGTACATGGAAACAGGTATTACTGGTAATAAATCTATGAACGATCTTGTTCGTGATCCAGATTTGCTTTGTGATATTGCTCATTTTATGAGACCGCTGCTTGACAAAAATGGCGAAATTAATATAGATTCACTTAAAAGAATTCTAGCTAAAAATGATCTGTAAAAACACTTGCATTTTGAAAACAAATCGAGTATAATACGTTTATGGAATGCCGATACGTTGTTTAGGATCACAAAAGTTCCAAATTTGGTCTTGTATCGGCATTCCATTTGTAACCATGCAGGATATGTGGGCTATGTGGTGTAATGGAGAGCACAACGGTCATTTGATTGCGAGGTTCTAGTTCGACTCTAGACATAGCCACCTTTTTAACAGTTTCAAGGGTTGTTAGCTCAGTTGGTAGAGCAGTGGACTTTTAATCCATTGGTCGAGGGTTCGAACCCCTCACAGCCCACCAAGTTTTGTTTGATTTGATAGAAGATGCATTATGAAAAACCGCAATTTTGTCGCCAAATATGACTGGCAAGTCAACAAGGCAAAAACTTTTGTTGACAGAAAGAAAGAATCTAAAAAAGGATATTCAAAACACAAAACTAAAATTGTTTAGTTATGGGATTTTTGATGCACGTCTGGTGTGGGAGGATTACCATCCTAGCGATGACGGCGATAAAATTCATTTTCAGTGAAATTTTAAAAATTTTTGAAAAAACTCTTGACAAACACTAAATTTTCATCTATAATGCAAATATAATGAAAAACGGATCAAGAAGATCCACGGTTCTTTAACAATTTGGTCCCGTGCTTAATGGTAGAGCAGACGACTCAAATATTGGTAATGTTAAATGGTTAATTGTAAATTTTGTCAAAAACAGTTTAAAACCGTAAATGGTTTAAATGCTCATGTAGGACAAAAGCATAAAGAAGAATTATTCAATTCAAAAGTTATTATTGAAAAAACAAAAGATGAGATAGATATTACTTATAAAGAATTACAAGAAAAACGTTTAGCTCATTCTAATAAATGTGATGTTTGTGGTAAGATTGAAACCGCTAATACTCATCCTGATGATAAAACAACACCAAATGCGCTATGTGTAGACCACGACCATAATTTAAAGCGCTTTAGAGGTTTTTTATGTGTTCAATGTAATAGAAACTTTGGTTGGTATGATAAATATAAAAATAAAATTATAGAACACGAACAATTTAAACACGTTTAATACGGCCCCGTAGCTTAATGGTAGAGCAGACAACTCATAATTGTTTGGTTACAGGTTCGAATCCTGTCGGGGCCACCAGTTTGAGAAAGTGTGTAGCACGTACTCCTTTTACGAAAGGGAAGTCCAGTGAAAATCTGGTAGTCCTCAGTAAGACCAGGGCCCTATAGGTCAGGGGACTATGGTGTAATAGCACACAGGTCAGTGGGTTCGGAAGTATTTGACTGACCACCGTGGTGATCGAGCCCTTCTGCGCTTCCTCTGCGTGATAGCGGACCAGTGAAGGGCCGGGTAGGCTAACTTAGTTTAATCGGTAAAACATCTGCTGTGTGCCAGCATGCTACAGGCACATATCAGAAGAATGAAGGTTCGAAACCTTCAGTTAGCGAAAAAGTATGTAGCACGCTCTACGTGGTAGTCCAGTGAAAATCTGGTAGTCCTCACATGAGACCGGGCGCCTATAGGTCAGGGGACTATGGTGTAAGTGCATACAGACCTGTGAGTTTGGGAGTTTTTGACAGGTCACCCATTTATGGGGGGCAAGCTTTGGTAAGGTAGCGGATACTGGCCAACCGGGAAGTGTAGGTTCGATTCCTACTGCCCCCGCCATTTAATACCAAAAAATAAATATGTTTGATAAACTGGTACAACTCAAAAAAGAGCATCGTAAACCATATCATGATTCAAGGGCATTTGACAGGCATTGCCGCAATCATGGGTGGTGTCCGTATTGCCGAGACAATAGGTTGTATTGCAGTAAAAAGCGTATTGAGAAAACTGAGTTTGATTTAAATAATCTCAATGATCATATTGAAGTTGATGAATAATTAAAAAATTTTTGGAGAGGTTCCAGAGCGGTCAAATGGAACAGACTGTAAATCTGTCGGCACTGCCTTCGATGGTTCGAATCCACCCCTCTCCACCATTTAGTATGTTTCTTGATAATATGTGACACAAATTACGTTTTAATTGTTGACAAGTGTTGCTGAAAGGATTATTATGCACAATAAGCTCACATGGTGGAATTGACAAACATCGGAGATTTTTAGCCCGTATGGTGGAATTGGTAGACACAAGAAGTTTAAGCCTTCTCGCTTTTAAGCATAAGAGTTCGAGTCTCTTTACGGGCACCAATTAAATGATAAATCTTGAACACGATATACAAGATCTTAAAAATGATATAAAACATCTTGAGGATGTTTTACAGAACTGTCATGGCTGTGATGAATGTAAAGAAGATCATCTCAGACTATTGAGATGGTTAAAAACACTGTTAAGATATTTTGAAAAACAATATAGGGATGTGGTGTAATGGTAGCACATCAGATTTTGATTCTGAGTGTTAAGGTTCGAATCCTTACATCCCTGCCATATTGAAAAGGAGTATATAAATAATGAATAATCGTTGTGTGGTAAAAGGTACATTGCTTACACCGACAGGTGTGCCTGTTAAGTTTGGTAGTTTCTTTACTATCAGAACAATTTATGATCCCAGCGGTGAGGGTCCTTATTGTACTGTAGAAATTGACTCCGATGGTTCTTATGAGTTTGAACTCATAGAGGGTACATATCGAATAGAGTTTTCTAGTCCTAGCCTCGTACTTAGCTATGATCATGTCATGATGGGTATTGTAAAAATATCTCCAGATAAATTTGTGGGTGCCCGCACGATTGAAGATTTGCTAAAGAATGAATAGAATGCGGGAGTTGGTTTGAAAATGGAAAGGGTTTTCAATCCCGGGGATTTTGTTCAGCATTTTAAAAGAGAAACGGTCACAGATGCAGACAGTAATGAGTATCTGTACAGAATCATTACTTTTGCGCAACACACAGAGACAGGCGAAAAACTGGTGATCTATCAGGCTCTGTACGGTCCGTGCAAAACATATGCACGACCTTATGAGATGTTCATGTCAGAAGTAGATCACAACAAGTACGCTAATATTAAACAAAAGTACAGATTTGAAAAGGTGGAAGATCCATGATTTATCAAAATTGATTATAAATAAGTTTAAATGCTGATGTAGCACAATGGTAGTGCAACTGCCTTGTAAACAGTTGGTTGTAGGTTCGATTCCTATCATCAGCACCATTACGGTGAGATGGCTGAGTGGCTTAAGGTAGCCCCTTGCTAAGGGGAAGCACTAGCAATAGTGCCGTAGGTTCAAATCCTACTCTCACCACCATACGAAATACCTTGCCATTACCCCATTAATGGCGGGAAAAAGCGGAATAACCTGCCGAAAGCAGGGACGTCTTGCGGGCTAGTGGGTTTGGAAGAGTTTTGGCTAGCCACCCTGGACTCCTGGTGTAATGGTAGCACGGCAGTCTCCAAAACTGTCTGTAAAGGTTCGATCCCTTTGGAGTCTGCCAGTTTTTGGCGGGTTGGCAGAGTGGTTTAATGCGGCTGTCTTGAAAACAGTTGAGCGGTAACGCTCCATAGGTTCGAATCCTATACCCGCCGCCACCATTATTATTTTAATGAGTAAAATCGGGCAGAACTATGGTGTTCGTCAGAGATTGGTGTGACACCGCACGCTATCTGAAAGGAAGGTTCGAATCCTTCGCCTGACTGTTCCTGCATAATTGCATCAAATGGTGTCAGATGGTGCTGACGGCAGGTGATAAACAAATTGACATCAAAGATCGCTATTTGGTGTTGACTTGAGCACAGTGGGTTTGATAAGATTTTGGCTGTGCCTTTTAAGTTTGTAAGGAAATAATATGACCATACAACAGTATATCAAACAATTAAACATTGATAATCCACTTGTTGCCTTAACAGATCGGTGGCAGAGTGGAAAAGTTGTCTATGGTTTTTATAATGATTTGGCAGAGAATTTCCGCACGATGGAATATCGGGATGTTCATGTGATCCACTCACAAAATGCCGATCCAAAATCTGAACTTCCTGTTGTTGTTTATACATTTTTGATCGACATGGTGGATTAATGCCCAATGGCAGACGAAAAAATCGCAGTTGAATGTGTAATCGAAGAAACCCGTAGAGAAATTAAATCCATTCAGGAAACCCGGGATTTTTTGCAAAATTATTTAAAACAGATCCACGAAAACAACCCCGATTTCAGAACGGAAATTATGCTGTTCAGAGCTGAGGGTTTGCTTGGATTATATCAAAAAATTGATGAGGATTGCTTGCAACAATATCTCGAAGAGAGTAAACTTTAAGTGTCTTTTGCACTTTTAGGATTTAAATCCTGCCTAGGCGGGTGCAGAAGAGTTATAAAGGTGATTTTGCACCGATCTGCGGGTTTGGAAGATTTTGGCAGATCACCTAATTTGCAACTAGCAGATAATTTTAAGTTGGATTGTGGTGTCTTATGAAAAACAGTAAAGAACAAATAATTAAAACGGATTGGAAGATTATTGCTGAAATACTGCGAAGTTTGCAACAGTGCAGAACATTTAATACCGAATGTATATCAACTAATAAAAAATTGATTGCATATAATTTTGACTTGTTATTGCATCATAACTATATTACGAGTTCTGATGGGGAATTATCGCAGTCAAGTGCGATTGATGAACTTGATTATCTAGTTGACTTCATCAGTGAAAATGCTAATATAACTTTCAAAGGGCATGAATTATTGGATTGTTTAAATTCTAAAGTATTTTCACGAGTCAAGGATGAATTGAACAGATTGGGAATAGATGGATCATTAAAAACTACTCAAAAAATCACAACAAAATTGCTTACTAAGCATTTAAAAGAAAAATTAAAATTGTGAGGATGTAAATAAATATGATTGCTGACGATAGAATCACTGACGTTCATGAGGTGCTCGATCCTTTTGACACTTGGGTAGCAGATCCGGACAATCCCACGGTGGGATCTAACGGGTACTTCGCCAATTCGTTTTTTGATTTCACTAATTTGGATAATTTATTCTATGGAAAATTGACATCTGTTAATTTTTCTGAAAATAACATTAGACCTTTTAAAGCCTCGAGTGGTGAGATATATAGTTACTTTTTAGATGACGATCATGTGACAAAACCTTAATGTATTGCCTTTTTGTTGTTTGTGTTGACGTTGTGGGATGCTACCCACATCTCTCCTTGGGTAGCATTCCATTTTTGAATATGGACAGGTTCCAGAGTTGGTCAAATGGAGCAGACTGTAAATCTGCCGCCTCCGGCTTCGGTGGTTCGAATCCACCCCTGTCCACCATTCAAGATTCTTGATAAAATGTGACGCAAATCACATTTTAATTGTTGACAAATGTTGCTGAAAGAATTATTATACATAATAAGCTCACATGGTGGAATTGGTAGACACGGGGGACTCAAAATCCCCTGCTGCAAAGCGTGAGAGTTCAAGTCTCTCTGTGAGCACCACGATTGTGGGAAAGGTGATAGAGTGGCTATATGCCGGATTGCAAATCCGTTTCATGTGGGTTCGAGTCCCATCCTTTCCTCCAGATTATGCTCCTATCGTCTAATGGTTAGGACATCGCCCTTTCAAGGCGAAAATACGGGTTCAATTCCCGTTGGGAGTGCCATATTTAAGGGCTGTTAGCTCAGTTGGTAGAGCAGTGGACTTTTAATCCATTGGTCGAGGGTTCGAGCCCCTCACAGCCCACCAAATGCACCAGTTTTTGGAATGCTGTTGTGGTTTCTACTTTTCTTTGTTCACACTAGGGCAGACGGCATTCCTTTTTGAATATGATTGTAGTGTAGGCTTTTGATAAACAGTAAATTATTCTTCTGAATTTTCATCCGAATGTGATTCTTCATTGGATTCTTCATCGGATTCTTCATCGGATTCTTCTTCGTTTTCCAAACACACATAAGTTATTTCAGCACCGCAATTTGTACAGTGACAAACATGAACAATACCTTTTTGATCATAACCATAATCTTCGGCATCAAAATCGGCGTTCCAAATTACTGATTTTTGCAGACAATTAAAACATTCAAACATTTTTAAAACTCCTTGAACTTAGACTTTATCCTAGTGATCTACCGTAATTTGCTTAGAAGTAATGAATTTATTAAAATTTGGTAAATATCTGTACCATTCTCCTATACCGTATCTATCACGATTAAATAATTCATTTCTTTCTTCTTCAGTTAATCCTTTAATATTATATGTCTTTTTATTGTTTTTGAAAGGAAAATAATTTTTTTTTACCAAATAAAATTCATTGGTAAATGAAGACTCCAGTCTTATGATTTGAGTCATTTCAACTGTAACTCTATGATTTTTTTATGACGTAATACGGTATAGTTCTTAAAAATACAGTATAATTATATTTATATGCATTTTTTAATAGAGGACGTTAAAATTACTGGGGTTCAACCAAAATGATGTTGAAATCTTTATGATTTTGTTTGATAATAGTTAAAATTTCTCAAAAAATATAAATAAAAAATGAGGTGCTTTAGCTCAGTTGGTAGAGCAAGTGACTGTTAATCACTGGGTCGCAGGTTCGAACCCTGCAAGCACCGCCATAATTTTCGAACAGAACCATAAATATCAATATAAGAGGACAAACTGTATGAATAAACATTTCGATGTTGAGAACCTGTATAGAGGGAGATGCATTACTGTTGATGATCTTTTACAGTTACTTTCCAAGGTAAAAAGAAAACATGGAGGAGATACTAAGGTCATCTTAAATAATTATGATTACGATGATTTACAGAAAATTCGACACGCTTACACACAATATATTGTCGAGTGGAGTGACGGACAACTCGAAATGTATGATGACGATAACGAAGAGATGGAGGGGATGGAAGAAGTTGCACTGTGTTTGTGTGATTATGAGTAACACGTAGTACAATAGAATCACAAACAACCATCTTGATACTAAAAAAATCTTGTCATGTGACAAGATTTTTTTTTAGTTTGATCAATTGTGCAAAAATGCCACCAACATTGCACAATGCGTTTTGTTAGCAGCAAATCAATATAATTTAACTATCTTGCTGCTCTTTTCATTGAGCCAATATCAAGATTTTCCCTATCAGAAACAAACACTGGGAGAGTGTTTTGCTTATAATGCGGTTCAATAATATTCTTAGATATATAGCAAGCAAAATTATACATTCTCATATATCCTATAATGACGTCATCGTCAATACTTTGATTATTTTTGATTTTATTAAGTGCCGCCGTTTTAAGGAAATCATAAGTGAGTTTATTTGACGTTTTTAATTCGTCAATTACACTGTTAAAAAGTTTTTCAGCATAATTATCTGTATTGGTATCTGTGATCACAAAATCATTACGAATGAAAAAGTTTACTCCATAATAATCTGATGATATATTAGCAACTGATACATTATCAAGCAAATGTGAATATACATTATCCAATTTTCCGTCAATCGGAGATGCATTAAACAATGCAAACGGTATTTGATAGCCACATGCAACAAGTTTAGGACGTTTAACTAATATAGAACGCTTATCAGACGGAATTTCAAACCCGTAATCTTTATTGTTTGATATTCTAATGAATGAATTACACGCTTTAGTAAGTGCTTTTAAATATCGTGAATTTAAAACATTATTAAACGTTTGTTTTTCAATTTGTTTGTCTTTTTTGTCCTGTGGCTCCTGATCTTCAGGATTTTCAGATTGTCCTGTATCATCCTGTTGATCTGAATCATTGTCAGAATTGTCAGAATTAGATGCATCAGCATCGTCCTGTGCTTTATCAACGTCAGAATCAATTGCATCAGTATCAGTTAAATTATCTAAAGCATCGTCCTCAAAAACATTGTTTTTGAGTTTTTCAATTTCGTTATCGATATTATTAATAGAACCCTGAAGATGCTCAAAATAATTTTTACTATTAAGAAAATCTCTGAAATTACCCATATATGCCTCATTTTTTCTGTTTAGAAACGATCTGATTTTTAGTATTTATTTGAAATTTGATATGCTCAAATTCATCATCATTCATAAAACGGTAATATAATTTTGCCTTTTCCAAAGACACATTATAATACTGTGAAATATACTTTAATTTTTCCTCATACTGTTCATCAAGTTTAGCAGACTTGGGAAACGGAATAAACCTTTTCTTGCCATTAATAACATATTGGGCAAGTTTTAACTGCAATTCGTCAGGTATTCGGTAATTAACATTTATGCACTGAGCAATTTTAAGTGTTTCAAATGATCCTGACAGCCATCGGCAAAACATGAAACTGTTAAATTTTTTCAATTGTTCGTCTGTAAACTGATGTTTACGCGATAGAACATTTTTAAAAACATTGAACACTACCAGTCCTCCAAAGGAGTAATAGTTTTCGCATACGAAAATCTGTCTATACTGTTTGCGATACAGTCTTTCATAACAAATTCCTGCATATAATAATCCTCTCGGATAGCGTCACCAACAAGTTCGGGTTCCAATCCGGTTTTAAAACAGAAATCGGTTATTATATTGACTAGGGGTTCATCAGCAGTCTGACAGCGTTTTTGATATATGTATGACAGCAAATCAGATATGATTTTAGCATATTGCTGTTCGATTGCTATGTTGTGTTGTATTTGTTGCTTACTTTCAGCCATTTGAAAATCCTCACAATCGAAAATAATTATACTCCAAGGGTCTTCAAAAGTCAAACTTCACCTATACTAAATTCATTTGCCAAAATTTTAATTTTGCGTTTGTCTGCATTTGTATCAAGCCAAGTAGCAATACTGTCATTGCAGTCATTGAAATCAAGTTTAACGAGCATTCGGTCAAATCCATCAGTTTTAATTACTGTTTTCAAATCATCCTTATTCCATGTTCCCAGACCCTTATAATAGTGGGATATTTCGCCTTTTCCGGTGTTCAAACTGTCTTTAAGGGAATACGCCCATTTTTGAATTTTATCGTTCTTGAACGTTGCTTTAACTGGGGTTTCAAGCATATATACATGATCTTCATAATCCGCAAGATATTTATGAACAAAACCACTTAATAACGCTCTTATATGGAATCCGTCAACATCAGAATCGGTGGCATATACGATATACTGATAGTTTTCATTTTTTATGATTTTATACAGCTCTGACAGTTCTTTATTCGCCATAAACTTGCTATGAGTGCATGACAGAACATTTAACGGCTTGCCTTTAAGTTTATAATACGACATATAATCTCTGCCGAGGATAGGCATCAAACCGCCCTGTGCGGAGTCCCCCTCAACAATAACGAGATATTTTTTAAGTTTGGTTGCCGGAGTGTATTTATCAGATTTGATCTTCTTTTGTGTTTTATCCAGGCTTTTAAGTTCCTGCCGTTTTTTAAATTCTTCTTTGATCTTAAAGATTTCGATGATCGGTTCAATAATATCATCATTTTTCACAATAGTTTTGCTGAAACTGTCCAAATCTAAATCACTGAAATAACTATTCACTTCAGCAACGGAATTAGTTATTTTCTCCTTTGTTTGTGAGCTGAATTTGGCATTAGTGAAATTCCGCATAAACACAACGGCAAAAAGTTTATTGCGAATATCAGCGGGTTTAATAGTTTTGTATTTTTTAATCAGTTTGTCTCTTATATTGTTGACAATAGGATTTACAATACAGTCAATATGTGTGCCGCCATCAGGAATTTTTAAGCCATTGACAAACGAATAAAATTGAAATTCATCCTCGGGATTATGAATAATTGCTATATTGTAGTTTGGTGTTTGTATAATGTTCGGCTTATTATCGGTGAAATAATTTACAAAATCATTAAATGATTTGACTTTAAGTAAATACCCGTTAAATTTGACTTTCATTTGCGGAAAGCACATACACATATTAACAAGGCGGGTTTTAATAAAATCAATATGATCTTTAGTGATTTCTGTTAATCCAAAACGATTTAAATCCGGCTCAAAATAAACCGATACTCCCGACTTTCCAGATGATTTGATGACATTCTCGTCCAAATCCTCAGCATTACTGGCAAAATCGCATACAATGCGGTTTTTGCCATCATCTGATATACCTCTGAACACTTTGGAAAAACAGTTAGTGCAGAAACTTCCTACACCATTCAATCCCAATTGTGCTTTATTATCGCTGTCATTAAAATTTGAACCGGATTTTGCACTCCCCCATGCAACAGTCGGCATCCATCGCTCATTGACTTTCTCAACTGGTATGCCAGGGCCGTTATCAATGACCTCAACGGACGATCCTGTTATGTTTACTGCAACGCTGTTACACTTTTTGAAATCAGTTTTAATTGCTATGTCAAAAGCATTATCAATGATCTCATTAATAATTTTCAGCAACGCCGGAACGCATTTGAAAGTGCATTTTTTGAATTCATTATCTTTATAAAGATAATCAGTATAATCAGTTTCGGAAACGCCACCAACATACATTGATGGTCTTAATAAAATGTGTTCCCGATCAGTTAAAACTACAATTTCGTTAGACATACGACACTCATGATGTGCTTTTATCGGAGTAGGTAGACTCGTTATCAGCACTGTATTTTGGATTGATAAATTTACGGCATTCACAGTCTTTGGGACAATCACAATCAGGAAAACCTGTAAACGTTGGTAGAAGAGGTTTATTGATTTGTATTAAAGGATGACTGAGAAGTTTATCCGAGATTGCTCCAAGGGCACCTATATTGATACCTGATAAATCGAGAAAACTTGGTATTTCCGGCATTGCAGGCAATTCCGGAAGTTTGGGCATTTTTGATTTACACTTACAAGACATAGACAAACTGTCGGTTTGCACCGACAGCCTTAAAAATCACTCAACGATTTCAGCAAATTCGATCCAGCTTCCTGATGACAAATCATACTTAGTTGCTACGACTTTGATATTATACTCCGCATTAGCGGGAGCCATTCTAAAATCAACAACAAATGTCATATCATTTGACGTATGTATATTGACTTTAGGCTCTGTGATCTTCTTACGGTAAATTCTAAACTCTGCGGTATTATAGTAATACTTTAGCATGAACATAACAGTTGTCAACGTATAATCAATATTGCAAATTCTTCTTGCCAGTTGCTTTATTAAACTAATACCTGCAAGATTGTCCTCATGGGTGAGGATCCTGTCACCGTGCTCATTTGGTTTAATGAGATCTGCAAACTTTAACAATTCATTAGATTTGCTTAAAACAAAGAACCCGTTATCACAGACTAATGTGTTTATGCGATCAGACGGAATTGAAACCCTATATGGATTTTCCGTCTTAACCTCCTCAGATTCTTTGACCTCAGATTTAATTTCTATGGGCTGTTCATTTTTGATAACGTCCATTGATTTCTCCTGTAATGCGTCTGTTTCAGTGTTTTTTATACCTTCAGCACTGTTAATGTTTTCAATTTTTCTTGGTCTTCCAGGACGTCCACGTGCCATAATAAACCCCTTATTTTTGGTAAAAACTGATAGTGTCTTTAATTATATCATCCAATGTATAATCCAGAGACACATCAAATGTCGCTAAAAATAAATTATTGGATATAGTATTTAGCAGCATTTTGACTTGACTGTTACGGTAAATGGTATTGATATATCCCATTTGTTTTTGTATAGTAGATGTCAAAATCCGCACACTGGTTGCTACACCAGAGCCAACATTATATACCCCACTTTTATCTGAAACCGCACAGGCGTTAATACACTTGCACAAATCCTTTATATGAATATAATCTCTTATAATTCCGGGATTATAAACTACTGTGTTTCCACCATTTATATTATTTTTAATCAGGTTGGCAATCAGATGATCTTCCGCACATATACTTTTAGTACGGAATTTGTCATTTAATGCTCCGGAAACACTGCTGACCCGCAAAATCTGATATACAGTATTGCTGTCTTTACAGTAATCCCTAATGATATTTTCACAGCATATTTTAGTATCCACATAATAGTTAGGAGGATTTAATGGACTGCTTTCTCCAAAATCCAAACCGCACCCGTAAACGTGAGATGTACTTAAATATATGATATGCTTTATCTTAAATTGTTTCAAGCATTTAATAACATTTAATGTAGATAAAACATTGTTACTATAAAAATCACACGCATCCATTGAAATTGCACACTTGCTATGTGGATTTATATCAGCAAGGTGGATCACAACATCAATGTCCCGAGTGAATACACCACTTATATCGCCTGTCAAATCTATAGGCGGTATATTGTTTTTATCAGCAATAACAAAATTGTGAGGATAAAGTTTTGTCATTGCTGAGCCAACAAAACCTTTGCCCCCGAGTAATAGTATCTTCATGCATGCTCCATTTCTCATCACAGGCATGTCATCAGTTCAACTAAACATGCACTCATGTTAAGATATTTATCACGGGCAAAAGCAGTCTGGTATTGATATTTTGCAAGGACGCAAATTGCCTGTGGAACATTGTTGAACATATCAATGCGTTTATATAGGTATTCTATCATTGAATCCGGATTAGACAAAGCATTTACTTCCTGTAGCATTTGCATATAGTCTTTGTTTCTTAAAGTTTCAATGACAGTATCAAAATTACTTGTCTGTATCTTTACATCAAATGAATTTTCCTGCACTATTTGCTGTAATGAGCAGATCATGCCCCTTATAGATGGATAATGTGCCCGTATGATTTCAGCAATGTTTCTGTCTGTGTTTTCAGTAACGGGAACATTCTCCTGCTGTAAAATGTATTTAAGTTTTTTAAGGATTTCCGGAACAATCTCACGCTTGTCAAATTCAGCAAAGTCTATATTCTGCAAGCGGTTTAATAACGGCTCAATCATTTTAGTCTTGTAATTGCCTGTAAAAATGAATGTGCAGTTACAGGAAAAATCGTCTAAAAACCCTCTGAATGCTGCTTGAGCATCGGGGGTAATGTGATCCGACTCGTCCATTACAACAATTTTTGGACTACCTGAAACTGAACATGAACTTGCAAACTGTAAAATTTTTGTTCTTAGAACATCAATACCTTTTTCAAGCGAAGCATTAAGAACCAATGCATCAGCATTCATCGATGTGATCAAAGCCTTTGCTGTGCATGTTTTGCCAAGACCTGGTGTGCATGACCAAAATCCCAGATTAGGCAATTTTTGTTTGTTAACCGCATCAATTAAAAAGTTTTTAATGTTTGCAGGGAGAATAACATCTTCAATAGTTTTAGGAGTGTATTTCTCAAACCAGACACTTGATTCCATTGATTATAAACCTCTTTTAGGAGCTGTCGATGACTTGTATATTCAGACATTAAGTTACTGATTACAGGCGATGCTACTGCAACTTTAAGCTACTGTCAACAGTAAAAAATTTTATAAAACGTAATGCGGATCTTATACGTTGACGTGTTTGAAACTAGGAAACTGTCGTGGATAACTTAAAAATAACGGACTTATTTGGTTTGTTTTGAGATGTTGTGGATAGTATTGGCACGCTTCTGTAGTAGAGCGTATTGAAAACATTTTAGACGGACTCATTCGGGTCCGTGGATAATATCAACACACTTCTGTAGTAGGATACAATGTTATATTTACGAACAAAAATGGTAAAGTTATACAACTTTACCATCTTTGTTAAAATTCATTAACCGTGTTAATATACGAGTTTTACTGAGAACTCTTGTATGTCTGGTATAGCGGGGTAGTTGCCAGTATAATCATATTTTTTGGTTGGACCCACGAGTACCATACTTTCTTCCATTTCATCCACATACTTTCCTACAAGTTGTTCCAGACTATCGATATCGTAATCAAAATCTTCACTGTCTATTTCTTGTTCTTCTAATGCCTCAGAAAGATTGTCTTGAATATCGTCTTCATCTATGTTAATACCGTTAAACGCTTTATATTTAAATGAGTATTCTTTTTCAAACAAAAGAGCAACTAGTAAAGCATCATAATCGTTTTTAGCTTGAAATGTAAATTCCGAATAACTTACATCTTCCATATCAGGAAACGAAGCATAATATAAAGTATAATTTTTCATTGTTTACCCCTATTTAATGTATTTTAGACGCATTTTTAAATATCACATCGTGCAATCTCGGAATAACGTTTTTAATCACCCGGAAATTGTCTGAAGGATATTTAAGTTTTAAATCAGTACTGCACTTTAAATTTAAACTTTCGCATTTTGGGTTTGGCGGAGACATTGCCGCTGTAATTGTATGTTTTAGTTGGACCCTCAAGCATTACACTTTGATCATCATTCATATACGTATACACCATTTTTGAAATCATTTTCAAATTACCAACATTGTCAACATTAAATTCATCAGGGTCATCTAGTTCTTCTATTGCTTCAATAAGATTGTTTTGAACCTCGTCCATATCTACATTGATGACAAATTGTTTAAAATCATTGAATTCATACACATATTCCCTCACAAACAAAAGAGCAATTAACAAAGCATCATAGTCGTTTTTTGCTTGGAACTCAAAACTCGCATAGATCGTATCGTCTCCGATCAAAGCATAATATAAAGTATAATCTTTCATTGTTTACCACCATTTAATGTATTTTAGACGCATTTTTAAATATCACATCATGCAATCTCGGAATAACGTTTTTAATCACCCGGAAATTGTCTGAAGGATATTTAAGTTTTAAATACCTGTCCACCTTAAACATATCAAATGTAAAAGGTGAGTTCAGATACATACACGGATCGAAAGCCCGGATAAGTTGCTCAGTATAAACATCATTTATAAACTCCTCTTTATTATTTGGATCGATCAGATAACCATCAAAAGTCAGATAGTATCGATAATCCAATGATGAACCATCAGAAAACATAACATCATAGATATTATTAGTTATTTTCTTAAATGTCAACGGATCGGATGCGTTTTCATACGTTTTGAAATACCTGTCATCTTTGGAATACAAATAAGAAGCAGGTGTAGTATAAGTACGGTCAATATATTTAGTGACTTCGGTTATATCAACCTCATCCGTTGCCCAGGTATCAGAAAATTCCTCCAATTGCCGTTTGCCTTCTTTGTTTTTGGAGAACCCTTCTAAAGCCCGGGAAAAACCTTCATCATAACCGGAAACAAACAAATGAATTAAAATTTCTTTCTTAAATCCGTTAAAAATATAATACCACCCGCACAACTGAGTGTATGATATTTTTATAACATCCAAATCCAAATCAGAATGCTTTATCTTACTGTCATACCATGATTTTCTTACACCGAGTTTATACGTAACATAATCGACGTCATCATAATACAACTCAGCCTGCACTTGTGCAATGCCTGTTTCATGAGTATGAGTAACAGTTTTAACATCCTTATAGAACGCTATATTCTGCCAAAAATCATCGGTGTCTATTTGGTGATCACAATTAAAACCGCAGTCGCAGTATTCATAATTGGTTTCACTTTGGATTTCATATTTGTTACCAGTCTTTTTCAATTTAACATTTTTGATTTTAATCAATGAAAACCTTTTATAAAGGTTTTCATCTTCATTACGATACCATCCATCTTCAACGACACTGGTTCCCAGTTCAAAAATGTAATAATCATCATAAACTTTATCCAATCCGGAAATCTGCTTAACTTCCATAGCACTGGGGAATGGAGCGTCCATTGTCCGCTCAATTTTTGCCCGGACAGGCGCAACCAGGGCAAGGCGATCTTCATGGGTTGTAGTATCTAAATTTCCGGAATCGTTATCGGTGGTATTGTCATTAAATGTATCAGTCTTTATTTGATCCCAATCGGTAAATATCCCTATTTTTAACAAATTGACCGTATTCTTATTTATAAGATATGACTCATCATCAGACAATGATGTCCTTTCAAATGCATCTTGCTCATCAACTTCTGATATATCATACGTTATAAAATCATCTGTATCAATCGATGGAACCCGTGAAATATCCAAATATCCATTATCAAATATCGTCTCATACGGCAATGCTAATGGAATATATATGTCTTTATACATATTATCCCATTGTTCAACTGAGCATGTTTTCTCATTCAATACCAGGTATGTTTTTAAATCAGTATTAAAACCATACAAATCAGATATTTGAAAATCAACTCTTTTAATTATATTAGTGTGAAAGTACTCGGACTCAAATCTTTCTAGATAATAAGTCTCATCATTACCAGTAAAGCAATTATCCAGGCAATTAAACAGTGTACTGTGGATAACTGATATGTCCGTATTTTTATTATATTTTAGAATATCAAATTCGTAATCAAAATTTATATAAATCGGATGCCTATGATGGAATATCAGACTCGGTATTCTTTGTTTATCAATATCACCCCACACACCGGAATAGTGTATATTAACTTTACCTGTGCTTTCATTATAAAATTTGTTTTCGTATTTAATTTCTGAATCAAGTATATAATTATTATTGTATGCTTTTTTCAGTTGTTTATTATCTCTTTCTGCCTTTTCCTTTAAATTATCTATTACCGTTTGAATTTTAGTTATTTCCGCCTGACTAGCATTGGTATTATCTGACAGGTGTTTATAAGTTACTGAATTACCATTAATTGTGCGTTTAATACCGTACAAATTCCATAATCCATCTTCCTTGATCTTAAACAGATAATTATACGTTCCAGTATCAGCATTATTGTAATGATAATGAGACGAATTGCCGTCAACGTCAACTAAAATTCTTTTATCGGTTTTCTCGGGATAAAATGAAAACCAGATATGCCCCGGGCATTTGGGAAATTCGTCCTCTCCTCCCCACACAGAAGCGTCTTTAACGTGTTCGTTACGTTTGCATGCACTTTCATAATCAATCGCCGTCACCAATCTGTGAGCGGAGTTATATACCCTCGGAGCATTCTCTTTAATTGACTGTATAGATTCAGGATTAGTGGCATTGGAAACCATCTCAACGTTAGTTACAGTTATGAATTTCTCGAGTTCAATCCCCGCAAAACTTACTGAGCCTACCTCACCATCAAAAGCCCCGTTTAATCCCGAACTGATTAAAATGTTTAACTGCACTAAAGAGCCATAAGGGATGCCCTCACCACACCCGGCATATTTGAAATATATCCGTGGTGTTTCCATATCCAAATCATCCTGACGTAAAAATTTATGCTTAAAACTTCCGTCCTCTAAAGTTTCTTTTTCTAAAAATGAATCATTGGATTTGTAAAATTCAACACTTTGCTGTAAATTGCCTGCTTCATCATAATACGTGACAAAACATTCAATGCCGTTTTCTTCAACATTTGTGTACGGAATATCAATATAGTTTCTTACTATGCTTGTTCCATTAACAGTGACCGATCCTATCGTTTGCTCTAAAGATGCAACATCATCCTCATAAGTTATTAACTCACCTTCTTTGAAAGTCAATTCAATAGTGCTTTGGGACAGTGTTAAATTATTATTGCTTGGATCATAATAAACTGAAACTGCTATCGGCTCGCCGAAATAGTAATATGCCTTCGATCCGGCAGTAAAATAATCATACCTGTTAATGTGAAAAATTTTGAACGGGACATAAGCATTGGTGTCCGGGTCGATAACGGTGTATTTAAGTTTTTTACCGTTGCTGAGGTTGTCAAATTCGGTGTGTATATCATCCGGTATAGTAAGTTGCATAGTTATCCGGTATTGATATGATGTTATATGCCTTGCTTCATAACCAAGAACCCGGGCATCCTGTAGCACATTACGCCGGACAGTGGCATAAGGCAACAAAGTCTCATTGATATTTGTTGAAGTATTGACGTTAAGGGCATTGATAAAATACGCCATTAACGCCGCTAACTGCGTGGTATTAGAACCGTCAGATACGTCAAAACCGCCCTCGTAAAGTATTTTACGAGCTTCGTCAAATAATTCATCAAAATCATACGGAACAGTTTGCGTTAAATTAGCCATGTAAAAACCTTAAACTGATTCTACACCATTTTTCAAATCGGTGAACAATGATATATCTTTGGAAGTCTGGGGCATTAAATCTCTTTCAACACATGAAGATATATGAACAGTATTATATTTTAGTAAAAGCGTATTATTATAAATACTTTCCACTGGATCATCATAAAACTGTTCAAGAACGTTGTACGCTTTCTGTGACAAATTGTCATTTATATAATTATCAATGTCTGTATCAGACATATCAAATATATTTGATCCTTTAATAGGTTTTAAGTGCAGATCACCTGTATTCGATCCTATAGTGCTTTGAATTGCTTTAAGCAGTGAAATAATAGGGAGATTGCCTGTTATATTCACGGCTTTAATTTTAGTTTTAGGATTGGTGATAAACATCTGTGACCATCTATGGTGCCCGTCAACTATAAAAGTTTTATTAAATGTGACAATCGGTCGTTTGATCATCGCACCACTGTGAGCGTCTTCAAAACACGCAATTGTGTTTTGTGGCTTGTATTTATCAGCACTGCCAAGAATAAAATCCAGAGACTCCTTCAAGCCTATTTCCCGTTGCGTTGGTATTAAAGTTCGTGCTGAAACGACATCATTATTTATACGCAAATGTAAACTGGCAAAATTGCCGCCAAAACCTAATGACAGCAAAAATTTAAGTTTAGGATCTTTTATAATATCATCTATGAATTCTACAGATTTTTCATACGATGACATCCTAATGGTATCTATCATCTCATCATATAATGCTAATACGTCCGGACAGTGTTTTAGTGCTTGTTTCCTCGTCATATCTTCAATGTTGTCCGGTATGTCCAAATTTTTAACGTGGATCTGTGCCTCATGAGATGTCATCTCTCTGAGATAATCCCTAAAAGTGTAATCACGTTTTGTGCAGTTGTTAAAATGCATAAAAATCTCCATTTTTATGTATTTATAATTTCCTTAAAAATAATGACACCGGACAATATAAATAGAAATAGTATATTCTTTAGCGTTTTACAGGTTTTCAAAATGACACAATACGCAGGGTTAAATGCCCTCAAAAGATTTAAGGACAATTTAAAAGTTCCAACAAAATTATCCCAGTTGAACAATGACTCGGGATTTATAGACAGTGATGATTTGGCTGTACACACGGGAAACACCAGTGTTCATTTATCATCTGCTGACAGGACAAAACTTAATAACCTTGTCACTACAGATACAGCAAACAGCACTTATGCAAGCATTGTTGAGTTAAATTCACACGTTAATAACGGAACCGTTCATGTGACATCAGCAGATAAAACGACCTGGAATGGTAAAGCAGAAGCGGTGCACTCCCATGAAATATCTGATATAAACGGTTTAAGATCTGAACTCGATGCTTTAAGAGATACAGGTGGTATTCGCTCTTTAACTGACGCTGAATTACAGGATATACTGGTATGGAATTAATTATCAATAAACCCGAACAGTGGAATGATTTGGCTGTTCAATACTCTATTGGCGGTGGAAACCTGTCAACGGTTAATATATACCAACTGACAGGATGGGGAAGTGAGATTGATATAACTATCACTTCTGATGAAACGTACAATTTAACAGAAACTTTTGACGATGGTATTGTTTCAATTGACTTAAACGATTATCAACTGGGTTCCAGTGTCGTTATTAGTTTTACTGATGGTTCTAATTCAAGTTCCACAGATATTTCAAGTCATTTGGTTAATTATTTAATATCTTTAAGCTCGTCCCCGGTTTACAGTGTATTAAACGAGTATATTACTTTATCCAATGATTCGTCACCAAATTTTACTTTGCCTAATGCCGCATATCTGGCATTGGCATCTAATCAAAATGTCCGTCTCCGTGCATATTCGGGGAATGATCAATGCTATTTTGACTTGAACTATAATGTCCTATCAAATAATGTCATTAATATAGCAAACATCATTGAAAATCAACTGACGTCAATTACGGTTGGTGAAGCCGAAGCAACGTCCGAAACCGTATTTGTTTCTAAAACTAACCTTGCTAAAGTATGGAATAATTTAACTACACAGTTAAATAGTAAAATGTACACTAAAGCCTCTATAGACACCAAATTCAATAATGTCTATGAAAAGGCGCAAACGTACAGTGCGACACAAATAAATTCACTTTTAGGAAGCAAGGCTAATACATCCACAACGTACACCAAATCTGAAGTCGATAGTTTAATAAATCAGGTAACATTGGATACGTATACCAAGTCACAAGTTGATGATTTGGTTGAAAATGCCGGGCACGTTGATATGAGTAATTATTATACCAAGACGGAAATTGATAATGTCCTCAATGGGATTGAGAATGGGAGTTATTGATGAGCATCAGGGAAAAATTAACTAATATCGCCGATGCCCTGCGATATGTTTTAGGAACGAATACTACTTATACACTTGCTCAAATGCCTTCACTGATAAGGCAACTATCCAGCAATTTAAAAACTGACGACATATATTATACACTGTTTGAGTTTGATTTATCAAAATACGGACAGTCGTTGATTGTTGCTATGGGTGTTGATGGTGGCAAGGGCACCATTAAAGACAGCACTCCTCCTAATGACGATATGATCGTCTCGACATTTGGTACACAAGTTACCTCATGTGGGGCGTATAGTAATTTCCACCAAAGGAGATTGCAAAGCATATTCCCGGAGATGGTTCCTTATACAACTCAGGACACCTATGTGGATATAAGTAACAGCAATTTTAGTGGATATACTTTTTATGCTCCGTTTTTATATTTAACAAGAAACACCGATACCGTTGATAATCTTGTTATATCTCAGCATTACAAATTCAGTTATGCCGATACTTCAAAAAATTATACTAATGGTATTGCTATCAATGTTTCAACAAATGGCAACCAGTTATCATCATACGCTGACGTTGATAATCAGTATTTTTTGAAGTTATTATATACTAATATAATCGATGGAAAATTAAGAATTTATAACGGCACTTATACACAATACACCGATATATGCTCCGTACAGCCAAATACACAATATGATGTGGTGTTAGATTGTGTTTTTACTGATAATGGGTTAGTGCAAGACAATTATTCAATGCAGTTTGATTATTCTGTTGTTTTAACTGCAAATGGAGACAGTGAAACCTATACCGGAAGTATTGAGTTTACATTTTCCGATACGTTTGGTCTTACCACTACCAAGTATCCAAATTATTACAGGCATTACGGTTTAATGCCCCGGGGGCAGTGCACAGAATTGCTTTACTGGTACAGTATGTCTGTTAGGACTATCCGCGTCTTTAATGTTCTGTCATCACCTTTAGTGACCGTTTGTGAAGATACTTTCACTAACATTGACGATAATACTGCGCCAGGATTGACTAAAATTCACGAAAAGAGTTTTGATGTTTACTATGCGTCAAATTTACAATGGATTGATAACTCATCAGTAACGGAAATAGGGAAAAATGCGCTTTATAACAGCGGTTTAGGTTCAGCGCGAAACAAATTATGTAACAGTATCAGAGTAGTAAACCTCCCTAATGCCAAAACAATAAACGATCATGGTTTTGATTTAAATTTACCGACAGGGTTAAACAATAATCAAAGTCTTGATTATTGTTTTACCTGTATAGCAAAACTTAATATACCTAATGTAGAGACTATAGGCAGTTGTGGTTTTGCCGGAGCACTCAGTGCGTGTTTTGAGGATATTAACTTACCTAAACTTACCAGTTTAGGAACGTATGCTTTTCAAAATTCAGCATTTACCTCATTTACTGCGGCATTATTGACAAAAATAACGTCCAACAGTTTTCAGAAGTGCTACCACCTTCGTTCAGTGTCGTTACCGGAATGCACAGTTGTTGATTCGTATGGTTTTGATAACTGTTACGCCTTGACTAATATAAACATGCCTAAACTGACTACGGCAAATAGTTATGCATTTGCGGGTTTGATGTATATTTGTAAAGGAAGGAGTTTATCGCTCCCTGCTTTGGTGACAGCGGATTCTTATGCCTTTCAAAAACTTAATCTAGGATGGACGGGAACTTTAAGTTTGCCGGAATTAACGACTGCGGGTAATAATGCATTTGAAAACGCATGTATTAAAACCATAAGCCTTCCTAAACTTGTTACATCCGGATCATGTTTTTTAAACTGCTGTAAAGGGACGACATCAATTAGTCTGCCAAAATTTACTGGTACTGCAACCCCGAGCGTATATTCTTCCGGCAACGTTTTAGGTGGTTTAAGATATACGTTAATTGAACAATTAGATCTAGACGCCATTGCACCGAGTTTAACGAATTATACTGCTAATATGGTTAACTATTGCTCATGTGCGGTTATCAGTTCATCACTCATTAATACGCCAACAAGATACTCATGCTCATTATGCTATCATTCATGGGTTAATCAGGTGTATTTTTACAGTCTGCCATTTTTAGGTGGATCAGATTTTAAACTCTGTCATACTTTAGAATTGGCTTATTTTGGCTCTCTGTACACCATTGGCGATGCAACAATGTATTCAAGTGATCGTAACAACCATTTTTATGGATGCACTATGTTGCAGGCTCTGATTTTAGCGGGCAGTGAATCCGTATGCTCACTTATCAGCACATCGGCATTTACCCGATCAGCAATAAGTTCTGTCGAGTCAACCGATGCCAAAGCATGGGTTAAGGGGTATATTTACGTTCCGAAAGCATTGTTAAATGATTACAAAACTGCTCCTAACTGGGTTACATTTGCTGACAGGTTCCGGGCAATTGAGGATTACGGCGGATTGAATGGGATTAAGAAACTTATCTATCCCGATTGGACTAATACCGTGACGATAAGCAATCAATCGTTATATGAGCAATTAACCGATACTGAAAAATCATCATACACCAGTGTTGGCGCAACAATAACGTTATCAAACACGCTTGAGGGTGTTTCGTTATCTGATTATATTGGTGATAATGATCAATATGTTATGATCAGGTATGTCAATAATAGTTTGAGCAATTCATCTAAACTTGCACGGGTATTTTTAGATCTGCCACCTGTTAAAGATTTTGAATTTGAATTTGATTACGTTGGTCATTCCAGTGGCCCTATCTTTGATGTGGGATGGAAAGCAAAACCTAATCTGGAAACAATAACGTCAAGTGAATACGCTAATTATAACAGCCCCAAAGGCTTTGGCATTGGCACACAGTATGTTGAATTTCAGTATGGTTTAAGATTAAATCAACAGTATAATAATGCTTATAGATATGATAATGATAGTTATTTTTATCAGCAACCATACAACACCGCAAATGCCGGGCAAGAATATTACGACGTATTAAGCGATATAGATGATGTTTCAAGAAGCTCAAGGTATGTTAAGGGATTGAAGATACATTTTAAGATTGTCCGAAATGGCAGATTTTTCAAAATGTATAAAGACGGCAATTTATGCGCGTATTACCACCATGACGATTGTCAGAATAACCCCGGCGGTTATATTGCTTTGACAATATATACATTAAATCCAACCATGTCAAGAATTTTTGGCTTATCAAACGTTACATTGAAATACAATACTCAATGGTATGATACACCGAATAATGAAATTTGGATATGTTCAGTATATTTCGATCAACTTACATTAACGGTTAACAGCGACACGATACAATTGTCTAAAAATGACTTTGGGTATTTTGTCATTGACACCAGTGAATTGACGGATGCAACTGAACTATCTTCGGCTGTATTAACGGACGGAACAAATACCTATAGTGTTAATTTAAGTTCGTACACGTCAAATATAATTGATGTGACGTCAAGCGGTGTTACGGTGATTGCGTGATCTGCTATTAACGATTGTACATAAACGATTTGTGTATTTTATATAGTTAGAACTGCTAATCGGCAAATGACGCAAAACTGCAACTTAAAGCCATTATCAATAGTAAAAAAAAATATAAAACGTGATTTACATCACATTTTTGGGTTAAAAATGTGATGTACTTCACATAATTTCAAAGCATATCTTGATTTTTACGACATCAAATGTCGTGTTAAAAAACTTTCTAAATGTGTAAATTCCGCTTGACAAATCTCCTTTATAGTGGTAAAATGTATTCATAAAATTAAAACGGTTGATAGGTTAAAATGATCAAAACGGTTACCATCAAAACAAAAACCAACCACGCAAATAATGCAAACAACGCAAATCACAAAAACCCTAAAAATGCTCTCGCCGAGGCGATTCTTGCTGCTATTAAGGCAAATACTATGCCTTGGCGGAAATCATGGAAAAATGACGGTTGCAACCGCCCTTATAATCCTATTACTAAGACCATATATCGCGGATCTAATGCAATGACATTGTATCTGCCTTTGCTGATCAAAATGATGGCGGATAACACCACAATGGTTCCGGAATTCCGTTTTTCCACCTTTAAGCAGATTAAGGATGAGGGAATGTCGGTAAAGAAGGGTTCAAAGGGGTTCCCAATTTTTTACTGGGGCACTTATACCACCAATGATGATGACACTGAGGAAAAGGTAAAAATGTGCATTAAGCACTTTACGGTGTTCAATTATCAGGATGTTGACATTCCGGAAGGGCACACCATTAAGCGTTTGACCACCAGTGATTTCACCTGTGATAAGCCTAATATCATGGGTATTATCAACCGCCTCAAGATCAAGATTGTTCAGGGCAACACCGTTGATCCATGCTATAACCTCGCCAACAATGTGATCATGATGCCGGACAACTTTGATGATGATGTTTCCAAGTACACTACACTGTTTCATGAGATTGTTCATTGGACGAAGAACAATATCAAAAATTGTAAGCGGGAGTTAAGTTATGCCAGTGAGGAACTCGTTGCTGAACTTGGCAGTTTTATGATTTGCCACGATCTCGGCATTGAGTACACGCCTGTAGAGAACAGCAACTACTATGAATATCTTCGGAGCTGGCTGAGCAACTTCCCTACCGATGAAGCAAAAATTGATGCCTTAAACAACGCCCTTATGTACGCCAATAGGGCTGTCAAGGCAATCGTGGAGTGAGATTACAAATAAAGGAGTTTATTTGATGGATGAAGAAAGAAGTGCTATTTTGATTGTTTTTGTACTAATTTTTATAATCGTTTTGATTGGATTAGGAGCATCAATGGGTACAATACAGGGTATCAAGCAGGTTTCAATAAGGCTATGGCTATAAAAAGTCAAATCGTCTGCGAAACCCCCCGAAAACCTGAGTAACATTCAAGAGGACAAAAAAATGAAATTAGACGAGAGAATTACAGGCAAAATATATGATCCTTTTGACATTGAAACTACTGATGTTAAAAGTTTCATTGGATCATACGGATTTTTTGCCAATTCGCGTATGGACTATGTGTGTTTGGAAAATACCGCATACGGTGTCCTTACAAAAATAGACGGTTGTGAAAATAACAGGGTGCCGTATGTTACGGGAAGTGAAACATATCATATACCTTACTCGTATTTCATACCGGAGGAACGCATTAAACATATTCCAGGTAAAAACAATGGCAAGCCGTTCACATTGACTAAATTTAAAAACAAATTTGCGCTCAATCAATGCATCCATGTTCGTGAAATACATTCTAAAAGAGAGTATGTCCTTGTTTTTGCAGGGTATTGCTTAACCGATAATTGCGTATGCTTAGGCGGTTGCTGGTACACCATGAAAGATTTGTTTGATTATGAATACGAAAGGGAAGATCACACTTGGGTTCGTTTTATTTCTGAGGATTGATCAATGAATGACCTTAAAGAATTAAAAATCAAACACTTAACACACTTAATAATGTTCTAAAAAATATCGAGAATGCTTAATTCTGATCGTGTGACCACTAATGATAAACAATGGGTCAAAAAGGGTCAAAAATTTTCAAATAATGGTCATAGATTATATTGATGAAATTAAAAATGGTTCCCAAAATGATAACAATATGGAGAATCTTTGTAAAGCAATCATCAGTACTTATGCTATTGGAACAAGTTATAGGGTAGAGGTTTAGAGTTCGTGATAAAAGTGCGAACGTAGATTACTAATTAGCAACGGCAACGGGCAGAAACAAGAAAATAGAAACACTGAACAACTACCTGATTTGATTCCGTTAGATGATTTTATAAGTTGGCTCGAAGATGATATTGGTGAATAACTATTGTGTCACCAATCTTCGAGTATTTGTGTGTGTTCAATCCTGTTCAATGCCATTTCAAAATATGTTTTGTTTGCCTCAATTCCGGTGTATTTGCGTTGAGTGATTTTGCAGATGCAACCAACCGTACCACTGCCTGCAAATGGATCCAAGACACGATCCCCAGCATTTGAACTTACTTGTACAAGTCTCTTTATTAGTGATTGAGGTTTCTGAGTTGGATGGTATCTTTTTTCCTTAATGAATGAAATATCATCCCAAACATCGGTAATGCCCATTTCAGTATTAAAAGTCTGTGCAACTTTTTCATATTCCAAGTCAAACCTTAATATTGATTTTAATTTTTCCCATAATTCTTTAGTAGGAAATTGTTCGCATATATTTCTTCCTGTATAAATGCTCCACATCCCGCCACCATTTGACTTTACGCCAAGTTGCTCATTGATTTCTTTTGACGATAAACCACATTTGTTTTGCTGTTGTTTTAGGAAAGACCGAGAAAATGTGATATTGTTTTTTGTAAGAAATAATATACTTTCCGTTACATTGGGATACATTTTATAATTCTTTGTTGCCCTCCCTGCTACTGATTGCATACCTTTATTGATAATTATTTGTTGTCTTAAATCAAATCCTATATCAAGCAATGGCTTAACCATTAGTGCTAATGTTCTAAAATAACCGAATAAATAGAACGTTCCACCAAATCTCAAAATTCTGTAGATTTCATTAAACCATTTGACACACCATTTTATAATCCCCACAAAACCCCACACCTTTACGGTGTGGGGATCAAGACGATCAAGACAATAAAAAATAAAAAATACTTGACATATAAATATATCTAGTATAACATACAATAAAAAGTATTTAAAAGAGGCTTTTAACTTGAATAAAGCTGAAGCATACGGTAATCGTAGACTGGCTAAACAGATCAATAAAGAAAAGCATTCAAATATGCTTATCAAAACTTTTATTGTCAAACTTCAAGAAAATAAGCTGAATAATAAAGTTAAAGATGCTCTTAGTTTACTTTATGTAGAAGCAAAATGGTATAAAAACTTTATTGTTGATTATTTAGAAAAAGGAAATAAATTAAAAGATTTTGATACTAAGATAAAAACAATAACTCACAAAGATAAAGATAACAATGATGTAGAAGTTAAATTAAAGCATTTAAGTTCTCAAATGCGTAGAGGTACTGTAGATTGGATTCAATACAGTTTAAATTGTTTGCATGCTAAAAAATTAAAAGGTCAAAAAGTAGGCAAACTAAAATACTGCAAATGTGTTAAAGCAATTCCATTGACCCAGTATGGAAACACCTTTACTTTCAATGAAAACTACACTAGAGTTCATATTCAAGGAATTAAAGGAACTTTAAGATTTAATGGCGGTGAGCAACTTAAAAATATCAAACATGATTTTGATATTCAATGTGCTAAACTTGTTCGTACTGCAGAGGGTTATTTCATTCATGTAACCGTTTATGTAGAAAAAGACGAGTCAATAACTAGATCATCTGAAGAAATAGGTATTGATTATGGTATTAAAGATGCTTTTACTTTTTCTAATGGTAAGA
>ERZ842401.1523-NODE-1523-length-32937-cov-5.057357_pt1 | contig 32937 bp, 49 predicted proteins | sample MGYA00521270_ERZ842401 | MGnify/ENA primary metagenome ERZ842401 (study PRJEB31892, sample SAMEA3878208) | bioreactor metagenome | biome: Moose rumen | place: Sweden | collected 2011-10 | study: EMG produced TPA metagenomics assembly of the PRJEB12797 data set...
GAAGTCGCAGGGCGAGCATTCGCAAACGGCAATCAGCTACTGGAAGACAAAGCCGGAGTCATTAAGAAGACGAACATGGCGAGCAAATCGGTAGGAATAAGCGCCATAGACCACGCGGAACAGGCGACATTAGTCTACATGGGGCTGGCAGGCTTTAATCGCCGAACTTACAGCAACGGCTACCTGGTAATGGAAAACCTAAAAACATTCATCGAAGGCGCCGGGGTAAATGTGGCGATTTCCAGCGACACCATAAACTTGATCATTACACTCCCAACCACCGGCAGCTATGTGGCGGAGGTCTACGGACAGCTGTGGACAAATAACAACCCGCAGGATTACTTACTCTTCATGGCTAAGAAGAATATGGTGAGCTTCGCGAGAGCAATGGCGCCGAAGCCAAACGGAGCCTGGGCATTCGTAGAGCTAACGCACCCGGTAGAAATCGCCAACGGCGACACGCTACAATGGTACCTAAACACCAACGGCAGCAACTTCTCGGACGGGAACATGCAAGTCGCGGACAGCTACACATACCTGAAAATCTACAAAGTGGCGGACTAGCACTTGACTTATTCCGCCAGCCGCGCGAAAATAAAAACACGGGGCGGAAACCAACCAAAAGCACTCGCCTCGGTTGACACGCAGGAGGTAGCGTGGTAAGATAAAAGCGGTTGGATTTCCGCAAGAATTCTAAACAGGACTACCTCCTCGAGAAAAGGAGGTATTCTTGGCTAACTACATAAACAACACGGCGCAGGGCTTCACGCAGGTGCCAAACAAAATACTAAACCACCCAGGGCTAACCTTAAAAGCAAAGGCGCTCTGGGCTTTTTTGGCTAGCAAGCCGAGCGGTTGGAATTTCAGCGCGGAGCGGATCGCGGCGCAGAACCAGGACGGCAAAGAGTCCGTCGGCACCGGGCTGCGCGAGCTAGAAGCGGTCGGGCTTCTTAAACGAGAAGTCAAAAGCAAGGGCTACCGGCGCCTTGAAACAACCTACACACTAACCGCAAAATTCGCTGCCGGAAAATTCGTTGACGGAAAATACGCCAACGAATTATACGCTGACGAAAAACCCGTCAGCATTAGTAATAAAGAGAATAGCAATAAAGATAATAGCAATAAAGAAGAAAAGAATATCATGTCGGCACCGGCAAAGCCGGCACCGACGCGTGAGCTGCCAGAAGAAGCAAAGAAGCTCGCACAAAGGCTCCATAAATGGATCACAAAAAACAAGCCAGACCGGAAGATCCAGGACAACTGGCAAGACCGATGGGCGGCGGACATTGAAAAGATGCACCGCATAGACGGGCGGAGCTGGGAAGCCATCGCAGCCTGCATTGATTGGAGCCAGCGCGACGATTTCTGGCACCAGAACATACTGAGCGGAGCGAAACTGCGGAAGCACTACGACCGCATGAGCGACCGGGCGCGATCAGAACGCCAAAAGAACGGCAGCCAGGAACTCGCAGCCGCAATCTTCAGCCAGGACGGCAATCAGGCGGTGGAAACCGCCAGGAAAATGGGGCTGCTGCCTTGACAAAAAACGCAAGCGGGCTTATAATAAGGGCACAGGGCAACACAAAGACCGCAGCCCGGCGGTAGAAAAGGATAACAAAATGAGGATAACGGTAAAAGACCTAGCGGAGCTTGGCACCGGCACAATTGAGCGCGAGCCAAGAATAACCCTGCGAAGAAACACGGTAACCCTGGAATTCCGGGAGCCGGACGGCAGGATCACAAAGCGCTACCACCACTACAAAACCCGCGAAAAGGCGGAAGCACAATACGAATGGTGGCGCACCGAATACACCGCAGGCGACCGCGACTAAAAACCAGCCCGAGCGAAAACTCGGGCGGTTTTCATTTCCGGGCTTGACATTAAACGCAAACGGAGTATAATAGATAGCAACAGGCAACACAAGAAGCCGGAGCCTGACCGGCAGAAAAGAGGAAACTACAATGAACAGCAAAGAAATCAGACAGCAAGCCGACAAGCTCATAGAAGCCAAAGGCAAAATCCGCGAAGCGATGGAAGAAGCCAGCGCGGTCTTTGAAAAGACCATCCGCACGCTTTACGCCGGCGGCGACGACCGACGCCGCGAGATTTTGGAGGGGCTCGGGGCGACGATCAAAGAACTGCGCAACGCCGAAAAGGAAATCGACCAGCAAGCCTACGTCCTTTACTACGAAGCCAGCTGCGCGGAACGAGCGGAGGAAGAATAAGATGAACTACTGCAAGCAGCTCCGATTGATCGTAACCCGCGACAAAATGTGGATCGAATACGAGCACAAAACGACGACAAACATAATCCCGGTCAACGGCTACCAGGAAGCAACCGCGATGCTTTCCGGACTAGAAGCCGGCATTGACGAATGGGTAGAACAGGAGGATAAATAAGATGGACTTGCTCGAAAAGGCAGCCGCCGGAATTTCCGGCATGACAATAGACGAAATAGCGGCGATGACCGCGGAGGAACCAGAAGATGACTAGTGAAGCACAACTAGCCCCGGCGCAAGCCGGGGAGCTTCGCGCTGACGGCACATTCGTCGTGAAGCGCGAAGAACGACCAAACGGCTGGGCGGAAACACACCGTGTCGGCAAATTGAAGATCCGCGGCGAGCGCGAGCCACGCACGATCAACTACAACGACTACGCGAAGCTGCTGACCTTTTACAGCACGCAGGAACGGCTCATAAAAGACCGGCGCCATGTCGCCGTAACTTTGACCGACGGGCTGGTCGTCAACACGGCAGACATTACCAGCCTGGAGCAGGCAGACGAAACCCGCTTCATTCCGAAGACGCCACAAGTGGACGACAAGATCCGCGAGCTCCCGACGCAGGAACTGCTGCTGGATTTGGATGGCAACACGCTCGCAACCAGCGCGAAGACCTGGCGCGAGATTGACGCCAAAACCGGCGACAAATTCCGCGTGGCGCACTGCCACTACCTGGAGCGGGAAGACGGCAGCCGCGATTATTTGACGAGCCTGGACATGATCCCGGACGCGATGGAATACCGCAAGAGCGACGAGCCAGGATACGCACCGACGATCGTCCAGCGTTACAAATACGGCATCCCGCAGCTTTGAAAATAGCCAGAATTCGCAAAATTTGGCGCCTGTCGCGCATTTTGGCACCAAAGACGATAAAATACCCGGAAATGGCAAAATAACGCCCAAAAACGCGAAAATAACGCGAAATCGGGCGTTATTTGACACAAAAACCCGGGAATAGTACAATAAAAGAGCCGGATGGCAGGGCTTACGAACTAACGCCACCGGCAACCGGGAGGGAACGCCCGGCGAAAAACCCCGCTCGTAAGGCGGGGCTTTTCATTTCCAAAAAAAAGTCCCAAAAAACCCTTGACTTTCAAACGCAAGCGGAGTATAATAGGAGGTACAAAGGCAACAATAACGCGGGTAGCCTTACCGCAGAAAAGAGGAAACCAATGGAACCAAAAACTAGGCAGGCGATGATTGAGGAAATGAACGCCCGCATTTTCAAAAAGCTAAACGGCGTGCTTTACGAATTCGCGACATTAGAAGACGACGACACGGTCGCCGCCGAACTCCGGAGCCAGGACACCACCAGCGACGCGTGGTACGATTTGGCGGAGCGAGCGATGGCGTGGGGGTTTCCGGACAACCACGAGGAAATCGCCGCGGAGCTCTTCGCGATCGCGAAGCTGGTGATGAACCGCAACGCTTACCACGACGGGCTGCCTTTCTGCCCGCTCTGCGGCAAGCTCGGGCACCCGGAGCACAACGGCGCGCCGGTCATTGACGCGCAGGTCTGCGAAGCCTGCAACCAACGCAAAATAATCCCGGCACGAATCCGCGCCGCACAACGGGAGGAAGCAAAATGCTAACCTTTGAAGCCATAATGGACACGATAGAAAAGGAAGACATGGGCGCGATCATCAAGAACTGCGCCAAGAGCTCGGTAGAGGAAGCCAAAGCGGCAATCAAAAACCACCCGAACCTGGAAATGAAGATCACGGAAACCAAAGACGCCGGAACCTGCATCGCCATCTGCCCGCGGGATTACCACCCGGACGAAGCGGTCAAGGCAGCCGGAATCGCGGGGCTTTTCAAACGCCGCAAAAAGTGATAGAATAAAGACTCGCACCTAAAAAATCAACCAAAGCCGCCCAACTCACGGGCGGCATTTTGGTGGTAAAATAAAAGCATGAGAACGAAGAACCTGGACGCCGTCTACTTCGTCCGCGACGGCGAAAACGAAGAACTGCGATACTCGCTCCGGAGCGTGGAAAAGAACCTGCCAATCCGCAAGGTCTGGATCATTGGCGGCAAGCCGGAAGACATCAACCCGGACGAATTCATCCGCGTCCCGCAGCCCCCAGACGACGGCACGAAATGGGATCGCGTGCGCGCGAATTTCTGGCGGGTAGCCAGCAACCAGGAAATAACCGAAGACTTCATCTTGATGAATGATGACTTCTTCATCAACCAGCCGACAAGCGAAATAGAACCAGCCACCGCAGGAACGCTCCAGGATCACATCGAGCGAATCGAGCGAAACTACCGGAACCACCCCACGGCTTACACAATAGAACTGCGCCGGGCGCAGCGCGTGCTGGAAGAAGCCGGGCTCCCCACGAACAGCTACGAGCTCCACATTCCAATGATTATCAACCGGAAGAAACTGGCGGAAACACTCGCCGCATTTCCGCCACGGCACGCCACCCGGAGCCTTTATGGGAACCTGCACCGGATCGGCGGAGCCAGGCAAATCGACTGCAAAGTAATTAAGCCGGAGCAGCCATTCAGCCGCGACGCCCAATACTTAAGCAGCGACGACAGCACCTGGGGCGACACAGAGCTCGCGGACTTCATCCGGGAGCGCTTCCCAGACAAAAGCCGGTGGGAAAACTAGGGCTTGACATTAAACGCTAGCGGGTATAAAATGGGATTACAAAGCAACTAAAAAAGGAGGAAACAATGGCGGAAGAAGCCAACCAACCAAAACCAAAAACCGAAACAAAGCCCAAAACGGAAGCCCCGGCGAAAACCAGCGTGCTGACGGACGAAGACCAGCGCGAAATAACTAAAGCGATCAGCACGACGACCACCAGCGTGATGAACCCGGTGGAGTACGCGCAGATGAAGAAGATCGCAAACGACATGATCGCCAGCAAGAGCCTGCCGCAGACATTCACAAACGCAGCGCAAGTCCAGATGGCGCTCATGGCAGGACGCGAGATGGGAATGACCACGATGGAATCGCTGAACGATTTATACTTCGTCGGCGGCAAACTCCAGATCTACGGCAAAGCCACACCGGCAGCGCTTCGCAGAGCCGGATGGCGAATCAAGAAATTTGACGAAACCGAAGACAGCTGCACCGCGACCGTTTACAACCCGAAGACGGACGAGGAAATCACCGACACCTTCACATTCAAAGACGCAGAGCTCTCCGGCTTTGTAAAGGACAGCCGCGGGAACATCAAGCTCGGATGGAAGCAGGGAGCCAACCGGAAGCGCAAACTTCGCTACGCGGTACTGAGCCAGATAATCCACACCTACCTGCCGGAGGTGCTCGGAAGCGTAGCCGGAATCGGCGATTATTCCGAAGATTACATAGACGCCCAGAACCTGGACGCAGCATACCGCAAAGAACAGGAAAACGAGAAGCGCGCAGCGAAACTCGAAAAGCTCCAGCATTTGAGCGATGAGCCGCAGGAAGCGGAGGTGGTAGAATGAAGACCATCGAGGTAGAACAGCGCAGCGAGGAATGGCTGGAAGCGCGCCAGACGGTCATAACCGGCACCAGAGTCAAAGCCATTAAGCCGCTGACACGCAAGGGCAAGACCGGCACGCAGCCGGCGGAGCTTTGGAAACTGATCGCAGAGTATGTCAGCTACGGAGCGGAAGAAGAATCGCCAATGGTGCGCGGCACGCACCTGGAAAACGAGAACGCGGAAATAACCGTAGCCGAGCAAGGGCTCAAGAACCCGCGCTACGACTGCGGGATGTGGGAAACCGACGACGGGCTGCTCGGATACAGCCCGGACGCCGCGGAGGACAAGAAGATCCCAACCTGGGCGATTGAATGCAAGAGCCTAGCCACCGCGGAGCATTTATACCTGATTTTGGCGGACAAATTCGCAAAGGGCGAGCTCCCGGACGAGCTCGAGCCATTATTTCCAGCACGACCAGGCGAATACCGCGGGATTGACAGCGTCGCCGAAGAACACCAGCACCAGGTGCGCCAGGCATTCGTCGTCAACCCGAAACTAAAAACGCTTTACTACAGCTTATACGATCCCCGCGTCGTGGTAGAATCAATGAAGCACCACACGATAATCGTCCGGCGCGAAGAATTGGAAGAAGACATCAACGACCAAAAGCAGATGGTCTACGGACAAGCGGAACTCGCCAGAACCATCGCAGCTTTGATAGCGAAAATAAAATAAAGGAGGAATCATGCCAAAAGCAACCAAAACCAAAAAGAAGACCGCCAATCGGACAGCTACCGGACAAAATCCGGACAAAGCCACCCCTGAAAAGGCGGAGCAAAAACACGACCAACCGGACAAGATCCGGACACAAATGTCCGCACCAAAGCCGGCACCAGCCAAACTCCCACTAAACCGCGAGAAGCGCGAGCAGCTCATCAAATGGTGGCGCAGCCAGGGCTGGACTTACGAGCAAATAACCTCGAAATTCGCAGCCGGCGTGACCGAAGCGGAATACGAGGACTACAAAAAACAATGGGAAGCCTGACCGTTTGACAGCAAACGCAAACGGCGGTAAAATTAAACTACTAACCAATAAAGCGAGGAAAAGAATATGACAATCATCAAAGTCGCAGAAGCCAAACTAAGCGACGAACCAAAAACAATAACTGTCCATTTGACGGAAACCGAAGCCGCGATCGCAGCCGTCCGGGAGGGTAAACAAAATGCCTAGCACAGCACTAGACCTAGCAGCTAACCCGGACAAGATCAAGCAGGAAAAGCAGCTCAAAGATGGACGCTTCGCAAAAGGCGACCAGCGAACCATTGAAGCCGGGCGCAAGGGCGGAAAAGCCCCGCACGCCAACGGCAGCAAAACCGGCATGACTTACAAATATAAGGGCTTTGAAATCGCCTGGGATAAGCACCGCCACCTTTGGCGAGCAAAAGACGGGATAAACACCTTATACGCCCGCAGCCACCACGCGATGACCGCGGAAATCCGGGAGTTTCTGGCGAAGCAGCCGGAATTCATCGGAACCCCGACGGAGGAAGCGTGATGGGCGATTTAATGGACATCGGATACAAAATCCAGCTGCCAGACGAGGGAAACAGCGTGCTCGAGCTTCACGGAACGGAAGACCAGGCGCGCTGGGCGACGGAAGCATTCGCAGGAACCGACTACCTGATGCTTTCAAAGGTCGAACTGAACCCGGCGAATAAAACAGCCACGATCACAATCCGCGGCACCAACGAACAGCTGATCGGAGCGCTCCGGACGCTTTACGAAAACGAACTGGTAGACTGCGACCACGAATTCACGGAAACCGTGGGCGTGGACGACGACCGCTGGATCGGCACAGACGGCGAGCTGCATGAGCGCAGCAACCCGGACTGCGAACACTGCCTGATCTGCGGGAAATACTACTACCCGGAAGCAGAAGAATGGCGGGATGAATAAAACAGCAATCGCGGGTTTCAAAGGCGGAAGAATCGACCGCAGGCAAATAACGCGCCAGAAGCCCGCGTACGAGCCGGAAACGGCAAAGACGATAAAACACCCGGCGGGAAGCGCAAAAGCCCGCGTAGCCGCCCCGAATTTGAAGCCACACGGCAACATTAAACGAATGGAGGAAACAATGGAAGAAAACAAAGCAAAAATAGCCCGGAGCTTCGCGGAGGTGCTGAAGATGACCGCGGCATACAGCGAGCTGCGAGATTTGACCTACGCCAAAGACGGTGACGACGAATTCGTCCTGGCGGAATTCCAGAACGGCAGGACGAAGAAGATCAATGTCCACTGGGACAGCGGAATCGCGATGATAAAAGACATCATAAGAGGACTGGAGTAAAAATGGCAACGATTAACATAGAGATGAGCACATACCAGGCAAAGGAAATAACCGACGAGCTCAAAGACCAGGTGGCAGAAATCGGCTTCACGCTTTCAAAGCACCACCTGGACTACCAAGCAGGGAGCCGCAACCGCGACATTGACACGATAGAACTCCAGGAAGCAATCCGCAGGCTCAACGCAATTGGCGGCTTGATGAAGATGATAGAAGACGCGGAGCAAGAAGCCCGGGAGCAGAAGAAATGAGCCCGCGGATAAACCGACCGCGACCAACGCCAATCAGGGCGCGCAAAAAAGGAACCTCGGAGCCTTTCAAAAGCGCGGTGCTGGTCGTTGGATACTTCGCAGACGGGAGCGACGCCGTGCGCTTCCGCGGCACGGTCGCATTTAATCCGGCGGAAGAATACGAAATAAGGAGGTACGAACCGTGAAATTTTACATAACAGATGAAGAAGACTACGAGGGCTACGCAGACGGAATGGGCACCGTGGAAATTAACACGATGGACGAGCTCCGGGCATTCGCACTCGGAGCCGACGGAAGCGTAAAAATCGACTTTGTAGCGCACGACCGCGACGGCGAAACCATAAGGTGCCCGGTCATTCGCAAACAAAAGAGGGGCGAAGAATGAGCGAACTGACGCCGGAGCAAGAGCGCGAGCTTTCCGAAGCCGCCAAACTCACCTGCGCCTGGGAAACCACCGCGCAGACCACGGAGGAAGAATGATAATCCGCTGCGCCGAGCTTCTGTGCGACGAATGCGGACACGACGAGCTCGTCTACGCAGACAACCTGGCAGACGCGAAGCAGGAAGCCAAAGCCCGGGGCTGGATCGCAACCAAAACCCGGGAATGCTTCTGCAGCCAAACCTGCCACCTACACAACTCAATCAAACGAACCATAGCAAAGGAGGAAAATGAGCCGGACATTTACATACCGGAAAATTAGCTCGCTCGGATGGAGCACGGATCCAGACGGGAGCACCGCAGGAATAATAAAGGTCGAGATTTTCAAAGACCTGCAACACACGGAGCGAATCGGCAAGCCGGTCTTTTATTTTGGCAGCGTCGCGAAGCCCTGCCTTGATGACGATCCGGGCAAAGCCGCATACACGGACGCCCGGAGGATTACCGAATACGGCACGAAGATCACACCAAAAATGGCAGCCGAAATCGCCGAGCTTATGGTAAAATAGAAGCAGAGCGGCGGGGCTTAAATTGCTAGCAGGCGCGTCACACTCCGCACCAGCAACCCGGGAGCCGAAACCGCTCGCCACATTACCTCCACAGAACTCCTAAATAAACTACTTGACCGCGGCTCAACTACGCGGTAAAATGGAATCAGCGACCTGGAAACCGGTCGCCTCGGGAAACCGAGTCCACGCTGCGGTGGGAATACCCATCCTTCCTGCCACAGCGACCAAAGTGTATGACCTACCTGCGAGCGAGGGCACGCAAGCAGGACTTGAAAACAGAAGACCACCCGGAAACGCCGCCGGGCGGTTTTCATTTCCGCCAATTTGTAAAACATGAGCGTCTATGGTAAAATAGGGGTAGCAATTAAATGGAGGAATCAACATGGACGAAACACCAACCACGCAAGCAGAAGAAGCAAGCGTGGCTTCATTTGAAGCAAACGAACTCCCAGCGATGGGCAAAGGCGAGGAAACACCCGCCGAAGAAGCAAAGGAGGAAGCATAATGGGATACTCACCACTCGCAACCGCAAGATACGCCGCGGATCCTAGCAACTACACCAAAGGACGACCGCAGGGCGGAATCAACCACATAACCGTGCACCACATGGCGGGCGTGCTTTCCGCAGCACAATGCGGCGCCATCTTCCAAAGACCAGGACGCAACGGAAGCTCGCACTACGGAATCGGCAACGGCGGCGAAATAGCAAACTATGTAGACGAAAACGACACCGCCTGGTGCGACAGCAACTGGAACAGCAACTGCACCACGGTCAGCATTGAAACCAGCAATAACGCCCTGGGCGGCGATTGGACGGTCGGCGACGCCGCATTCAATTCATTAATCAGGCTCGTGGCGGACATCGCAAAGCGCAACGGGCTCGGGCATTTGACACCGGGCGCGAACCTTTGCTGGCACTCAATGTACGCACCAACCACCTGCCCGGGAAATTACCTGCGCAGCAAGATGCAAGAGATAGCAGACAAAGCCAACGCGATCAACGAGGGGCAACCGCAGCCAACCCCACCGGCACCAACACCAACCCCGACGGACATCAAGGTAGGCGACACCGTAATCCCGACCACCTGGGTAGATTACAACGGCACACCACTGATGAAAACCCGCGACTTTTACTTCGTCAGCGAGCTGAACGGCAACCGCGCCGTGCTTCGCGCAGACAGCATGACGGGCGCGGTCTACGCAGCGATGAACACCACGAACCTCAAAAAAGTCAACGCCCCAGCACCAGCCCCGGCACCGGCGCCAGCGCCAGCCCCGGAGCCTTTCAAAGTGGGCGACACGGTGGTACCGACGAAGCTAGTCGACTACAACGGCACACCACTCGTGCAATACGATCCGACTTACACAATCAGCCAGATCAACGGCGACAGGGCGGTGCTTACCGCACGCGGAGCCGTCTGGGCAGCAATGAACACCGCGAACATTCGCAAGGTATAAGACGATGAGAAGCGGGAATCCACAGAGCCTCGGAAGCGCAATCGCCACCACGGTGGCGTCCGCGCTTCTCGGGCTTTTATTTATAGCAAACGCCGGAGCGGTGCCACACCCGCTCCAGGCAATAGACATCGCCGCGGGCGCAATTTTCATGCTCGCCGCGGTCGTCTTGGCATTTAAACAGGAGGGCGAATAAATGGGAGGGCGAAAAGAGCGCTGGGAAAAGGAACAGCGCCGCAACCAGTACAAAAAAGCACGCAGGCGCGGGAAGCCACGCCACGACGCGCAGAACTCCATACGCGCCACGGACGCGCAATGGGCGGCAATAAAAAGCCAGGTCAGAAGCGCCGGCAGCAAGGTGCGAAAAGAGCAAAAAAAGGAGCGAAGACGAAATGAGCGACAAAACCGAAGACTTGATGATTAAACCGGAGGACTTGGCGCCGCCGGTCATCAAGAAGCTGACGGAAATCAAACCATACGAGCGCAACCCGCGATACATTAAGAGCGCGGACTTTGAAGCACTCAAACGCAGCCTGCAAGAAGATCCGGAAATGCTGGCGCTCCGCCCGCTGGTGGTAAGCCGCAAGGACGGCAAGACCATCATCGGAGGGAACCAGCGCTACCACGCAGCCAAAGCCCTCGGATGGACGGAAATCCCCGTGATGGTTTCCAGAATGAGCGACGAAAAGGAGCGGCGCTTCGTAGTCAAGGACAACATCGCCAACGGCGACTGGGAATACGAGATCCTGATGCAGGATTACACCAAAGACGAGCTCGAGGACATGGGCTGGCACGACGACCGCGAGGAAATCACGGACGACATGGACGACTACGAGGAAGACGAAAAGGAAATCATAGAAGACCTGCCCCCGGATGTAGAGCCGAACCCGGTCAGCAAGCCGGGCGAGATTTACAGGCTGGGCGAGCACATCCTCGTCTGCGGAAGCAGCACCGACGAGGCACTGCTAGACGAAGCCATGAGCCTGGTGGAAATTCCGGGCGAAGACGATCCACGAATCAGCATGATCTTCACGGATCCGCCATACGGCGTAGATTACAAGAGCCAGGCACACGGGAGCATCAAGAACGACGCGCTCGGACGCAGCGGCACCTACCAACTCCATGTCGACGCATTCAGCAACGCAGCACGCTGGACGAAGCACACCGCCGGCATTTATGTCTGGCACGCGAGCCGATACCAGCGCGACATTGAAGACGCGCTGGAAGCCGCCGGGATCGTGGTCAAGCAGCAACTGATATGGAGCAAGGGCTTCAATCTCGGGCGCGACGACCACCACTGGGCGCACGAGCCGTGCTTTTACTGCCACTTCAAAGACGGGCGCGCAGCCTGGTACGGCGGGCGAAACAAGCGCACGGTGCTGGATTACAGCGCCAAAGACATCAACGCCCTGCCAAAAGAGCAGCTGGTAAAAATGCTCAAAGCGATCCAAAAGGAAACCACGGTCTGGGCAATTCAAAAGGACAGCGTAGCTACCTACCTGCACCCGACACAAAAGCCGGTGGAGCTTTCCGCACGGGCGATGGCGAACTCCAGCCGGGGCGGCGAGCTGGTCGCGGATTTCTTCGCAGGGAGCGGAAGCACGCTGATAGGCGCAGAGCAGATGGGGCGCCACTGCCTGGCGTTTGAATTGGATCCGAAATTCGCGGATGTAATCAGGCGCAGATGGTACCGCTTCACGCAAGGGCTGCTCAAAGACGACGACGACACCGGATGGGAAGAAGCAACGCCAATCATCAACAAGGGCAAAAAATGAGCGAGGAAGAAACCCTGGAAGCGCTGAAGACAGCCACCGGCTACCGGAAGCGCGATCTAGGGCGACACTTAAAACGCCTGCGACGCCAGGCGAGAAAGGAAAACCATGACGCAAGTAAGTAAAATCGCGGAGGTTTACGAGCTCAAAAAGAGATACTACTCCCACCAAACCCGGAGCGAACACACGGCAAGGATTAAACTAGCAATCCACCAGGACGCAGCCGGGCACAAAAAAATAGACCTGGAAGACGAAAAGGGGCGCTCCGAATTCGTCTTCATTGGAAGCGATCCCACCAGGGTGGCGGCGATAGCTTCGCTGATAGCGGACGCGGCAATGGAGGTAACGGACATCCCCTGGGAACCCGGAGGAAAAGAATAGATGGGCGCAGCAAAGAAGATAAGACTGCCATACGAGGTACTGGTCAACGGGAACGCCCGGATGTGGTACTCATTATTCAAAGCGATGAAGCGCAAAGAATTCGTCGAGTACCCGCAGCGAATCCGGAGCTTTGACGACATGACCGTGGCGGAATACTACGCATACAAGCGGGTAGCCCGGGCACGCGAGGACGACAAAGTCTGGGAGCAGATCCAGCGCACCACGGAGGGGATCCCGGCGATGCAGGGCACGATCCAGCGCGACGACACCGCGCAGCTTTCCGCTTACACGCAGGTGCTCCACGAAGAAGACCAGAAACCGGGAATGACGCAAGCGGAAATACATGGTAAAATAGAATCACAAAAGGAGGAAAAGGAAATGAAACTAAAAGCATTCACGACCAAAACCGACGAGGGAACCGCAGGATACGCGGTAGAATGGATGGGCAAGACCTACCCGGTCAACCCCGGACAAAAAGAAATCACCATCGACGGGGTAACATTCCCGATTGAGGGCGAGAATTTGACGCCGGCGAAACCGGAACCAGCCGAAGAACCAGCCGAGAAGCCAGAAAAGAAATCTAGCAAGAAGAAATAACCAGAGCGGGTAACTCGCTCATTATTTCCGCACAGCCGACGGGCGTAAAACGGGAAAGGGAATAATGACAAACGAAGAACGCAAAACAGCCATCCTCGACCTTTGGCACGACATCGCCACAGACCGGAGCCTGCAAGTCGGGCTGCGACTCAAAGCCAGCGAGTACGAAGCCAAAGCGCTCGGATTAATTGGCGACCAACCCGGAATCACGGTGCTGAACGAGCCGGACGCCGTGACCGAGCAGCTAAAAAAGCTGACAATCGAGCAACTGGAAGCAATCGCGGGCGCAAGCGACGCGCAGATCGTGGACGCCAAAAAAACGACCGCACAGAAGCGCCTATGTGCCCGCTCAAAGAGTAAAAACGATAGAACATCCGTCTCAAAGAGCAAAACCCCTGTAAAGCCCCAAAAATCGCGAAATACGGCAAATGGGCAAAAAGGAGCCCAAAAATGACACCAGAAGCCGCCGAAAACCTGCGACAACGGGCAAAAATAGAACTAGCACGCCGGAACCTTTGGCATTACTGCCAAGTCAGAACGCCCGGCTTTTATTTGGATGACCGAACCTACCTGCACGAAATGACCGACACGATCCAGGCATTCATTGAAAACCCGGCGGAGCACTTCCTGATTATTTCCGCGCCACCACGCCACGGCAAGACGCTCACGGCACAGCACACGAGCGAGTGGCTGCTCGGCAAGAATCCGGAAACCGCAATCATTACAGGAAGCTACAACGAAATCCTCTCCCAGCAATTCAGCAAGGCGGTGCGCAACACGATAATGGAGCGCAAAGTCGACGCGAGCCGCCTGGTCTTCTCGGACATCTTCCCGGGAGTGGCAATCAAGCGCGGCGACGCCAGCGCGAAACTATGGGGCATTGAGGGCGTGCCAACCACGAACTACCTGGCGACCAGCCCAGGCGGCACGGCAACCGGCATCGGCGCGAACATTCTCATTTTGGATGACACGATCAAGAACCCGGAAGAAGCATACAACCTGCGGGCGCTGGACGCGATCTGGCAATGGTTTACTAGCAACCTGATGCAGCGCACGGAGGGAGCGGACTACAAAATCATCGTGATCGCAACCCGCTGGGCAAAGGGCGACCTTTCCGGACGAATTCTGGACAACTACCCGGGAGCCCGCGAGATTTTACTAAAAGCCGTCCAGGAGCCGGGCAAAATGCTGGACAGCCGGATATTAAGCTGGCAAGATTACCAGCTCAAGACGCAGGAAATGAACCCGGACATCGCCGAAGCCAACTACAACCAGACGCCAATCGACCGCAAGGGAATCCTCTACCCGGAGCTGATGGAATGGACGGAGCTGCCGGAAGACCTACCGGCGACCGTTTATGGGCGCTGCGATACCGCAGACACCGGCACCGACTACCTGGTCAGCATTTACTACCGCAAGAGCCTGGCGGGCGACATTTACATAACGCACTTATTCAGCTCGGACGAACCAATGGAGTACACGGAGCCAGCAACCGCCAAAGACATCAAGGAAACCGGCTGCGCAGAATTCAAAGTGGAGTCAAACAACGGCGGGCGCGGCTTCGCGAGGAACATAGAGCGGCTGCTGAACGAAGCCGGAACCGCCTGCTCGGTCATTACCGCGCCGCAGAACGCAAACAAGGAAGCCAGGATCATGGCGAGCGAAACATTCGTAAAGCGCCACATTTTCATGCCGCCAAACTGGCGCCAGAAATACCCGGAAGCGTACCGACACATAACCACCTACATGAGGGGCGGGCGCAACCAGCACGACGACGAGGTGGATGTCCTCGCCAGCATTTACGAAGACAACTCGCTCCGCGAAGCCAAGCTCCAGAGCATAGACGATTTATACCGCCAACCAAAGAGCCGCCGGGCATTTACACGCTCGTGGTAAAATGGGAGCAAGACCATAGAGGGGAGGTGGTACATTATGAAGCGGAAGCGCGACCGAATCGAAATCCCGTGCCTTTACATTGAAGCGCCAGAATGCTGCCCGTACCGGTACCGCTCGCCGGACGCCTGCGAGCTTGGAACCCGGCACCACTTATTCTGGCGGCGCAAGGACTACCGCACGGAACTCGAGCGGGCATTCCGGGAGCTGCCGCAGAACAGCGTCTACTGCTGCCGCGGAATCCACGACCAGCTGGAGCTGGTAAACAGAACGCCGGACAAGCCGAGCAAAGAGAGGATGCAGGAAGCCGTCAACCGCAACAGCCCGCACTGACGGGCAAAGAGCCGCCCAAAATTCCGGGCGGCTTTTCAAAGGAATAAAACAAAAACGCAAAGTATGCTACAATAAACATAAGGAGGGTGACTCATGAGTAATACCAAACAGGAGCGACAAAAATGAATGAAGCCGCAACCGCATCAAGCTGGATCACGATAGTCGGCACGCTGATCACGACAGCCGGAACCGTGCTCGTAGCTTTGATAACTTCAAAGACACGACGCGACCAAAAGAACATCCAGCGGGAAGCGGAAGACAACGCGGAGGACAATAAAAAAGAAATCCTCGGAGCCATCGACGAACTACAAGCCGGGCTCGATAACAACAGCCGGGTAACGGTGGCAAACGCCCGGGCGGTCATCGGCAGGATTTACGCCGAGCACAAAGACCAGAAACGAATCAGCGCCCAAACCTGGAGCAACATAATGGAACTCCACGACGCATACAAAAGCGTCAAGATTGACGGGCACACGCCGAACAGCTGGTGCGATCAGCTGGTAGAGGAAATGAAAACCTGGGAAAAGTTATAAAAGCAAAGGAGGAAGAATGGCAGGAGCCAACACCACAACTCAACCCGCCACAGAAGCCACGCAGAGCCCCGTGACGGCGCCGCAGACCGTGCAGACGGTCGAGAACACATCTGCGACAAAAAGAACGCCAGGAACCGCGAAAATTCGCGAGAAGCGGGCATTCACAGCAACCGTGGTAACCTTCGCGCTTACCGCCCTGCTTTGCTTCATGGCAACATACATCCTGGTAACCGGAACAGAAGACAAGAACGGCGTAATCGCCGGAGCAATGGTCGTAGCCACTGGCGCGATCCAGTTTTATTTTGGCACAAAGAATGGAGGAACCAATGTCTAACTCGATTTATTACAAACCACCGGTCAGATTTACGCTACCCGTCGGGAGCGAAGCCACACCGGAAAACATAAGCAAGGCGGTCAAGGAGCTCGAGAACCGCAAAGCGAGATACGAACAGCTCCACAATTACTACATCGGCAACCAGGAAATCCTAAACCGGGAGCTTTCCAGCGAAACCGCCAAAAATAACAAATTAGTCAATAACTTCGCAAGTTACATCGCGGACATTTCCGCGAACTACCTGCTCGGCAACCCGGTGGATTACATCGTGCCGGACGACGCCGGCATCAACATAGACGAAATACTGAAGCGCTACGCAGAGCAAACAATGAGCGACACGGACGCGCAGATCGCGCTGGATGCGGCAATCTACGGCGTGGCTTACGATTTGACATTCACGGACGAAGACAGCGAGCCCAACACGGTGCTCATTGATCCACGCAACACGCTGATGGTTTACGACGACAGCGTCCAGCATCGCGAACTATTCGCAATCAACTGCGCCCAGGTCAAGGACAAAGAGGGCAAGGCGATCAACCGCGTGACGGTTTACACACCGGAAAAGATAATCGAAACGACGATAGACGCAGACGGCTCGGCATTAGACAAGCCGGAGGAAAAGGATCATTTCTTTGGCAAAGTACCGGTCACCGAATACCCGAATAACAAAAGCTACATGGGCTCATTTGAGCAAGTGATGAGCTTAATCGACGCATACAACACAATCCAGAGCGACCGCGTAAACGAGCGCGAGGAATTGGCAGACGCAATCCTGGTACTAAAGAACTTCACGCTAGACGAGAAGCGCCAGGCGAACCTGCGCGATTTGAGATTGCTGACCAGCGTGCCACCAGACGGCGACGCCAGCTACCTCACGAAGCCGCAGAGCGAGAGCGACGCAGACACGCTCAAACGAAGCCTGGCAGACGACATCCACAAATTCAGCAAAACTCCGAACCTTTCCGATCAGAACTTCGTCGGCAACAGCTCCGGCGTGGCTTTGAATTACAAACTGCTGGCATTTGAGGAAGAAGCCAAGACGCACGAGCGCTACATCGAAAAGGGGCTCAAGAAACGCCTCGCGCTTTATTTCAATCTGGAAAACCACCTCAAGCAGGGCGCCGGCGGCAAGACCGCAAAGGAAATCGCCCGCGTGGACATCGTCTTCAATAGGAACCTGCCAAAAAATGACTTTGAAACCAGCCAGATGATCACCAACCTACAAGGGATCGTCAAAGACGACTACCTGGTCAAACAGCTTTCATTCATCGACAACGCCGAAAAGGCGCTGGTGGAAACAGAAGAAGACGCATACCCGGAACACTACGACACGATGACGGAAGAAGAAATCGCAGCGGACACCGAAGCCAAACTCGCAGCCGCGGAGGAAGAAGAAGCGGCAGCCGAGCAACAGACCGGAACCTGGAACCCGAATACAAACCAATACGAGGAATAACCTAAATGGCGAGCAAGTACGACAGCCGCCGCATTTGGATGAACACCGGGGCAGCGGCGAAGCTCAAAAACATCGCCCTGGAAGAAGCCACGGTGCGCAGGACGCAGAAGATCTACCGCCAGGCGCAAAAGGACATCGAAGCCCAGGTGGCGCAGCTTTATAAGCAATTTGGTACGCTCGCTGAAAACAACCGGTGGGAATTCAAAGGGCTAAACAACCCGGCAACCCGCAAGGACATCGGAGCCTTAATAAAAGCGATTGACAAAGCCGGGCTCACGGACTATGTGCCGCAGCCGCTCCGCAACCGGATGAGCGTACTGGAGGTCAAGCAGATGAACGCCTGGCTCCGAATCCATCAAGCCGGGCAGCAAAGCCACGCAGCAACCCGCGACACGATCCTGAAGACGATGCAGAACTCCGGGCGAGCCTGGGCGGACGCATTGGCAGCCGGAGCCGACAGCTTCGTCGGATTTGATCGGAACATCTGCGGGTACATGATGGGCATGAACTGGGCGGATGGAAACTTCAGCTCCCGCCTTTGGCACGCCAGCGACGCGACATGGGAGCAAGTCCGCGACGAGCTCACACGGGCGCTAGCAAACGGGCAAAGCCCAAACACCACCAACGCCCACATACGCCGGATCCTTTCCGAAGCCCACAACCCGGAGGACAGAAGCTCGGGCGGAATTTCCTACGATGTAGAGCGAATCGTCCGCACGGAAACAGCCAAAGCCAGCACGCAGGCAGACCTGGCACGCTGGCGCGCAGCCGGAGTCACGAAACTGCAATGGCACGCCTCATTTGAAAAGAATACCTGCGTCCACTGCGCAGACCGCGACGGGCGCGTTTATGAGCTCAAGGAAGCCATGCTGGACGAACCGCCGCTCCACCCGAACTGCCGGTGCTACTTCACGGCATACGACGAGGTGGCGGCGAAATACCCGGACACCACATACTACAAGAACGACCAGGGCGAGTACCAGGAAATACAATGGGCGCCATACCACAGCGTAATCAACGACAAAGGGCAGCTCCGCAGCAACGCCCTCAAGGTGGCGGATTATTTCTGGAACGCCAGCCCGTGGATGACTTACGCAGCACCGAAGACCGGGCTCACTTACAAGGGCGAGATTGACAACCAGGTCGTGGATTTGACGGAACGGACGGTCAAAAGCATGACCGACCAATTCCCTGAAATTCGCGACGCGCTGGAGCACGACTTCAATAACGAGATCACCATGCACCGCGGCAACAGCATAATCGAGGGCAAGAAGCTGGCGACCGTCGGCGGGCTTACCGATCCGGAATACCGCCAGCTCACGGTGGCATACATTGACCGGGCGATTGGCGGCAATCCGCTGACGCAGATGGCGAAGCAGGCACGCGAGCAATTCAAAGGCAGGCACTGGTCAACGCCAAAAGACAACCACACGATCCTGCACGAACTCGCGCACATTTTGGAAAACGACCTGCGCACGCGACGCGGCGTGGACATTGAAGAATTCATGCTGCGCGTGGCGGGTGTCAAAAATTGGAAGCAAGCCAAATCAATGATGGCTGGCGACATTTCCGAATACGCCAGCAAGAACGCGAGCGAGGGCTTCGCGGAAACACTCGTCCGCGCCATCTCGCAGGATCCCAGCCTGCAAAATTCAATGACCGCGCGCTTCATGGACAACCTGGCAGACGCGCGAAAACTGCCGCGGAAGCCACGAACCACGCGAAAAGTAGCCGTTGACTAACAGCCGGAACATTGTAAAAAATACAACAGCCCAAAGTCGCAAAATACTGCCAAGAGCCATAACCGAAATGCGGGCGCCTCTGAACACTTTTATTATAACAGGGGTGGCGACCAAAAACGACCGAAACGCAAGCGGGCGGAACGGGCTCGTAGAGCCTGCCAACCGGCAATCCGGACAATTTCAAAATAGACGGATAAACAATCGAAAATCGCAAAAAGTGCCAATGTCGTAAAATACTTGCGACGCACAATGAAGCGTGATAAAATTAGGACATGGAAAAGACTAAAAAGCAAGCCGACTACTACAAAAAATGGTGCGACGAGAACCGCGAACATTTACGCGCGAAGCACCGCGAATACCACAAAAAATACCGCGACGATCCGCACGCGCACGAACTAATCATGGCACGGCATAGACGCTACCACGCGAAACATAAAGCTGAATGCAACGCCCGGCAACGCGTCAACCATTGGATAGCTAGCGGGCACATCAAGAAGCAACCATGCGAAATCTGCGGAGCCGAACCGGCACACGCACACCACGACGACTACACGCGTCCATTAAAAGTCCGCTGGCTCTGCCCTATCCACCACGCGGAATGGCATCGGAATAATAAACCAAAGACCGGCGAGGTAGATAAGGAAGCCACCAAAGCAGACCGCAAGGCACTCAAAACGGGCAATCGTCAAACGGCGAAGATTTGACATCCGTGCCGTTTTCTTTCAAAACGCGCTCAACCAAAATCCGCGCTTCATTCCAGCCGCGAGCCACAAAAGCCTGAAAACCGCAGCCGGAAAAGTAGTCCAGCCATTCCCTCTCCTCCTTTGATGGGTAGGACTTCCCGGCAATTTCCGGCTTCTTCAGCTCGAGCGCGATCCGGACATCGGGCGGATAAAAAAAGAACCAATCGCAAACGCCGGACTTGACGCCCATGCGACGACGCAACGCGCCAATCCGCGCACGCTCCGCCTTATTTCTGCCCGGGTTTTCATTTGGCACATGGAAACCGCGAAGCTGCGGGAAACGAACCTGCGTCCGCTCCAGCCAGGCATTAAGCTCACAAGACTCGCGAAATTCCCACTGAATCATAAGCCCATTATAACAAAAAAACGCCACCGGCGAAATGGTGGCGGGAGCCGGAGTCGAACCGGCGTGCTCCTGGTCATGAGCCAGGCGAGGGAAACCACTCCTCAACCCCGCTGCAACCATTATACCAAAAACCCGCCAGCGAGGAGCGGCGGATTTTGGCGCCCCGGAGGGCGATAAGATGGCGGAGCAACGCTGGAAGCAGCAGCCCGCCGGCAACATCGGGCGAAAAGAGGAAACTAGACGCCCGACACTTCAATTATAACCAAAAACGGGAAAACTTGCTATCATTTTATTTTATTATATGTTATTATTAAAACATAAGCCGACGGGCGCAAACGGATAACAAGGAGGAAACTATGCCGACGAAAACGGACAACTCACAATACCAAACCAAAGATCAGGACGCGGAAGCGACCAACGCCAACGCTGCGGAAAATGAAGCGACGGAAAACGAAGCCGAGAACACCGGCTCCGAAACCGACCGCAAATTCACGCAGGAGGACATGGACAGAGTCGTCAAGAAGCGACTCCAGGCAGCCGAAGCAAAGCACCAGCAAGCAATCGACGCCGCGGTCAAAAAGGCAATCGCCGACTACGACCGAAAAGCGAAGATGACCGAAGCTGATCGCGCAGCCGAAGCCAGCAAGGAGCGCGAAGCCGAACTCACGCGCCGCGAACAGGAACTGGCGGTACGGGAAAACCGCAATCGCGCCATAGAAGAACTCACAAAAAAGAACATACCTACAAGCCTGGTAGATTACATCGCCACGGCAGACGCTGACGAAACCGACGAGAACATCGCAAACTTTGAAGCGGACTGGAGCAAAGCGCTCGCAGCCGCGATAAAGGACGCAGCACGCGGCACCGCACCACGCGACGCCCGCTCGGAGGAAGACCGCAACGCAGCCGGAAGCAAGAAATTCTCGGGCACGCAGGTACTCTAATAACCGAAAGGATAAACAATGGCACGCACAAATGCACAAAACATCTACACCAATGCCAGCAAGGAAACCAAAGACCTCCTCGCTGAACGCTACGATGCGCTCATCAATGGCATCCAGAGGGAAGCCATCAGCTCCCAAATCAAGAACACGAACCTATCAGGCGATCCACGCGCTGGATCCGTCGAGGTCTCCCGCTTCAAAAACAGCACCGCTAAAGCCTACGGCACAGCACGCGCAGCCGGCGCAGGCGACGCTTTAATCAACAGCGGCAAAGTGACGGTAAACATTAATGTCGACCGCGAAATCGTAGAAGAAGTCGAGCAAAAAGATCTCCGCTTCAAAGGACTCGCCGACATTTTGGCAGACCGCACCAAGAACCACAAAGACACCGTGGTCGTTGACCTTGATACTGCCTTCTTCGCAGAAGCCGAAACTGCTGCGACCGAGGTAAGCACCACCGGGCTAACCAAGACAGCCGAAATCGTGGACGCGGTCATCGAAAAGGTAACCAATGTCAAGAACGACTGGGTAGAGGGCGTAAACCGCGCCGAGGTAGCAATCACACTCGACAGCGCAAGCTACGACGCATTGCTCCGCGAGCACGACTTCTCGCCAATCAACGAAACCACCGTACAGGCTGGCAGAATGGGGCGCTACCACGGCGCGACCGTTTACGAAAACATCCGCCAGACCGCAAAGGTCATCGGTCAGAGAATCGAATCCATCGCACAACCAGTGGTCATGGACGAATACTCCGATCCAGAGAAAATCCCACTTTCAAACGCCTTTGCTACTTCCCTATTTTACAGCTACGGCACAAAGGCAGTAACGCCTGACTTGATCTTCAAAGTCAGCGGCGAAGCGGGCTCGGCATCAGCCTAACCCAAACCGAAGAACCCGAAGCCCCGGCGGGTAGAGCCCGGGGCAGCCAAAGGAAGATAATATGGACGAAACCCAGAAGCAGCAAATCGAGCAATACGCGAAACAACTGAACTCCAACATACCGGAGCCAGGCGACGCAACGCTCGATTTTATAGTGGATGAGGTGGCGGACAGAGTCATGATTTATTTGAACGCGGACAGCGTCCCGGTAATTCTGAACCGGGTGCTGGCACGAGTCGTGGTCGGGATTTTCAATAAGGCGCAAGCCGAAATGACAACCACCGGCGGAGCGGAACGCGAAATAAAACAAATCAGCGACAACGGTCAATCCGTGACCTACGGCGACGAAGCGAAGAACTACCTAGCCAGCGCCACGGACGAAGACATCTTCTCGGGCTTTGAAGCGATCCTTAAAAGATACCGGAGGGCAGACTGTGGAAATTCCAGCGTCATTCAAAACAGCGATAGCGAGTAAACTCTACACCGATACCATCCAGGTGATGGTGCAAGAGGAACAGCTAGACGCCGAGGGCGGCGCCAAACGCGTAGCCACCACTGCGGGCGAGCCAATCCAGGCAAACGCGCAGCCGGTAGATGACGAACTGCGAAAAGCCCTGCTCGGCGACAACATAGAAGCCGAGTACAGGATCACAACCCCACCGGAAATTGACGCCGGAAAAGGCACGCTCATCAATTACGCGGGCGGGATTTACGAGGTGGTCGATTTCAAACGATACGACAGCCACGCAGAACTGCTCGCCAAAAGGTGGGTAAAGCCATGAGGGTAGGCATTGAGGTGGTCGGGCAGCTGAATGTAGCCAACTACATAAACACTGCCCAGAACTTCAATCGCCACCGGGCATTCACGCGCGCAGGGCTAGCGGTGGAAACATCCGCACGGCTCAAAGCGCCATACCGCACCGGGCACCTGCGAAGAAACATCGTCTCGATGGCGACGGAAGACTACGCAGAAATCGGGGTGGATTTGAATGTGGTGCCATACGCCTGGTACCAGGAAGCCGGAACCTCAAAAATGCAGGCACACCCGTACCTGCGACCGGCACTAGAATCGCGAAGACCAGCCATCATCGCAATTTTCAAAGATGAAATCGCAAAGGCAATAAAAGGAGGAAGCAAATGAGCATAAAACAAGAGGTCTACGAATTGCTACAAGCGGCAGCGCCGGCAGGCGTAACCGTCCGCCAGAGCAGCCAGGGCGTAGACGCGGTGCTCCCAGCGATCACCTTTACAGCAATCAACACAAATAACCACCGCGACCTGGACGGCGAAATTTACTACCGCGAGGTAGCCGTGCAGATTGACATCTGGAGCGACAACAGCCCGGAAACTTCCGAGCTGGAAGACATCGTCGAGGAAGCGATGCGCGAAGCAGGCTGGGGCATGAACGGGAGCCAGGATGTCGCAGACAGCAACCCGAGCATCTACCACAAAATGCTAACCTTTGATACAATTAAAACATAAGCAAAAGGAGAAATACAATGGCAGGCATAAAAGCAATTGGATCCAAACTCAGCGTCAACACGGGCACAAGCCAGAGCCCAACTTGGACGCCAATCGCTAACCTCACCACGATCGGCGAGATTGGCTTGGAATCGGACGAAATCGATGTAACAACGCTTGACAGCGCGGACGATTTCAAAGAATACATCGGCGGCGCCAAAGACGGCGGCACGATTGACATAGAGGGCAACATCGTAACCGACGCCGGACTAACTCAACTTTACACGCTCGCAAACAGCCGCGATGTAAAGCAATTCAAAGTCGAGTACCCGACAAAGACCGGCGAAACCAATCCAGCAAACTGGACAATCACCGGCTACATCGCAAGCTGCAAAGACGGCGAGAAAACCGTGGACGGGTTACTCACCTTCTCGGCTGGCATTCGCGTGAGCGGAGCCCCGACCTATACAGCCGGATCCTAATCAACCAAATAAGATAACAAGGAGCAAGAATGGAAGACAAAATCAAATCACTAAAACTGACAGCAACCCGCCTGGCTTTATTTGAGCGCAAGCTAGGGGTACCACTAACCAGACTCACAGACGACGCCCTCGGCTTTGACGCAATGGTTAAATTGCTCGAAGCAGCCGGAATGAGCGACGAGGACATCGACGCAGCCTGCGAGGAAATGGGAATCGAGAAATTCACGGAATCCGCGATGGAGGTGCTTTTCAATTCTGGACTTTTCAAACAGGCGAAGCTAGCGAGGGAAGCGGAAAAGGCGAAACGAGCCAAATCCAGCAAGTAGAAACCCCGGCGAGCTTCGCAGAATACTGGCGCAGCCAGGAAGAAGAAGCAATCATAATCGGACTGTCCATTGACGACTGGTGGAACCTAACACCGCGAGAAGCGCGCGTTTATTTCAATGCCTACCGCAAAAAGGCAGAGCGCGAGCTTCAGATGGCGGACACTTCAAACTTCATGCTCGGCAAGTACATAATGCTGGCGGTAAACGCCCCGAAGAAATACCCCAAAGAACCGGTCAGCGCAAAATTAGACGCAGAGGGCGGGCAAATGACGGAGGAAGACGAAGCCAAAATAAACGCGCTGATGGGCGCCTTCGCGCAGAACGCGAATAAACTACCGTCCGCGGACGCAGAAGCCCCACAGGACGGCAATACTGAAGCCACACAGCCATAATAAAAAAGCAAAGGAGCCAGAATGTCGGACATCAATAAACTAGCAGTAAAAATCACCGGCGACGAATCCGGGCTCAAAAAAGCGAGCAAGGAAGCCAAAAAAGACATCGCGAGCATTGGTAAAAGCGCGCTTTCAATGGGCGACATTATCAAGGGCTCCGCAATCGGAAGCGCGATCGGAAACATCGTCGGACAACTAGCCGGAACGATTGGACGCGCGATCAGCAACGAGATGGACGCGGCATTCAAACGATTTGACGCGCTCAATAATTACAGCAAAGTGATGAGCAACCTGCGCGTGGGCACGGAGGACAGCTCAACTTCAATAGCAATCCTAGATCAGAAGCTCCGTGGGTTACCAACGAGCCTGAGCGACGCCGCACTGGGCGTCCAGCGCTTCACGGCAGCCAACGGAAACATACAAGCCAGCACGGATATGTACCTGGCATTTAATAACGCGATCCTGGCAGGCGGAGCCGCCACGGAAACGCAAGCCACCGGCATGGAGCAATTGATCCAGGCTTACTCAAAAGGAAAAGCAGACGCGCAAGAATGGCGCGCCATGCTCATCGCGATGCCAGCCCAGCTCAAGCAAATCGCAGAAGCGATGGGCTACACCAGCACCGCGATCGGCGGCGATTTCCAGACGGCGCTAAACACCGGTAAAATCAGCATGAACGACTTTGCTCTAACCGCAATCAGACTAAACAAAGAGGGTGCTAACGGTTTCCAGAGCTTCGCAGACCAGGCAAAGAACGCCACCGGCGGCGTCCAGACTTCAATCGCGAACCTGAAAATCGCGCTGCGAAGAGGAATCGCCAACATCATGCAGACGCTCGGGCAATCGAATGTCGCGGGCTTCTTCAATGGAATAGCCAACGCGATCGACACCGCGAGTAATTACATAGCGGCATTTATTACGATAATCAAAGAAGCGGTAGCCTGGGTGGCGGCTTTATTTGGCTGGGGCGGAAGCGGCAGCACGGAAGAAATCGTGCAGGCAACGGGCGACGCAAGCTCGGCACTAGCCGGAGCGGCAGCCGGAGCGGAAGACACTGCGGGCGGATTAGACGACGCAGCCGGAGCAGCAAAGAAGCTCCGCAAACAACTCGCAGCCTTTGACGAGATGAATGTCCTGCAGGACAAGGAATCCGAGGGAGGATCCGGCAGCGGCGGAGCTGGCGGCGGAGGTGGAGCAGCCGGAACCGGCGGGCTTGATTACAAATGGGATACCAGCGGGCTAGACAAAGCCAAAGACAAAATCGCAGAATTCGCAGACAAGATCAAGAAGATGCTAAAGGGAATATTTGGCAAAATAGACTTCACGGAAATGGGCAAGGCAATCCAGAAGCTCGGCAAAGGGCTAAAGAACGCCATCTACGGAGCCTGGCTCATCGGGCGCAAATTCATCGTGGACTTTATACAGCCGCTAACCAAATTCGCACTGGAAAACGCGATCCCGCGGATCTTCACAGCCGTGGGCGACGCGCTGGCAAGCATAGACTTTCTGAAAATAGCCGAAGCCGCCGGTCATGTATTCCAGGGCTTCTCACGGATAGGGCAGACGCTGATGGACATCTTCGCGGGATTATTTGAGATTTTGGCACCAATCGGAGCCTGGCTGGCGAACTTCGTCGTGCCACCGGCACTAGAGATAATCGCCACGGTGCTGAACACGATCTCATCGATAATTGGCGGGATTTGGAACGCCCTGGTCGGATTTTACAACGCCACGATAAAGCCACTGCTGGACGCGCTGGCGGCTTGCTTTGAACCGATCCTGAACTTTCTAAATGAGATCTTTGGAGCCGTGAACGACAACAACACGGTCTGGGAAACATTAAGCGGAATCGTCCAGGCGGTGGCAGGCTTCCTGCTAAACTTGCTAAAGCCGGCATTTGATGTGATAACCTGGGTGCTGAACGACCTCGTCCGCCCGGCGGTGGAATTCCTGGTAGGCGGACTAAAGCTCCTATTTGGATGGCTCGGCGACTTGCTCGGGATCACGAGTGAAGCCGCCCGGGAGGAGGAAAACCTGAGCCAAAAGGTAAGCGAGAACACCAAACAATGGGATGACAACGCGGACGGAATCCTGCAAGCAACCGAAGCCATGAACCACTGGGATGACGCCGTGCTCGCGGTAAACAACGCCGAAATGAGATTGATGAACTCCCAGGAAGACCTCAAAAAGAAGACCGCGGAGCTAGACCAATACTGCCAGCAATACGGCAAGACGCAGGACGAATTGACAAGACTCTACCACGATAACAAGCTGGAAACCCTCGGGCTTTCCGATGACGCGCTCGCGAAGCTCAAAAAGGCGATCATCGAAGCAGAGAACGCCGAAATCAAGATGCGCGCTGCGCAGGAGGAAAAGCGCAAAGCGGATGTAGCCGAGCAGGAAATGATCTCGGGCATTTGGCAGGAATACAACGACCTCGGGCGCAAGCTCGTGGATGTCGCGAAGCAACACGGAATCAACAGCCAGGAATACGACAAAGCCAAAAAAGCGATGGATGAAGCCCGCAAAAAGGCAGAGTCCTACGGCGAAGCCAACATGAGCATCGTGGACTGGACAAAGGTCGCCGCCAAAGAGGTGGAAAACATGGGGCAAAAAGTCCTCAACACCGGCAACCAGCTCCAGGGCGCAGCATGGAACACCGGCTCGAATTTGAGCCAGGGATTAGTCAACGGCATCAACAGCAAAAACGGCGCGCTTTACAACGCAGGCTACAACCAGATGAATCAATACTTCCGCGGAGCCCAACAGAGGGCAGACGAGCACTCGCCATCAAAGGAAGCGGCGAAGCTCGGTGAATTCCTCGGGATTGGCTTAGTAAACGGGATCAAGGACACCAGCGCGATCGTTTACAACGCCGGCGTCGAAAACATGGGTGCAGCCATTGACGGGATGCAGACCGGAGCCGAGCAACTGGCGAAATCGCCAAAATTCCGCGACCTCGGAACGCTTGAAATCGCTAACCAATTCGCAGACCTGACCGCCAGAGCACAAGGCACGCTGGAGCTTCAGAACGAAACCACCAACGATGCACTCGGCGAGCTTTCCAGAGCAATCATGAAGCTAGCCGACAAGGACGACCGAATCGTGGTCAAGATTGGCGAGGAAACGATAATCGACAAAGTCGTGGACGGGATAAATAACGCAAGCAAAATGAGAAACCAAACCGTGATACAATTATAAAAAGGAGGAAGAATGGCGATAGCAGAGCAAAAAATAACAGCAACACTCCTCAAGATCAACGGAACCACGGTGCCAGGAATCAAGAGCTACAAAGTGGGATACAACCACCTATGGAAAGACGCAGACCGCAACATGAGCGGGAGCGTCCGGGCTTCGCTGATTGGCATCTTCCCGAAGATTGAGGTAGACACACGCGAGGTGCTGAGCCGAGCAGAGATACAAGCGATTTATAACGCATTGGAATCGCAGCCATACTTCACGGTGCAATTCTGGGATCCGGCAAGCGACCAGGTCAAGACAGCGAACTACTACACCGCAGACTGGGCGGTAGAGATTGAGAGCAAAAACCGCGGGCTTTACAAAGGCACGAAGATAACGCTGGTGCCGGTGGACAGGAGGGCATAGGATGATACCAGTAAGCCAAACCACCTACGACGCGCTCCACCAAGCCGTGAAGCAGGTCAGGGCGCGGATTTCCTGGCTAGACAACCAGGAGGTAGCCCACACAATAACCAGCGACGACCGGATAATCAGCCTCAAAAAGGAAGCCGAGGGATACTACTGCAAAAGCACGCTGCGCAAGCTGACGATCCAGCTCGCCGGAACCGACACGAACATACTAGACCAAAGAATCACCGCAACGGTGCAAGTAAAAACCGGAGCAGACACCTGGGGCGACATTTCATGGGGCAGCTTCACGGTAACCGAAGCCACCGTGGACGAGGAAAAGGGAACCTCCACATTCGTCGCCTACGGCGGAATCGCACAAATGCAAGCCATAGAATACACGCCGGGTGACTTGAGCTTCCCGACTACGGTAGCGGGGCTTTTACAACAGATCGCCGACAAATTCGCGGTGGAAATCGAAACAGACATGACAACGCTGCCGAACTACGACGCGCCGATAGAAGAAGACCTCTGGGCGAAGATAACCGGCACAACCTACCGCGACATCCTGGAAGAAATCGCCGGAGCAACCGGCACGATCGCGGTAATCGGGCGCGGTAACGACACGCTCAACTTTGAAATGCCGCCGGTCTCGGAAGCCAGCGAAACACTGACCGAAGACAACCTCATAACCGCAAAGATTGGCGAGAACTGGGGCAGAGCCTCCGCGGTGGTGCTTTCCAGACAACCACAAGGCGACAATGTAGAGGTGGTGGACACCGCGATGGCAGCCCTGCCAGCCGGGAAAAACCAATTCAATAACACAGCTGAGCCATTACTAAGAAATGCACGAGTTACACCGGAAGCGATAGCAACCGGCGAAAAGCTAACAGCGAACAGCACGCCGACACCTGGCAGCGGCAACTACGCGTACGCAATATACGCAATTGGAAAAACAAACGAGCACATAGGCGAATACTTCACATTAAAAACCAACATAACAAAAAGCGGCGAGGTGATGCCAAGAGTAATGATCGGCACATGTGACACGGATGGGAATAACATGGTATCAAAAAAAGGGACTGACTCCGGCGCCACCGGCGAGCAAACCTTGTCATGGCAAATCACAGAAGACCAAACCCACCCGCTGCTGATAGTGTGGCTTTATTTGGATAGCACCGGATCAACGCAGATGCAACAGGGCGATTTCGTAGAATTCCAGGATTTCCAGGTGGAATTCACGAGCGACGGCGAGCCAACCACCTACGAGCCATTCACACCAAACGGGCGCGTAGACCTCGTCATCGCAAACAACGAAATCCTGGATCCGCAACGCGAAACCACCGCGCAGCCAATCCTGGACGCGATCAAGGGCTGGGATTACCGCAACGCCGAAATCAAGACGGAGGGGCACGGATACCACGAAATCGGCGACCGCCTGGACATTTCCGTGGCAGGCGCAACCTACCCGACGGTGGTGACAAAAAGCACGATCCAGGTGGACGGAGGGATCAAGGAAACGCTAATCAGCGCAACTCCGGAAACCGTGCCAATTGACTACGCTAAAGCCGGAGGGATTACAAAAACGATCTTCAGAACAGAACTGGCGGTGGATAAGCAAGAGCAGCGAATAGACGCAATCGTGAGCCGACAGGACACAACGGACGCGAGCGTCCAGGAGCAATTCTCACAGCTGACGCAAGACCTGGACGGCTTCGTCGCAACGGTGGGCAAGAGCGGCGGTGGTAACTTAATCCAGAACTCGGTCGGATACGGCAAAGACACGGACGGCACGCTGACTATTTGGCAATACGGCACAGGGGCAGACACGACTACGGTGCGAAGCCAGAGCAGCCCGGCAAGTTTGAACGCCGGCGCAGTTTCTGGCTACGAAATAATGCTGACCGGAGCAACCGAAATCAGCCAGCCGATAGCGCTAACCCCGGGCGAAACTTACACATTGAGCGTACGCGCGCAAAAAGCCGTAACCGGCAGCGCGACGATCACGATCGGCAACGGAACGAACTCGGTAGCCCTGGACTTTCCAGACCAGACGGCAAGCGCATGGCAAAAAAAGAGCGTAGAATTCACGCCGGCGGAGGGAGCCAACACGATCACGCTGGCTAGCACCGCAGGAACCACGATAGAAATAACCGACTTGATGCTGTCCGCCGGTGGATCAACCACCTGGCGACAAGGAAGCGGCGAGATTTACAACACGCAGGTCAGCCTCGACAAGGACGGCGTGCGAGTAAGCTCCAGCGTCCACGACGGCGACTATGTCGAGATTACGCCGCTGGAATTCGCGGGCTACAGCAACGCGAGCGGAAGCGTGCAAAAAGTCTTTTCATTAAACCGCGACACCACGGTGGTAGAGAAGCTGGAAGCACGAAGCCAGATAAAAATGCCGCCAATCAAGATCGTACCAATTAACAACACCAGCTACCAGGGCTGGTCATTCGTAAAGGAGGAAAACTAAATGGCATCCGTAGAATTCCAGCTGTCCACCTACATGAGAGCCAGGCTCGAAACCTGGGAAACGGACACGAGCATCGCAAACAACACATCAATAGTCCATGCGCGAATCAAGGTCTGGCGAACCAACAGCTGGAGCGGGCAGACTTACTCATCCAGCGTAACCAGGAAGATCCAGATCGGCTCGCAGGTGGTCTGCGACTGGGCAGGCGAAATCAACCACTACGCCTCATACGGGGAAATCGAGGTGGCGAGCGGACAAAGAACCGTAACTCACAACTCGGATGGTGCCAGAACGATAACCGTGCAAGCCTGGCTAACCGACAATGCAGGATCCTTGTTTACAGGCTCCGGCTCGCTGGACATGACGCTAGGAACGATCCCGCGCGGCTCAAGCGGCACATTTAGTAAGAGCACATACACAATCGGCGAAGAAATAAAAATAAACTTTGACCGGAAATCAAGCTCATTCACGCACGCCGGATACATTCAATACCCGGACAGGTCAGGCTGGGTATGGGCAGGCGAAAAGTACTTCTCGGGAGCCGGAACCAGCTGGAGCTGGACGCCGACACAAGCCGAAAAGGAAATGCTCTACGGCAGGGTGCCAAACGCACAATCCGCAACCATGTGGGCGGACTGCAAGACCATGAACGGCAGCACGGAAATAAACCAATTCTCGGTCGGCGCAGCCACGATGAAGGTCAACCCGGACGAATGCCGCCCATTATTCTCGGACTTTACATTCGCAGATGCTAACAGCACGACAACCGCGATAACCGGAAACAACCAGGTCATGATCAGCGGCAAGAGCACGCTGGCGGTCACCATTTCCGCAGCAAACGCAGCCACCGCGCGACTCAGCGCCACGATGACAAAATACACATTCCAGGCAGCCGGACTGACCGCAGAGGAAGCATACACGACCAGCTCGATCACGAAGACGCTAGGAAGCCCGACCGTGGACGCGAGCGAAACTCCGAGCGCAACCCGCGACTTGGTGGTCACGGCGCTGGACAGCCGCAGCATTAGCACGGCGGTCACGAAGCAAATCACGATCGTGCCATACTCGAGCCCGAAGATTTCCGCAACCGCGACCAGAGTAAATGGGTTTGAAAACTCCACCACGGTCAACATTTCCGGATCATTCAGCCGGATCGAGGTGGGCGGAACCGCAAAAAACACGGTAAACACGAGCAACGGAGTCCAGTACCGCTACCGCCAGCAAGGATCATCAACCTGGGGCAGCTGGACAAACAGAGCCGCGACGATTGACGCGGCGACGGGCAAAGTAACGACCGCAGCCTTCACATTAAACCTGGACAATCAGGCAGCATTTGAATTTGAATTCCGGATCACAGACAAACTGGAAACCACGACCGTGAGCCTGACGGTTCCCGTCGGGCAGCCGGCATTTTACATTGGCACGGACGGGCGCATAAGCGTCGGGGCTATGCCGACAATAAGCAAACTGACCGGCGAGCATGGGCTCCTGGAAGTCGCAGGGCGAGCATTCGCAAACGGCAATCAGCTACTGGAAGACAAAGCCG
>ERZ842401.1524-NODE-1524-length-32935-cov-12.494647_pt1 | contig 32935 bp, 33 predicted proteins | sample MGYA00521270_ERZ842401 | MGnify/ENA primary metagenome ERZ842401 (study PRJEB31892, sample SAMEA3878208) | bioreactor metagenome | biome: Moose rumen | place: Sweden | collected 2011-10 | study: EMG produced TPA metagenomics assembly of the PRJEB12797 data set...
CAAGACTTGCCAAATGGTATCTTGAGGTCGAGAACTCAGGCTTTGATGCCTTCAAAGTTATCGCAGCTACCCTGAGGGACCGGGAAACGGAAATCATCAACTTCTTTGACAACCGTGCTACCAATGCTTCGGCAGAGTCCTTCAACTGTAAAATCAAGACCTTCCGTGCACAACTCAGAGGGGTATCAGATATAAACTACTTCCTCTTCAGGCTACAGAATATCTACGCTTAAACACATACTTTTGGACGTGAGCCCATTTCTGTCAGATTTAAAAAAGGCACAGAAAGACATAGAAAGACAGAAATGTTTCAGGATTGTTTCAGGAAAATACTGAAACATTTTGTTTCTTTGCAAAAACCACATAAGTTATGTCCGCGCGCAAAGGCTACTCCCGCCCCCGTCGCAAGAATCCTATTACGTTCAATTTTGAGGTAAATGAGGAGAATAAGCGTGGCAACTTCCCTATATATCTGCGTATCACGGAGAACAGGAAGCATCGGCGTTACCGCACATCCATTGAACTGAGCCGCAAAATAGACTGGAACCGCCTAGCGCAAGAGATCCGTACGACCGTATCCGTGAGCAGAAGGGTCTGCACCCGAAGGAAGACTTCCGTACTACGGAATACGGCTCTCAACGCCACCCTCACCCGTACCTTGAACACCTCCGTGTCCACCTTGCTGCCTATGCTGGCCATCGCCATCTTCGGCGGTGAGAGCATCCGCGGTCTGGCTGTGGCCCTCTGCCTGGGTGTGATCATCGGTACGTATGCTTCCATCATGATCGGTACGCCCATCATGTACGACGCCACCATGCGCGCCTCCAAGAAAGAGCAGAAGTAACAGCCGATACGGCTATATACGACATTCCGTCCACAAATCTGGCCGATTTCGTGGACGGAATGCTTTTTTACTGTGTTCCATCCATGTTTTCGGGGCGTTTTCGTGGATGGAGGGGGAGGGATTATTGCTGCTGCTTGAGCCAGGCGGCGGGGGAGAGGCCGGTGATGGCGGTGAAATTGCGGTAGAAGGTGGCGTTGCTGGAGAAGCCGGCGTCCTCGGCCAGGGCGGTGATCTTGGCGTTGGGATTTTCCTTCAGGAGGCGCTGGACGTAACGGATGCGGTATTCGTTCACAAAGCTCTTGAAGGATCCGCCGTAAGTGCCGCTGATGCAGCCGCGGACATAGGCCACGTTGGTACCCAGTTCGGCCGCCAGGTCTTCCACCTTGAGGTCCGGACGCTTGAACAGCTCCTTCTCCTCCATGAGGGTTTGGATGCGCGTCATCATGTCCGTAAATACCGTCTCACGGGCCGATTCCGGCTCTTTGCGGGCCGATTTGCGGCTTAAGCGCAGGGCAATGAGCACAAGGGCGGAGGCGAACAGGATCCCGCACAACAGGCCAAGCAGCCAGGGCAGGCGGCTCTTTTCCGGCAGGGGCTCCGTGTGAAGGATAAAGGCCGATGCAATGGGATAGTACTCGTCCAGCCCCGGCCGGCCGCCCATAAAGGCTATACGGCCACCCGGAAGCAGCACCGGGTTCATAGCGTAGGGCCCCGGGAGGTCTTCCGGCAAATCGGCCCGGTACAGCACAACGGGGGCTTTTCCGCCGCGGAGAGCCTTCCCGTATTCCACCTTGGTAACGTAGATCCGGTTCATCCCCAGGATGCTCTGGACTATCCAGGCGCAGGAGTTTTCCCTATCGACCAAAAGGACCAGGTGGTTTGTAAGTTCCTCTCCCTCAGGTCCTTCTAATGACAGAGGACGCTCCGTTTCCAGAACGGAGAAATCCTCCCCAATCACCTTGATGAGCCCCGGCTGTCCATCGGTCTTCCGGATGGCGGGGAAGAGCCATGCGTAGCCGCCAACGGCTTCGTCGCCAATGAAGAACTGGCTCATCTGTCCCCCGTCCAACGGAGTCCAGTCCTCCCATTCCTGCAGTAGCGGAACCTCAAAGGGTTCTCCCTGCAGGCGCTCCACCACCGGCTCCAACTTTTCATCATAGTTGCCGTTGGCGCTGAAAATGATGGCGTTGTCCGGGGAAGTCTGGAAAATATAGGGAGAGACCCTTTGCAGGGCCGATCTCCGGATGGTTGCAGGGCCTCCCGTGACGGAATAGGTGGAGGTATAGTCGGCATAATACCAGTTTCCGCTGATGACTACGGTTCCGTCGGTCAGGCGGGCTGCCGTGGGACGGGTACGCCGCTGATCCATGATGGGAAGCGGGGTAAAACTGTGGGTGAGGGCGCTATACAGTTCTACGCCCTGGGTCTGGCCTTCGCCGAAGGCTTCGGCGCAGCCGCCGCCCACCAGTATTTCTTCCGGGGAGAGCGCTACGCCAAAGCCGTAGTCGTGCGGGAAGTAGGTGTCAATCAGGTGCCAGGCCCCGTTGCTATAGTATTCGGCCGTGTTGGTGGGGATGAATCCGGTGGTATGCCCGCCAATCACCGTAAGTTCCCCGTTCACAAGCGCCGCCGCGTGCGCATTCCGGGGCACATTCAGGTCCGGCAGGCGCTCCACGGTCATCTGCAGCACGTCCCCCTCCGCCTGCATCCCGGCAGGTCTTGGGGTGCAGGCCGATAGGAGCAGGATTACAAGTAGCGCAGGGCGCTTCATACTCTGCTAAGATACAAATAATCGGGCGTCAAGCCAAATACGTTTTGATTAATACTGATAAAGTGCGGCCACTTCAGCGGCGGTGAGGGCTTTGTCGTAAAGACGAACTTCGTCCATTTTGCCGTCGTATACACAATGCCTGTAATGCGTACCGGAACCGAGGACATGAGTATAAACCCCATCACTTGAAACATTGGGAACACTACTCATCGTGTAGCCGCCTTTATAAACTCCATCTACATAAAGCTGGCCAACTTTATTGTTCGTATCATGGACAAAAGTAATCATGTGCCAGATGCCGTCATTTATCTTCGTATTAGATATGTACTGGTTGCCTGAAGCCCAAATTTCAATATCCGAATCTTTAAACCGTATAAACCAACCATTGCCACCACTGGAACCCTCCGTTCTAATTAAAGTATTGAAGTATGTGGTAGCTGTGGTGCAGATCCACATATTTGCCGTGAAAGATGATGTGCCGAAATCTCCTGCATGTCCAATGGATATTATATTGTATCCATCAAAGCTATAGGCGCTGTTTGCGTTGCCATGACGATCCTCGGTCAGGGTTGCATCATGAGTTTCGCCGTCGTAGAGAAAAGTTCCGTTGATAGCTCCAGAAGGAACGACATCATTGGTATTCCCGTTAAACGGCCAGTAATGGACCAGGTTGCTGATGGCCAGGATTTCCTTGACAGGACGGACGGACATGCCTGTGTATCTTTCACCATTTTCAGACGTTACACCTGCACCGTAGTTGTACCATCCCTGAGCCGCACTTTGTGTTGTTGATGACCAATAATTATTATAATATGTTCTACCACTAGTTGCACTACCAACACGCCGGCCGGCATTAGGAAAATACAAGTTTGAATTAACCGTATATCCTTTTTCAATGTGCTGAGTGTATTCCAAACCCCAGAGAGCTGCCAACTCTTCTTTGGTGGGCATGCGCCAGCCGTTTCCCAGGTAGGCGCTGGCAGCATCATCCTGGGTTTCAAGGACATCCCCGGGTGTCGTATATTTAGAGTATGAGCCGGCAACGGAATCATACCAATAATATTTGGCTTGAGTCATATCGGGTTTCATCTCCCAGCTTGCCTGCCAGCCATCCGCTTCAAAATAAGGCACAATTTCTCCCCAGGCAAAGAGGAAGCCATAATCCTGATTGTTGTTAGCAAAGCTTGCCGCAGCCTGTGCTCCCAGATTCCTGTCGGCCCACAATAGCGTTTTTCCGGTAGCAGGATTGTTATTCTTATAGATTCCCATATCCACACTCGTGGGTACGGTAACTGCGGCAGGCCAGGAGGCGACGTTCGTCAGCTTTACAGATGCGTGGCTGGCCAGTGTCTTGCTGATGGTGGCCGATTTGGCGGGGGCGCCGGTCTCGAAGAAAATGAAACGGCGCTCGGAGGCCGAACTCCAGGCGGTGGCGTCAATCTGGCCGCTGAACAGAACGCCCAGGTCGTCGTACACGTAACCCCACATCGGCTGGCTATAGTCCAGCGCTGTGATTGCAAATCCACCTGCCGGAGTATAGAATCCGCACGCGGCGGGCCGGATGTCTTTCACGGCCAGACGATACTTACCGTCCGAAGCATAGTCACTGCCGCTCTTGTCCACAAAGAACTGTACATAATTGTCCGGTATGGTCATGTTCAGCGTTGCCGTCAGCGTTGCAATTTCTCCGGCCGTTGCCAGTTCATAGCTGGCGGTAGCACTGGAGAAATAACTATATATGGGTAGGTTATCGGCCCCCTTGAATGCATAGGTGTCCCCGCTCTTCGTGATGTTTACCGTCCCGAAAGGGAAGTACACGGCGCTCATGGTCTCGCCAGACGCTGCCAGCTCCCCAACGGCAAGACCACCCTGGAGCGCACCACTCCATTTTGTGCCATCGTACGTGAGTTTAGCATATTTTGGCGTTTCGTTAACGGCCACATTATTGAAGAACGCGTAGATGACATCGCCCGAGACGAAGTCTGTTTTAACAGCCTTGGTGGGAGCATCCTGCGTTACGGTCACGTCAAATTCCAGACGCACCTGGGGCATTTCATTCTTGGGTTCTTCTTTTACACAGGCGGCCAGCGTTAAAGCGGCGCAAAGAATCAAATAATATTTTTTCATCGCTCCGTCCTCCTTAAAATGTCCATCCTTCTTCTGGATTCATAGGGTTATAGGTCGTCTTCACACTTTGGCAAACAACGCCTTCTACTTGCACCTCCACTACATCCGTCGAGGGGTGCTCATACAGTTCTTTGTGTTTTGTTTCCATAGAGATATGTGGTAAATAAATAAACAGGTTAAAAAGCGAGGGTTGAACGGACATAGTAGCCGTCGACCTTACTGCATCTGACCCACTTGCCACCGCCGTAGCCGGAGAAGAAGCAGTAGGTCCAAGCGTAGTAGCCACTTTCCTCTGTAGACGACCAGTAGTTGACACTCTGCATATTCGTACCGCCAACACCACTGAAACCATCACGCAGGGCGTTGAAGTTGCCTGCTGCGCTAATCATCCGATCCCATTGATGACCAGAGGCCAGGAACCATGCGGAGCAACCTATGGGCGCTGCAGTGCCATTGTTGGCTATCGCATACTTGAAGGCGGGATAGGTGTCGGTGTTCTGTGTCGCGTTGTATTGTAGGCCGCTCTCGCTGGCGAAGGTGCTGCTGGTAGTCGTATAAGTGTGTACCGTGCTGCCGCTTGGAGTAGTCCATGCGCAATTGCTTCCGCCATTGGCATCGCTCATGGCCAGAGCCAGGCCGTGAGTGTATGGTGATGCCTCGGCCGTCTCGTCGCCTACGTAGGTAATCATGGCGCTGGCGGTGGTAGAAGCTGATGTTGCGGCCGCAGCGTTGACATAGAACTTTCCATTCGCACCGATAACGTTACCGAAGGTGGCCATCTTTACCGTTGTTTGGTAATACTTTCCTGCAGTGGTTGCGGCTGCTGTAGTTGCCTTGGCAACGTAGGCCTTGTCATCGATGGTGGCGGTGAACCAGTATGTACCGGCAGCCATCTCTGGCAGAGCCACATAAAGCGTCCCGGCGGCAGAGGCGGGAGTGACGGTTGCTAAGACGTTGCCCGAACCATCACTTACCTTGAACTCCGTCGCAGTCTTATCCGCTGCGCTGAGATCCTGAACCGTGAACTTGAAGATGGTGTTCTGTGCGGCCAGTTTCGTGACACTGGTCAGGTTATGATTATCCTTGTCGATGGTGGCCGTTCCCAAGCGGACTTCGGGACAGTTCCCCATAGTGCCGTCCTGTGTAGCCAAAGCTGTTGCGACATCGGCACCCGTGTTGGCGGCGTTGGCAGCCGAGGCGGGATAGACTATCTGGCAAGGGGTATTACTGGCCAGCGAAGAGGGGATGGTGAACGTGATGGTAACTGTTGTTCCATCTATCTTATCCACAGAGGCTACGCGCTTAACGTCATTCGAACCGTCGTTGAACAGGATGGCAAATTGATCGGAAGCCTCCCATGTCGAGGCGATATTGCTTCCGTCGATGCTTAGGGCGCGGGTTGTGGCACCATCGTTGGCGTCAATCGTTGCGGTGATGATAATCTCGTCGTTAGCGGGCTGTTGATTAAGGTCGATATCTACTTTGTTGCAAGCTGCAGTCATCAAGGCCAGTGCAACCATTATGAAAATCTTAGTCGTCTTCATTGTCGTTTCATTTTATTGGTTAAACACGGCATGGATTAGAATGAGAAGGGATCGCCTCCGGGTGTATATGGATCACTGCCCGGGACATTACCATTACTCTGACAAATGATGCCTTCAAATTTTAGCTCCATCACTCTCGTTTCCGGTGCTTCATAAAGTTCATTGTGTTTTGTTTCCATAGATATGTAGTTATTTGAATTATCTTTGGAACCAAAGATATCCAAAACCCTCCGGACCATTTGTCTCATGGACCGGAATCCTGTTCTCATTTTTGTAACTATTATGAGAAATGGTCAAATAACGGCCAGATGGGGCGGAAATTGCATTTCGGCGCAAAATTGCCTATTTTTGTTGTATGAGAAAGACCTTTGTTATTCTGCTGGCGGTGGCGGCGGTTTGCGGCTGCCGGCAGGGATACAAGATGGAGTGCGGCCAGAGCTTTGAACTGGCAACACCTTGGGTTTTAAACCATGACGGCGGCTCCGAATCCCTCACGGTTTCGGTGCCCTGAACGGATCATAAAAATAGACAGGTTCATCACCTATCTTCCCATCTATTTCGCTCCCTTTATTCGGAGCAATCGTCCGGATGTTGTGACTCTCTACTGAGCGTCCAGGCGGCTATACTTTATTTTTCCATTCCTGCGGAGTCATGCCGGTGAGCGCCTTGAAATTGCGGAAAAAAGAGGTGCGGGAGGAGAAGCCGGATTCGTCGGCGACATCGTCCAGGAGCATATCCGGATGTTCACGCATCAGGCGCTGGGCGTACTCGATGCGGTGGCGGGTGATCATCGAGGTGAATTTCTCCCCGGACAAACTGTTCAAGATAGCACTTACGTATGTCTTGTTGGTCGCCAGTTCGGAGGCGACGTCGGAGATGCGTAGATTCTTGCGGAGATAAAGCTTCTCTTCTTCGATAAGGGAAGACATCTGTGTCATCAGGTCGGTCCGAAGATTGGCGTCGGCTCCGGAGACTTCCGGCCCGTTTTCTGCAGTCAGACGGCGCTTGCGCAAAATGCGATACAGAAGAGCAGAGCCACAGCCAAGCAGGAGGATTCCGCCGACCAGCCAGCCCCATGGAAATCCGGCCTCTTCTACCGGCTCGGGATGGAACATCCAGACGTCCGACGAAGTAATGAAATTATCCTCGGCAATCTCTGATTTCCGTTCATCCTGTCCCACGCCGCCTGTCAGCACCAGACGCCCTTCCGGAGTTAGCAGCGCAAGTCCCCGTGCAAACCGCCCTTCCGGACACGCGGCGCGGAAAAAGTCCACGGAAGCACTGCCCCCGTCCAGGACGGCATCATAGTCGATACGGGCGAAGTGAAGCCGGCCCTCCCGGTCGATAGCCTGCATCCACGCCTGCCGTTTGAGACGGTCCACCTGAATGGGCGCCAACCAATCGAGAGTCTTTCCCTCTTTGTCCACCAGTGGGATGGGAGTATCGAGTTTCACCTCCGAAAAGATGCCGTCACTCACTTTCAGAAGCCCTATCTCGCCGTTGTCCCTTCTTTTGGCCGGAAGCAGATATGTTTTTCCGCCGATACAGCTAAACTGACTGTTTGCCCATAGATTGAGAAACACCTCCCATTTTTCCAGAAGAGGCTCCTGATAGGCATCACCCAGCAGGCGTTCCACCAGCGCACCGGCAGGGGCGCCGAAATTGCTTTCCGGGCCGAATACCAGGTATTCACCTTCCAGTGCCGGAAGAATCCACGGCCGTTCCCACCCGGAAGATAGTTCCTTTACCGTTGAAAAGCCTGTCACCGGGTCGAAGATGGCGATGGCGTCATCGGCGTACCAGTTGCCGGCAACGAGCACCCGCCCGTCCGGCAGGGCCTGGGCCGATGCCAATGTCCTTTTCCGGTCCAGGACACCGAGAGCCCGCATGCTATAGGAGGAGGGGTCGTAGATTTCTACGCCCCAACTTTGTCCGATACCGAAAGCCTCGGCGCTGCCGCCGCCGATCATGACGGTCCCATCCGGAAGCGGGAGAGCAAAACCGTTGTCGTGCGAGTAGTGCATCGGCACTTCGTGCCAGACGCCGTCCCTGTAGTATTCCAACGTCTCAATCGGCTTGAATCCATTCGTATGTCCGCCGATGACCACTAATTCTCCACCCGCCATAAGTGTGCGATGCTGCCCCCGGGGCTTGTTCAGACTGGCTATATGCTCAACCTGAAGAGGCTTCCACGGCGTCTCATAGGGCCGAGCGACAAGGCGTTCTCCCTTCTTCCCGGAAGAACACCCCATCAGCAGGAGCGTGGCTGCTGCAAGTATGGACAACGCCCGTTTCACGTTGTAAAGATAACAAGGATTCCTAACAGAATCAACTGATTAAACTATTCGCGGACGGGACGGATTGAAGAGCCGCCAGCACGATCGGCATCCACCCTTTTATAAGAACGCTCACTACTATCCCAACGTAATTGCAGCTTAAGCGCCCTGGACGGATTGTTCCAGTAGAGCGAAGAAGACAAATAAAAGCCGAATCCATTGTAATACCAGTCGGTCCCTGACATGGAACCGGTGATGGGGAGGAACAAGGTAGCCCCTGTTGAGTTCCTGACAATCATCAGTCCTTTTACACTTGTACCATTGTATTGTACGTCAGTCCCGTCGCACCAGGTTACTGTGTATTCTCCAGGGTGATAGTACTCTATGAAACATAGTTCTAACACTTCTTCATGTGTCGGCATACGGAATTGTCCCCCCAATGCGGCATAGGCTGCATCATCTGACTGCTCCAACACCGTCAGGTCGTCCGTGTATCCATCTTTTCCTCTGCTTGCGTTGTCACAGTATTTGGTTAATTGATCGTAATCCGAACCGTATAGATACGTGTTCCACTGATAATCATTTTTCGGCTGGAGTTCCCCCCAGGCGAAATAGTCACCGAAATCTTCGGGATTGGTGGCCCCGAGGTTGCATTTGGCCCACTTGACGCTCAGGCCAAGGTCTACGTAAAGGTCTGACGCGTCGGTCACGGCCCAGTTGGTGCCGCCAGTCACGCTCAGCGCCGGGAAATTATACATCGTGCCTGCCGTGAGGGTTTTGCCCGTGCGGGTCAGGGTGTAGATATTGTCGTCGCTGGCTACCGTGAAAATAAAATCGCCAGCCGCTCCCGGGCTGGTAAGCCGTCCTGCGAAGACGCCGCCGTCGCTGTCGGCGATACCGCTCAGCCGGGCCCCTGCCTGGAGGACATCCTCGGTGATCGTGCCGTCGATACCTACGCTCTTGCAGGCGACAGGCCGTATTTTCGAGCAACCGAAGGTGTAATCGGCAACACTGCTCTCGATCCCGGCCACGTGGATCTGCACCATATCTGCAGGCTTGCCCATCGATAATGTGGCGGTTACAGTAGTGCCGTCCACCGTGTAGTCCTTGCCGGTTTCGAACAGATAGTAGTTGTACACCGGCTTCCCGCCGCTGGTGAAAGAGAACTTGCCGTCGGCAAAGGTCACGTCAACCGCAACGGGGAAATGAACCGCGGTGAGCTTCTTCGTGCCCAGGCCGCTGAAATCGGTATCCAGCAAGTCGCCCCCGCCCGAGGCATCGGACCAGCCGGTGCCGGTGCTGTAGGTCATTACCAGGTATTTGGTCTCCAGGCCGTTGAAGAAGACATAAATCTTGTCGCCGTCGACCCAGCCGGTCTTGGCCGCCTTGGTTTCGAGTACGGTCACGTTGAAGGTCATCGGGACACCCTTGTTCTGAGGAGTTTCTTTCTCAGTATTGAGAATTTCTTGGGCGCAGGACATCAAGCCTGCAGCCAGACAAAAAAACAATAAAGCTTTTTTCATCATATTGTCCTCCTGAGATTAAATGTCCTCCCCTTCCCATTGGGGATAAGCTCCGCCGCTGGCGCAGATTACACCTTCTTGCCTGACTTCGAAGACCTCTGTTGAGGGGGCTTCGTAATACTTTTCCTTCTTTTCCATTGATTTCTATCTTAAATACAAGAATTCCTTTACGAATAGAAACGTGGATCTATTCGCGGACAGGACGGATGGCGTAGCCTTCCGTATGTCCCCAGTGGTTCAGATTCCGTCCGTCGTTGCAGAAGGCCCATGCACAATCATCGCTGCCGCTTTCCGTGGATGCCGTCCAGTAATAACCCGTCCAAGGGTTTCCAAAATCGTGATTGGCACTGTCATCATGATGGATGCCGGTATGGGGCAAGCCTGTAATGCCGCTGATGTTTTCCTTGGTCGGAATCCGCCAGCCGGGAGGACAAGGATCATAGATTGTCTTGACGTCCGGCCGCCAAGGTTTGGTCGTGAGGTCTTCACTCATCCAGGTAGCTGAGTTACTTGTGTACCCGATCAACGTCGTCGGGTGTTTGACCGTATACTCCATGGACTGATGCGAGCCGCTGACCTTGTTGAATACAGTTGATACTGCCGGCACATAGGTGTATGGGCTGTAGTTGTTGCCGTCCGCTGCCGAGAAAGCATCCTTACGGCCCCACTGGAAGCAGAATCCTCGCATACAGTTGCCCACATCGATGGCGCCGAGGTTGCGGTCCATAAATGTTGCATCATTGTGGGGCATCGTCCCCGGTTCCGGCGTGGCCCAGATGAGCCAGCTCCAGAGAATAGTGCCGTCACTGTCATACACGGCAACGCAGGCATCACCCGGAACGAAAGTATCCGGCGTAGAGAAATACACATAGCCGTCGTTGTATCTGATGTCGTAGGCGCTACCGTCATGCTTGATGGCACGGCCCTGGCCATACACTTCCCATAGAACCTTCACTCCGGCTATGCCGGCAGGGTTGATGGTTGTAGCCGTCGTACCCGTAAGCGGATCCAGCCCGCCATTGCCTTTCACCGTTGCCTTGAACTTGTATTTGCCGGCCGATGAGACGATGTAGGTATTGGCGGTACCCGCTGCGCTGAGGTCAGTGACAGGCGGCTGCAAATCATTGAATGAAATCGTAACACCAGTTATTTGGCTCCGGGAAACCGTGATGCCGGTATTTGCCGTGCGGGTTTGTGATAATCCATCAGTAGTCACGACGGTAATCGACAAAGATGTATAAGTATTCGCCGGGACGGCGATGTGGAATGCTGTGGCCTCAGAGCCTATAGCCACGCCGCTCTCTCCGCACTCCAGCGTGACGCCTGACGTGCCGGAGACGGCAGCCACATAGCTGCTGGCAACAAGCGAGGCTGCATTGCTGATGGCACCGCTCATGCCCTCATTGGCGCTCAGCACGATACGGCGGACGCTCTTGCCGCCCTGCGTGGTGCTGACGTTCAGACGGATGATGCCGACGAGATTCTTGAATTCCAGACTGGTGGTGCTGCTCTCGGCATACATCGGAGAACCGCTGATATTGCCTTCCACATAGGTTTGCACAGCCGGCAAGGCTGGAGCTCCGGCGTTGTAGACGAAAGCCGGATACCAGGCCTTGAAAGGGGCCGTCTCGGCATCGTCGCCCGACTCCTTCGTGAAATCGGCGCGCGTCGTCGTGCTGGTGGTCGTATAGACACCCACTTTCGTTGTCGCATCCACGATGGTAATCTGGTCGCCGCTGCTCCACACGACATCGTAGTTTCCTCCGTTTTCACACAGGGCTGTTTTGGTGGCGGAACTTTCGGTTGTGGCCGTAAATACAACGGCCTCTCCTGTTTTGTCATCCTCGATTTCGAGAGCCTGCTGGCAAGCGCACAATGAGATGGCGGCCAGAACTGCAAATACAAAGAATCGTTTCATGTTGCGGCCCTGTTAAATGAAATCACCGTTGCCATAACTATCACCATTCTTGAACTGCTCGGTTTCACCGGAGGCGCAGATCACGCCCTCCTGTGCCACTGTGAAGACCTCCGTCACCGGGGCTTCATAAAAACATTTTTCCGTCCTTTCCATTGATTATCTTTTATTGATTCATTTTCAATGGAAACAAAGATAGGCACGCGCATGCGCAAGAGGAGTCCCAGAACGGATAAACCGGAGTGTCAGAATAGAAAACAGATTGACATACGTATCCGACCTCATTCGAAAAGCTGTTTTTGGAAAAGTCTACTTCTCGCGCGCGGTACAATTTTGTTTCTGCTCCACAAAATTGTGGACCGCAAAATTGTGGACCAGCCCTTAAATTTGGTCACTTTCGGTCACCTTCCCTACTTTTCGGTCACTTTCGGTCTTCTTTTCCGAGTATTATTTCAACTCACCGTATATGAATTGGATCTACTGAAAACCAGTTTATTCGGTAAGAATTGACAACTCACGGTAATCCCCGATATGGCTATATCCGCCCGAGGCACAGTAATACGCTTTCTAGATATCTAGAGGGCGTATTTTTCGTTACTTGGCAAACATTTGGCAAACATCGTTGTGTTTTGAGATTGATTTGCTCAGGAAATGACAGTTTGTAAATTACGAATGGTGCGGCTTGCTCCGTTAGCATATCCGATAAGGATTTAACAAGCAACTCGTTGATTTCCTTCCTGGAGAACTCTTTATGATCGTCTAGAGCCTCTAAGATAAGGGACTCACAAGCTTTATCGCTTAAGCAATTATGTGGCACGGCTTTAGCAGCAAAAGTGACGCATATTCTTCCGCAGAAAAGCTCTCCGTCTTTCCAAGGAAGACCGCGACGCCGTTGTGAAGTTTATCGACTCCATATAAAATGAAACTGACAAAGTATCTCTCCTATTGCGCCATGGCGGCGCTCATTGTGATGATGATGGCCGCCACGTTTGTGGAAAAATTCAGTGGCAACGCCGCGGCATTCCGCTGGGTGTACCACAATCCCCTTTTCCTGGTGTTATGGGCCATGACGGCCGTCTGCGGCCTCATTTTCCTGATCCGGCGCGGAACGCCCCGGAAACTGTTCACCATGGGCATCCATGCCGCTCTGGCGGTGATCCTCTCCGGTGCGCTGGTCACTTATCTGTCCGGCACCAGCGGCAGCATCCATCTGCGGGAAGGAGAAACCTCCTCTGCCTTCGAGATGGAAGATGAGTCCCCGGCCACCCTCCCCTTCCGCATCCGGTTGGACAGCTTTGCCATTGACTATCATCCTGGCTCCAAAATGCCGTCGGACTACAGTTCCGACGTGGTTTTCCTGCCGGAAGGGAAGGCGGTGCACATTTCCATGAACAATATCGGCAAGTATAAGGGATACCGTTTCTACCAGGCCGATTATGACGAGGACGGCAAAGGCAGCATCCTGGCCGTGAGCCACGATCCGTGGGGCGTAGGCATCACCTATGCGGGTTACCTGCTGCTGCTCATCTCGATGATCGGCTTCTTCTCCGAGAAGGATACAGCTTTCCGCGCGGCCCTCCGGCGGGTGGCCTCATTCACGGCTGCGGTGGCCCTGTTCGCTCTGCTTCCTTCCCAGTCGGCCAGCGCCCGGCCCGTCGATGTGCAGGAGGGAATATCCACGGCCGAACAGCTTTATGTCTCCGTCGGCCTGCCGCGGGTGCAGGCGATGGTTTGTCTGACCCTGGGTATCGTGCTCTTTGTAGCGGGGCTGGTCCTGATCTCCAAAAAGAGGAAGTATCCCGCGTGGGTGCTCACCGCCGGGGCGGTGGTGGCGCTGCTCATGTGGCTGTACCTGACGCTGGTCATCGGCCTGCGCTGGTACGTGTCCGGCACCGGTCCCTATGTAGGCCGATACAACGTGATGATGCTCATGGCATGGTTCGCCACGTTGGCTGTCCTGCTGCTGTACAGGCGGTTCCCGCTGATCCAGCCGCTTGGGTTCCTGCTTTCGGGGTTCACGATGCTGCTGGCCAGCCGTGACGGCGCGGGTCTTCAGATAACGCCCCTGATGCCGGTGCTGCAGTCTCCCCTGCTGTCCCTCCACGTGCTGAGCATGATGATGTCCTACACGCTCTTCGGCCTGGTGGCCTTCAACGGGATCATGGGCGTGGCCGTCCCCTCCCGGGAGGTCAGTGAAAAGCTGATGGACGTGAGCCTGGTGGTCCTGTATCCGGCGGTGTTCCTGCTCACGTCCGGCACGTTCCTGGGCGCGGTGTGGGCCAATATCTCCTGGGGCAGCTACTGGGCCTGGGATCCCAAGGAGACCTGGGCGCTCGTCACCCTGCTGGTGTATTCGTTCACCCTGCACGGCGGTGCGCTCAAACCCTTCCGCAGCGCCCGTTTCTTCCACTGGTACACCATCGGCGCCTTCCTCTGCGTACTGATTACATACTTCGGCGTAAACCTGATTCTGGGCGGCATGCATTCGTATGCTTGAGAATTAATAGTTATCTTTGCAATGAGTAAAGAATAACGCTATGTCAGAACAGAGAAAAAAAATTGTCCGCGGAGTTTATGATTCTCCCGAGGAGGAATATGCCCGCAAAAACGGACTGACGTTCATCCACGACAAAGTATTGGTTGCGCGTGCTCATTTTGAAAATCCCGGAGGCTACGAGAGCCGAGTTTACTACCTCTGCTTCAAGGATTCCGGCCAGCCCTATATCCGCAAGGAAATCTTTACTCCGGGCATCTCTGCAGGAAACTGTATGGGAGGAGAATTCAACACAGACCTGCCGATGGACTTCCTGGTGGACTGTGACCTGGAGAAGTTCTCCGATGAGTTTCCAATGCACTGCTACGAGAAGATACTCCATAACAGCGACCTTGCCGAGTTCATCCGTAAATGGAACCTGCGGCACAAATGATTGTAATATCCCTGACGATTACATCCTGGCCTTGCTGTCGGCGCCGGCACCGGTACCCCGGTATTTGCTTTGGGCGGCGTTGAAATTGTAGCGGACGGAAAAGCTACAAGCAGTCAACGCTTTTCTCCCAGCACGCACCACCGGACCACCGGAATGTGGCGGATAATCTCGTAAAGAAGCGGCGACAAGGTAAACACAGCCACCGTCAGAATCACGTACATCGACCACGGAGGCAGCTGGGTGTAGGTTTTCATCATATAACCCAGGCTGGCAATCACCAGATAGTGGACGATATAGATGCCATAACTGGAGTGGGTCATATAGCCCGCAAAGGCCGATGTACGGTGGAAGCATGCCTTGAACCAGCCCATCATCGCCAGGCACATCAGCCAGCCGTAGAGGCAGTTCAAAGGGCTGCCCAGGTACTGCGGCGAGGTATTGTCCTGGCCGAAAGTGGTGCCGATGAGAATGCCGCCGGCCACCACGGCGCAGGCCATCAGCGGAATCCAGGCCTTCTCCACTTTCTCCTGCACCTCGTCGTGCGAGAAAACGAAATACCCCAGCAGGAAAGGAAGCAGGTAGAACAGCGGCTTGTACAGATTCCAAAGGCCGTCGGCCGACTCAGGACGCGGATTGCGGACAAGGGTTTGCTCCCCGGCCCAGAACAGCACGCCCAGCAGGATGATCCACACGATATTCGCCTTCCCGCACCAGTTCCAGAACTTGTCCCGGCGGTCCAGCGCCCGCACCAGAAGCAGCACGAGGCACAGCAGCCACAGTACCTGGATGAACCAGAGAGGTCCCGTGCCGCTTACGGCCATAATCACATACTTGACCACCGCCGGAACGCCGTCAAAGACGCCTTGCCTCTCTGCCACCACCGTATTGAAATACCCCACCATCCAGTGGAACACGAACAGGCCGATGGTGCCCGGCACCAGCAGTTTCCGCGTGCGCGCCTTGAACCATTCCTTGCCGGAATGCTTCTGCAGGGCATACCGGGCGCTGATGCCTGCCAGGATGAACAGCAGCGGCATGAACCAGGGATACAGGATGTACATCACCACGTCCTGGTACTGCGGGCCGTCACCAAACCCGCCGATTCCGCCGAACACACCCTTGTTATTGTAGAAATAAAAAACGTGGTAGAACAGTACCAGCAGCACCGTTACCCAACGGAGATTGTCGATCCAATGCTTTCTCATTTGGGCAGGCCCTCCATTACCTGGTCGATGGCACTCTGGAAGATTTCCGTTTTCAGGAGCGCCATCCCTTTCTGGTCCCCGAGGAGCAGCAGGGCATCTCCCGGCTTGATATCATACACTTTCCGGGCATCCCGCGGTATTACAATCTGGCCTTTGTCGCCCACCTTCACCACGCCGAAGATGTATTTTCCTTCATTCTCTTGCATTTGTAGGAAATTTCTAATATTTCCCACAAATATACCAATTATTCTGCATTTTGCAAAGCCGCCGGCAACTGGAGGGCTAATCCAGCCCTCGCCGGACTATTTCTGCCGTGAATTCCGCGATGGTATGGACATTGAACTTGGCATAGAGACGCTTCCGGTACCAGATAACGGTCTCATCGCCCAGGAACAGCGTCTCGGCAATCTGATGTGTCGTCTTCCCTTCGGAGAGCAGTTTCGCCACTTCCCGTTCCCGTTTGGTAAGCCGGATTCCGTTGCGGGGCGCCTCTTCGGCCTTGGGACGCAGTTCCTCGATGGTCTCGTCCAGCACGGCCGATGTCTCCGTGAGTTCCTGTTTGGTGAGCCTGAGACGCCGCACCAGCAGCGTTCCGCCGAGGGAGAGCAGGAGAACGAGGAATGCGGCGATCGCCAGCATCAGGGCATTCCGGTAAAGGTCCTCGTGGGCGGCGTTCATGATTGCCAGTGTGTCAGCGTGGGCAAAAGACTCCTCCCGGGCGTGTTCCCCGAAATACGCCTCGGCCTGTGTCAGGTACTCCAGGGCCTTGGCGGTTTTGCCGGATTCGTGATACCAGTGGCCCAGGCCGTACATAGCCTTGGCGATGATGAGTGAATCCCCGGACTGCCGGGCGAAATCCAAGGCCTTATCATATTCCGGCCTGGCAGTTTTCAAGTCGCCTATGTCCGTATAGACCTCTCCAATGTTGCAGTGAAGGGTGGAACAGTCTTCCCACCAGCCCCATTTCTCAAAGAGTATTCCGGCTTTATTGTAATAATACGCGAACTGTTCCAGGGAGTCCTGGGCAGCGTAGAAATTGCCGAGGGTTCCCCACAGACGCGCCTGGTTGGCCTCCAGCTCGTGCGGATCCGGGTCGCTCCAGGTCGTCTCCATCTCCTGCAACACCAACTCCGCGCGGCTGTAGTGGACCCGTGCGCTGTCATAGCGCTCCGAGGCCCAGAAGCACTGGCCGATCAGGATGGACATGTCGAAAACCGTATTCCGTCCGCCCAGTTCCCGGCCGACCGTCATCGCCTGCCGGGCGTAATAGACGCTTTTGGCACCGTCCAGCTGCAGGTAGCCCCAGGCCAGGTCCCGGCAGGTCTGGGCATACTCGATCTTTTCCTCATCCGATGCCTGGAGGAGCCGGTCCGGCGTATAGCGCGCCGTGACCTGCTCCAGCGAGTCCAGGTTGCGGCCCCGGTGGTCCCGGTAAGCGTGGCAAACCATCGGCATAAGGAACAGAAGCAAGGCAAATTTCCTCATAATCGCAAAGGTAGGCATTTATGGCGTGAAATACAATTAGTTGATTATAAATGTTTTACGCAATAATGTCTAAGCAAAACAGTATAGACACTATTGCGTAAATATTTGACAATGAGCCAATTCCATTTCACGGCTACTGTTTCACAAATTCCACCCGGCGGTTCTTGGCTCGGCCAGCGTCGGTGGCATTGTCGGCAATCGGCTCGTGGGAGCCTTTGCCCACGGCGGTGAGGCGGTCGGCACTGATGCCGTTTGCCACCAGGGCGGCGACGATGGCCTCGGCCCGTTTCTGGGAAAGCGGATCATTCACCTTATCGGAGCCGGTATTGTCGCAGTGGCCCTGGACTTCGAACTTGATGGAGGGATCGTCCTGCATGATCTTGGTGATGCGGTTGATCTCTCCGGTGGATTCGGGCTTGATGGTGGCCTTGCCGGTGTCGAAGGTGATGGCGTAGGTCACGATCTTGCCCTCGGAAGCCAGGCGGTCATAAAGCGGTACGGCCCCCTTGGCAATGCGGACGTTCTTGATAAAAAAGGTATAAGGGTCCTCGTTGCTGGCTTCGAACCAGAGGAAATGCGGAGCTGCCGCATTGGGAATGTTGGCGACGCGCTGCTCGTCGAAATAGGCTTTGATCGCGCGCTTGTTGAAGGAGATGGCCACGTGGTGCCAGGCCTCGGTGGCGACATTCTTTAGTTCATAGCTTCCGCTTCTGACTTCTCCGGAAGGAGTCTGCCATTGGTAGTTTATGGTAGGATTGAAAGGCTCGCCTTTGCGATCGACTACGCGATAATACATGTTGAAGCCGCCCCGGTCCTCCCGGATCTCGTCGCCGCTGGACAGGTAAGTCCTCAGATGCATCCAGTCTGCCCAACCGTGTTCCTGGCCGCCGAATTGGGCATTCCAGGGCTCTTCGGCACGGATAAAGATGTCGTACTCTACCGTACATTCCTCTGTCAGATAGGTCTTTCCATCATCAAACAGGGGCGTGATGGCGCCGGCCTGGGAGATGCAGATCGTCTTGCTGCCGTCAATTTCCGTAATCTGCGCTTCGCCATGGAAAAGATCCCACATCGACGGGAACTCCCCGAGTTGTTCTCCTTCCATCGTATCCTCGAAAATGATTTCGTCGCCGGAGACGAAGTCGTAATTGTTCCAGTTGATCTTGGCACCCTGTTTTGCTGAAGCGGAAGCTGCCCCCACCGGCTGTTTGGTGCCGCATTCTTCGCAGAACTTCCCGGCATTGCCGGCATGACCGCATTCCGGGCAGGTCCAGGTGCCGTCGGCCTTGCTCTCCTGCCTGGAGGCAGGATTCTTGCCGCTCTCATCGGCCTGTCCCTTTTCTTCCTTTGCCTTTCCGTCCAACAGGTCATTGACTCCCTGCTCGATCTTATTGCCGATATTATTTTCTGCGGCGTTCCTGGCACGGCGGCCCAGCCGCTCCAGCACACTCTGCGCATCAGCACTTGCACACGCAAGCACGATGCAGGTAAATAACAATGCTATCCGTTTCATGTCCTTGAGTTTTATGCGATTAAATAATATGCAGTTCCATTGCTTTGAACAGAAGTTCCACCGTGCTGTGTACATTGAACTTCCTGTGCAGCCCCTTCCTGTACCAGAGAATGGTCTCCGTGCCCAGTTTCAGATCCTCTGCTATTTTCGGAGTCGACAGTCCTTTGGCCAGCAGGCGGAGAATCTCCAGCTCGCGCCCGGTCACTTTGATTTCGGAAGGCTGCATGTTGCTGTCCATCAGGTCAAATCTTTTTCTTACTGCAAATTTCGCTGATTATCACAAGCAAAAAAACCCCATAATCGTGGGGATTTTAGGGTGAAAAACAGTTTTTTTGCCTCCACAGCTGCAAAAATGCCATTTCTGACATGACAGCCTCTTTCGGCAAACTCTTTGCAGTAGGAGCAGCCACCCAGTTTATTTAAACGATGAAAAAATTATCAAAAACCCTTGCAATCCTGCTTGTAGCCCTGCTGCCCGCAGTTGCATCCGCCCAGCATTCCGGCTTTCCCAAAAGGTACGAGATCGCCCAGGTAGAGAAAAACGACGACATGGTCCTTTCTGTTTTCAATCATCCTGAAAACGGAGAAAACCAATATTACCTTTCCGTAGGTCATCTGGGAAAGGGAAACGAAGTGATCCAGGTTGTCGAAGACCCTGCCTCTGAACTGTTCATCCCCCTCGGCGGCAATGTCTCCGAGGCGCTGGAGACCCTCCAGAAAATCCAGGAACTGTACAAGGAACCCGGAACAACCACGGAAACGACCGGCTGCTTCGCTTTCTTAGAGCCGAATGAAAACCGCGAAACGGTAAAGATGACCTGCCGGAAAGTGCTCCTGAGCCGCGTAATGGAGTTCCGCCTGGAGAGAGAAGGATACATCCTCGCCACCCCTGTTTCCAAGAGCGATTTCAACCAGCTGGTATCCAGCGTGAAGTTCTATCGCAAGCTGCATCCGAAAGAGTAAAATACCCTATGAAAAGGATCCTTTTCGCAGTCCTGACACTGGCACTGGGGTTCGCCTGCGCTCCGGAACGGGAACAGCTCCGTTCCGGAGACTTGGTTTTCGTGGGGATCCCCGCCGGCCATGAAGAAGACCCCGGGAGCATGAGCGCGGCCATATCGGCCTCCACAGGACGCGGAGAAGCGGATCTGATCCATGTGGGAATCGTGGAAGTGGATGCGGGGACCGTTTACGTCATCGATGCCACCCGAAGCCATGGCGTTGCCCGCCGCCCGCTGGAAGAATTCATCGAAGACTTCACCCTGGAAGACGGTTCCCTGCCCGTTTTCCTGGTAAAACGCCTGAAGGATCCCGGCCTGGCCGGCGACTGCATCGACAGGGCAAAAGCCCTTTGCGGCGTCCCCTACGATTTAACCTTCCTGCCCGGCAGCGATGCCCTCTACTGCTCGGAACTGGTCAGGGAAAGCTACCGGACAAAAGACGGAGGCTACCTTTTCGAACAAAACCCGATGAACTGGAAAGACGCAGACGGAATAATCCCGCCCTACTGGGCAGGACTTTTCGAGGAAATGGGGATGGAAGTCCCGCAAGGCGTTCCCGGCACCAATCCGCAGGACATGGCGGAATCGGCCTTGTTGGAAACTGTCCGGGCCGATGTCACATCAGTCCATCTTCGGTAGCTTGTTCTTGTTCCGCCACCCGGCTTCGCTCTTGTACTGCGTATAATAGATGACGATGTCGGCCTCGGACTTATAGTCTACGAAATAGACCTTTTTCTTGGCTTCGGACTTGTAATCCACGAAATACCAGAGGCCTTTGTTGCCCTGGGCGTCCGACTTGTAGCTGCACTTGTAAACCACCAGGTCCGCGTCGCTCTTGTACTGGGCGACATAAACCTTTACGTCTGCGTCGCTTTTGTATTTGCAGGAATACACCGTCTGGGCCCGGGACGCGACGGCCCCCGCCAGTGAGAGCACCAGGATGAGAAGGAACTTTTTCATATTAAAAATCAGTTATAGGAAACAATACGGTTGGTATCAGCAGGAGGAAACCCAGCAAAAGTGAGGCCAGGACCAGCTTCCACACCCATTTGACCCAGCGGGTATAAGGGATGCGGGCCATGGCAAGGGCCGCCACCAGAACCCCGGAAGTGGGCGTGATGATGTTGGTGAACCCGTCGCCGAACTGGAAAGCCAGCACCATAGCCTGCCGGGAGACTCCTACCATGTCAGAAAAAGGCGCCATGATGGGAATGGTGATGGCCGCCTTGGCCGAAGCGCTGGGAATCACAAAGTTGATGAGCGCCTGAATGCCGTACATGGCCGACAGCGACGCCAGCGGGCCGGTGCCGTCCAGCCCTTCCTGCATCGCATGCAGGATGCTGTCGATGATGCGCCCGTCCTGCAGGATGACGATGATGCCGGAAGCGAACCCCACCACCAGGGCTGCGGAAAGGATGTCCTTGGCACCGGACAGGAACTCTTCGGCAATCCTGTTGGGGGAAAAGCCGGCCAGCATACCGCAGACAATGCCCATCACCAGGAAGAGGCCCGTGATTTCCGGCATGTACCAGTCCCAGCAGGTCACTCCCACGATAAGCAGCACCACCGTGGCCAGCAGCACCGCCAGGATCCCCTTCTGCCTTCCCGTCATATTACGGGCCGATGCCTCTTCCGCCCCCACGCTTTCCTTTTTCTGCGAACGCCGGGCATAGACCAGTACGAAAATCACCAGCAGGAGCGTAAGGAAAGCCCAGCAGAAGATTCTGTAGCCCATTCCGGAGAACAGCGGCAGTCCGGCCATTCCCTGGGCGATTCCCACCGTGAACGGGTTGAGGAAGGCACTGGAAAAACCCACGTTGGAGGCCACGTACACGACAAGCATGCCCATGATGGCATCGTATCCCATGCTCACGGCCAGCGGCACCATGATCCCCACGAAGGGAATGGTTTCCTCGCTCATCCCGAACACCGCCCCCGCCAGCGAGAACAGCACCGTGATGGAAACCAGCACCCATTTGTCGTGCCTGCCCACCAAGCCGATGAACCGGCCGATACCCGCCGACACAGCGCCGGTGGCGTTCAGGAGCCAGAAGGCCCCGCCCACCACCAGGATGAAAACAATGATGCCGGCCTGCTTCACAAAGCCGTGATACACAGCGGAAAACACCTGCCAAGTCTGCGGGACGGAATCTGCCGGCTCGTACGACACGGCACCGTCGGCCCCGGTGACATACTGTCCTCCCGGCACCAGCCAGGTGAGCACGGCGCACAGGACGATGATCAGGGAGATGATCACGTAGGTATTGGGCATCCTGAATTTCCGCATAGGCTATTTCTTGAGCCGGCCGCTTTTTCTCAGCGCCTCATTGATAATCCATTGCAGCTGGCCGTTGATGCTGCGGAACTCGTCCGCAGCCCAACGTTCCAACGCATCCATCGTCTCCGGATCTACCCGGAGGACGAAACTTTTAACCGCTTCTTTCTCCTTGGCCATATCAATAGAGGCTTCCGGAGTTCACCACGGGCTGGGCGGGTTCGTCGCCGCAGAGCACAACCAGGAGGTTGCTCACCATGGCAGCCTTGCGTTCCTCGTTCAGGTCGACCACTCCTTCGCTTTTGAGTTTGTCCAGCGCCATCTTCACCATGCTGACAGCTCCGTCCACAATCTTCTCGCGGGCGGCGATGATGGCATCGGCCTGCTGGCGGCGGAGCATCACGGCGGCAATTTCCGGGGCATAGGCCAGGTAGTTGATACGGGCTTCGGTCACATGGAGACCGGCCATGGAAAGGCGTTCGTTCAGGGTTTTCACCAGCCTTTCGTTGATTTCCTCGGCGTTGGAGCGGAGGGTGAGTTCATCGGCCGTATCGGCGTTGTCATAAGCGTAGCAACCGGCCACCTGGCGGAGGGCGGCGTCACTCTGCACCCGCACGAAGTTCTCGAAAGCGACAGAAAGGGAACGTGCGGCACTGCCGCGGGAAGCGACGGAAGAAGGCGCCAGCGACTGGCTGTCGATCTCGAAGAGTGCCTTGTAGGTGTTTTCCAGCTTCCATACCAGCACCATGCCGATGAGGACCGGGTTGCCGGCCTTGTCGTTCACCTTGATGGGCTCCGGATTCAGGTTGCGGGCACGGAGGCTCACGCTCTTCTTGCTCATGAGCGGGTTCAGCCAGTAAAAACCGGTCCAGGAGAACGTTCCGCTGTATTTACCGAAGAAAACGAGCACCTTGGCCTCGTTGGGCTCCAGTTTCACGAATCCGTTGATCCCCAGGCAGAGAAGTGCCAGGAGAATTCCGCCCAGAAGCGCAAACCAGCCGTCCGAATCGGCCAGGATGAAACAGTAGACGGTGACGGCAAAAAGAGCCAGCGCCAGGAACAGGGCCAGAAAGCCATTGAGGACAAAGCCTTTGTACGAAAATTCCTTATTTTCCATATCTGTATCTGTTTTGATATTATTTTAATATCACAAAGATATGGAAAAATAAGGAATTTCCAAATAAAATCACAAAAAAGAGCGATTATTCAAAGGTTTACTTTCTGAAGAGCATCGGAGCCATTTCGTACAGGCAGCGGCGCCAGGTGAGGAATTCGTGGGCGGTGCCTTCGGACACATAGCCCTTGGCATTGAAGCCGGCGGCCTTCAGCTGGGCGGCGGCCTCCCGGATCATGTCCGGACCTTCCTTGCTGCCGCATCCCACGAAGATGCCCTTCACCAGGCCGGGCTGCTTGATTTCATCGGGCCGATAGACACCGCCGCTCAGCAGGCCCCACCAGCCGAACATCTCCGGACGGGCCAGGGTGATGCTGTGGGTCTCCATGCCGCCCATCGACAGGCCGGCCATGGCACGGCTTTCCCGCTTGGCAATGGTGCGGAAATTGGCGTCGACAAAAGGTACCAGCTCATCGCACAGAACGGTTCTGAATTCTTCGAAATCCATGCTGAAACGCTCTCCGAAGCGGACGTCGTTGGTCATGCCGTAGGTCATCACGATGATGAACGGTTCCACCTTGCCCTCGGCAATCAGGTTGTCCATGATCAGGTTGGCATGGCCCTGGTTCCACCAGGCATATTCGTTCTCACCCCAGCCGTGCTGCAGGTAGAGGACCGGATATTTCTTCTTGTTCTGGTCGTACTGGGGAGGGGTGTACACATAGGCCTGGCGCATCTGCGCGGTGCTGGGGCTCCAGAAGAGCACTTGCTGCACCTTGCCGTGGGGCACGTTCTTCATGGCGTAGAAGTCTGCGTCGTGGGCGGGGATTTCGATGCCGCTCTCCCAGCGGGTAGAGCCATAGTAGTTGTGGGTGCCGGGGTCATTGAACACGCCGCCGTCGATGGTGAGATGGTAGTAGTGGAAGCCTTCGTCCATCGGCCCGTCGGTGGTGCCCATCCAGGTACCGTCTTCGGCCTTATGCAGTACGGTGCCGCCCGTGCCGCCGAGGCCCAGGCTCACAATCACGGAGCTGGCCTTGGGCGCGTTCACCTTGAAGCGGGCATATCCCTGGGAATTCACCATCGGGTATTCCTGTCCGGGCTGGTTGAGTTCGGACGGCCGGAAGTCTTCCTTGATCACGGCGTTGTCCTTGGCCGGGTCGAACTGCTTCACCAGGTTGTAGGCACGTTTTACTTTGTAATTCTCGTCGAACAGGAGCGGGTAGTTGCTCACGCCCAGCCAGGAATCCTTGTCGGAAACATTCCAGAAGGTGACGCAGTCAATCACGTCCTTGTGCTTGCGGAGCACCTTGAAAAGATTCATGTACTGGTCTTCCTGAAGAGTCTTCTCCCAGTCGGACACCTGGGCGGCACCCTGACGGAAGCGGAGTCCGCCGCCCATATCCTCGTTCACACGGATATCCAGTTCGGTGACATGGATATGCTTCACGATGGTCGAATAGAGGGTGATGGCGTTGTCTACATCCTGCATGGAGGGGCCGTAAACATTGTAGTGGCCCTGCATGCCGATGCCGTCCACCGGTACGCCCGCTTCCTTCATCCGCTTCACCAGGTTGTAGATGCGCTGGCTCTTGGCGGGCTCGGAATCGTTGTAGTCGTTATAGAAAAGGAGGGCGTTGGGATCGGCTTCATGGGCATATTCGAAGGCTTTGTAGATGAACTCCTCGCCGGCGATCTGGTACATGGGCGAATTGCGAAGTTCCGGAGCGCCCGGCCATACGGGGCTGTCGGCCACGGCTTCGTTCACCACGTCCCAGCAGTACACCACATCCTTGTAGCGGTTCACCACGGCCTGGATATGATGCTTCATGTTGGCGTACAGCTCTTCCTTGGAAAGCAGGTTGCCTTTCTCGTCCTGGTACATCCAGGGGCCGATCTGGCTGTGCCACATCAGGGTATGGCCGCGCAGCTTGATGCCGTTGCTGCGGCAGAAATCGGCAATGCGGTCGGCGTCCTCCCAGTTGAATTCACCCTTGTTGGGCTCGGTGGGCTGGGGCTTCATGGCATTCTCGGCCGTAATGCTGTTGAACTCGCGCTTGACGAGGGCGATCTGGTCCGGATCGGTCACATTGCGGTTATTCACCGCCACGCCGATCATGAAGTAATCCTTGTAAGCATCCTTCAGGCCGTCGGTGGGCTCGGGAATTACCCGGGGGCCCCATTGGGCGTAAGAAGGAAGGGCGCACATGAGCAGGGCGCACAGGGCTGTTAAGAGGTGTTTATTCATCGCTAAAACGTTTTTATACTACGAATATAGCCTTTTCGGCAAACAAAAGCAAATGTCCCTGAAAACAAAATCGGCCGATTCCGGAGATTCGACCGATTTGTGCAAGGATTTGGTTCAGAATTTCAAGTGGCCGGCCTAGTCTTTCTTGCCGAACATTTCATTCAGTTTTCCTTTTGCCTTGGCTGCAGCCTCGGAAACATCCTCGGACATCTCTCCCAGCTTCTCCTTTGCCTTGCCGGCAAAATCGACCGCATTCTCTTTCACTTCCCCGGCGATTTCCTTCACCTTCGGGGAAGCCTTCTCATACATGTCCTTGGCATTCGCCTTCATCTCCTCGGCCACTTCGCCGAGTTTCTCGTTGGCCTTGTCGGCCGCATACTGGATTTTTTCGCCCAACGACACTTTGCCGTCGCCGTTGAGGTCTCTAGGGTCTTTTTCGCTCATAGCATCAAAAAATTATAGGGTTATTTACAAAGCATAATGTCAAGGATCATCCGGTCGGTGGCTTTCATGCCGGCCGACCCGATGGCGCCGATGTTCCGGATGGTCTTCTCCACGTCGTCCTCCACGATGCCGTCCGTCGAAGGGATACAGGTGCCCTTCAGGGCCAGCACGGCCGACTGGACCGCACAGGAAACGCCGGAGGCTACTTTCATGGCGCAGCCCACCTTGGCGCCGTCGCACACCATGCCGGTGATGTTCCCGGCCATGTTCTTGATGGCCCAGCAGACCTGGTCGTACCCGCCGCCCTGCAGGAAAACAATGCCGCAGGCCGATCCGGTGGAAGCCACCACGCAGCCGCACAGGGCCGACAGTTTGCCCAGGTAATGCTTGATGTGGATGGCCACCAGGTTGCTCAGGATCAGGGCCCTGGCCAGCCTTTCGTCGTCCACGCCGTATTTCAGGGAATAGGCGATCACCGGCATGCTCACGGTGATGCCCTGGTTGCCGCTGCCGCTGTTGGACATGGCCGGAAGGGTGCTGCCCGCCATGCGGGCATCAGACGCCGCCGCCGTCATACCCATCGCATAACTCATGAAATCGTCACCGAACACCTCCCGTTGGTTTTCCCGGATGGTCCGGCCCACATTGAGGCCGAAATCGCCATGGAGCCCCTCCACCGCCAGCGCCAGGTTCAGCCGCCGGTCGTCCAGGATGAATTCGATGTCACCGTAAGGCACGCTGCAGGCAAAATCGAAGATATCCCTGACGGTAAGGTCATAGGGGGCGGCTTCCCGGTCCACCGACGCGGCGGCGGACTCGGAACTCATCAGGATCCGGTCGGCAAAACTGGTCTCCACAATCCGGTCGTGGTCGTCTTCGATGATGGCGTACGCGTGCGGGTCCACTTCGGCGCTGGCGGCAGCTTTTCCGTCCAGTGAAACGGTGGCTTTCACATAGAGCAGCCGCGAGGTATCGGCCACGGAAATGGTCACTTTCTTTCCGGCCACCAGTTCCTTCGCACGGGCGACCGCAGCCTCCGTGAGGGAGGAAAGAACTTCCAGGCCCCGGGCCGATTCTCCGCAGACCGCGCCAAGAGCCGCCGCAACGGGAAGGCCCACCATGCCGGTGCCGGGGATGCCCACTCCCATGCCGTTCTTGAGGATGTTCCCGCTCACTTCCACGCAGAGGTGGAAATCGGCCTTGAGACGCCACTGGTCCGGGCATTCGCAGGGGCAGTTGTCCACGATGATTTCCACGGCCTTGGCCACCGCCAGCGCCACGGCGATGGGTTCCGTGCAGCCCAGCGCAGGCTTCACTTCCCGGTGGATAAGGTCGATGATTTCTTGGTTATTCATAGTTTCAGATGTTTACGGAAATACCGAACCGATAATGATTGAAAGGCCAGTCCTTGAGGCCATGCTGGAAGTAGAAGAAGGCCCCCACATGGCGGGTGACGTGTGCATCCAGCCTCGCCTTTACGACGGAAGGAGAATCCCCGTCATGCTCCCAGCCGGCATAGCCGCCCCACTGGACATAGAGGCTGGCCGCCCGGGTGTCCACACCGGCCATCAGGCCGTAGAGGCGCGCATCGTTCTGGCGGCCGTTGTCCGTCTGCCAGTAAAGCCAGCCAAAGTCTACGCCGGCCTGTACGGAAGTGATGAAACTGCCCTCCGGAAACCGGTGCGATTTGGAAATGACGGCATCGAAATAGTAGCCAGGGGCATCGTAGTGGCGGGCCCGGCCGAAATCGTCCCCCGCCGCCGTCTTGAGCACGGCCCGGAGCATGATATTCGGCAGCCAGCGCCGCTCCTCCAGCAGATTCACGTTGGTGGCCACGTACAGGTCGCCCGTGTCGTTCCCTTTTCCGGCCTTGTCGGCAGAAAGGCGGCGCGCCTGCGCCACCGGCACGGACATGTCGTACCATTCCCGGATGGGGCCCCAGAACGACATGCTCACCCGGCGGCTCCACAGCGGCACTTCCACGAACACGAACGGGTCCCAGGTGTAGTCTTTTCCGTCGGCCAGGGAGCCCCGGTAATAATCACCGGCCACCTCGATCCGCCAGTGCTGTGCAGGGCGGGCAGGAAAGGCATCCGGCACCGGGAAAGCGTTGGGTCCGAAATAAACCGGTGCGATTTTGGTGGTGACGGAAAGGTCCGCCTGGACGACGGGGGTCTGGGCGAACAGAACCGGCCCGGCCAGCAGCAATGCCAGCGGAAGGATATGGAGGAAGTTTCTCATGCGATTTGGTTTCCGGTATAGAGCTGATAGTATTTGCCTTTCTGCTCCAGCAGTTCGTAATGCTTGCCGCGTTCGATGATGCGGCCCTTGTCCAGCACCATGATGTAATCGGCATTCTGCACGGTGGAGAGGCGGTGGGCGATCACGAACGTGGTGCGGCCTTTCATCAGGGAATCCATGCCCTGCTGGATCAGGCGCTCCGTGCGCGTGTCGATGGAGGAGGTGGCTTCGTCCAGGATCAGGACGGGCGGATCGGCCACGGCGGCACGGGCAATCGCCAGGAGCTGCCGCTCTCCCTGGGAAAGGTTGCCTCCGTCGGCCGTCAGAGGGGTGTCATAGCCCTGCGGCATACGGCGGATGAAATTGTCGGCACAGGCCAGGCGGGCGGCGGCGCGGCACTCCTCGTCGGTGGCATCCAGGCGCCCGTAGCGGATGTTCTCCATCACGGTGCCGCTGAAAAGATGGGTTTCCTGCAGCACCATTCCCAGGCTGTGGCGCAGGGAATCCTTGCCGATGTCCCGTACATCCAGCCCGTCGAAGGTGATGGTGCCGTCCTGGATCTCGTAGAACCGGTTGATAAGGTTGGTGATGGTGGTCTTTCCCGCACCGGTACCGCCGACGAAGGCAATCTTCTGGCCGGGGTAGGCAGTAAGGGTGATATCGAAAAGTACCTGTTTCTCAGGCACATAGCTGAAATCCACATCCTTGAGGGAAATCTCGCCCCGGATATTCTCCAGCACCTGTTTTCCTTCGTCCGGTTCGGCCGACTCGTCCAGCAGGGCGTACAGGCGGTCCGTTCCGGCGGCGGCCATTACAATGGAATTGATTTCATTGGAGATGGACGATACCGGCCGAGTGAAATTCTTCTGCAGGGTGAGGAAAGAGACCAGCGTGCCCAGGGTGAGGGCGGCCCCGTCCAGTCCCTTGAGGAACCAGGGGGCCACCGCGCCGGCGAAGCCCGCCAGGGGGGAGACACCCGCCGTGGGGGTGTATCCGAGGGCGATCACGGAGCCCACGATAGCCAGCAGCACATAAGCGAAATTGCCGATATTGGAGTTCACCGGCATGATGATGTTGCCGATTTTGTTGGCGTTGAACACGCTGGAGCGCAGTTTCTCGTTCAGCTGCTCGAATTCCCGCACGGCCTCTTCTTCGTGGCAATAGACCTTGATTACCTTCTGTCCGGAGACCATCTCTTCTATGAAACCGTTCACCTTGCCCAGGTTCTGCTGCCGCTCCACGAAATACTTCTTGGACAGTTTTCCCAGACTGGTGGTCACCTTGTACATCACATAAGCCATGAGCACGGAGACCAGGGTGAGCGGAAGGCTAAGCACCAGCATGCTCACGAAGGTGGCTACAATGGTGACCAGCGATTTGAACAGGTTGGGGACGCTGTTGCCGATTACCTGCCGGAGCGTGTCCACGTCATTGGTGTACACCGACATGATATCGCCGTGGGAGTGGCTGTCGAAATAACTGAGCGGAAGGTCCTCCATGTGCGAAAACAGGTCTTTCCGGAGGCTGAACATGGTACCCTGTCCCACCTTGATCATCAGGATGTTCTGCACATAGCCCGCCACGATGCCCGCGAGCAGCACGCCCGCCAGCTTGAACAGGGCGACCGCCAGGGGGCCGTAATCCGGGAAAGCCTCCGCCGAAAGCGGCGTGATGTAATCGTCGATGAGCGTCCTGGTGAAAAGGGACGATGCCAGCGAGGTAAGCGACGAAACCACGATACAGAGCAGCACAATGCCGATGTTCACCTTGTAGTGGCGGAAGATGTACTTGAACAGACGCCACACCGTGGAGTCCTTTTTCAGGTCTTTGAGGGAGGCTCCCGCCCTGGGACCGCGGTCGGCGCCGGGGCCGCGCATATTGAATCCGGGAGGCATGGCTAATCGCTTTTAAGGTTTTCGTCAAAGTCGGCATCGCCGCCGGAAGCCTGCATTTCGCAGATTTCGCGGTAGATGTCGTTGTTTTTCTGCAGGTTCGCGTGCGTGTCGAAGCCATCGACCTTTCCGCTGTTCATTACGATGATGCGGTCGGCGTCTTTGATGGAGAGGATCCGCTGCGAGATGATGATCTTGGTGGTGCCGGGAATCCGCCGGCGGAAGGTTTCGCGGATGGCGGCGTCGGTGGCGGTGTCCACGGCCGAGGTGGAATCGTCCAGGATGAGCACCTTGGGATGCTTGAGAAGGGCCCTGGCGATGCACAGGCGCTGCCGCTGGCCGCCGGAGACATTGGTGCCGCCCTGCTCGATGCGGGTGTCGTAGCCGTCCGGGAAACTTTGGATGAACTCATCGGCCGCTGCCAGCCGGCAGGCTTCCACGCATTCCTCGCGGGTGGCTTCCGGATTGCCCCAGCGGAGGTTTTCCAGGATGGTGCCGCTGAAAAGGGTGCTCTTCTGCAGGACCATGGCCACCTGGTTCCGGAGGGCCTTCATGTCATAGCTGCGCACATCCTTTCCGCCCACCTCCACGCTGCCCTCGGACACGTCGTACAGGCGGGCGACCAGGTTCACCAGGGACGACTTGCCGCTGCCGGTGCCTCCGATAAGGCCGATGGTCTCCCCGGGCCGGATGTCCAGGTCTATGTCTTCCAGGGCATAGTCGCCGCCCTGCTTGTAGGTAAAATACACGTGGTTGAAGCGGATGCCGCCATCGGCCACTTCCATGACGGGCCTGGCGGGATTGTCCATGTCCGGCACTTCGTCGATCACTTCGGCCACGCGGGTGGCGCTGGCCGCGCTCTGGGTGAGCTGGACAAAAATCATGGAAAGCATCATCAGGGAACTGAGCACCGTCATGATGTACGCGAACAGGGAGGTGAACTGGCCGGTGGTGAGGCTGCCTTCCACGATGAACCGGGCGCCCCACCAGCTGAGGGCGATGATGCACCCGTTCACGATCAGGTTCATCACCGGACCGTTCAGCGCCATGAGGGTTTCGGCCTTCACATTGAGCGTATACAGCCCCAGGGCCGCTTTGTCGAACTTGGACATTTCGTGGTCTTCCCGCACGAAGGCCTTCACCACGCGGATGGCCGATACATTTTCCTGCACCACGCCGTTGAGGGCGTCCACTTTCTTGAGGATTTCCTTGAAAAGGCGGGCGGCGTGCACGATGAGCCACACCAGGAAAACGCTCAGGGTGACCATGGCCACGAGGAAGATGAGGCTCAGCCTGGGGTGGATGAAAAAGCACATGGCCAGGGCCGATACCAGGTTGAGCGGAGCGCGGAAAGTGGTGCGCAGCAGCATCTGGAAGGCACTCTGGATGCTGGAAACGTCCGTGGTCATACGGGTGACCAGCCCGGCCGTCGAGTACTTGTCGATGTCCGAGAACGAGAAACGCTGGATGTTCCGGTACATGGCCAGGCGCAGGTTGGCCGCAAGGCCGGTACTGCTGTAGGCGGCAAAACGGCCTGCCAGGATACCGAACAGAAGGCTGAGTGCAGCCAGGCCCACCATGATGCCGCCGTATTTGTAGACGTCCGGCAGCGATCCGGCGCCGATGCCCTTGTCGATGATGGAAGCGGTGGCATAGGGAATCAGCACTCCCATCACCACCTCCAGGGTAGTCCAAAGCGGCGTCAGGAGAGCCGCCGCTTTATACTGCTTCACTTGTTTGAGAATGGTCCGGAACATGTTCCGAAGGGGCAGGTCAGAGTTCGGTTACAAATTCTTCCTTGCTGCGGCGCTTGCCATGGTTGGCGCCGGGACCGGCATCGGCATAGCCCACGGGGAACAGTGCCACCGGCTCGTATCCGGCCATTGCGGGGAAACTTTCCAGGACCTTGGCCGGGTCGAAGGAACCTACCCAGACGCTGCCGAGCCCCAGGTCTGCGGCTTCCAGCATGATGTGGGCGCCTACGATGGCGGCGTCTGTCTCGGCCCCGTTCTTACCGTCGTACTTGCGCACCCAGGCTTCATCGGCCTTGCAGCCTACGATAAAGACCACCGGAGCGCCGTACAGGTACTGCGTAGCCTCCTTGAGTTTGGACAGGGCTTCCGGCGATCTGGCCACCCACACATGCACAGGCTGTTTGTTCTGGGCGGTCGGGGCCAGCCTGGCGGCCTCCAGGATGCGGTCGATGTCTTCTTCGGCCACCGCTTTGTCTTTATAGGCACGGCAGGAGAAACGCTCCGCGGCCAGGTTCAGAAAGGCCGATTCCTTTCCGGCAATCCGGTCTTTCACATCTACGAAGGCAGCCCGGTGGTGGATCCGGCTGATATCGCTTATGCGCTTGAGAAACTTGTTTTTCATATTTCGTACGTTTTATATATTACATCATTCTCCGCAAGATAGCATTTTTTCGCTTTTTCTCAAAATCTAGCCAGCCATTAAGCCTTCCCGCTGCAACTTTTTTCAAATATTACTTGCAGTTTCCGAAAAAAGTCGTACATTTGCAGTCCCGTTTCGGGAATCATTGAGATATGGTGTAATGGTAGCACTACAGATTCTGGCTCTGTCAGTGAGG
>ERZ842401.1525-NODE-1525-length-32914-cov-10.843878_pt1 | contig 32914 bp, 26 predicted proteins | sample MGYA00521270_ERZ842401 | MGnify/ENA primary metagenome ERZ842401 (study PRJEB31892, sample SAMEA3878208) | bioreactor metagenome | biome: Moose rumen | place: Sweden | collected 2011-10 | study: EMG produced TPA metagenomics assembly of the PRJEB12797 data set...
GTTAAATATGTAGTTAAAATGAGAAAAATATTTGGAATTTAACATAGAATGCCAAAATGTTTATAGCCACTCTGATTATTTTGGACATATTTCCTTGGATTTGGTCGTTTTTACAAAATTATTTGTTTGGATAATATCTTTTTTCTATTTTTGCAAACAGAAAAATTCAGTATTAGCTAAAACGAAAGAGGTCGGAAAAAAAAGAATCAACGTATGGAAAACATTGAGAATTTAAAAGCCGAGATAGCTGCTTTAGAATCACAGAAGACAGAACTTAAGAATGTTATATGTCAGAAAGAAAAAGAAATAAAGTCTGCTCAGTCTGAACTGGGAACGTGTGATACTAATATCCGTAAATTGCAGAAAAAGTTATTGGAGTTCGCAGGAAAGGTGGAGGAGGATGCTAATGCCTTTAAAAGGGTATTCACGATAGGAGGTGTATCATTCAAGTTAATTCGTGTGGGAATGGGCACCTTCCAGATGGGATCTTCTGATAGCGACCCTAACGGGGATAATGATGAAAAACCACGACATCAGGTAACGTTGGGTGACTTCTACATAGGTGAGACCCTGGTGACGCAGTCGTTGTGGAAAGCAGTATCAGGTAACTTCCCGTTCTATTTTAAAGGTGATGACCTGCCTGTTGATAATGTGTCGTGGGATGATTGCCAGGCGTTTATCAAGAAGCTGAATATAGAGACAGGACTTACGTTCCGTCTGCCTACCGAGGCAGAGTGGGAGTATGCTGCCCGTGGAGGAAGAGAGAGTAAAGACTGTAAGTATGCTGGTAGCAATATTATTGGTGATGTGGCTTGGTATAATGACAATAGTGGAGAGGTGACTCACAAGGTGAAAGGTAAAAAACCAAATGAATTGGGACTGTATGATATGTCTGGAAATGTTTTAGAATGGTGTCAGGACTTGTATGACAGTGACTACTATAAAAAAAGTCCAAGCAGTAATCCCTGTAATACATCATGTGGGGCAGATCGTGTACTTCGCGGTGGCAGTTGGAGCATCGGAGAAGGTAGCTGCCGTGTTTATAACCGCTTCAGCGACAGACAGAACCATCGCAGCCCCATTTCCGGCTTTCGCCTAGTACTGGCTTTTTAGAGACTTATATGGTAAAATGTAAATAGAAAAGACCTGTGAATATACTGATATTGATAGCAGCTGCTCTTCTTCCTGCAATATTGTTATTGCTTTACATATGGAAGAAGGACCCTCAGAAGGAGCCTACATCACAATTGGTAAAGGCTGTATTGTGGGGAGTAGCGATATGTATTCCTGTCGCCATTCTGGAAATGGGAATTAATATCATGATATTTGGGCCAGAGGCAAAACCTGCAAACCTTATAGACACTACGATAACATCATTCTTTGTTGCTGCATTACCAGAGGAGTCTTTCAAACTGCTCGCCTTATGGCTCGTTCTGCGCAAGAATCCGTATTTTGATGAGCATTTTGATGGAATAGTGTATGCTGTTTGCGTGGGTTTGGGCTTTGCTGCCATAGAGAATATTTTCTATGTGATTCAGGATGAGGAATGGCTTAGCGTTGCTATCTGTCGTGCCTTGCTAGCGGTGCCTGGACATTATGCTTTTGCCATATTAATGGGGTATTACTATTCTGTTTATCACTTCATAAACCATTCACCCAAGGTTGCTGTTCGTATCCTTCTGGTCCCAGTGGTGGCTCATGGTATATATGATTCCTTGGCAATGAGTGGTATGGCTAATCCGTATATAGGAGTTTTGGGCTTCTTTGTGCTCATCTATTTTTGCGTGAAGATGCATAAGGTGGCAAGAACCAAGATTGTTACGCTTATAAAAACAGATACACGATAATCGTATAAAAGACATAAACTTATTTGTTGATTTGTCTTTGTAAAAAATAAAAATAAGAAAATAAAGTAAATTTGTTGTCTATAATCAATAAATTTACTACCTTTGCGGCAAAATCTGAATAATTCAAAAATAAAAATGTATAGGAAATTTTTCGTTTGTATAAGTGGTTTGCTGGTGATGCTGGCGGCATTGTGTATGGTGGCATGCGGCAACGATGATGATGATGTGTATTCTGATCAGGATGATGAGACGGCAATCATTAAGGTGGGTATGGCTGCGCCTGACTTTGAACTGACAGGGATGGATGGCAGTAAGGTGTCGTCAGAGTCGCTCAGGGGACAGGTGTATATCCTGAATTTCTTTGAAACGACATGTCCTGATTGCAGGCGGGAATTTCCTGTACTGCAGAAGATATACGAGAAATACGGTGAGGTGGTGCCTTTAATGAATGTGCCCAGAAGAGAGGCCGTAGAGGATGCTGAGGCGTATTGGAAAGAGAACGGACTGACGATGCCTATATACAGCGATGGTGCGCAAAGGTTGTATTATCAGTTCGCTACGCGGAGGATTCCAAGAACATATGTCGTGGGAGCTGACGGTAAGGTGAAGGCGTCTTTTGCTGATTCGCCAGTGGCAGATTTTATATCACTGGAGAAGGCTTTGAGGGAAGCGATGACAATTGACAATTAATAATTAAGAGTTAAGAGTTAAGAGTTAAACTTACCACTGACTCTAAACTCTACACTCTAAACTCTCAACTTGTCTATAACCCCTAACCATTAACTAGAGTGTTTCATCGTCGGAGATGTATCTGGAGAAGAACACTGTTATGCCTGTTACAGCTCCGAAGGTGACGAGGATGAGTAACATCTGGAGGGGATGATTCATGGGATCATTCCATATCTCATTGAAGAAGCCGTTGCGACCGCATATCTCGACAAAGGTCCAGAAGATGATGACTGTTGCGAGGGCAAAGCGTATATTGCGTCCCCATTGGGAGATGTAGAGCTGCTTCTTGAGCATCAGGAGAGCTCCAATGAGACATACTAATGCCAGAATGATGGTAACAGGATGGCTGGGACCTAGGAAGACAGGGTCGTAGCAGAACATCAGTATGAGGTAAACGCCCCACATCATGACGTTCCACTCGATGAAGACTACCATGCTGGAATGGTGCGCCATAGGACGCAGCAGGGTGAGGGTAGAGGAGGTGAAGGGGAGTATGAGGTGTTTCTGCAGCCAGTTGATGAGGTTGCAGCCTGTCTTGGTGCAGAAGAGGTACATCGTCATTACCATCATCCACAATCCGAAGGTGGCAGACATGATGAGATATTCAGGTCGGGAGCCGCGAATGAGTTTCAGCTCTGGGCGCGAATAACTCTCGAGGGGTTTGCCATTGATGAGGAAATCGTGTTGCGTACAGATGCCATCGACATAGGTGGAGGTGGTCTGTACTATGCCAGTGCCAAGCAGATCGCAATGGGTGCCGAAACGCTGGGCATAGTAGAGGAAGAGAAATTCCACCCATCCTGTCCAGAAGAGCATAGCACCAATGATGCCGAAGAGTGTCTGGCGGGTGTCACCTTTTACGAAGATACCTGTGATTGCTAACACGAGACCTACGAAACCCATTGCGAAAGCTGTATAATGCAGGGCTTCTGGGGCGAGGGTGTGCTCCATGATGCCCATGAGGGCGTGGCCCAATGGCATGAGGAGAAGGATGACGAGGAAAGAGCCTACTGTCTTGCCGATGTAAAACTTGTTCATTTTTTACGAAAACTATTTTATGTCACACAGAAATCACGGAAATCACAGAAATTTTTTAAACAAAAACCAAGAAAACCCTTTCTCGGCCTTGAAGCTCTTTTAGAGCTCTTGTGCAAAGTGTTATGTTCTTGTCTTTAAGAGTAAACTCTCAAGCCAATTCCACACCACTTTTCACATCCACTGACGTGGTTTCAAGCCCTCGAAAGAAAAACCCTTGCGCCTCTGCGCAAGAAAAAACTATCTTTTTTACTTTCAACTCTACACTATTAAACTGACTATCAACTTTCAACTATCAACTTTCAACTTGTCAATAACCTATAACCACTAACCGCTAACCCTTATAATTTGTCAATATCGACGGACACTCCTACCATGAGGTTGATGCCGAGGGTGGTGGGGGAGTTGAAGAGGTAGTGCTTAGGAGCGTAGTTGAAGATGTTGTCGAGGGCGACATTGAGGCTGAATGCCTTGCGGATGCGATTGGTGAGCTGAACCTTCCAGAGGGAATATCCGCTGCAGTCGACGTCATAGAGGCTGAAAGGAGGTGCCATCTGCATCTTGGTATATGTCAGCGGCGAGAGATAACGTCCTGTGATGAGTAGGGTGGTGGAGTAGTTCTTGCTCCATGCCTTACTCCAGTCGGCACGTATGATGGCAGAATGCGGACGTGCTGGCGCATACTGGTTGGCACTGCCATCACGCACCTGTTCGTGGGTGAAGCAATAGCCAAGGCGAGCACCTATGATAGAGGCATCGCTGAGTTGCCAATGCGTCTGTGCCGTTGCCTCGAGGGCAAAGACATTCATGCGCTTGATATTGATATACTGTATGTAGGTACGCTGGCGCTCTACATCAGCCTGTGGCAGATGGGTGGCAATCTTGTCGTTGACAAGGTTGTAGTTGGCACTGAGGGTGAAGTTATACTGCCCTGCGGTATATTCTGCTCCGAGATTGAAATTGTGAGACTTCTCGGCTGTAAGATTCTCATTACCATAGACATACAGCGTGCCGACCATCAGGAACTGCGAATACTTCTCTTTGAGTGTCGAAGCCCTGAAACCGCTGGCATAACCACCACGAAGGATGAGGTTGTTGAGATTGTAACGGAAGCCCAACTTACCAGTGATATGAGAGGTGTGTTTGTCAGAGAAATAATCCCAGCGACCAGCACCGATAAGTTCCCAGTGATTATTGATGGTCCAGTCATATTGGGCGAAGAAATCGGTAGAATACTGATGATAGGAACGTCCTCCCTCAAACTGATAAGACAGGAGGTAGTCACGCATATAGTCACCGCCAACGGTGAGGATGCCGTGCTTGCCATAGGTGTGGTTATAGAGGGCGCGAACGCTGTTCTGCACATTGGAATAGTCGCGGATGTCCTTATTGTATTCCTTATAATAGTCGGACTTGTCGTACTGATCGAAGTTATACACCATCTCGAGGTAGTCACGAGAGGAGATGTTCCATTCGCCCCTGAGGCCACCGCTGAAGTCGCGATAACGATTCGGAATGACGGGATCCTGCTTATCCTGACGGAAGAAATATCCCACATGTCCTATGAGCTTCAGATTGTCGAGCGGTCGCCATACAAGGCGGTCTTTTACGTTCCACGTCTTACGGCCATACACCTTGCGGAATTCGCAGTCGTCATGCATATTGGCACAGACGGTATAGGTATCGATGTATGTATGCTGCAGACTCGCAACGTTGTTGAAGCGTCCCTTGTTAAGTCCGAAGAAACCGCCATAGCGCTGCTCCTTATGGTCAGCCCAGCGGGCGTTGACATTCAGCATCCACGGCTGCTGCGACTCTTTGGTGATGATATTTATGACGCCACCGATGGCATTGGAGCCATAGAGGGCAGAGGCGGCACCTTTGATAATCTCGATATGGTCGACATCAGCCATATTGAGACGCATGAAATCAGTATTCTCCATTGTCTCACCAGCCAGGCGCTCACCATCAAGGAGGATGAGGACACTTTGGCCTGAGAAGCCAGACATATTCATATTTGTCTGCTGGTTCATGGCATAGGCAAACTCCACTCCTGGGAGTTCATGCTGCAGGAGGTCCATGATATTCGTGGCATCGCTCTTTACGATATCCTCTGACGTGATGATGCGTGTCTGTATCGGAGCATCCTTCAGCAGCTTTCGGGTGCGGGTGCCTGTGACGACGACCTGGTCGAGACGCATGGAATCAGCAATCTCATCGACTGTCTCATCGGCCATTGTGACAGGCATGATGGTAAAAAGAGACAGGAGTATAAGAAATATTCGTATCGTCATGGGCTAAAACGGATATTTTACGTCGATGGTGAGGATACCTTTCTGACCATTGGTGTCATAATACTTATCGAGGAACAGGGCGGCATAGGTGCCGTCGCTCATGCGCATGGCATATACTCTGTTTGTAACGGCATACTTAGGAGGTGGGGTAGAGAAATCCATCGTCACCCAGCGCGTCATGACAGGATTGACATAACTGCTGATATGCCATATGTTCCAGCTCATCATATAGGTGAGATCTGCGATGCATTGGTGGGGCATCCACTCGTCAGGAGTGTATGCAGCAGCCTTTATGGCATCAGCATTCGCCATAGCATCATCGATGGAGGAATAAGGTGTCTCATATACAGCGCCATTATTTGTCCTGACGTCAAAATGGTGTATGGCAAAGTCCCATCTCTCAGCATCCTCCTGTGTTGCTACTGGTATGTCGCGCTTAAACATGTATTTCGCCCCCCTGACGCTATCGAGTTCCCAACGGGTCTTGCCATCCCACTCGCCGCTGAGGCTGAGGGTATCAGGGATTCCTTTTACAGTGAGGGCCTTATTATGGAGATCCACATATATCCATTGTGAGAAGCCTGTAGCATTAAGTTTCAGGATATATCGTGTGGCATCAGGACTGCCGTTAAAGCCAAAGATAATATCGCCTGTTGAGACATCGTCTGGGCTGTCGTAGATATCGGACATAATGCCGTTACAACTGCACAGAAGACACAGGGATAAAGTGAGATGTAAGATGTATGATGTATGATGTAAGATGTGAGATGTGGACATTATTGCAGCTTGCCTGTAAAGGAGGTCTCGATGGGGAACGGCATATTGCCGATGCTGTAGTTGTTGACAATGGTGGCAGTTGTGCCGTCTGTCTTAACCTCTATACTTGTGGTAATTGTGTTGTTGTTAAAGATGTAATCACCGTCCATTCCTGTTCCGGAAGTGGGGACAGACTTGATGTGTATGGACATGGTGCCATCAGCATATTCCTTATAATAAGAACCCCTAGTGGCATCATAAGGTATGTTCTTGATGGTGTACTTACCTATAGTGAGATCATCCATGATGGTGGCTTTCAGTACATATTCAGGAACGATGAAGTCAATGGTGTTGTCATCATTTTTCAGGACCTGATAGAGAATTGTGGCATGATATTCTTGTCCTGCAACGTCAACCTGATTATCTCCTACGAAAAGGGACAGATTCTCGTTTGTTATTTTGACAGTGTCGTGCCTGACAATAGTCAAAGTGTCAGTAGTAGTCTCAGGAATATGAACATTATCCTGAGTACAGCTGGCTAAAAAGGCAATAATTGCCCCAATAAATAGTATGTAGCGCATTATAAAATATTCTTTTTTGGAAAAAGATGGTGCAAAGGTACAATTTTTTTGTGAATTATAAAATACTAACAATTAGGTATTTTGAAATATGGTACTTTTTTGTACCTTTGCAGCCGATTTTGCTATTAAGATGAATAAAGTATAACAAATTATCAGAAGAATGAAAAGATTATTTACTTTTTTTGCAGCTCTGACAGTAACAATGGTTGCCTTCGCCCAGATGCATGGTGGTATGTATTTTGTGGGTGATGCATCATTTGGTGCTATGGGGACAAGCAAAGAACAGAAGAAAGACACATTGGTTGTAGAACTGGGCAACTCCTACGCAGGAACAAAAGACAAAATCACACTTCCGGATATGGCGTTTTCACCAGATATGGTGATAAAGTCGTTTGTCATTGACGGATTGGCTTACGAAATGGTGGGCACATATCCCAATATGTATTTCGAATGGAATGCTGACGAATTTTCTGCTACGACCATTGGTATTGACGGACAGGAGAAACAAATCTCAGGAAAGTTAAATGCGCGTTATTACCACACACAGAACAAATTTGCTGTGACAGCAGAGTTTTCCTACGGAAAAATGGGGGGGCTTACTTACACTTGTGAGGAGGCATTCTACGTGAAGTCAACATCTATGCCACTTACTGTCAACGTGCTGAGTACGGACTATGCACCAACAGAAAATGTGACATACCAGACTCGTAAGTATATTGAGGAAGGTGTGCAGAAACTGGATGTAGTAATTCCTGCATACAGCCTCTCCGAAACTCCAATGGGGGATATGGAAGTAGGCAGTTATACCGTTTGCGGCCTTACCTATGACGAGACTCTCGGCGGTTACTTTAAAGACTACAGCCAGGATGGTCTGACAGTACATCTCAAGACATATCCTGCTAAGGGTAAAGCATTGGATGATGATTACGCCCTCGCTGCTGATGGCACAACACTCTTAGTGCAGTATAATGGTAATAATGTTGTATATGTTGAGAACAACTTCACACCAGGAGCAATGCTTTCCCCAATCCTCGCTACATCAGGTGAGAAAAAGGTTACAGAGGTGAAGGCTGTAGAAGCAGAAAAGATTGCTGCAGTGAAGTCTTACAAGAGGATAGAAAACGGAAAGTTTGTCATCATTAAGGATGGCAAGAAGTACAATAGCGCTGGGCGACAGCTTTAGGAACAAATGGTGAGATGTCGGCCCCTTGGGCTATCATCTCCCTAATCATAGTTGACGAGATAGGTATCTCCCCATTTCTTGGGAAGGTACCTATTTCATATTGCCACACTATATCCTTCCAATGTCTCCAACGTGTCATGCGCTTCCAGTTGTCGCCACCAATGATGAGGACAAATTCGTCATTCGGGAAGTCGGCTTTCAGGTGCTGGAGCGTGTTCCACGTATACGAAGGCTGGGGGAGGGAGAGCTCATAATCTTTTGCCACGAGACGAGGCTCATCGGCAAGAGCCTGCTCCACCAGATGGTATCTCTCCTCGGCATCAGGAAGGGCTTTGTTGACCTTTAGAGGATTCTGGGGACTGACCATAAACCAGACTTCATCGAGACGCTTGTTCTCAAGCATCCATTTGCCTATGGCAATGTGTCCGTTATGAATGGGATTAAAAGACCCCCCAAAAAGTCCTATTCGCATACAATAAACAAACGAATGTTACGTTCATTTATTGTATGAAAGACATTACTACGATATTGCTGCTGGCCTCAGCCCTTTCACTTATAATCACCTTGTTTGTCACTCCAAGGGTCGTAAAAGTGGCCCATGTTCTGAAATTGTACGACCTCCCCGATGATGAGAGGAAAATACACAAACTACCTATTCCACGCTTGGGTGGCATGATGTTCCTGCCGATAATGATGGTGACAATGACCATTATTGTTGTCGTGCTGATGAGGCTGGGTATGTATGAGAAGATATCTAATAACCTTAGCATGGAGCATTGGATGGCTTTTATAGCCGGTGGTATGATGCTTTTTAGCATCGGTCTGTTTGACGATATCAAAAGAGTACCATATAAACTGAAGTTCTCCATTCAGATGTTTACAGGCATTCTGATGTGTATTTCAGGATTGTGGATAGCTGATATGGCCCATGTCTTCTTTATAGACGAAATACCGTGGTGGTTTGGTATGCCATTGACGATATTGACGGTGGTGTATGTAACTAATGCCATGAACCTCATCGATGGTATTGATGGCCTGTCGTCAGGACTCAGCATCATAGCCCTGATATGCATAGCGTTTCTGTTTGTTATAACGGAGCAGTATTTCTGGGCTATCTGCTCGGCATCGCTATTGGGAGTGGTATGCGGATTCTTCTATTACAACGTCTTTGGAAAAAAGGATAAGACCTTCATGGGCGATGCCGGTAGTCTTACCTTAGGCTTTACATTGTGTTTCCTGCTGCTCCATTTCTGGCAGCGTAACCCTGTATGGAATCCTGCAATGCATAATATCGGCATCGTGGCAGTCAGCACGCTGATAATACCGCTGTTCGACGTGACTCGTGTGACATTGAGCCGCTTGCGTGATCATCGTCCTGCCTTTATGCCTGACAAGAACCATATCCATCACAAACTGATGCGTGCAGGATTAGGTCCCCACATGACAATGGTGACACTGCTACTGCTGCAGATAGGATTCATCGTGGTGAATTATCTCGTGGCATCGTTTATGTCACAGACATTGATGGTGGTGGCAGACATAATACTCTTCACCCTGATGCATATTATCATCAATTGCTTTATCTACAGGAATGTAGGACGTAAAGATATTGAGTGGAAGAGAATCTTTTAGAGATTAAAGATTAAAATATTAAAGATTAAATTCAGCGCTTTGCGCTTCAGGACTTTTACCTTTGATATGTTTTTCACACAGGACGAGAGAACAAGGGCTTTGACGCTTTATCGGCAGTTATACCAGGAATTGGATGGTGTGCTGCAGGAGGGTGATGTGCGTCGTGTGAAGGATATTCTCAAGAGAGCTGTAGCAGATGATGCTGTTCTGCGTGATGCCTTCGGGCTCAATCCTATTCTGATGAGTCTGGAGACTGCATGGTTGGCAGTCAGCGAAATAGGAGTACGACGCGATGCCGTAATTGCCATAATGCTATGCTCTATTTCTAAAAACGATATTGCGACATCGGAGTTGGAGGAGATTTTTGGAGAGCCTGTAGCACGCATTATGCGCGGCCTCGAAAATATCCAACAGCTATATAGAAAGAATACTGTAGTAGAGACGGAGAATTTCCGTAATCTGCTCTTCTCGTTGGCGGAGGATGTGAGGGTAATTCTCATTATGATAGCCGACCGCCTCAACCTCATGCGTCAGATAAGGGATACGGAGCAGGATGAATTGCGCAGAAAAGTTAGTGAGGAGAGTATGTTCCTATACGCCCCCTTGGCGCATAAATTGGGTCTTTACAGGTTGAAGTCGGAATTGGAGGACCTGTCGCTGAAATATACGGAGCATGATGCTTACTATCACATCAAGGACAAGCTGAACGAGACAAAGGCAAGCCGTGATGCATATATAGAACGCTTTATCGGACCTATCAGTGAGCGTTTACAGGAGGCAGGTCTGAACTTCCATATCAAGGGACGTACAAAGTCAATACACTCCATATGGCAGAAGATGAGAAAGCAACGCTGTCCCTTCGAGGGTGTGTATGACCTCTTTGCCATCCGAATAATTCTTGACAGTCCTTTTGAGAAGGAGAAGATGCAATGTTGGCAGGCGTTTGCGATTGTGACGTCGATGTATCAACCCAATCCAAAGAGATTGAGGGACTGGGTCAGTGTGCCCAAGACAAATGGTTATGAGAGTCTGCATATCACCGTAGTAGGTCCTGAACAGAAGTGGGTGGAGGTGCAGATACGCACAGAGCGCATGGACGAAGTGGCAGAACGTGGTGTTGCTGCCCATTGGCGTTATAAAGGCATAAAAAGCGACTCGGGGCTTGACCAGTGGCTCAGCAATATCCGCTCCATGCTGGAGGCGAGTGAGGGAACGGAATCCATTGACCAGTTCAAGATGGAACTGTACGAGGATGAGGTGTTCGTCTTTACTCCGAAGGGAGATATATACAAATTCCCACGTGGTGCCACAGTACTTGATTTCGCTTATCGCATACACTCCAAAGTGGGTAATACCTGCACAGGAGCACGCATTAACGGAAGGGCAGTTCCATTGCGCCACCAGTTAAAGAGTGGTGATCAGGTGGAGATACTTACTTCTGCAAAACAACAGCCACGACAGGCATGGCTCAATATTGTAAAGACGTCGCATGCCAGGGGAAAGATACGTCAGGCGCTTAACGAAGCACGTTCTCAGGAAAGACTGCTGGGAAGAGAGATGCTTGCGCGCAAACTGAGAAACCATAAAATGGAGATGGATGAGAATATTCTCCATCCGCTTATCCGCAAACTAGGAATAAAGGAGGCTGGTGACTTCTATATACAGATAGCAAGGGGAGAGTTGGACTCTACACACGTTATAGACCTCTATGCCGAATTGCTTCAGAAGAGTACGGAAAATACGACTGTTCCGACTGAGAGCGCTTCGAATTTTATATTGGACACAGCCAATATCAGCAGCGAGAATATTAAGGATGATGTGCTGATAATAGACCGCAAGTTAACAGGAGTGGATTATCACTTGTCACGCTGCTGCCATCCGATATATGGCGACCCTGTGTTTGGCTTTGTCAGCGTTACAGGAGGTATAAAGATACATCGTATCGACTGCCCTAATGCACCTGAGTTGCAAAGCCGTTTTCCTTATCGTATAGTTAAGGCAAAGTGGAGCGGAAAGGGTGGCTCTACATATGCTGTGACATTGCGTCTCGTAGGAAATGACGACATAGGTATCATCAGTAATGTTACCAGCATTATTCACAAAGAGGATAAACTTACCCTGCGAGCAATAAATATCAGTTCCAGCGATAACCTCTTTTGTGGGAATGTCACCATTCTGGTCGATGACACAGGACAACTGGAAGCGCTTATAAAAAAACTACAAGCGGTAAAAGGTATAAAACAAATAGAAAGAATCTAAATTTATTATGGTTATGAAAATAGGAGACAAAGCACCTGAAATGTTGGGTAAAGACGAAGAGGGTAGGGATATTCGCTTGAGCGACTATAATGGACGTAAACTGGTGCTTTATTTCTATCCGAAGGATAATACCAGCGGTTGTACTGCAGAGGCTTGTAGCCTGCGTGATCATTATAGCGAGTTGCAGGGAGCTGGCTACGAAGTGGTTGGGGTGAGCAAGGATTCAGCTGCCTCACATCAGAAGTTTAAGGAGAAACATTCCCTGCCGTTCCCCCTGATTGCTGATATCGACCATTCTCTGCTTGAGGCAATGGGAGCATGGGGAGAGAAGACTATGTATGGCAAGAAGGTGATGGGCACTATTCGCACAACCTTTGTCATTAATGAAGAGGGCGTTATAGAACAGATTTTCTCAGGCAAACAGGTTAAGACGAAAGAACATGCTGAGCAGATTCTTACTTCCATTTAGCATTTCCTCTAAGTATGAATTGTATTTTTGACTTCTTGGATAGCTGAGGCTTCTGCCATTCTCCACCAAGAATCTGTATGGTAGCAGCCTGTTGTCCTTTCGTCTGTGTTGCTGCCACAGCATCTTCCAACGACATGAAGTCGCCACGTCCCTTTCTGTCAACGGTATAGTCGGCATCGCAGCGATATTTCTTCAGCAACGGAATCTCCTCACACAAGGCATCTGCCAGCAGTTTTGCTACTACATGGGCGCCATAGACGTTGTAGTGCGTATTGTCTTGACGTCCGTCAGGAACACTGGGTTCTTCGCCTGGCTTAAACCACATATGGAGTTTTTTGGAGGCCTCTGTACCTAAACCCTGTTCCAAGTCGTGGGTTATCTTATTCGCATCAACAAAAAGGACATTCATACGTTCTGCAACATCACGAGGTGCTACACGATATAGTCCATGAGTATCGATAAGAGTATCGCCTTCTACCATCTTTACTCCATCCTTAAATGTAGTAGTGCGCAGTTTCTCGTCGTCGTCATTCTGTGGAACACTTGTGAAGAAGTTACGACGCACTACACAATTCATCAGAACAGGAATGCCACCATGCTCACGTGTCTCCCGTACATAGCGTGCCAGCATATAGTCGAAGGTAGAACCTGGATCGGTATGACGCTTCTCACCAGGCTTCTCATCATTATGTCCGAATTGTATTATGACATAGTCACCAGGCTTCATTTTCTCCAGTACCTTTGCCCAACGTCCCTCGTTGAAGAAACTGATTGACGAACGTCCGTTGACGGCATGATTGTCGATGCGGATGTCGTCAGTGAAATAACATTGTAACGCCATTCCCCAGCCACGTTCCTTTTTGTCGTTAGAGATGTCTTTATTGGCAGCTGTAGAGTCGCCAATGATGAAAATGGTGGTTGTCTTGTCAGAGTCAGCGGCGGTGAGTGCTGTTATGATGACAGTTGCCAAGAGAAAAATACATAGAGATGAGAAATGTTGAAAGATGTGTTTCATTGTTGTTAGTATGTAATAGTAATTCTTGCGTGCAAAGGTACAAAAATATAACGAAAACCAAAACGAAAACGAAAAAAATAACAGGGCAGATGAAAATTAATTCATCCACCCTGCTTCATGTTTCGGCAACGGATGCAGATTATTCTGCTGCACCTATTGCCTCGATTTCTACCAATACCCCTTTTGGCAAAGTTCTTACCGCTACGGCAGATCTTGCGGGGAAAGGCTCTGAAAAGAATTCCGCATAAATAGAATTCATCTCGGTAAAGTCTTCCATATTGGTAAGGAAAACGGTCGTCTTTACAACATTGTTCATAGTGAGGCCTGCTTCTTCAAGAATGGCCTTGATGTTGCTGAGCGCTTGACGGGTCTGTTCCTTGATGTCACCAGATACTATGTTGCCCGTTGCCGGATCTATGGGGATCTGTCCAGAGGTGTATAACAGATTCCCGACCTTAATGGCTTGACTGTAAGGTCCGATGGCCGCAGGGGCCTTGGAGGTAGAAATGACTGTCTTCATGTTATTTTAAAGTGGGTAATTTTCGAAGTCGTAGAGTACTGTTGACAGGTAGCGCTCACCTGTGTCTGGGAGGAGGGCTACAATCTTCTTGCCCTTGTTCTCTGGACGGAGTGCAATCTGCGAAGCCGCATAGAGTGCAGCGCCTGCTGAGATGCCTACGAGCAGACCTTCCTGCTGAGCTATCTCACGACCAGTGCGGATAGCGTCGTCATTCTCCACGTCAAAGACTTCGTCAATGTACTCGGCACTATATGTCTTTGGTACGAAACCTGCACCGATGCCCTGAATCTTGTGTGGACCGCTCTGACCACCATTGAGCACTGGAGAAGACTTTGGTTCTACGGCAATAATCTTCACGTTAGGATTCTGCTCCTTCAGATATTTTCCTGTGCCTGAGATAGTGCCGCCAGTACCTACGCCGGCAACGAAGATGTCAACCGCACCGTCCGTGTCGCGCCAAATCTCTGGACCTGTCGTAGCATAGTGCTTGGCAGGATTGGCACCATTCTCAAACTGCTGCAGGATTATACTGCCAGGAATGGAGTCGCGCAGTGCTTCTGCAGCGCGGATTGCTCCAGGCATGCCGTCCTTTCCTGGTGTCAGCTGTACGGTGGCACCGTATGCCTTTACGAGGTTGCGACGCTCCACGCTCATCGTGTCAGGCATCGTGAGGATGAGTTTATAGCCTTTTACGGCGCTGATGAGTGCCAGACCTACGCCAGTGTTGCCGCTGGTAGGCTCGATGATGGTGGCACCAGGCTTAAGAAGTCCGCGCTGCTCGGCATCCTCAATCATGGCCAGCGCGATGCGGTCCTTTACGGAGCCTCCTGGGTTGAAAAACTCTACTTTGGCGATAACGGGTGTATCAATACCCTTAGCCTTTGAAAACTTATTGAGCTCAAGAAGTGGGGTGTTGCCGACGAGCTCAGTCAGCTGTTTTGCAATCTTTGTCATAGTTTTATGTCGTTTTAAATTGTTAATCTTTAAACTTTAAACTCTAAACTCTAAACTTTATATTTTCTCCAGCGCCTGTGCCAGGTCGTCGATGATGTCGTCGATGTGCTCGGTACCTATCGAGAGGCGGACAGTAGATGGCGTGATGTGCTGCTCGGCCAGTTCTTCTGGTGAGAGTTGTGAATGTGTTGTTGTGTAAGGATGGATTACCAGACTCTTTACGTCAGCTACATTCGCCAGGAGTGAGAATATCTGCAGGGAATCGATGAATTTCCATGCTTCCTCCTGTCCGCCCTTTATCTCGAAGGTGAAGATAGAGCCGCCGCCTTTTGGGAAGTACTTCTTGTACAGCGCATGATCAGGATGGCTCTCAAGGGCAGGATGGTTTACGCGGCTCACCTTAGGATGGTTGGCGAGGAAATCGACCACCTTCAGCGCATTCTCTACATGACGCTCCACGCGAAGACTCAAAGTTTCAACACCTTGCAATAATATAAACGCATTAAATGGTGAAATTGTTGCGCCAGTGTCCCTTAAAATGACAGCACGTATGCGAGTAACGTATGCAGCAGCACCTACAGCGTCGGCAAATACGATGCCGTGATAGGAAGGGTCGGGCTTAGAGAGAGTAGGGAATTTGTCGTTCTGTTTCCAGTCGAACTTACCGCCGTCAACGATGACGCCACCGAGGCTGGTGCCATGACCGCCGAGGAATTTTGTTGCAGAGTGAACCACTACGTCTGCGCCATGCTCCAAAGGACGAATCAGATATGGTGTACCGAAGGTGTTGTCAACGATGAGAGGGATGCCATGCTTGTGAGCCACTACAGCTACGCCTTCGATGTCGAGTACGTCAGAGTTAGGGTTGCCGAAGGTTTCTGCATATACTACCTTTGTGTTTGGCTGGATAGCAGCTTCGAGGGCTTCTAGATTGTTGATATTAATAATGGTATTGCTGATGCCCTGCGTTGCCAATGTGTGGGTAATCAGGTTGTATGAACCGCCGTAGAGGTTGTCGGCAGCAACGATGTGATCACCATTCTGTACGATATTCTGCAACGCATAGGTGATGGCAGCAGCACCTGATGCCACAGCCAGACCTGCCACGCCACCCTCAAGGGCAGCTACGCGGTCTTCGAAAACACTCTGTGTGGTGTTGGTTAGACGACCGTAGATATTGCCTGCGTCGCGCAGACCGAAACGGTCGGCAGCATGCTTGCTGTTGTGGAATACATAACTGGTAGTCTGATAGATAGGCACAGCACGTGAATCGGTTGCCGGATCTGCCTGCTCTTGGCCTACGTGAAGTTGTAATGTCTCAAAACGATAATTTTTTGCGCTCATAATTTTCTCCTTTCTTTTATTATTTATTAATGTCAAAAGTCAAAGGTCAAAGGCCTTTCTTGTTTCTCGATTTCTGAGTGCAATGTTGCGATTAAGCGAAAGCAAAAGAAAGCTTGTTTTCATTTTGCTGAGCGAAAGCAACTTCGCACTTGGATTAAATCTCTTATGGGAGATTTCGCATCTTAAACGTTTCGTTTTAGATGCTATGAGAACAATTTCGTGTAAATTAGTTCTCAAATCCGAGTGCAAAGGTACGACGTTTGGAAATTTCTACCAAATTTCTTGCATAATTCAGAATAAATTGCTAATTTTGCAGCGCAGAAAGAAAATATTTCGGATTTGGGCATTCGTAAAGCCCTTTAACAGAATAAAATTCTACAACTATGGCAGAAGTACTCGACGAAACTGACTTGCAGATACTGAAAATACTGCAGAAAAATGCAAAATTAACGACAAAAGAGCTTGCAGATGCAGTTCATTTGACCCCGACACCGGTTTTTGAACGTCAAAAACGTCTTGAGCGTCAAGGGTATATAAAAAGATATTCTGCAGTCCTTGATCCGGAGAAACTGGGACAAGGTCTGCTGGTGTTCTGTAAGGTAAAACTGAAGCAGATGAACCATGAGATTGCTGATGCTTTTACCTATCGCATACAGGCAATCCCGGAGGTGATAGAGTGCTACAACACCAGTGGCGCCTACGATTATCTATTAAAGGTTCGCGCACGCGATATGAAGCAGTATCAGGAATTCGTCCTCACCAAACTTGGTGACATCGAAAGCCTCGGTTCCTTGGAAAGCACCTTCGTCATGAGCGAGGTAAAGCAAACCTATGGAATAAACCTTTGACGGAAAAACTATCACCTTTCACCTTTCAACTCTCAACTCTCAACTCTCAACTATAAACTGTAAACTCCCTTTTTCCCTTTATAGATAATTTCTTTTTCGGCTCCTCCTGCTACGGAAATCTTTATCTTCTGAATCTTTGAGGAAGCATACTTTCCTTTACGGGCTCCTATGGTGAGGTGCTTTGTGGCATTGTCCCAATGCAGGGCGATGCGGCTTTGCTGTCCCTTTGTGTATTCTGTACTGTAGCCATCATCCTCATACAGGGTGAAGTCGGCATCAGCACCTGGATAGATGCGTATCTCCAATGGCTCTGTTGTTGCCTCAAGGGCGTACTGACGAACAGGGCCGTATGGGAGTATGCTGCCACCTTTTACAAAGACAGGAATAAAGCTGTTATCAACAGATGTCTTGACAGTCTCGCCTCCAGCATAATGCTTGCCTGTGCGGAAGTCATACCATCCTGCGGCATTGACAGGCAGGTATGTTGACCATTCCGTTACATCAGGTTCTGTAACAGGGCTGACAAGAAGCGACTTGCCAAACATATATTCATACTTCTGCTCCAATGCTCTGTTGTCGTCGCTGAAGTCGAACACCAACGGACGCATCAGGGTGGAACCCTCGAAAGAAACTGCAGCAGCATTGCTGTAGATATATGGCATCAGACGATAGCGCTCATTGAGACACTTTGTGATGATAGCCTCTGCCTCCTCGCCATAACGCCAGGGTTCGGTGTCAGACATATAGCCATGTATTCGCATCAAAGGCAGATAGACACTTGTCTCTACCCAACGCATCAGACGATGTATGTATGCCTGGTCCTTATACTGATTACCAGGACGGAAGAAACCACCTGCGTCATAGGTCCACCATGGAAGACCTGCTGCCTGAAGTCCCAAGCCTGCCACAATCTGTCTGCGGAATGTCTCCCAATCGTTACCGATGTCTCCACTCCACAGGGCAGAACCATAACGCTGTATGCCAGGGAAGCCGCAACGGGTGAGTATCATAGGACGCTTTTCGGGAAGAGACTGCAGTAGTCCTTCGCAGACGGTCTTGTTGACAAGAAGAGGATAGACATTACGCACCTGCTCTCCTGCCCATAATCCGTTGTTGACACGACGGCCCAGGAGGTCATCATTCTCTGGTTCTGTAGCATCTTGCCACCAAGCATCGATGCCTAATGGAACAAGGCGTTCAGAGAAGTTTTTCCAATATGCTGTGGCAGCAGCAGGATTGAAGAAATCAATCCAGTCGGTATTAGGGATGTAGTAGTTGCTGTTCATCATCTGCTGACCCACCTCAGAGCGCTTGTCTATCTTTGACCATACGCTGAGCATCAGGCGCATATTCATCTTGTGGAGGCTGTCTGTTAAAGCCTTCGGATCGGGATAGTATGCTTCATCAAAACGCATAGCATTCCATCCGTATTTTCCCCAATACTGCCAGTCCTGCACCAACACATCGACAGGCATCTTCTTATTGCGGAACTGGTTGCCTGTCTGTAATATCTCGTCAGAAGAATGAAAGCGTTCGCGGCAATGAATATATCCCAAAGCCCATTTTGGCATAAGGGGAGCAGAACCTGTCAGTTGTCGATATGTTGCCATTACCTCGTCAGGAGTGCCGACAAAGATGGTATAATCAACAGCTGCTGCTATTGGAGAGCGGAAAACACTCTCGTTCTCCACCTTCTTGAAGAATAGGGTGGGGTTGTCGCCTTTTGATAGCTCTGCTGAAACGGTATGGCTACCGGCAGAAAGCGTTACTATTGCCGAAGCCGTAGGTGGCAGCCACAGGTTTTGCATCTCTATGACTGGAGCACCATCGATGACGAGATTATGGCGACGCGCCATCTTCTGTCCTACATCGAGAAGCAGGGAGTACTGTCCTCCTTCAGCGATGTTCAGGGTGCCCTCAAAAATGTTTCTCTCTCGTACCTCCTTCTTACCACCTTCTGTTGAGGTGACGTCAACGATATCTTTCTTGGAAACTGTGTTGGTGTTTGCCTGAAGGGCGATGCTGTTGTCGGCAGGATTGAAATCTACAAGGCCGTAGTTATTCCACAATATGCCATAGCCCTTGTTAGAGAGCATCATCGGAACACTAATCTGGGTGTTCACCTGTGTCAGGCGACGTGCCAAACCACGAATGTTGCTATAACCATCCTGAAATTGTCCCAAGCCGAAGAGATATTCGTCCTTTGGAGACGCAAAAGCCAGCTGTGCCTGTGTGCCTTGCATAGAATGCTTTGTGGCGGTGAAGACAGGTGTGCCGCTTTCGTTCTTTATCGTAAGCAGTTGCTGCTGAGGGTTGATGTCAACATTCAGGTTGCAGTTATCAACAGCTTTGGCACGACCCTCATAAAGCCAGTCAGGAAGGCCCGCATCGTTGAGTTCTTTCTCATAATACTGTATGCGGACAGCATTACGCGCCACAGGGATTACCTTTAGGAATCCGTTACCAAAGTTCTGGGTAGTAACTTTCTGCTGTGCAAAGCCAACGACAGCCGTGCAGAGCAGGAGCATAGTGAGAACAATCTTTTTCATTTTGTTTAGGGTTTATTGATTTTTCGGATGCGAAGGTACGAAAAAAAATGAAAATGAAAGAATGAAAGAACGAAAAAACTTCGTACAAAGGACGAAAAAAGAGATGTAGCCTGTTGACAACACCTCTTTCCTTATTATATAGGGTAGGTTTTATTTCACCAGATCTATCAGTTCCTGTGAGTATGCCGGCATAGCACCATTTTGGGTGCAGACATACGCAGAGACATTGACGGCGATGCGATGGGCCTCTTCTATTGACTTTCCATTGAGGATGGCGGCACAGAAAGAGCCTGTGAATGAATCGCCTGCGCCCACCGTGTCAGCCACCTTTACCTTAGGAGTGTCCTGGAAAGATTTCTGTCCCGGTGTGAACACATAGGAGCCGTTTGTGCCACAAGTGAGTACGAGCATGTCGAGGTTGTACTTACCAAGTATAAGCCAACACTTGTTCTCGATGTCGAGACCCGGATAGCCGAACATGCGGCCTATAAGAACCAATTCCTCATCGTTAATTTTCAGGATGTTACAACGCTGGAACGACTCCCTCAGAATCTCCTTCGTATAGAATTGCTGACGAAGATTAATATCAAATATCTTCAAACAGTCTGCCGGTGTAGCATCGAGGAATTTCTGGATTGTTTCACGGCTCACCACATTACGCTGAGCCAGAGATCCGAAACAAACAGCACGACAATTACGTGCAATCTCTGCGATATCATCGTCGAAAGGAATGTTATCCCAGGCCACATTTTCCTTGATGTCGTATGTCGGGATACCCTGTTCGTCAAGTTGTACCTGCACAGTGCCGGTAGGATAAGGCACGCGAGGCAGCAAGTCGTTCAGGTCATGCTCTTTCAGGGCCTCAATAGTCTCATCGGCCAATTTGTCATCTCCAAGCGCACTTACTGCGATAGTGTTATCCATACCCAAGAACTGCCCTGCATGATAGGCGAAGTTAGCAGGTGCGCCGCCTAATTTCTTACCTTCGGGAAGTACATCCCACAGGACTTCTCCGAGTCCTACTACATAACGTTTCTGATTCATGATTTATGCGGTTTTTAGTTGTTTGATATATGTAAACAGATATATAACACCTACAGCCATTACCAGTACGGCACCATCCTGTCCCATGGCATCGCTCAGCAGTCCCATAAACAATGGGAATATCGTGCCGCCGAAGAGACCCATAATCATAAGTCCGGAAACTTCGTTCTGTTTCTCCGGCATAGACTCAAGCGCTGTTGCAAAACACATAGAGAACACATTGGAATTGCCGTAGCCCACCAGTGCTATAGCGGTGTAGAGCATCCACTGCTCAGTGCCGATTAACAGTCCACACATAGACAGAGCCATCATCACCACGCTGATGACAAAGAATGTGCGCATCTTCAGCACCCGCAAGAAGAACGACCCTGTCAGACATCCGATGGTACGGAAGATAAAGTAAAGCGAAGTGGCAAAAGCAGCCTCGTTGAGCGACACACTAAGACGCTCCATCAGAATCTTTGGTGCTGTGGTATTTGTGCCGACATCTATGCCCACATGACACATAATGCCAAGGAAAGAAAGTAGCACCATCGGTGTGCCAAGCAACTTGAAACATTCCACGAAAGTAGAAGGCTTGCCATCCATCGGCGGTTCATCTATAGGTGTCACGAACAGTAATAATGTAGATAGCGTGCCTACGATGAAGAATATACAGAACAGTATGCGCCAATCGTACCCAAAGTCAGGGATAACCTTTGTAGCCCCCCACATAGCCAGATAAGGAGCCGAGAATGACGCGATAGCCTTGACAAACTGTCCGAATGTCAGTGTTGAAGCCAGATTTCCACCACCCATCACTGTCGATACCAGCGGATTCAAGGATGTCTGCATCAATGCATTACCGATACCTAACAGAGAGAATGCTACCAGCATGACGGCAAACGTCTCTCCAAAGAGGGGCAATAGCAATGACACCACTGTGACAACAAGCGACAGCAGAACAGTCTTCTTGCGTCCTATCTTATTCATCAGCATACCTGTCGGCACACTGAAGATGAGGAACCAGAAGAATACCAGCGACGGGAATACATTTGCTACAGAGTCTGTCAGTGCAAGATCTTCCTTCACGTAGTTGGAGGCGATGCCAACCAAATCCACGAATCCCATGCAGAAGAAGCATAGCATTACGGGGATAAGATAAATAGATTTGTTTTTTTTACCCATATTCGTATCTTTCTTAACTCTTAATTCTTAATTCTTAATTTCATAGATTGTAGCCTTACCTCCCGTCACCTTTATGTTGTTATAAGGTTCTGTGGGAAATACGAGATTAGTCATAGCCATCTTTCCCTCAGCGTCGAAAGCTTCGACAGAGCAGCGGTCGATGAAGATGCGCAGCTGCTTCACGGTGCCATAGGTAGGGGCCTCTGTCACGCAGGGGAAGTCGGCACTGAAGCTTACGTCTCCGCTCTTGGTGCGGTCCATTGAGAAAGTCTGCCTTGCGGCATCATAGCGCATAATGACCTGTTCGCCCTTGGCATTCGACAGCACTATCTCTGTCTGCTTCTTTACATCCACTACGATTTCGCATGTTTCCGTGGGCTGCTTCGCCTTGTTGCCTCGCAAGGACAGCATTTCCTTCGAAGGCACTACGCTGACATAGTACTCCCCCTTATATTCAAACATTCCAAGGTCGCGCGGAACAGAGTTTGCTGAACGGAACTGCATGGTAGGAACCTGGTTGGCATACTGCCAGTTCGACATCCATGCCATTACAGTGCGCCTATTGTCAGGAGCGTTACAGAACGAAACCGTAGCATAGTGATCTTTGCCGTAATCCATCCATCGCGTGTCCTGATGCTCGCACGTAAACTTATGTCCGTCGAACTGTCCCACGAAATACTGCGTGGCCGAGCCGCCGAATGGTCCGCCAGGGTTGATGTTGCATATCAGCACCCACTTCTTTGATTGACCAATGGGAAACAGGTCCGGACACTCCCACACGCCGCCGTGGCAGCCATATTCCTTTCCGAACGAGCTTTCGTACTTCCATTTCTTCAGATCAGGTGAGGAGTAAATGCGCATTTCCTGTCCTACAGCCAGGATGAGGTTCCAGGCCTTGATGTCTTCGTTCCAGAACGGACGCGGGTCGCGGAAATCCTTTTCTTCGGCAGTCAATACGGGGTTGCCCTCATATTTTCTGAATGTCTTGCCGTTGTCTTTTGAGAAGGCAATGCATTGCGCCTGCACATCTCCTCCAAACGGGGTAGGACGGCTCGTCGTGTACATGGCCACGATGTTTCCGTTGTCTGTCACGCATGAGCCGCTGAACATTGTGCCCCACGCATCGGGAGCCAGCGCCACGCCCTCATCCTTCCAATGGACAAGGTCGGCAGAGCTGGAGTGTCCCCAATGCATGTTGCCCCACATGGAACCATAGGGGTTATACTGATAGAAGAGGTGCCACACGCCGTCCTTGTAGAACATACCGTTAGGGTCGTTCATCCATCCACGCTTGGGTGTATGATGATACAGAGGGCGATATTTCTCTTCAATCAGCGCAAAATCCACGTTGTCATTCTGTTTCAGATTCTTGAAGCACACGCTTCCCGCCGGCACATTCTGCACACAGACGCGCAGGGCCTTGTTACCCTGATACGGCAGCAAATCCAACGCAACATAATAGTCCGTCTTTTCTCGGGCCATACGTATGTTCTGCTCCATTTGCAACATGCCGCCGACAATAAGCTGAACCTTTCCTTCCGGAGCAGACTCCTGAATCGGCAGCCACAAATATCGTCCCTGTGACCTCGGTATCACGATGCTCTGTTCACATGCCTGTGTTATCACCTCTTGTGCCCAGACCACCGTGAGCATCATCACAGCAGACAGTGTCATTAAACATCTTCTCATCTTTACCATTGGGATAAAATATGACTATTTACCAACAAATTTCTTGCCGTTGACAATGTACAGTCCCTTTTGTCCGATATTGTCAACTTTTACACCGGAAATGGTATAAATAGAGTTATCGGCCTTTTCTGTCTTTGCAGAAACACCCTGAACTGCCGATGGTTTAGCAACGAGTTCCACCTGCGTGAAGTTGAACGGAGAACCACTTTCCTTGTTGCACTGAATCATAAGACGATCTACGTCAGCGAGCGCTGCCTCCATGTCGATACCCTCAAGGCTGAGTTCTGCATATTCGTCGGTCATGGTCATAGTAGTCTGGTCGCCGAGTTTGCCACCATCGCCCCACTTGGTCATCACGTTGATGATATAGTCAGTGCGTCCAGCCTCGGAGTAGAAGCGGATGGCAGAGATATTGTCCCAGTCAACGCCCACGAAGCTGTTCTTTGTAATCTCGAGAGTGCTCCACTCGTCCATCCAGAAGAATCCGCTCCAGGCAGTCAGGTCGTCGATGCTCTCTTTGCCGTCACCATACCAGATTTTGGTGGCGATGAAATCCATACCGCAGACCTCAAGGCCATGCTCCTGCAGATATGAAAGCATTGCAGGGGTGGCGAACACCTCGATATTACTCTGGTCAGAGGAGATAGAGTGCGCAAAGCGTGTACCCGGGAGCATGCCACCATCGCTGTGCAGTTCGATAACCTCGCCTGCAGCGTCCTTAAATTCAACAACCAGTTTGTCGCCAACCTTCATGTCTGCAAACTTGGCAGCCTCGATTTTCAGAGTGTTGCTCCAATCTACGGCGTGCTCACCTTCCCACACGTCAGTTGCTCCTGCGATGACAGTTGTTGCCATAAGGCACATGAGTAAAAATACTTTTTTCATGATAAAAACAGTGTTTTTGATATTAACAAATGAGTTGTTTATATGCCACCCAAGGCCCGGAGACCCTGGGTGACTGTTTGATAAACCGGTTTATTGTTGCGATACCCTTACATCACTGATGGTGATAGTACCGCCATAGCCGTTTATGCTCCAGCAGTTCTTCTGTATGCCATAGATACGGTTCGTATAGCATACATTGTCGTTGATGTACATCACCATTACAGAGTTGTCAGTATAAATATCCACCTTGTACGTGTTGTCAGATGGGGTGGGGAACATGTATCCGTCTATGTTGCCAATGAATCCCTTACCTTCTTTACCCTCCTCTTCGAAGTTGATTTTACGTTTTGCATTACCATCCTCTGGATTAACCACCATAGTATAGTATTTCTCGGAGTCTGTGCCGCGAACAAGGGAAATACCGAACTTGTCTCCCTGATTTGCTGTAGTAACTGTGAAACTGATATGGTTGCATACGCCAAGACGTGTATAGAGGACGTAAGCACCTTCACCTGCGAGTGTTCCGTTGCTGTAGCCATTGCTTGCCATTACGTTGACTTCCTGTGTCTTGTCATATTTCGCATCAATGCCCTGTACGGGACCAAATGAGATTGTTCCGTCAGCATGCTGTACTATCTTGTGGCATACCAATGCACCTGACCATTCAGGCTCTTCTGCACCGACATTGACATTCTTTTCAAAGATGTCTGCCCCCTTACGGTAGGGACACCATCCCCAGATATAGCGGTCTGTGCCGTTGGAGGCTGTCTTGCCTGCATAGAAGCCTCGGCTGTCGAGTTGTCCTTGCTTGTCGTCTGGGAAGTTATGGTCAGGATCGTTGAAACACTTCTTCAAGTTTTCATAAGAATCTGCCTTGACATACTTCACAGTACGGGCATTTCCTTCGTGAGAGGCATCGCTGTAGATGAGATACCACCAATCGCCCATCTTGAAGATGTCGGGACATTCACACATGCGATTCCATAACATCTTGAAGGGCCCCACATTTTCCCAGTTCTTCATATCAGTTGACTTAAACTCAGCAAATACCGGGTCACCACCGGCTGCAGGACTGGTAGAGATAACCATGCGGTATGTGCCGTCATCAATTTTGAAAATCTGCGGGTCGCGGAAATCCATCTTTGAGTATTCATAGTCCGCACCACGCAGTGACCAGTTATAGTCGCGTGTCCAATTCTTAAAGTCAGGAGAGGTGGCCCGCATCACAACCTCGCGATTGGAGAGCAGTATGTTGTAGCCCGTGTAATAGATGTAGTACAGACCGTCATTTTCGTTATATACAGCGCATCCTGTACCAAGCACGGCATCCTGCTGCTTGTCGCTTGTGCCGGTTGGAAGCACTTCTCCCATCGGAACGTAATTGGCACCATCTGTGGTACTGACACCCCAATAAGGGTGATAGCACGCTCCGTTGTTGTCATATTCCTGCAAATAAAGCACCTTAAACTCTTGTGCTTTCTGGTCATAGAATGGCATTGGGTCGCCGCAACGCCCTATGGCAGGATTGTAATAAGTGCGGAAACCTTTTTCATCCGTAGGGATGAATGTCTCTGTTGTGCCCGACCAGTTCTTTTCCGGATCAGGACCATATGTATCATCGCTGCATGAGGTGATAGCTGTGGCTGCACCACAACATACAAGTCCTGCATAGAATATATAAAACATCTTTTTCATAAGGCATTATTTTGTTAAGTAATCGATTGCGTTTTTGGTAATAATCTCAATGTTCTTATGGTAGTGCTCAGAGTAGCCTGGGGCAAACTTGTATGAATACCAGTCATAACCACCATATCCGATGCAGACGATGCCGCCTTTATCACCAGTAGCAGGATATTCCCATGCAACAACGGTATCGCTGGAACCGTCTTTTGATACACCAAGGATGACGCCACCGGTTCTTGCCTTCCATGCAGAGAAATCTGCCCATCCGTCCCAACCGAGGTGGTACTGTGCTACAGAATTAGAAACGAAATATCCGCTGTCGGTACATGGCACTTTTCCTGCGAACCCGTCGTTAACGAGGTTATTCCAAATAGGATGACCGGCCTGCTCGGCATAGATATCAAACGCCCATGGTCCGTCACATTTGAATGAACTCATTTCTGGGTCGCCGAAACAATTGTTAGGTACCGTCCATTCGTCATCTCCTGTCACACCGATGAATGTAGGCAGGTGAGTAGCATAGCGGGTGAGAAGCATAGAGCCACCATTCTCGTAGAAAGCCTTCAGTTGGTTTTTCACATTAAGGGCATCAGTACCCTTTGCAAGGAAACCATCGTGTCCGTCCACGACACCATCATCATGCCAGTGCCACCATATCAGCTTACATTCTGAAAGGTCTGCCGTGCCATCGGCAATATCTCCAAATGAGGCATAGAAGGCATTGGGCACATTTGCAAGCATCCAGTTACATGCTGTCTGGGCCTCCATGTCGAGTTCCTCCTTACTGTATGCTGAACCTACGAAGAGGGCTGCTGGTTTGATGGCTGGTTTATAGTTGCGTGCAATCAATGTCCAATCCATGAAAACATCACCATTGACAATATGCAGCACGATAGCGGCTCCCATATTGAGGATATCACCCTCGTGAATGTTGCAGGTCGCACCATTGGAAAGTTTGAGGTTTGTTACCTTCATGGCCGATGTGTTGTAGGCTTCAGGTACTGTGACTGTGATGGTATGAGCAGTATGATCGATGATGCCCTCATATTCATCAAGTCCAACTTTCTCAACGAGGCAGTCTCCGCTCAGGTTTAGGCTAGCTTTGTCATCATTACTACAGGCAACGAATCCTAAAAGGGAGCAAACGATGCATGTAAGAAAAAATATTTTTGTTTTCATAATATCTGTATTCTTAATTATCAGTTGTGAATTATTAAGTTTTACCAATTGCCGATATTCTGGATATAGTGTCCATTGGATGCGGAGATCTGTTCGAATGGTATTGGCAGATATTCATCCTTATCAGCTGTGAAGTGAGCATCTTTGTAGATGTTGCAGTTATCGATTTCTTCGGCGTAGAATTTGTTAAGCACCTTCTCTGCTTCGCCCCAGCGTACGAGGTCGAAGAAACGTTCACATTCCATGCCAAGTTCCAAACGGCGTTCCATCTTCACTCTCTTGATTGCATCATCCTTGCTGTAACTGCCGGTATAGGCATTTACCTTGAAGGAAACACCATAGTCGACAGGGTATGAGGCTATCATCTGTGTGCTGCCTGCTGCACGGCTGCGGATTCGGTTTACCAGATTCATGGCTTCTGTAGTGTTGCCCATCTGGGCGTATGCTTCTGCACGCTCAAGCAGTACGTCGGCATAGCGGAAGACAATGCGATTCATAGAACTTGCCCAGTAAGAGCCCTTGATGAGATATACGTTCGCTAGAGCAGGGTCAACATTCTGTTTCAGGGTGACGTTATATCCATACAATCCGTTGGAACGGCTCCAAGTGTGATTTTTTTCTATGATATAGTTTTTATTGAACATATAGGGCAGGTCGGGAATACCTACAGTGAGGAATAGACGTGGGTCGGCGTTGTCTGCTGACTTGTCGTAGTTTTGGTCGTTGAAGTTGTCAAGAAGGGGCAGCCCATCTGTTCCTGTACGATAGGCATTGACGAGGTTCTGTGATGGCTTGTAGAAGTCGCAGCCGCCATCGGTAACACCAGGAATGCTTGGAGGAATAAGTCCGTAGCTCCAGTTAAGGTTACCATAAGTGGAACCGTCGTTGCGAGAGTATTGGATAGCCCAGATGCTCTCTCTGCCGTTCTCGTACTGCTCCTCGGGACGGAAGTTGTTGTGGATGTCTTTCTCCAAGCCGTAGTTGCCGTAATAGGCTGGATCAGAGAATTCTATTACTTTCTGCAAATCGTCCTGATTGATGGAGGTGACCTGATTGCTGTTTGGGTCGTCCTGACGATATGCCTTGTAGAGATATACCTTTGTCAAGAAAGCTGCTGCTGCACCCTTTGTAGGACGTCCGAGTTCTTCCTGTTGCTCTGGTAGTGTGTTGAAGGCCACCATAAGGTCGTTGATAATCTGTTGCCAGCCTTCGTCGTTAGTGAACTCTCTATTTGATAAAGTGTTATACTCTTCATAAGTGAGATCGGATTTCATGACGAAAGGAATATTCTTATAGAGTCGCTTCAGCAGGAAGTGTGCGTAGGCTCTCATGAATTTCATTTCGGCAATGCGCTGCTGCTTTGCTTCAAAACTCTCGTCACAGGATTCAAGAACTGACAGTGCGATATTTACACGTGATATGCAATTATAGAGGCGTACCCACATGTCGTTGATGTTCCAGTTTGTGGTAAGCACTCCTTGTTGTATTTCCAGCTGATGGAACACATCTCCGTCATTGGTGCCGTTGCCACCTTTGTAGGCATCGTCAGAGCGTACGTCAAAATTCCACATTGAGAATGAGGAGTTGATATCCTCGGCAGAAGTGAAGATGGCGTAGGCTGCCACTACCAAGTGTTCTGCATTCTCAGGATCTTTTACCTGATCTTCATTCAGCGCTGCCTGGGGCACGTGTTCATCAAGGAATCCTTTGCACGATGCTAATACACACAGAAGGAGCACTGCTGCGAATATATTGAATATCTTTTTCATGATTGCTGTCGTTTTAGAATGAAACATTTAGACCAAATGTTATATTCAGTGGAATAGGGTATCCGAAGTTCGGATTTTCGGGATCTACTCCAGAGAACTTACTGCTCTTGATAGTTATCAGATTCTGTGCCGATACATATAGGCGCAGGCGCTCCATATACATCTTTTCACATATCTTCTTAGGGAAATTGTAACCAAACTGTATGGTACGCAGTTTTGCGTACGAGCCATTCTCAACATAGTAGCTTGATACACGCTTCTCGTTATTGTTGTCCATCGTGCTGACGGCTGGGATGTTTGAGCCGTTGTTCATTGGTGTCCATGCATCGAGGATGCGGTCACCCTTGTTAAGATTTGAAATGTTCAGGCCACTCCAGATGTCTGTCTGCTTCTTCAGGTCGCTGATGACATCTCTGCCTTGTTCGCCTTGCCAGAACATTGTCATGTCGAAGTTCTTATACTGCAGATAGATGTTTAGACCCCATGTGAAGGCTGGAACCGGGTCGAAAATCCATGTCTGGTCTTTCTCATTTATTATTCCGTCATTGTTAAGGTCTTTCCAACGCATGCGACCTACTGCTGCACCATTCTGAACAGCGTGATTGTCAACTTCTGCCTGACTCTTGAAAATACCGTCATAGACATATCCTACCTGTGCGCCCATTGGATGGCCTACGACACTCTCCACACCATTACCGCCGAAGGTGCCGCGTGCTGCAATTGTTTCCGGAAGTTTGGTAACCTCGTTGCGATAAGTGCCGATGTTACCTGAGATGTCATAGTGGAACTTGCCTATTGCGTCGCGATAGCCGATGTTCAGTTCAACACCCGAATTCTTCATCTCGCCCGCATTAATCCATTGTGTCGTACCTTCACCCATTGCTGCGATTGCTGGCATTGGAACAAGAATGTCTTTTGTCGTCTTGTGATACCACTCAAACGAACCATAGATGGAGTTGTGGAGCATAGCGAAGTCGAAACCGAGGTTTGTCTGTGTACTTGTCTCCCATTTAAGGTCGTCATTACCCAGCTGATTGCGTTTGAAACCGCTTGGCAGTATCTTGCCACCATTGGTGCCTGCTATGTCGTAGCTCGTACCATAGCTCTGACCGCCAAATCCTGCCTCACCATAGTTGCTGACATAAAGGGTGTAGCGGGCCAGATTATTGATTTCCTGATTACCGGTCTGTCCCCATGAAACACGCAACTTGAGGTTTTCAAGCCATGTAAGTGATTTCATGAACGACTCCTCGCTGATACGCCAGCCGGCACTGAATGAAGGGAAAGTGCCATAGCGATGATTTTTACCAAAGCGTGATGAGCCATCGTGACGCAAGGTGAAACTTGCAAGATAGCGGTCGTTGTATGTGTAGTTAGCCTTTCCGAAGAAAGATGTAAGGGTGTATCCACCACCGGAACCATAGGCCATCGACTCACCAACACCAGCATCTGGCCACATGTAATCCTTGTTATATACGCTGAAGTCGTATTTCACAACGCTGAAATACTTGTCGTCTTCGCGGTTTAGCTCTATACCTGCAAGGAAATCGGCACGATGCTTGCCACTCTCCAAATTATAGGTGGCAATAGCATTCCACATCCACTTTGTCCAATGCTCCTGCTTAGGTTCTACAGCATTGGTGGGATTGGCAACAGTGCCCTCTGTGACAGGATAGACGAATCTACGCTGCTCCTTCTGAGAGTAGTCAAGACCGAAGGTGGTCTTAATATTCAGGTTCTTTATAGGGTTGATATTTACGTAAGCATCACCAAACATACGCCAGAAGGTGTAACGGTTGTCCTTGTTACGCTCTAGGCGGGCCAATGGATTCTCTCGGTCTGCATATCCACCCTCAGGACCTGCAAAATCACCCTTTGTAGTATAAACGGGTAGGGAAGGGTTGAACTGTAATACATTCTCGATAAAGCCTCCAGGAGCCTCTACCTCGCTGGTGCGATTCAACGTGAAGTGCTCACCGATTGTGACGATATTGCGGTCGCCTACCTTCACCAGCTTGTATTCTGTATTCATACGTCCTGAGAAACGCTCGAAGTCTGTATGTTTTATAATACCATTATTCTTGTAGTATCCAAGAGAGAAGAATGATGACCCGCGCTCAGAACCATTGCTTAATGATACGTTATACTGATGTATGACACCTGTGCGAGTGGTCTGGTCAAACCAATCTGTATCGGCAGAAGGGGTTGTACCTGCAGCATCGAGATATTTTGCCATCGTGATTTTGTTCAGTACAGGATATCCCTGAGCGTTGTAACCCCAGTCGTAAGAATAACCCAGTCCGTTGGTGTTCGGATTAAGACCGTCGTTGACATATCCCTGCCACATTACTTCTCCGAACTGCTTTGCATTCAGCACGTCAATCTTGTGAGCATAGGTCTGTACGGCAACGCTGGCGTCAAAGTCAACCTTTACCTTGCCTTCCTTACCCTTCTTAGTGGTGATGATGATGACACCGTTTGCCGCGCGCGAACCATATATAGAAGCAGAAGAGGCATCCTTCAGCACCTGTATTGATTCAATGTCATTACCATTGAGTTCGTGCATTCCAGCTGTTGTCGGTACACCATCAATGATGTAGAGAGGGTCGGCACCTGCATTCATAGTACCGACACCACGAATACGTACGGCAGCCTTTCCTGATGGAGAACCGCCATCAGGAGTGATGTTCATACCAGGCACACGTCCTTGCAATGCCTTGATGGGGTTGTTCTCGTTCTGCTTCGCCAATTCGTCAATGCTGACTGTTGAGATAGCACCTGTCAGGTCGGCCTTGCGTTGGGTGGTATAACCGGTTACCACAACTTCGTTCAGTGCCAAGGCATCTTCTTGCAAAACTACTTTCATGCCGTTCTTGGCGGTTTCCTCAAGTGGCTGGAAGCCAACATAGGTAATAACCAGTGTCTTTCCTGAGGCCACCTTCAACGTAAAATTACCATCGAAGTCCGTTACTGTACCATTCGATGTACCTTTCTCCATAACTGTGGCACCGATGATGGCTTCGCCAGTCGCATCTGTCACATTACCTGAAATCTGCTGTGCATATGATATCTGACACAGCATGAGAGACAGGAAAACCATTGCTCGCCCCTTAGAGACGCTTGCCAAAGCAAGTAAGAATCGTTTCATGTGTTCCATTCCTTTTTTAGGTTAGTTAAAACAATAAGTGAATTGATTAAATTTAGAATTTGGGAGCAAAAGTAACCCTATTTACGCACGTATGATAAAAATAATGTTTCTTTGGATTTAAAATATCGTTCATTGCAACAAAAATTAAAGCAGATGAACGATATTTTTCATTCATCTGCTTCTGTCTGCTGTATTTCCTGTGTTGAAAAATAGGCGATTTAAGCGTTTGTTATACCATTTCCTCCCCTTACATCTCCAGGTAATATTCCATATTCGTCTTTAAACCCAAATCGGTCGTTAGGCCCAATTAGTTCTGGTGATGTCAAAGTTTTCAG
>ERZ842401.1526-NODE-1526-length-32903-cov-6.566792_pt1 | contig 32903 bp, 26 predicted proteins | sample MGYA00521270_ERZ842401 | MGnify/ENA primary metagenome ERZ842401 (study PRJEB31892, sample SAMEA3878208) | bioreactor metagenome | biome: Moose rumen | place: Sweden | collected 2011-10 | study: EMG produced TPA metagenomics assembly of the PRJEB12797 data set...
TCAATGGGTAAGCCCTTATAATTTTTCGTATGCCCGTTTTTATTTTCAACATCTGTCTTTGGCAATAATTGTTCTTAGTTTTTATCGGACATCAATAATTCTCAACTTCCGCCGACCGGCAAAAACTGTCGATATCAACCATTCGGGAAGCATCAAGCAGAGTTTCAAATAAACTGCATCATTGTGTGGTAATATCCCAAGCGGCCTGCAAGACCGCTTTTTTTTGCTTCGGCGATGGCAAAAAAGTGTTTTTTTTGCGTGGCATGCGCCCGTGGCACATTCTGATAAGCTGCGTTTGGTCATTTTTTTTTTTTTTTTGTTTATCGCTGTTTTTACCGCTAATTGCGAAAAGGCTGTTTGTAGAAAGTTTTTTTGTACATTTGCACCACAAAAACAACTAACCAACAAAAACAGTAAAACAGATGAAAAAAGCTTTAAAAGTTATGGCAGTGGCGGCAATACTGATGTTTGCCACCAGCGAGAGCCTTATGGCCCAGTTTAAATTTGGCGTGAAAGCCAGCGGAACGATGAACAATATGTTTTTGGAGATGGACAGCTCCAGCACTGTGAAACGTGCTCCGGTGTTTGGTTTCAACGTTGGCGTGATGGGCGAATTTTTCGTTAGCGACAATATCAGCGTTGGCGCCGAGCTCGTTTTTGCCCAACAGGGTTTAAAACGCACCAGCACATACGACGAAAATGGTGCATACGGCAGCTACAGCAGTGAGTCGGAGATGGTTTTCCGTACCAACCACATCAACCTGCCGGTGTTGTTGCGCTTTTATGTGGGTGGCTTGGCCATCGAACTCGGTCCGCAGGTGAGCTTCTGCTTTGGCGGCAAGGAAAAAAATAAATGGTCGGATTGCTATACTTATGGCGGCGAAACCGAGTATTACTCGTCCGATACCACAATGACGCTTGCTGACATTGAAAAGGAGTCCCAGCAATATTGTAAAGAATTCGGATTGTCGGATTACAAATTTTGGAACCGCATAAATGTGGGAGCCACATTGGGTTTGAGCTACAATTTGGAAAACGGTCTTTTTTTCGGTGCCCGCTACACTTACGATTTCACCAATTTTTTCAACAACTTTGAAGTTAAAAACGACCTTGCCCGCAAGGTGGACATGAAATCGCACTACGGGGTGTTGCAAGTGAGTGTGGGATTTAAGTTTTAGCATTTCACAAAAGTAAATTGTTTGTATCGGGCGGGTTTTCAGCAAATCCCGCCCGATTTTTTTTTGCCAGTTGGAAAATTTATGCGCAATAGTATTGTTGTTTCGAGTTGAATTTGCAGGGAATTAAAAAACCGGCTCCTGCCCAATTCCTGATTACTAACTTTTAATTCTTAACTCCCAACTCCCAACTCCCAACTGCAAACTGCAAACTGCAAACTGCAAACTCCCAACTGCCAACTCCCAACTGCAAACTGCAAACTGCCAACTGCCAACTGCAAACTCCCAACTGCCAACTTCTAACTCCTAACTGCCAACAGTTCCTTGCTGAAATCGAAAAGGGTAGGGAAGTAGTAGTCCACCAGTTTGGGGTTGTAGGTGGCTATCTGGGGTTCTTCGCCCACAAGTACGGTGGTCATTCCGGCGTGGCGGCCAAACTCCATGTCGGTTTTGCTGTCGCCTACCATAACGGAGTGTTTCAGGTTCACGTCGGGGAACTCTTTCCGTGCCTTCAGTGCCATGCCTATGCGTGGTTTGCGGTCGAAACTGTAGTCGGTACGCAGTTTGGGACAGTGGTAAATCTTGTCGATGCGTCCGCCGTGGCCATCCACTTCTTTCACAAAATTGTCGTGGATTAGTTGCAGGTCGGCCTCGGTCATCAGTCCTTTGCCGATGCCCTGCTGGTTGGTGACGATGAAAATATGTGCGAATACGTTGGCGAAGGTGCGCATTGCGTCGAGCACTCCGGGCAGGACGATGAATTCATCGGGACGAGTTACATAGCCGCCCACAATGCGTTGGTTTATTACCCCGTCGCGGTCGAGGAATAGCGACCAGCCCGAAAAGTCTTTCATCGCTTGTAATTATTTGTTGAGCAGCTCTTTTTCGATGAGGTACTGGTTGCGGGTGCTTGAGTTGCGGCAAATCAGTTCGCCAAGGAAACCGGCAAGGAAAAGCATCACGCCGAGTATGAGGAAAAGCATACTTAGGTAGAACCACACGCTGCGGGTAAGGGAGATGACGTGGGTCAGACGCAGTATAATCACCACTGTCAGCGAGATAAGGCCGAACAATCCCGATATGCTTCCCACGGTGCCAAAGAAATGCATGGGTTGTTTGCCGAACTTGGAGATAAACATTATGCTCATAAGGTCGAGGTAGCCGTTGATGAAGCGGTTCATGCCGAATTTGGTGGTTCCGAACTCGCGTTTGCGGTGCTGCACCACCTTTTCTCCTATCTTGCCGAAGCCAGCCCATTTGGCTATCACGGGAATGTAGCGGTGCATCTCGCCATACACTTCGATGCTTTTCACCACGTCGCGGCGGTAGGCTTTGAGTCCGCAGTTGAAGTCGTGCAGTTTGATGCCCGACATGCGTCGTGTGGTGGCGTTGAACAGTTTGGAGGGGATGTTTTTGGCTATCTTGGAGTCGTAGCGTTTCTTTTTCCAGCCAGATACGAGGTCGTAGCCGTCCTCTTTTATCATACGGTAGAGCTCCGGCACTTCGTCGGGACTGTCCTGAAGGTCGGCGTCCATGGTTATCACCACATCGCCTTGGGCGTGTGTGAAGCCAACGTTGAGGGCGGCGGATTTGCCGTAGTTGCGGCGGAATTTTACGCCTTTGTAGCAGGGATTCTCGGCGGCGAGGCGTTCTATTACCCCCCACGAGCCGTCCTTGCTGCCATCGTCTATCATCAGCACCTCGTAGGTGAAGTTGTTCTCTTTCATCACACGGGTAATCCATTCCGCCAAGTGCGGCAGCGACTCGTCTTCGTTGAAAAGCGGTACTACTATTGAAATGTCCATGGTTATTGTTGAATTGTTGTTTGTGTGTTATCGTTTAATTGTTGATTGTTATATATGAATTACAAATTGCTAACTCACAACTCCCAACTCCGAATTATTTTTCCGGAATTGTGTATGTGGCGCCGATGAGGAACTGTATGCGTTTTGAGGGGTAGTTGGTCCAGAAGTAGTAGCGTTGGTAGGCCACGTTGTCGAGGTCGGCAAAGAACGAGAGGACTTTGTTCATGCGGTATTCCACGTTCAGGTGTATGCCGTATTTCATTGATATTTCGTCGGTTTGCAGGATATTGCCCACACGTTGCAGGCCTTCCATCTTGCCAATGAGGCCGGTTTCCAAACGGGCGTAGAATTTGTTGTTGTAGTTGAACGAAGCATTTACAAACAAATCCCATTTTGGCTTGTACAGCGGATTTTCCAGAATGCCGTCTTTCATTTTGTAGCTGTATATGTTGCCTGTAAGGCCAAACGATAAGCGTTCGTCGAGGTGGTAGGCGGCGCCGAGGGTTATGTTGAGCTGGTTAGCGTCGTTGTAGAGGGTCTTATACACGTTGTTCAGCGAGTAGAAAGTGTCTATCATAAAGAAAGGCAGCTGTTTGTAAAGGGTGTACGACACACCGGCGCGTACGTTGAATTTTTTTGTGAAATTGAATTTGGCTTCGCCGAAAAGTTTGGTGAAGGAAGTGTTGGCTATGTCGCATCGTGGTCCTACAAACGGATTTTCGGTGCGGAGTCTCTCCCAGCTGTTGTGTATGTAGTCGCCGTTGAGACCCACTGTAAGGTGCAGAATGTCGTTGAACAGGGTTTGCGAAGCCGTGATGTTGGGGAACAGTTTGAAACCGTCGGTATTTATGTAGGCAAATTTCAGTCCGATGTTCATTTTAAAGCCGAAAGCCTTGAAGAGGAAATATGGCTGTGCCGCAAAAATGGCTGTGTTGCCAGAAAAATTTTGCATTGTGGCGTTGTGGTTTATCAGTGTGTCGATGTTCTGCATGGGGAACAGAGTGCTGTCGCCGGAGTTTTTGTAGTAGTCGAACTGCAGTTGCAGACCCACAATTTGTTTTTCGGTACCCCAGAAGGCGAAACCATAGTGTGCGTCGGCGTCGATGGAGGTGCGGAACTCGTTGGAGCCGTATTTGTCGCGCTGGTTGGTGATGGCAAGGTTGCCCTCGTAGTTCAGCGTGTTGAAATCAACGTTGGTGCTGCGGAAATTGGCTTTCAGTCCCAATGTGTTGAAATACTGCGAGTAGTCGGCGGTCTGCGGGTCGGCGGCGGGTACAAAGGTTTGCCATAGGCTGTCGGTGAAACCGTAGTACAGGTAGTAGTCGTGGTTGTAGAAAATGTTGGCCGAGAGGCTGTTTTTCTCCCATAATTTTTTGCCGAAGATGTCCACTTCGGTGTTCGAGCTGTAGTCCTTGCCGTAGTCTTTCAGTGTCCACCACGACGATTGGTGGAACACCCTTGCCCCGTAGTTGAGGTCGCGGCTGCGGGTGCTGTTGTAGTACAGGTCGGCGTAGGGAGTGCAGTAGTTGCCGAAGCCCAGTTTCAGGTAGTTGTGGTACAGTTTTGTGGTGCGTTCGCGGTTCAGGCGTGCCGGTTTTATGTTTTCTGGTATGTACAGGCTGTATATGCGTCGCGACTCGATGGAGTAGTTGTATTCCGGGGTCATGGTTGCGGTGTCGTTGATACTTGGCGCAACGTTCACCTTGTCGGCGTTTTGCAATACTGGGTTGAAAGAGCCCACCACCACCACTTTTTCGTCGTAAACGTTGGTGTCTTTGGTTTGGGCTGTGGCTGATGCTGTGGCGCACAATGCTGCTGCTATGGCAACGCTTTGCAGTGTTATTTTCGTTTTGTTCATAACTGTTTGGCTGTTATTGTGTTATGTGAACGTTCTGTGATATTGGATTAGTCAACATCCACCTCATCGGGTTCCGATTCGTTGGTGCCGGCGTCCTGTGCTTTGATGGCGTTTTCTTCTTGTATTATCTCATTGCGGCGCTGTGTGGCTTCCTGCACAAGGTCGTCGCCGTCGTAGTTGTCGATAATGCTTTGCAGGGTTTGTTTAGCTTGCAGGTTGTTGCCGTTGATGTGGAAAATTTCGGCCCAGAGTATGAACGTCTTTGCCGACCAGTAGTCGCTGCGGGGGTTGCCCACGGCGTCTTCGATGGCGTTTTCGGCGCTGGTGTAGTCTTTGTTGTTGAAATACAGCTCGGCTTCGCGGTACATTGCTTCGCCGGCGTATTCGCCGTTGTCGGCACTTTGCAGCACACGGTACACGGCGATGGCGTCGTCGTGGCGGCCAAGGTTGTAGAGCGAGCGTGCCCGGTAGTACGAGGCCTCCTCGGTCTCTTGAGCTGTTATCTTTTCAAAAGCCAGCACTTTGTTGGCGGCAAGAATGGTCTTTTCGTATTCGCCAAGCAGGAAATGGGTGCGCAGCAGACCGAGGTTTGCCTGTTGAAGGTTGCTGTTCGATTCGGCTTTTTTGGCCAGCTGGTCGAAATAGTTGTTGGACTCGGTGTATTTCTTTTCGTTGAAAGAAATCTGAGCGGCGCGCAGCAGCGATGTCTCGGTGTATTGCGATTTGGCCTGGCGTGCCACGAAGTCGTAGTGCGGCAGGGCTTCGGTGGATTTGCCCGAGCGGTCGAGGCAGTCGGCAAGGTAGTAGTGTGCCGTAAGTGCGAACAATCCGTGTGGGAAGCGTTTCAGGTAGTTGTTCAGGCCGTTGATGGCCTTCTCTTTTTCGTCGCCGAAATAGAAGTTTTCGGCCGCCATAAAGGTCATGCTGTCCTGCGACGAGTTGGAAATCACCACATTTGTGGTGTTTTGCACGTAGTCGAAATAGTCGTTGATGTTGCCTTGGTCAGAGTATATGTTTTTCACCACCAGCAGGGCGTCGCGCGATTCGGCGGTGCCGGGGTAGTTTTTCAGCACTTGGTCGAGGGTGGCAAGGGCTTCGGTCTCGCGTTTGGTGTTGTAGTATATGATGCCGGTTTTCAGGAGGGCTTCCTTGGCGTAGGCGCTGCGCGGGTAGTTGGCAAGGAAACTCTGGTAGGCGGCAAGGGCTTTTTCGTTGTCGTCGTTGAGCAGGTAGGTGCTTGCTATCTCGAAACTGGCCGAGGGGGCGAGGTCGGAGCCCGGGTAGTTTTTCAGCAGGGTGTTCAGGGTGTTTATCTTGTCCTCGTATTTGCACAATGCGCTGTACGACATGGCTTTCTGGTAGTAGGCGTAATCGGCGTCCACGCCACGGCTGTTTATTACCTTATTGTAATAGGTGATGGCGTTGTCGAACTGTTTCTGAACGTAGAAACCGTCGCCTATGCGGTTGTTGGCGTCGTCGATCTGTCGTTTGTCGTCGGATTTGTCGGCCACGCTGATGAATTTTTTCATGTTGTCGATGGCGGTGTTGTAGTTTTTCAGTTTGTAGTTGGTGTAGCCCAGCGTGTAGGCGGCTTGTTTGTAGTAGTCCGATTTTTCGGCCTGCGAGGTGATGAAAAATTTGTCGAGGTCTTTCTTGGCGGTGTTGTACTGGTTTTTGCGGTAGTAGCTTTCGCCACGCAGGTAGTAGGCGCTGGCGGTGGCGGTGGGCAGTGCGTTGATGTTTATCGCTTTGGTGAAGAGCGATATGGCGTCGGTGAGGTTGTTTTCGTTGAACAGCTCTATGCCGCGGTTCAGGGCTATGCGTTGGTAGGCTTGGTTTAGCGAGTGGGTTTTGTTGGGCAGTTTTTCTATCAGTTCAAGGGCGTTGCGGTAGTTGCGGGTGGAGAAATATAGCGAAGTGAGTATCTGGTCTATCTCGTTGCGGTGTTTGGTGCCGGGGTATTGTTTCAGGTAGTTTTGCAGCATCAGTATCGATTCGTTGTAGGGTGCGCCGCCTATCTCGCACGAGAGTTTGGCGTAGTTGTACAGGGCGTCCTCTTTTATGTTTTCGTTGTATGCCATGTCGGCCGACTGTCGGAATATGGTGCGGGCTTCGTTTTTCTTGCCCATTTTCAGATACACGTCTGCAAGGTGGTAGAGGGCGTTTTGTGCCACGCTGTCGGTTTCGGTGGTGTAGTGTTCGAAATAAGGTATGGCTTTTTCGTAGCGCTGCAGCTGATAGTTGCAGAATCCCATCTGGTAGTAGTTGTCCTGCTGCGATATGGCGTTGGCCTGCTCGTAGTATTTGAGGGCTTCGGCGTATTCGCCCTTGCGGTAATAAACTTCGGCCACCATCTGCTGTATCTCGGCCTTGCGGGGGTCGCTCGATTCGGCGATGAGCTGCGGGGCCATGCGTATCAGGTCCTCGTCCTTGTCGAGAAAATAGTAGCATTGGGCAATGTAGTACGACACTATTTTCGACAGTTTCTTGTCGTTTTGCAGTTTCAGGAAATTGGCAAGGGCAAGGTCGTAGCTCTCTTCGTCGTATTGTATGTGGGCGTAGTAGTACAGTGCCGAGTTGGCGTATTTCGACTTGCCGGTCATCAGGCGTTGGAAATAGGCTTTGGCGTTTTTCTGGTCGCCGGTTTGCAGCAGGCAGTAGCCGGTTTTGAATTCGTATTCGGAGCGGTAGCCGTATTCAATTTGCGAGTCGTCCACCAAGCGGTATTCGGCAAGTGCCTGTTTGTAGTTGCGTTCGCCGAAATGGTGGTTGCCCAGAAACAGGTGTGCCATGTTGATATGTGCGCTTTGCGGATAATGCCGCATAAACTCCTCGAGTTTCACCTGAGCGTCCTTGTTGGTGAGCAGCTGTGCGCACACCGCGCTGAAAAAGTGTGCCGACTCCACCTCGCTGTCGTCCTGCGGCTTGCGGCTGCCGATGTATTTGTCGAAAGCGTGTTGCGCCGAAGCGTATTTCTCCTTCTCGAAAAGGTCCACGGCACGGCGGTATTCGGAACGCTGTTTTTCCAACAATTGCGAACTTTGTCCCACGGCGACTTGCGCCAGTATAATAGTGCATAACGCAACTATATGATATCTAATTCCTTGCATATAACTGCTGTGTTTTATTCCAAAATACGAAAATACTTACAAAAAATGAGGTAACAAACTTTGTGGTAAGGTTTTTATAAACAATGGATTGTGAAAATTGGGAGTTTGTAGTTTGCAGTTTGGAGTTTGGAGTTTGCAGTTTGTAGTTTGGGGTTTGCAGTTTGTAGTTTGTAGTTTGTAGTTTGTAGTTTGGAGTTTGTAGTTGGGTGGTTGCTGGATTTTAGGTAGTGCTGCGCCACTGGCATAGCCGTACAATAACGCATTGTGCATCATCCATTGTACATTTATTTGATCGCACCATTGGCACAGCCCTGCAAAAAAAATCCATTATGTCATAGAATGGGTGCCCGAAGGGTGGGGTGGTAAATCATTGTTTTCCATTGTCTATTTTCAACTTTCCATTGTCCATTTTCCACTTTCAATTGTAAAGCAGGTATTTTTTCCGCATCTGTTTATATTCCGTCAGGGCGGGTTCCCACGACTTGCGTATTGCCGTTTCGCTCATTCCGGATTTTATCTGTTTCCGCAAATTGCGCGTGCCTGCCAGCTTTTCGAAAAAGTTGTTTTTCAGGAAAAACGTGTTTTTGTCGCTTTTCTGGTACATCGTGATAAGAAAGGACAGGTTGAGGCGTTTGTTTTTAATAATCTGTGCTCCAGCTTTTTGCAGGTCGTTGCCATAGCATGTCTTGCCGTTGTGCAGAGGGTTGTTGCTCACCCCTTTTATAGGTTTGGGCACGAATGAGAAACTCTTGTCGCTGTAGCTCGGGCATCCCACCACTTCGAAAGGCATGGTTGTGCCGCGTCCCACGCTGATGGTGGTGCCTTCGAAAAAGCACAGGCTGGGGTAGAGCAGTATGGCGTTGTCGGTTTGAAGGTTGGGCGAAGGCGCAATGGGCAGGTGGTAAAGGCTGTCGTGGGTGTAGTTGAGCATCGGTATCACCGTAAGCTGGCATTGTGCGCCGTTTTTCAGCCATCGCTCGCCGTTTATCATGCGGGCGTACTCGCCAATGGTCATGCCGTGCACCACCGGCACCGGGTGCATGCCCACAAACGAGCGCAGGGAGGTGTCGAGCACCGGGCCGTCCACGTAAAAGCCGTTGGGGTTGGGACGGTCGAGCACCAATAGCGGCACCCCGTTTTCGGCGCAGGCCTCCATCACATAGTGCAGGGTGGAGATATAGGTGTAGAACCGTGCCCCCACGTCCTGAATGTCGAACACCATTATGTCGATGTCGCGAAGCTGTTCCGGAAGGGGCTTTTTGTTGGCGCCGTACAGCGATACAATGGGTATCCCCGTAGCTCGGTCTATGCTGTTGCTAACACGCGCGCCGGCCTCAGCCTCGCCGCGGAAACCGTGTTCGGGACAGAAAACGCGGCACACCTCTATGCCGCTCCGCAAAAGGGTGTCCAAAAGGTGCGTGCCACCCACCATCGACGATTGGTTGCCCACAATCCCCACCTTCTTGTCCTTCAACAGGGGAATGTATGCTGTGGTGCGCTCCGCTCCAATTTCGGTTTTTTGTGCTTCGACATTGAAAAAACAGCCTGCAAAAAAAATGTATAAAAGCGTTGCCGTCAAAAAAGTGTTTTTGTTTAGAGATGCCATAATGTGCCGATTTCAAGGTGTTTACGGTGTTGTTAGTTGTTTTAATAACAATAATAACGTAAAAATATTGTAAGAACAAGAAAATATGTGTAACTGTGCAACGCTTTTGTAAAGCCCAAAAAAAACAGAAAAGGTTTGAACAACTTGCCAAAAATTGAATAGACGGCACAGACATTAAGACACTAAAGCCCCGCAAAACTTGTTGTGTGGCTTTAATGTTTTTAGAGCGGCGCACATTATATGAAGTTTGCCAAAGTGTAGGCACAATTTGTTTTGGTGCCCGATATTGTTTCCAATGTTTTTTTGTCCCCCAAGAAATGTTTTTTTTTCTGTTTTGCGGTATTGTTAAAGTGTTGAAAAATAAATAGATATTTTTTATTGTTGCCAAATGGTGGTAAAAAAAACTGAAAAAAAATGAAATAATTGAAAAAAATATTGTAACTTTGCAACGTTTTTCTGAAGAAACGAAATAAATAATTTATAAACAAAAACACTCAAAAAAAATGAAAAAGTATTTTAGATTTTTCGGAATTGCTTTATTAGCAACAACCCTGTGCGTAAGCATGGCTTCGTGCGGCGACGACGACAACAACGATGACTCCACCGAACAAAACGGCGGCAATGGTGGTAATGGTGGCAATGGTGGTAATGGTGGTGACGGCGGCAACACCCAAACATCTTTGACTTACACATTCGACGGATCTACATGGTCGCCCGAAGCATCAGGCTACCGCTATGCATACTATGTGGATGGTGAAAATCCTTTTATAGCTTTTCAGACATTCAGCAAAATAGAGGGTACATCCGGCTATTTTCCTGCTGTACAAGTTCGTATTTTTGCAGAAGATGGCGAACAGCAGTATAACTTGAACCAGTTCTACTGCAACTATGCAACAAATAATATTTATGAGAATGCTCTATATACAGTTAACCAAAATGATCCAACCGACACCACATTCTATACAGTGTACGACTACACTTATGCTCCTTCGGTTCAAGGCACTTTGGTTGTAAGTGGCATGAACTACAACAGCTCCAACATGAAAGTTACTTTCAATGCAGACATAGACATGATTGATGTGATGGAACACTACGCAAATGGCAATACTATTCAGAAAACCCTCAATGTTGTTGCCAACAACGTGCAGCTTTCCGCACCTTCTGCCAAAGCTATGAAAACAAACGGTTGGGAAAAAATGGCAGCCATGCCTGCAAAGTCCCTGCTTAAATAAATTGGACATTCCATGGTTTTATAAAAAAAACTCCCCTTTTGCAAGGGGAGTTTTTTTTGCCAAAACGCATGATAGATTTATGAAAGTACTAAAAGTTTTATCGAGCATTGTAGCAATAGCACTTCTTTTTTCCTGCAGCAGCCAAAAACGCGAGGTGGAACGCATAGCACAGGCCTACCTCGACGCCGAGACCAACTTCCGCATCAGCGAGGCGCGCCCCTATGTTAGCGAGGATTTCATGCCTATGCTCAACCAGATAGAAACCTTTGTGCTGCCCAACATCTCCGACACGGTCCTCAATACCCTTGTGCCAAACAAGGTGAATATAAAAAACACCGAGCTTTTCGGCGATACAGCCATTGTTAGCTTCCACTCTTCCAATCCCTCGCAGGAAACCGATGCGCAGGTTATGCTTGTGCGTTTCGACACAACGTGGCTTGTGGTGCAGCAAGGCAGCAAGGTGCGCCGCGGACCATTGCCCGATCCAGTGATGCCCCAACCTCAACCCCAACCCCAGCCAGAGAAAATTGTTGTCGACTCGGTGCAAAAGTAATAAACACCGCATTATTGAAAAATAATTGTGCCACAACCAACAGCGTTCAAGGTTTTTTGCTAACTTTGAACGTTGTTTTTTTTACATATATTTTAAAGCAATGAGCTGTAAATCACGCAACTGTGCGATAATTCTGTCTTTTTTGCTGTCGTTTGTGGCAGCAACGGGCTCACTATGTGCCCAAAACCGCTCCTCTTTGGAGAAAGAAAAAGCAAAAATAGAGAAGGAAATCAAAAAACTGAACAAGGACCTTTCGTCGGTGCGTGCCGACAAAAAACTCACCACCAAGCAGCTCAACGCCCTCAACAAGAAAATAAAAGAGCGCGAAAAGCTGATACGTAACATCAACTCGCAGTTGGGCATCATCAACCGCGAATTGTCGCAAACGCAGGACTCCATACGTCTGCTCGGCCGCCAGATAGACAGCATGAAAGCGGAGTACGCCAAAATAATACGCGCCCTGTACCGCGAACGCATATACCTAACCCGCCTCAACCTGATGTTCGACTCCAAGGACTTCAACAGCCGCTACCTGCACCGCAAATATTTCCGTGAATACAGCAATTACCGCAAATATCAGGCCGGATTGATAAACGACCGTCAGACGCAGCTCAACACCGTGTCGCAGTCGCTTGAGCAACGACGCAGCGAACAGGCCGACTACCTTGCGCAAGAGCAGGCCAACCGCAAGCAGCTGAACAGTGAGAAAAAACAGAAAGAGCAGTCGATACAAGGCTACGACAAAAAAGCCAAGGACCTGCAGGCCCAGTTGAAACAGAAAGAAAAACAGGCCCGCCAGCTACAGCAACAGATACAGAAAATTATAAACGAGGAAATCCGCAAAGCGCAGGAGGCCAAGAAACGTCAGCAGGCCGCCAATGCCAAGAAAGGCGGCTCCGGAACGACTGGCACCACAACAACAACCACAAAAACCAGCACACTGGCCCTCACTCCCCAGGAGGAGGCCCTTTCGAAAGATTTCCAAAGCAACAAAGGCCGTCTGCCGTGGCCTGTGGAAAAAGCCACCGTGCTGCGCGAGTACGGCACATACACACACCCATCGGGCGGCAAGGTGATGAACAACGGTCTGGAGATACTTACCTCCGCCGGAGCCAGCGTGCGCAGCGTGTTCCAAGGCGAAGTGACACGCGTTTTCACCGGCCCCAACCAGCAAAAAGTGGTTATGGTGCGCCATGGCGACTACATCACCGTTTACACCGACTTGGAAAACGTGGCAGTGAAGGAAGGCTCCAAAGTGTCCACCAAACAGCGGCTGGGAACCGTGCACACCAACGACGAAAACAAGGCCGAATTCAATTTCCAGATTTGGAAAGTGAGCGAATGCCAGAACCCCCGCAGCTGGTTAGCCAAATAATTCATTGCCATGGCCGACGCACTGCTTACTGTAGAACACCTCTCCAAATCGTATGGCGAGAAAATTCTGTTCCACGACATGTCCTTTGGCATCAACCAAGGGCAGAAAACCGCGCTCATTGCCCGCAACGGCACAGGCAAATCCACATTGCTAAGCATTCTCACCGGCCGGCAAATTCCCGACGAGGGCAAAATCACCTTTCGCAACAACATGCGTGTGGCATACCTGCCGCAAAATCCGCAAATGCCATCCGACCAGCTCCTTAGCGACTATATCTTTGCCTCCGAAAATAAATATGTGAAAACCGTAAGTGCCTACGAAAAAGCACTTTACGACATTGAACGGGAACCCACCAAGCAACACGAAACAGCCTTGCAAAATGCCATGAACCAGATGGATGCGGCGCAGGCGTGGGACTACGAAAACCGTATCAAAGAAATACTTTTCCGTTTGGATATCAAAGAGTTGGACAAGCCGTTGGGACACTTCTCGGGCGGCGAGCGGAAAAAAATAGCCCTAAGCAAGGTGCTGATAGACGACACCGACATGCTGATTCTCGATGAGCCAACCAACCACTTGGACATCAGTATGATAGAGTGGCTTGAGGGATTTCTTGCCAAACAGAACCTAAGCATACTGATGGTTACCCACGACCGCTATTTCCTCGACCACGTTTGCGGCGACATAATAGAACTGGAAAACGGTGCAATATACCACTACAAAGGCAATTACAACTATTATGTAACCAAAAAGGAAGAGCGTGTGGCCAACGAAAAAGCCGAGGTGGAAAAGGCCAAAAACCTCTACCGCACCGAGCTTGACTGGATGCGGCGTATGCCACAGGCCCGCGGCACCAAGTCGCGCGCACGTATCGACGCTTTCTACGAGCTGGAGGAGAAAGCCCACCGCCGTTTCAACGAACGAAAAGCCGAACTGTCGGTGAAAACCGAGCGCATAGGCGGTAAGATACTGGAAATGTACAACGTAACCAAGTCGATTGGCGGTCGATCTCTGGTCAACGATTTCAGCTACGTGTGCAAGAAAGGCGACAAAATTGGTGTTGTTGGACCCAACGGCGCCGGAAAAACCACGTTTCTGAACATGATTGCCGGACAGCTGCGTCCCGACAGCGGACGCATCATCACCGGACAGACCATTCAGTTTGGATACTACACCCAAAACGGCCTTGAGGAAAAAGGCGACCGCCGCTGTATAGAGATTATTCGTGACGTGGCCGAGGTGATAAAGCTGCGGGACGGCAAAGAACTGACAGCCACGCAGTTCCTTCGACATTTCGGGTTCGACGACACCACGCAGTACAACTACTACAGCAACCTCAGCGGCGGCGAGCGCCGCAGGCTTTACCTGCTCAAAGTGCTGATTGCCAACCCCAATTTCCTTATCCTCGACGAGCCTACCAACGACCTCGACATCTACACCCTCGAAATTCTGGAACGTTTCCTGCTCTCCTATCAGGGATGCCTGATTATCGTTTCGCACGACCGCAGTTTTATGGACAACCTTGTGGATCACCTTTTTGTGTTCGAGGGAGACGGGCGTGTGCGCGACTTTCCGGGCAACTACACGCAATATCTGCAGAAACGCAACGCTGAACAACGCTCCGAACAGCAGCAGAGAAAAGCCGAAAAACCACAGTACGAACGCAAAAAAAACACCACAAAACCCACCTACAAGCAACAGCAGGAGTACAAAGCCCTCACCGAAGAACTGCAACGCCTCGAAGCCGAGAAAAAGGACTTGGAGCAGAAACTCTCCGACGGCAGCGGCGCCGCAGTGGACGACATCGCTCAGTGGTCGCAGCGGATAGGCGAGGTGATAGCTCATATCGACGAAAAAGAACTCCGCTGGCTGGAACTGGACGAGATAATAGGCGGTTAGCATTGGCTTTAGTGGTCTGCTGAAACAACTCACTTGAAGTTAGCGCTTTGCCGGATTGCTTGTCGGCAATAGCTACTCGGCACAGAAAGTGCTGGTCGGGTTTTGAAAAACATTTTTTTTTATTCTTTGATTTATCGCATTATTCCAAAACCACTAAATTCTGCGGGTGTCGTCCACAAAATTATAATATTTTGCTGGTTTTGTCCGCAAAAATTAGTAAAATCGATAAACAATGGCAACAAATGTCGTGCCGCGGAGCACCGCATTGGGCAATTTGATTGGCAGCAGACCGGGCATTTGATTTTCACAAAAAAAAATCGTATATTTGCAGTTTGACTTGACCAAAAACTATACCAATAACTGCATAAAAAACAGGCATATATATGAACAACGCCGTTTTGATGATATACACTGGCGGCACTATAGGCATGGTGCAGAACGAGCAGGGGGTGCTTCAGCCTTTCAAGCTCGACCGCATCAGCGATGCCATACCGCTGCTGAAAAATGTGCCATACCGCATCGACTCGTGTCAGCTGGAATCGATTATCGACTCGTCGGACATGTGCGTTCGGGTATGGAGTGAGATAGCTCAAATAATTGAAAACGAATACGATAAGTATGACGGTTTTGTGGTTTTGCATGGCACGGACACCATGGCCTATACAGCCTCGGCACTCAGTTTCATGCTCGAAAATTTGGGCAAACCCGTGGTTCTTACCGGCTCGCAGCTTCCTCTCGGGATGCTCCGCTCCGACGGACGTGGCAACATAGTGGGGGCGTTGGAGATTGCCTCGCAACGGGTGAACATCCCTGAAGTGTCCATCTTTTTTGAGGACAAGCTCTATCGCGGCAACCGCAGTACCAAGATAAGCGCGCAGAATTTCGACGCCTTCGCCTCGTTCAACTACCCGCCGCTTGCCACAGCAGGCATCGACATCAGCTACAACAAACACCTTGTTTTCTATCCAGAATGCGATGATTTTCAAGTACATAAGTCGCTCAACGAAAATGTGGCCATTCTTACCCTTTTTCCGGGAATCACATCCAAATTGGTCAATTCGATTTTGGAAACCCCTGATTTGGAAGGTGTTGTGATTTCCTCCTACGGTTCGGGCAACGCCCCCACCGAGGGCTGGTTTATCGACGCATTGCAGAAAGCCGCTGAACGGGGCATTATTCTTTACGACGTAACACAGTGTAAATCTGGCACTGTGCGCATAGGGCAGTACGCCACCAGCTACGACCTTGGACGCATCGGCGTGGTTAGTGGCTACGACATCACCATAGAGGCCGCTATCACCAAACTGATGTACCTGCTTGGGCGCTATAGCGACAAGGAACAGGTGCGAAAGATGCTGAAACAGTCGCTGAGAGGAGAAATAACAGTATGAAAATGAGTGATTTTGAGATATTTACATCGCAACTTACCAAGCAAAACGTGCTTATTGTGGGCGATGTGATGATAGACGCATATATTTGGGGCGGGGTGGACCGCATATCGCCCGAAGCCCCTGTGCCAGTGGTGGCAGAGACCCGCCGCGAGAACCGTTTGGGCGGTGCCGCCAATGTGGCGCTGAACATCCGTGCCTTGGGTGCCAACCCCATCCTTTGCACCGTGTTGGGCCACGATGCCAAAAGCCATGATTTTGAGACAATGATGGCCAACGCCGACATGACCGCCGAGGGCATACTCACCTCCGAAACGCGCATCACCACAGTGAAATACCGTATTATCGGCAACAAAACCCAACTGCTGCGTGTGGACAAAGAAATTACCGATCCGCTGTCGGAAGAGGATGAGGCCAAACTGATAGAGAGAATCTCCAACCTGCTGGAAACCAAAAATATATCCGCCATCGTGTTTCAGGATTACGACAAGGGCTGCATCACCCCGCGCATTATTGCCGAAGTTACCGCCATGGCCAACGCCAAAGGTGTGCCGACCACTGTGGATCCAAAACATCGCAACTTTCTGAATTTTAAGAGTGTAACTCTTTTCAAACCAAATCTGAAAGAGCTTTCGGAAGGCCTCGACATGGATTCGAAAAGCATAGGTGAAAAAGAGCTGCGTATGGCGGCAGAGCGTTTGCATGTTTCACAAAATATTGACATTGTGTTTGTTACCCTTTCCGACAAAGGTGCTTTTATAGCCGATTTTCGCAAAGACGAACCGAATACGATGATGGTGCCGGCACATCTGCGCAAAATTTCCGACGTGTCGGGTGCCGGAGACACTGTGATAAGTGTTGCAACACTTTGTTTGTCAATGGGTTTGCCTGTGGAGACGCTGCTCAAGTATTCCAATTTGGCCGGAGGCATTGTTTGCGAAACGGTTGGCGTGGTGCCTATCGACCGTCAGCGGCTGTTCGACGAGATTCAATGTGTTTTTGGTAACTAAAATTCTGCGTAACAGTGTCGGTAGCAATAACATACATAATAATAATTGCCGGCGTTCTGCTGTGCGGGCTGCCTCTTTTGGCCAAGCGATCACTTCCCGCCAAGGCAGTGGACTACATATCCACTTTCGGTGCGGCTTTTTTATTTGCCGTCTGTTTTTTGCATTTGGCTCCGCATGTGTTTGAAAACGAGGAAGGTGGCACTTTTTCTGCTCTTCGTCATGGCATTTGGGTGCTGGTGGGTTTCCTTATTCAGCTGCTGCTCGAAATACTTACCCGTGGTGTGGAGCACGGCCACAATCATGCGCAGTGCTGTGCCGACTCGGAGACTCACCACCATCATCACACGCATCCCATTGTGGGACTGATGATTGGGCTTTCGTTGCACTCCTTTATGGAGGGTATGCCGCTGGTAACCCCTTCCGGACAGGTGGAGTACGGCTTGCTTTCGGGCATAGTTCTGCACAATATCCCCATCACGTTGATGCTTGTGTCGCTGTTTGTTAACAACGAATTTTCGGTCGGAAAATCGTATTTGCTGCTCGTGGTCTTTGCCTTGATGACACCCCTCGGCTCGATGGTGAACCATTTTATGATTTCCCCCGTGGGCAATTTTGAGCAGCCGGTGATGGGCATTGTGGTGGGCATCCTGCTGCACGTTTCCATCAGCATTTTGTTCAACCACGATGTGGGCAAAAAGTCAAAACTTAAGTTCCTGCTGATAGTACTTGCTTTCGCAGTGGCTTATCTGATACCCGATGCACATTGATTTTTAGAGAGTTATGCGGTTGAGTGTTGTCATAGTAAACTACAATGTGAAGTTCTTTCTTGAACAGTGCCTGAACTCCGTTTTTGCGGCAGCCCAAGGCATCGACACCGAAGTGTGGGTGGTGGACAACAACAGCGTTGACGGCTCGGTGGCAATGGTTAGGGAGAAATTTCCGCAAGTGCGGCTCATCGCCAACAAGGACAATGTGGGTTTTTCGAAAGCTAACAATCAGGCACTGAGGCAGATAACTGGCGACTGCGTGCTGATGCTCAATCCCGACACCCTTGTGGAGACCGACACTTTTGCCAAATGCCTTGCTTTTATGGACGAACACCCCGACTGCGGCGGACTTGGAGTGAAGATGATAAACGGCGAGGGCGAATACCTGCCCGAAAGCAAACGCGGTTTTCCCACCCCCAAGGTGGCTTTTTACAAAATTTCGGGACTGATAAAGCTTTTTCCACACTCGCCGAAGTTCGCACATTACTACCTCGGTCACCTCGACCCCGACCAAACGGCTGAAATAGAGATACTTTCGGGCGCTTTTCTGATGACACGCAAGGCGGTGCTCGACAAAATTGGCCTGCTCGACGAAACTTTTTTCATGTACGGCGAGGACATCGATTTTTCGTACCGAATCATACAAGGCGGATACAAAAACTACTACCTGCCCGCCACGCGCATAATCCACTACAAGGGCGAAAGCACCAAAAAAGGCAGCCTGAACTACGTTTACACTTTCTACAACGCAATGGCGATTTTTACCCGGAAACATTTTTCGAACTCCGACGCGCGAATATTTACCGCCGGCATAAAAATGGCCATCTGGGCAAGGGCATCGCTGTCATTTGTTAAACGATTGGTTTCCAATATTATAGTTCCTCTGTTGGATTTTTTGCTTATCTACCTTGGTTTCTTGGCGATAAAAAACCTGTGGGCGGCACACAAGTCGGTGAGCATAGACTATTACCCTCCGGAATACACCTATGTCATTGTACCTACCTATGTGATATTGTGGCTGTTGTGTGTATTTCTGTACGGCGGCTACCGAAAACCTGTAAACCTTTTGAAAATACTGAAAGGGTTGGCCGTTGGAACAGCTACACTGCTGATTTTCTATTCGTTGCTCGACGAAACGCAGCGTTATTCCCGTGCCTTGATTTTGCTTGGCGCAGTGTGGGCCGTTGTGGCGACACTCTCGATACGAGGCATTTTGCACCTGCTGAAAGTAAAAGGGTACAGCCTTTCGGCAAACCGCAGCAAAGCGTACCTTGTTGTAGGCGACAAGTCTGAAACCCAGCGTGTTATCAACCTGCTCGGAACGGTTGGCATAGTGCCATCGTTTGTTGGCTGCGTGAGCGACACCGACACCGACGACCCGGCATTTGTTGGCAACAGTAGTCAGCTGGGCGACCTTGTGCGTTTCTACAAAATAAACGAGGTGGTGTTTTGTGGCAAAAACCTTCAGCCACAGCGCATTATAGAGCTGATGACCACCTTGCAGAACAGCAATGTGGAGTTCCGGATAGTGCCACAGGAGAGCCAGTTTGTTATTGGTAGCGGAGACATCTATTCGGCCGAAGATGCCTACGCGATAAGTCTGCGCACCTTGGCATTGCCCCGCAAACGGGCACAAAAACGGGCGTTCGACATAGCGTCGGCTACGGTGGTGCTGCTGTTTTCGCCGGTGCTGTGGCTTTTTCAGCGACACAAACGCGGCTTTTTCGGCAAGGTGATTTTGGTGCTTGTGGGCAAAAATACTTGGGTGGGTTACGGACACGGCACCCAAAGGCAGTCGTTGCCAGAGCTAAAACCCTGTGTGATACCCATTTGCGGCATCGACGAAAGTGCGCGCATAGCCGACTGCCGCCACCTGAACAACCACTACGCCCGCAACTACCGCGTTGGCACCGATTTTTTGCTGCTGATGCGAAATTTGTTTAAGATTTGAATGACAATGTCGAAAATACATATCATAAAAGGCGTGTTTGAGCAGGACTTGGAGCTGCAGTTGGCCAATTCGATAAAGGCCGGTTTTCCGTCGCCTGCCGAGGACTACCGGCACGACAGTCTGGATTTTAACCGCGACATGATAAAACACCCCGAAGCCACATTCTACGGCCGAGTGGACGGCGACAGCATGGTGGAAGCGGGCATCAACGACGGCGACATCGCCATTATCGACCGAAGCCTTGAACCCGACGACGGCGACGTGGTGGTGGCTTTCGTAAACAACGAATTTACAATAAAATACCTTGACCTCTCGCACCGCGCCGACGGCTATATCGAACTGCGTCCGGCCAACAAAAACTACAACCCCATACGCATCCACGACACCGACAATTTCGAGGTGTGGGGCGTGGTGGTGTGGACCATCCATAGCTGGAAAAAATGACGATGTACGGCATTATAGACTGCGACAACTGCTATGTGTCGTGCGAACGGGTGTTCCGACCCGACCTCAACGGCAAGCCGGTGGTGGTGCTTTCCAACAACGATGGCTGCATTGTGGCCCGCAGCAACGAGGCCAAACGGATGGGTATCAAGGCGGGGCTGCCTTTTTTTCATCTGGCACAACAATTTCCCGACCAGAAAATTGCCGTTTTCTCGAGCAACTACGAGCTTTACGGCGAGCTTACGGCACGTGTGGTGGAGATTATCCGGCAGGAGGCTCCTCAGTATTTCCGCTATTCTATCGACGAATGTTTTGTGCGCCTCGACGGGATGGAGCATGTCGACCTGAAACAGTGGGGCGAACGGCTGCACAAACGTATCCGCCAGAGCGTGGGAATGCCGGTGAGCGTGGGCCTGGCTCCCACCAAAACCCTTGCCAAAGTGGCCAGCCATTTTGCCAAACGGCATCAGGGCTACCGCCACTGCTGTGTGATAGACAGCGACGAGAAACGTCGCAAAGCACTGAAACTGTTCCCGATAGAGGAGGTGTGGGGCATAGGCAGACGATATGCTGCCAAATTGCAGAAAATGGGCAAGCTTACGGCCTATGACTTTGCGTCGATGCCACGCGAGTGGGTGGGGGCGGCTTTCGGCAATGTGGTGATAGAACGCACATGGGCCGAGCTCAACGGAACCGACTGTGTGCCCGGTGAGGCGATGGCAGCAAAGAAAAGCATCTGCACAAGCCGCAGTTTCAACGGCATGATAACCGGACTTGACGAGCTGAAAACCCATGTGAGCAACTATGCCGCCCGCTGTTCCGAAAAATTGCGTGCCCAAAACACCGTGGCGTCGGTGGTGGGAGTGTTTGTGAACACCAACTTTTTTCGTAACGACTTGCCTCAATATCAGCGGTTTGCTGAAATTACACTGTCCACGCCCACCAGTTCGAGCATTGTTATTGTGAAAGCCGCCTGCTCGTTGCTGGAAAGCATTTTCAAGCCCGGATTCCACTACAAAAAAGCCGGAGTGATAGTGATGGGAGTGGGACCGTCGTCGCCAGTGCAGCTCAACTTGTTCGATATCAACGCCGAACAATTTCAGAAGCTGAAAAAACTCGATGCCGTGGTGGACCGCATAAACCGTTTGCACGGCACCGAAACGGTGATACTCGGCTCGCAGCAATATGCCGCCAAGGACGGCAACGGCAAAGCCGAGGTGTTTGCCAACGCCATACGCCACGACTACCGCAGCAAAAATCCCACCACCCGATGGAGCGACATCATCAGGCTGAAATAGAGTGGGGGAGGGGGCGATAGTTTGTTTGAGGTGTCGTAGTTTAAAATGGTTTTGGCTTGACAGTTGTTTTGAAAAAAAAGTAGAGGACTGTTTTTTGTACTTTGTGCTGAGTTGTGCAACAAAAACGTTTTTTTCCCGTTTATAAAATAATGTGCGGCATGAAAACCGTTGCACAGAAATTTAAACATTAACTAAAACACATAAATAATGAAGATTTACAACAAAATGTTGGCCGAGTGTTTCGGCACTTTCTGGTTAGTATTGGGCGGTTGCGGAACCGCTTTGTTTGGCGGCGTCGGTTTTCTCGGCGTGGCAATAGCTTTTGGTCTTACCGTGATAGCAATGGCTTACGGCATTGGTCATGTAAGCGGCGCGCACCTCAACCCCGCCGTTAGTTTCGGCGTGTGGGTGAACGGACGTATGTCGCTGAAAGACATGCTTCTGTATTGGGTGGCCCAGATTATCGGCGCTATCATAGCAGGTGCCATACTGCTTGTTGTATGGAAAGCCTGTGGCTTGGGCAATACCGGCGTGTTTGCCGCCAACGGTTTCGGAGCCGATTTCCAAGCCGCCGCCGGCGAGAACTATGCCGCTATCAGCGGTGGAGGCGCTTTCTTGGTTGAGGCCCTGCTCACCTTTGTGTTTCTGATGGTGATATTGGGTGCCACCGACGAGCGCAGCAACACCAAAGCCGCAGGTCTGGCAATAGGCCTCACCCTCACCCTGATACACCTTGTAAGCATACCGCTGACCAACACCAGCGTGAACCCCGCCCGCTCGCTGAGCCAAGCCATTTTCAGCTGCACCGAAGGCGGCTGGTGCGCCATGGGTCAGGTGTGGCTGTTTATCGTAGCCCCGCTGGTAGGCGCCGGTTTGGCCGGACTGTTCTACAAATGCGTTGCCCCCAAGGCCAAAGAGGAATAGTTTGTAATGTTACATATGATTGCGGACACCGTTGCAAAAGGCGGTGTCCGTTTTTTTTTGTGTGGCTTTTATCTCGGAATGTAATTGATTTTTCCCTCAATGGGGGATAATTTGCAGTGTTTTTTTCCTGTATGGGGGATTTTTTTGCTAAGGGATATGGAGGATGTGTGATTTGCTGATGGCTGAAAACATCATGAATTATTATCCGCTATTGCCGTCTGTCTCGTTTTGTGCTGAAAGCCAGATATATGAACCATGCGGCGGCGATGATGTCTATCACCACCCACGCTGTTTTGCTGTGCAGGTGAATGGGGATGATGGGGTTGAGAAGTATGGCAAGCAGTGCGGTGGCAATGTTTTGCGTGGAAAGGCCTTCGTCCCGTTTTTTTATTATCAGTATGGCGGACGCTATGAATACCACAATGCGCATAAAGGTGTAATAGCCTATCGGCAGTGGGAAACAGGCTACGACTGACATGACGGCGGCAATTAGCGCAACGGCGGAGAGGGTGGTTGGGTTCATGGGGAGTGGGATTAATAGCTGGAGAAAGTGTGCCCGCAGTCTTTGCAACGGCAGCCTTTTTTGTTGCGTTGGGTTAAGTAGTAGACGAGCAAGACAAAGAAAAGTCCTCTGGGGATTATTATGATCGCGTCGTTTTTGAGAATAAGAAAGCTAATGATTGGTGTTATAAGAAATGTAGCCAATAGTACATATAAGGTTATTTTGACCCATCGTGGAGGTTGTGTTATTACTCCTCTTTCAAGGTTTTCGCTGCCGCAATTGGGGCACCAGGTTAATTCTAAGCCGGTGTTGTTTTCAAATTGTTCGAGGAGTTTGTGGGCTTGGTTGAAATCGTCGTGCGAGACAGAGATTTTGCTTGTTTGCCATACGCCCGTAGTGCCAAAAAAGAATCTGAATTGTTTCGGACTTCTTCTAAAATGTAGTGGATGCCGTTTTTGTCAAGAATTTCGGTTATCAGCTGGGCTTTTATGGTTTCGCATTCGGTTAAAAGTGTGTATGACATGGCTAAGGGTGATTATTTGGATTTTTCTTGTAATTCGGATTCGATTTTTTTCAGGCGGGCTTCGGATAATTTGTCGCCATTTTTGGCGGCCTCGCCATACCAATATACAGCTTGTATTTTGTCCATGGTAGTGCCGACACCGTTCTCATAATAATAGCCCATGCGGGATTGCGCTTTACGGAATCCTTTTTCAGCCGATTTTGAGCATATTCGAAAAGCTTTTTCTTTGTCTTGGCCGCATCCATATCCCATATCATAGCACATGGATAGTTCATAAAGAGCTTCGGGTAATTCTTTTTCAGCGGCTTTATCAAACCACGTGAAAGCCTCTTTATATTTGTTTTTGTCTTTGTAATGCCGGGCAACCTTTATAAATTTATCCGGGTCATTGCTTGCCTTAAGGTGTTTAAGGCGATTCCGGTTTTCAATGGCTGTGGTTATGGAGCCAACCAAAGAAATAATCAGAATAAGGAAAAGGATGTCTAACATGATGTCAATTGTTTAAAAGTGATTCAATTTCAGATGCTGAAAAAACGACGGGGACTGTTTTTCCTGAGCGTTTGCCTTTAAAATGGTATGACAGTCCTTTGTCGCAAGCTGTTGCCATGATCACCACGTCGGTTTGCAAATCGGATGGGATAAATAATTTCTCAATGGTTTCCTTTGATTCAAAAGCGGACAAGTTATATAAATAGTCGTCGACGCTATAATAAAAGGTGAAGTTGTTGTTTTCAATCCCGACACTTTCTAAAATGAGCCCTCTGTCGATTTTTATTGGCAGTTCGGATCTGTTTGATTTTTCTATCAAAGCCTGTAAGAGCTCCTGTTTGTATTCTGTTTCATACAACGGGTGTTGCAGAGCGTGGCTTATGTCCGACGGAGAGATGCGGTATGAGCCAATCTGTTTGTTATCCAAACTGTATTCGTATTGTGCTCCATATCCCAGGGTGGCCATTTTTGAGTATGTCGAACTGGATAAAGGCGTATTAGTTAATGAATATCTTAAATCTAGCAGAGAAGATGTTTTTAGATATTCAAAGTCCAGACTACCCAATTCGGATTCTTTGATGTTTTTCAAATTATATACGTAATGTATTGTCCCATCTCGAAGATAAACGTCGGAAAGCAGTGTTATTTCATCAACATACATGGGGGTGAGCAATTTTTGTATGTCGATGGTCAATTGTACGAATTCTCTGTCGCTCAGATGGTTGTTCTTTACCAGATCTTTAATTTTGTTATGGTCGTATTTTACGCTTGCAACTTTCCCTGTTTGGTTGCCTACATATTCGAATTTAAGCGCGGCTTTTTCGTTGATGAGGTATTCAATAAATGATCCTTTTCCGCCTTCATAATCAATTCTTTTAAGAGTAAGTGTCGCTATTTTTTCTTTGTTTTTCTCGATTTTGTCCATCGACAAAGAGGATTCGTTTACCAAATAGTTGTAGGTGATAGTGTTGTTTTCGTATTTTACGGAAGTTGTTTTCCAATAACCTACATCTACAGGGCATTGGTCGTTGATGCTTTTGACTGCCTTCATTAATTCGGAACGGGCATTCCGTGCGTTTTCCACTTTGCCTATCCCCCACGACGTCAGTAGGATGGACCCTGCTATAACGAACGGGATAAGAATATATCCCAAACTGAAAAGATAGTCTTTCCATTTGGTTTTGCGGTATTCTTTTGGGAACACCTCTTTTACCTCATCGTTTGAAAAGGTGAGATACAACCCTGCGCTTCCGTATATTAGTGTGCCGAGGCCAAAAACGATGTTTATCGGCGTAATGGTGAAATTTCCAAACGCAATAGACACCAACCATGACAATATGCACACAATCATTATGAAACGGGCGTAATAGATGGCGGCGGGCTTTCGCTTCCTTATTGAATAATAAGTGTAGGTGCAAAGAATGCAGAAATAGATGGCTGATATTGCATTCAATACTTTAGACAGGGCATCGCCCGGGTTGAAAATGATGCCAATAGTTGTTATAAACACAGTCCAAATGCCCGCAAACAAGCACAATCCGGACAGCCATTTCAGTTTGGAGTAATGTTCCATGTCAATCATCCCGGGATAATAATGGTCCATACGCACACCGTTGTCCTCGTGTTTTTCTGTTTCTATCGGCTGTTGGTTGTCGAAATTGTCGGATTTATGGGCATCGCTTACGGCACTGAGATAGTTTGGGCAAGTTTGGCTGGAGGGTGGAGTGTTGTATTTTTTGCAAATTGTCAGTTTTTTGCACGAATGGCATTGCTCAGGCCATTTGTTGTCGTTAACGATGCCTGTGCCGCCGGTGCGTTGGCTTTCTGCGGAGTTGTTCGAGGAATAGATTCCTTCAAAGCCTTCGCACACCGAGCCGTCGAAAGCCGGCACACGTCCGTAGTAGGAGCATTTTTTTCCGTATGCGCCACTTTTGTAGTGGACACAGTTTGAGCATTGTTGTTCTGTTGGCATGGGTTATTGTGGTGCTTGGGGGGTGTTTAGATTTATGCTTGCAAAACTGTCGGCATTCCAGAGAGAGAAATCGTTTTCATCAATTATGTCCGGAAGAAGATACTCTTCGGGGGATATTTGGTCGGCTACTTCGGGGTTTGGGGGTATCACCTTTAGTAGTTGTTCATCGGAGACTGATAGTATGAGACGGATTTTTTTGAAGAAAGCTACTTCGTTGTAATGAATGTTGCGGTCTATCTCAATGGTTTTTACGGCGATTGATGCAAGTTCGCATTGATCATGATTGTTGAGTTGGGCACCTTTAATTTCGTTGAGCGTTTTTTGAAGGAAAAAACTGCCATCTTTTTTTAGCTGCTCGATGTATTTATCGGTCGTTTTTTGCAATTCGTCGGCATTAAAATAGTGCTTCTCTTCGACAAATATTTTGTTTAAAAGATTAACTTCGCTATGGTCTATCTCGCCATCGCAAGCCATGCAACAGAAAGCTGTTTTAAGAAATAATTCGTTGGTGTTCATATTTTTAGTTTTAATTTCACAAACCAAAACAAGGCGTATTTCAGTTTGTCTTTTGGCAGGTTGATTTTGCTTTTGGCCTGTGCCACAGTTTTCTGTGTCCGTTCTACCGCTGGCATGAGGTTGTCGAAATCCAAGTCGAACGACACGCTTTGGCCGACAGACAAATAAGCCTCCATGTCATCGCAGTTCGCCACAATGTCGGCAGGTCGGGCGTTGGCATAAACGCCGAGTATTCGGAACGGATTTTGTTCAATAAGTTTCATTATCGTTTCTTTTTTATCTTGCAAAAATACGTTTCTTTTTTCTGTGTTCCCCACTTTTGCAAGCCTTGCAGAAGTCTTTTTTTTCTCTTGCTGCGGACAATAAAAAAGCGTTGAACGTATTTCTTGTCTGACCACCAAGGGTTTCCACGCCCTCCCAAATCTAACAAGCCATTCCACGCCGAAGCAATCGGCGTTTCGCAGACTTATTCTCGATTTGGGGCGCCCTGTGTCCGGGGCATTGTTGTGGAAAAATTTGGTGATCAAGAATAGCACGAATCGCTATTGTATGTTATTGTATATCCGTTTTTTACATATATAAATGCTGTTTGTTGCTAAATATGGTTACCGTTGCAAATATACGTTTTATTTTTGTTAAATTTGAGGATGTTGAAAAAAAACTCCTGTCAAATTTCCTCGTCCATTACCCCGTCCACACACGCAGCAACACCTAAGCTCCAGCGCCCATTCCCCCATCCCCACACAAAAAAAAGAACGAGCAACCGCAAGACCGCTCGTTCTTTTCAATATCAACTGTAAAACTTCAAACTCCAAACTCCAAACTCCAAACTTTCAACTTCCAACTTCCAACTCCCAACTCCCAACTCCCAACTCCCAACTCCAAACTATTCCACTATGGTGTTCCAGTTGTGTTTGTCTTCGGCTTCGCCGAGCTGAATGGCGCGCAGGGCGTTGTACAGTTTGGTGCTCCACGGGCCGGGTTCTTTGCCGAACACGTAGCTCTTGCCGGTTTCGGGGTCGTCAAGGCGTTCTATGGGGCTGATAACGGCAGCAGTGCCGCAAGCTCCGGCTTCCTGGAACGAGGCAAGTTCTTCAACGTCTATCGGGCGGCGTTCCACTTTCATTCCGAGGTCTTCGGCCACCTGCATCAGGCTCTTGTTGGTGATGGATGGCAGTATGGATGTGGATTTCGGTGTGATGTAGGCACCGTCTTTTATGCCGAAGAAGTTGGCGGCGCCGGCTTCGTCGACATATTTCTTTTCTTTTGCGTCCAGATAGAACTCGCAGGCGTATTCTCCGCCGTGGCAGGCTTCAACGTGCGCGCGCAGCGAAGCGGCGTAGTTTCCACCAACTTTGTATATGCCGGTTCCCAGAGGAGCGCTGCGGTCGTATTTGCGGGTGATGACGTAGGGGTTGGCTTTGAAACCGCCCTTGAAGTACGGTCCCACAGGGGTTACGAATATTAGGAACAGATATTCGTCGGCGGGTTTCACACCCACGGTGATGCCGGTGCCTATCAGCAGCGGACGCAGGTACAGGCTGGCGCCGGTGCCGTAGGGAGGAATGAAACGCTCGTTCAGTTTCACCACCTTCTTGCACATCTCCACAAATTTCTCGGTGCTGAGTTCGGGCATCATAATGCCGCGGCATGTGCTTTGCAGACGTTCGGCGTTGGCCTCCGGGCGGAACATGCGTATCTTGCCGTCCTTGCAGCGGTAGGCTTTCAGACCTTCAAAGGCTTCCTGGCCGTAGTGCAGGCTCGATGCGGCCATGTGTATGTTGATGTTTTCGTCGGACGAAACTTCTATCTCGCCCCACTGTCCGTTGCGGTAGTAGCAACGTACGTTGTAGTCGGTTTTTACGTAACCGAAGGGCAGGTTGCCCCAATCTATATTATTCATAATGAGTGTTTTATGTTAATAAATTACGTTTGTTTGCGTTTCACGAAGATACACTTTATTTTTATATTTACCAAACTTTTGTTGGATTAAGTGTTTGTGATTAGTAATTAGGAGAGAGGATTTGAAGTTGAGAAGTTAAGGGGTTAAGGAGTTAAGAAGTTGAGCTATCCATTGTAAATTGTCCATTGTAAATTGTCCATTGTCCATTGTCCATTGTCCATCAGCTTTCAATTATCTTGATTATTCTGTCGCGGTTGCGGTAATTGGAGTAGTCGTTGGTTAGCAGCATGATGCGGTGGTCTATCTGGTTGTCGTCGAATGGCATGGTGCGCAGTCTGTCTATTTTGGCAAGGAAATCGTTTGGCGTGTCGGCCAGCTCGCAGGCTTGGGCAAGGCTGGTGCCCGAAACCATGTTGCTGTTCACCAGACAGAACCGTCCTGCGAAAAGCGAATGCAACAGTTTGAGTTTCAGTCCTGTGGGCTGATGAGTGTACATTATAATAATGTGTGCGTTCTGTATCAGCACCTGCATGTCGGTATCCGACGGATTTTCAATAAGTTGTATGTTTTGGTATTTGGCTGTAAGGTTGCGGAGTTCTCTGGGCGGATTCAGCCCGGCTATTTTCACGGCAAGGTCTGTCTTGGCAAAGACGTTGGTGGTCAGCCACTTGGCTGCGACGATGTTTTCCGGCACCGAAAGGTTGGCGTGGTACAAGATGTGGCTGCCCCGTCCTTGGAGAGAGCACACGTCGTCGAACTGGTGGAATGAGGGTATCAGAGTGGCGGTGCCGTATTTTGCGTTCAGATAGTCGTTTTCGGTCTGGTTCACCGTTATCAGGTGCCGCGCTTTGGCAAGGATATCTTCGTATTTTCGCAGTTTTTTTGCTTCGTTGCTCAGATATAAACGTCTTAGGAGGCTTTTCTCCTGTTTGGCCAACAAACGGTAGTATTCGTGTTCGATGTTGTGTATGCGGACAATGGTGTTGCGTTTTTCGAAACGCTTGTCGCGAAGTATCTCGCAGCAGTGCAGGCCTTCGATGAGTAACGGGTAGTCATCCTGCAAAAGATTGTTAATTAGTTCGTTGGAACGGCGAGAGCAACAGATGTATGGCGTTTTGCAGAAAAGATTACGCACGGAAGTGTCGCGTTTGTAATAGTTTACCGAAAAACACAGTCGTTCCAGTTCGGGTGCATGGGGGCGGCCGTATTCAAAGCAGTGCAGGTGAATCTTGACCCCGCTTTCCGAAAGCACCCTTATGCGGTTGTACACGTCGATGATGCCGCCGTAGTTGGCAGGGTAGGGGATGTTGAAACTGACGATATGTAGGTGTTGGTCGTTCATTTTGCATGGTTAAAGTTCAATTGTCAGTCCGTCGTAGGCAAGGTGCACGTTGGCGGGCAGTCTGGTTCCCACTTCGGCGTGCGGACCCATCATGTGGCTGATGTGCGTCAGGTATGCCTTTTCGGGATTTATCCGCCGTATCACATCGAGGGCTTCGGGCAGACAGTAGTGCGAGAAATGTTTTTCTTTGCGCAATGCGTTGATTACAAGTGTTTTGGTGCCTTGCAGCTTGGCCATCTCCTCGTCGGAAATGTAGTTGGCGTCGGTGATGTAGCTGAAATCGCCTATGCGGTAGCCGAAAATTGGCAAGTCTTTGTGCATCACTGCAATAGGGGTAACTAATATGTTGTCGGCCACGTAGAATGGCTTGTCGGTTTCCACAGAGTGTAGATTGGCTTCGGGCAGACCGCTAAACTGGTGTTTTTCAAATATATAGTGGTAGTCGCGTTGCAAAACATCGAGGGTTATTGGACCGGAATATATGTCCATTGGCTTGTTCTGCACGTAGTTGAAAGAGCGTATGTCGTCTATTCCGGCCACGTGGTCGCGGTGGTGGTGGGTTATGAGTATGGCGTCGAGGTGCATGGTGCGGGCGCGAAGCATCTGTTCGCGGAAATCGGGACCTATGTCGATAAGTATGTTCTTGCCGCCGATTTCTACCAGCGCCGAGGTGCGCAGACGTTTGTCGCGGCTGTCGCCCGAAGCGCACACTCTGCACCGGCAGGCAATAACCGGCACACCCTGCGAAGTCCCCGTACCCAAAAAAGTTACTTTCATCAGTATTTATTATTGTGTCGCCATAAAAACCGAATTTCGCCCGAAAAATTGTGTCGTCTCAAAAATATTGTTCTGATTATCCCTGCATGGAGATGGAAAAACGGCTTTGCGACAGGGGGGGGGCATTGCTAAAACGTTTTTTTTAATTTTTTTTGCAGAAAACATTTTGTTTTATCAAATTTTTTTGCTAATTTTGCATTTTTGTTCAAAAGAGCAAATCGTCAAACCAATTCACAGCAGAGACAGAATAATGTGGTGTCAAAGTACAAATAGAGTAAAACGCAATGCACTGATGGCAGTGGGGTTATCTATGCTTTTGATGTGTGTGTGTTGTGCGTTGGATAGTGATAAGCTGATGGCCCAGCAGCCTTACACATATACATTGCGCAACAACTACTCTTTCAGTGCGGGAACGGGCAATTCTTTGTCATGGCTAACGCCACAGCCCTCGTATTCATACAACAATGTGCAATACAATTGGGATTCACCTATTCTTGACCTTGGCTTCGATTTTATGTACGAGGGTCGTGTGTACTCGCAGTTCAAATACTTCAACGGCTCCATGTGCTTGGGCGCTCCGCAACTTTCGCACGGAGGCGGATATTATACTACCCCTCTCGGCACCACCTTTTCGGGTTACAACCTGCCGAAAATAGTTGCTGTAGGGGCCCAGCTTGTCGCCACAAATTTTACATACGGCGTTTCGGGTACAGCGCCAAACAGGGTGGGGGTGTTCACTTTTAACGGTTATTTTTATCGGACAAATTATACTGTCGAATTTCAGATACAGCTTTACGAGAACACGGGCGAGATTCGTATCGTTTATGGTGCGAGCTCCGGCGGCACTGTAAGAAGTTACCAAACTGGCATAGCAACCACCCCTGTGGATTTGGCCTCAGTTAACCCAAGGACAGGCGCCGTTAGCTATGGCGTCACCAATACCACATACACCACATGGCCAGGGCAATATACTTACTATAGTTTTATGCCGCCCTACATTCCCTGCGCGTACTTATATAATTTGTCGGTGAGAAAACGAGGCGTAAACAGCGTGTACCTTACTTGGCAGTTGTTCGGTGGCTGGGCATCAGATGTCTCTTATGTGATAGAATACGGCCCCACAGGCTTTACACGAGGCTCCGGCACACGAATATCGGCACAATCCCAGCCCGTAACCATAGGCGGTCTGCAGCAGGAGACAGACTACACTTTTTACGTGCGCGCCGTGTGCGATACCTTCGACACCAGCGCATACAGCTATGGTGTGAGGTACACCATCACCTCGGGAAGCATGAACACATGCCTTGATTTTTCCGCACTTAACTCACAAGGAGTAACATGCTCCTACGGCGCGTATCAGTCTTACGGGAACTACAGCAGTGCTTACCCGGGCCCTTACGCCACCATCGGCTCGGTGGACTATGGGCAAGAAAAATATGGCTCGCAACAGGATCCGGGTAGCAGACATACGGTGCACACATTCGGCGAAATGGACTCATGCTCGGGATACCAACTGTCCAAAATACCCCAAGGCGAGAACAAGTCGGTGCGTTTGGGCTGCGTCTACGGTGTGAACCTCAGCCAAGCAGTGTCGTACGACATAGTTGTTGACACAAATGTATCCGACATCGCATTGCTCAAATACGCCTGCGTGTTCTACAATCCGGCAGGTTCGCACAGCGCTGACCGGCAACCTCGCTTTGTGCTTGAAATTCTCGATTCCTCCAATAACCCCGTCGATGTAATGTGTGGCTCGGCCGACTTCAACTCTTCCAATGCCGCACAGTCTGGTTCGGGTTGGAACCAAGGCATGACCTCCGACATATTTTGGAAAGATTGGACACCCGTAGGCCTGTACCTTGCCGCATATCATGGACAAACCATAAAAGTGCGATTGGCAACATTCGCATGCGGACAAGGTGCCGCCGAGCATTTCGGATACTCATATTTCACCCTGTCGTGTAACAAAGCAAAAATCCGTTCCAGCTCCTGCGTGCCGGGCGCGCCAACCACACTAACGGCTCCCATAGGTTTCAACTATTCGTGGTACAACGCCAACGATACCACACGTGTCATCTCCACCAACCGACAGATTACGGTAACCCACGACACCAACACCTATTACTGCGATGTGTCGTTTATCGACAATGCAAATTGCAAATTCCGTATGTATCAGAAATTCACAGTGGAACGCGACACCATTTTTGAAAATATCAGCCCTGTGATATGCGCTGGCTCACAATATATTTACAATGGTGAAAATTTTACCGACACCTTCACCACATCGGGAGTGCATAGCTATGGCCTCCTTACTGCCGGCGGATGCGATAGCCTGCTGAATATCAACCTGCTTGTGCGTGACACCCTGCGTGATACCCTGCGTGATACCATTTGCGCCGGAGCCTCGCTCGACACCAACGGACATCTGGGATGCATGCCTGTTAGCGGACATCCCTATCCGCCATATTACCTGCAAGGCGTTTA
>ERZ842401.1527-NODE-1527-length-32887-cov-7.951419_pt1 | contig 32887 bp, 33 predicted proteins | sample MGYA00521270_ERZ842401 | MGnify/ENA primary metagenome ERZ842401 (study PRJEB31892, sample SAMEA3878208) | bioreactor metagenome | biome: Moose rumen | place: Sweden | collected 2011-10 | study: EMG produced TPA metagenomics assembly of the PRJEB12797 data set...
ACTACCCCATCTCCACCCTGATGCTCGCCGGCATCCGTGAGATCCTGATCATCTCAACCCCCTACGACCTCCCCGGCTTCAAGCGTCTGCTGGGCGACGGCTCCGACCTGGGCGTGCGCTTCGAGTATGCCGAGCAGCCCTCTCCCGACGGACTGGCCCAGGCCTTCATCATCGGCGAGGAATTCATCGGCGACGACTGCGCCTGCCTCGTGCTGGGCGACAACATCTTCTACGGCGGCGGCTTCACCGGACTGCTGAAACAGGCCGTGGAGAATGCCGAGAAGAACGGACGCGCCACCGTCTTCGGCTACTATGTCAACGATCCCGAACGCTACGGCGTGGCTGAGTTCGATGCTGACGGCAACTGCCTCAGCATCGAGGAGAAGCCCGAGCGCCCGAAGTCCAACTATGCCGTCGTGGGCCTCTACTTCTACCCGAACAGCGTGGTGGAGATTGCCAAGAACATCAAGCCCAGTGCCCGGGGTGAACTGGAGATCACCACCGTCAACCAGATGTACCTGCAGCAGAAGAACCTGATGGTGCAGACCCTGCAGCGCGGCTTCGCCTGGCTCGACACCGGCACCCACGACTCCCTCTCCGAAGCCTCCACCTTTATCGAGGTCATCGAGAAGCGTCAGGGCCTGAAAGTCGCCTGTATCGAGGAAATCGCCTACAAGCGCGGCTGGATCACCAAGTCCCAACTCGCCGCCCTCGCCCAGCCGATGGCCAAGAACGACTACGGAAAATATCTTTTGAATCTGACCAAATAGAAACAGTCAGCCCCGCCGGTTGGCGGGGCTTACTGTTCAACTCTCAATTCCCGTTTTTATTGTCCAGTTCCTCGTAGACCGAGTTATTCGATTTATACTCCGGCACCATCTGTTTCATCTTCCTGACGGTAGCCATATTGTCATATCGCTTTGAGATGTCTATCAGTTCGTTGATGTCCTTATTCACTTGATCGAAGTCGTATTCCCTCACATTGGCTATGCGAATCTTCTTGTGGAACGTGGGCTTGGTGTTCTCTTTCTCATTCAGCACCTCCTCGTAAAGTTTCTCACCATCGCGCAAACCGGTGTATATGATTTCCACGTTCTTTGCGCCCGACAGTTTGATCATACGCTCCGCCAATTCCGCAATCTTCACAGGCTTACCCATATCAAACACGAAGATTTCGCCCCCATTGCCCTTGGTACCGGCCTCCAGCACCAGTTTGCACGCCTCGGGTATCAGCATAAAAAATCGTACAATCCGCTTGTCAGTCACGGTGACAGGACCACCACGCTTGATCTGTTCCTTGAACAGGGGAATCACACTGCCGTTGGAACCGAGCACATTGCCGAATCGCGTCGTGACGAATTGCGTATCCGACTTCTTATCCAGGGCCTGGGTATATATCTCACAGATTCGTTTGGAACAACCCATCACGTTCGTGGGATTCACCGCCTTGTCCGTGGAAATCATCACAAACTTCTTGACGCCATATTTCACTGACAAGTCTGCAATCACCTTCGTACCATATATATTATTCTGCACTGCCTCCGAGGGATTATCCTCCATCATCGGCACATGCTTATAGGCAGCAGCATGGAACACATATTCGGGCCGAAACTCATCGAAGATCTTTTCCATCCTGGCCTCCTTGCAGATACTCGTCACCACAGTCTCAGCCTTCACTTCTGGATAGTCGCGTGCCATCATCAGGCGGATGTCGTGCTCCGGTGTTTCTGCCTGGTCTATCAGCATCATTGCTGCGGGCTTGTAGACGGCTATCTGTCTCACCATTTCCGAGCCGATCGATCCAGCCGCACCCGTTATCAGGATGCGCTTGCCACTCAACAGTTCGCCCATCGACTTCATATCGACCTTGATCTCGTCACGCGGCAAAAGGTCCTCAACGCTGACCTCCTTCAACTGATAGTCCTCGGCCTCACCATCTTTCAGTTCACCATCCTTGACACTCATCTCCTTGGCGTTTTGCGTCATAAAGATCTTCACCCCAGTACTGATGATCTTGTCCTGAATGTCCTGTGCATCACGGAATTCTTTGATCCGCAATGGTGAAATCAGGATGGCTTCAATGCCATTATCCTCAATCACCTTAACCAGGTCATCGGCCGTGCTATAGACTTTCTCGCCCATCACCAATTTGTGACTATAATTAGCCTCATCAGCAATGAATCCCTTAATAATGAAACGCTTGGGATTCTGCGAGCGAATACTTTTGGCCAAGCCGATGCCCCCGTCCATTGCACCGAAGATCAACGCCCTCAATGCGCGTGCATCGGTCGTGGTCATTTCAAACAGCGTCTTAACCAGCACTCGTACGCCCCACATCAGAGCCGTTGCAATCAGATACATCACGATGATATGCCTGAAATGCAAATGATAGAACGTTCCGCCAGGTATGCCATAGACTAAATAATGAATCGGATAGGCTATAAACAGCGAAACTAAATTGGCGTATGCCACCCGTGTCAGGTCTACGAACGAAGAATAACGGATAATACCCGCGTATGTATGAAACATCCTGGCTCCGATCAGACTCGGCAGTGCATACATAAAGAGCGTCTGCAGGAGCATCGACTGATCGAAGGTCACCCGTCGGCGGTAAATGAATATCCAATAGGTAATGATACCCGCCAACATCAGAATCAGGAAATCCAGTAACAGGATGCACCAATATGGTAGCGCATTCTTACTAAAATACCAATTCAGGACTTTATGAAAGGGATTTATCTTATTCCTTAACGACATACCTATTTTATAATATAGCAGACTTAATAATACTGATAATCCGATGGACATCCTCATCCGTCACGCACGGGCCACTCGGCAGACAAAGTCCCTGCTTGAAGAGTGCTTCCGATACGCCATTGACATAGGCGGGAGCATTTTGATACACCGGCTGCTTATGCATCGGTTTCCAGAGCGGACGACTCTCAATGCCCTCCTTGTCCAGTGCCAACCGCATAGCCTCCACATTGCGGTTCGGCTCACAGTCCGTATGCACCGAGCCTCCGCCATGCACCACGCCAGCCGCACCGCCGACAGCCCCTTTCACAGCCTCGGCATAGGCCGTCTCTTCACCTTTCACTTTCAACGTTTCGCTCAGCAGGATCGTGCTCAGCCAGAAGTTTGACGCCATCCCTTCCATCTCATCGTGGAATGTGATGCCCTCCACCTCCGCAAAGGCCTCCTTATACATCTGGGCAATCCGACGATGGTGGGCAAGATGATCATTGACGATAGTCATCTGCCCCCGGCCGATACCTGCACAGATATTCGACAACCTGTAGTTATAGCCGATTGCCTCGTGCTGGTAATAAGGATAGGCCTCACGAGCCTGTGTCGCATACCACATAATCTTCTCCTTAGCCGCCTTGTCCGGACAGATCAAGGCACCGCCGCCAGAGGTCGTAATCATCTTGTTGCCGTTGAACGACAATACGCCGTATTCACCGAACGTGCCGCAGACCTGTCCCTTATAGCGCGAGCCGAATCCTTCAGCCGCATCCTCTATGACAGGTATCTCATAGCGTCGGGCTATCTCCATGATGTCATCAATCTTGGCGGGCATACCATAGAGGTAGACCGGCACGATAGCCTTCGGTTTCCTGCCCGTCTTGGCAATCCGATCCTTGATGGCTTCTTCGAGCAGTGCGGGATCCATATTCCACGTATCCCTCTCGGAATCCACAAACACCGGCGTTGCCCCCAGATAGGTTATGGGATGAGTCGATGCACAGAACGTAAAACTCTGCACAATCACTTCATCCCCTGGCCCTACGCCACAAGCAATCAGTGCCAGATGCACAGCCGCCGTTCCCGACGCCAGCGCCACCACCTCCTTCCCCTCACCTACAGTAGAGGGACAGGGAGAGGTCACAAATTGTCGCAGGTCCTCCTCAAACCCGTTCACGTTGGGTCCGAGTGGCACCACCCAGTTCGTATCAAAGGCTTCCTGTATATATTTCTGTTCTAATCCAGCCTCACTCATGTGAGCCAGACACAAATAAACTCTGTTTGCCATATCCAATCGTTTTCAATTTTGGCTGCAAAGGTACACATTTCCCCGCAATCCTCCAAATTTTCACCGTATCTTATGCCTCCTCAAGAGATTTTTTTCTTCAGATAAAGGCCAGCATGGACGAAAAAGAGTTTCCAATAGGATTCGTTGGGGTAAATGACATGATGCTTCCAACGATTATCGAGGAACACCTTTGCCTCATATAGCATATACTTCACACTATAATGCTTATATGGGTCTGGGGCCGGAGGATTCAGAATACTATCCCAAATCCGCTCGGTTGTTGCCCCTTGCAATGGCTCTATCGGACAAGTATCAACAGGCAATTTCAACTTGGATTCAAGAATGGCCAGAATCATCCTGACGAAACTCATCATTCCAGACTTCTCGTATAAGTCTGTAACTAAATCCCAGTCGACCTCACTTCCGCATTTCTTCAGGAACAATGCCCAGTCGTACAGCATCCGCAATGCGACAGTCTCGGAGAAGAAATGTCCAGCCATGTGCCGCATAAGGAAGATTGCATTCATCGTCGGCGTCATGCTATAGGCATTATCTATCTCAGGGTTATCAAACTTAAAGGGATACTGATGCCCTTCCATAGCAGCCAGCCGTTTTAGTTCATCGTCCAGCAGCAGATTGCTCTGATGATTCTGCCGGTCAAAGAAGTCATAATGGTTTTCCAGAAGCACACCATTAAATGTTGCTTGCGTGTGATGGTTAAAATAATCCTCAGTCTTCACGCCCATACCCTTCAGAACCTGTACGCTTTTGGCAGACTCACCAAACATATAGTAGTCAATATCGCCAAACACGCGTAACTGCGGATCAGGATATAACTGAGCCGTCGTCGCCCCTTTTAGAAACATTACATCCAAGCCCGCATTCTTAAACTGCACGGCCAGTTGTTCCATCAAGCCAAGACGCTTACGGTAGTTTTTCTTTGACTGTTCATAAGCACCATACCACTTCAGGATCACCTCCTTTTTCTCAGGATCAGCCATCCTGACGGAAGACAAACTCTCCATCAGGACAGGCAACATACCGTGTGTAGCAAACTCACTCAAATCCCGATCAAGTTTTTTGGCCGTCATTGATTCTAACGGATCCTTCTCTGCCTTTATTCCAAAAAGGACTTCATTACATCTATCTACTATCCAATCGATTCTCATACGTAATTTAATAACTCCATAATATTATGAATGATATGCCTGGGCATTTTTGAGGCATCCTGGGAGAAATCCTGTCTGTGGATATTCCTTCCGTCATCCAACAAGCAGTAAGAATCCCAGCCCAATTGATTTGGAACTATAAAGTCCTTTTCCGTATTGTCCCCCACATACACATAATGACACGCTGGATACCTCTTCATTATTTTCAGAAAAGAAAGGGGTTCCGTCTTCAGGCACCCCACTTCATCCGATATATAGATATCAGCCCATTCTATATAGTCCGATACTCCTAACGCTTCAATTGTATTCTTTTTTGTCTCACTTCTTCCATCTGTAATCAATGCTAAATGGCACTGTCTGTGCAACTGTTGTAATACCACTTGTGTATCTTGATCCAAACCAATCTGGGGCTTGTGATATCTGTATATATCAATCAAAGCAGTCTTCTCGACAGGCAAATGAGCGTCATCCAGCACTTTCTGAAACACGTCTCCTATCCCCTTCTGAAAACTATTCCACATTTCCTCATACAGATCCCTGACGCCATAGGCATGATTAAGATAGTCAGCCACGGCATGGTAGCCAGACTTCAGGAAATCCACCTCTTTATATAGCGTATCCTCTAAGTCAAAGACTATAACCTTATTTGGCATCATAGATAATTATATCATTGTCGTATCGCAAAATCAAGGTATTGTCAAGCCATTTGTCTGAATACTCTACAGACTCATTTAGCAGATACTCCCGGATTATGTATTCCACATAATTGGCTTTCGCATGATATGTCAGCGGGAATCCACCCCCGAAGCGAGGATTTATCTCACTTGCCTTGATGTCATGGTCAGACTCGCAGTAAAAGAGTTGGAAGCAAAGGCACCCCCTAACCCCAGGCAGATACCCCATCTTGTCTTTCAGAAAGCCTACAATCTCATTTTTACGGGTCCGTCCTTTATTGATTTCACCAGCCCTGACTGCGATGCGCTCCCTTGGAACAATGCCCTTAACCCGATGATCCTTGCCGAAATACATATCCACAGAAAACTCCTTATACTGACTCGGGGCTATATACTCCATAAACATGTATTTCGGATTCTCAAGCATATCTGGCGTGAGTTCTTTGCTATTCCTAACGATATGGACATCCGTACTCAGAGAGCCATCGTAGGGTTTTACAAACATCGGGAAAGTCGGGTGATATTTGTCTATTGCTTTCGGCACCTCAATGCCAAGTGTTTGAAGATAAGACTGTGTCTGCCGCTTATCCCGACACACACTGATAATATCTTTATCGGAAAGAACTACCTCCACACCAATTTCGGAGAATCGCTGCTTGTTTGTTGCCAATACGGTCAATTCCGGGTCAATCGTCGGAACGATGACACCTATATTTTTCTTTTGACAAATCCCGATCAATTCGTCTATATAGCCATCTGCAGTACAGGGTAAGACCTTTATTCCCTCATCAGAGACAATGCATGCCGGTGCCATCATAGGTCTGATATCCGTAGTATAGACCTTCGCTTCCAGTCCCAGGTCTTTCAGAGTCTTCTGAAATATCTGTACCAGCACCACCCGCTTGCCTGCAGAAGTAATCAGTATATTCTTCATTTCTCAATTAACAGAAGGCAATCAGAGGGTTACGATAACACTATCAAGATCAACTACAGCCTCAACACTATAGTTCTTAACAGATAAATAGCGTACAGGAAATCTATCAAAGACCAAATCTTGTTTAACAGTCCTTAACTGCTCAACACCAAAATCCGCTCCAATAAAATCAACCTGTCCCCTATCCCTTAGCCTACCACTATACTTATTTTTGACAATATCAATTCTATTCCCAACCATAGCCCGTTTATTTGCCAAAATCATCTGATTGTTTGCACTACTAGTGGGTGGTTGAGAGTATGGATAACTTACAATAAGGCCAAATTCTCTAAAATCATCTTTATTGTAGGTAACAAAATCGTTAAGTATTGACTTGAGTTTAATATAAGATGGAGGTAACTGCTCTATTGCCTTCTTTCTCACGTCATTGAATCCGGATTTCATCTCCAAAAAGACTATGAAATGTTGATTGTCCCTTTCCAAGAACAATATTCCATCACATATTTTACGAAGATTGAGCATCTCGGTAGCATTCTGGTTGTACACGCCCTTGGTTTCATTCAGAAGATTAGACTTCATATAACCGATACGTCCCCCTTTAAATAAGAATTCAACTTTTGCGAGGGATGTTGGATTAGCCTGTTTTTCCTGCCATATGTAACTGTCAGTACTAATGCCAAAATAACTACTATTATACAGTTGACTTAACTCCGAGACTTTAAGCATGGTAGACTGACTTTTCTAATTCATCGTTTAACACATCATCTACCCGAGAAAGTTTCTCTACTGCACTAAAGAAAGTCGACATTGGGATGCCATTTTCATCTACTTCTAGAGAAGATATCTTTGTATAATCACCTTCCTTGCTAAAATAATAGGTTTTCAACAATGAACTATCTAGATATAGTTCTGGGTTATGACCAGTAACGTCGCAAATATAGTCATATTCTTTCCTATTTTTTTCTCTGATAATCCAATACTTTAGCAACTGATTAATACGTTGTAGGAAATAGTCGCTATGCGAAGTTATTTGCATAATAGTCCCTTCTTGTATGCAAGCCACTAATAGATCTGCTATACCTATTTGCATCTCTGGATGCAAATGCGCTTCCGGCTCTTCGAGACAAATAGATTGTCCATCTATCGGACCTCCTAAAACCCATTGAATCAACGGCGTCATTTCCCTGATTGAGGAAGCAGCCGCATCTATCGGTATTGGTTCTTTATTTCCATCAACAAGCAGGAAAAGACCTTCCTTTTCTGAAACGAGCGTTCCTTTTATCAAATTATGCATTTGCTTAGCAAGATTTTCATTTATATCGTCTCGTTTAAGATTCCTTAATCTTCGTGAATTGATCCAGTCATTATCACGGAGGAACAAGTCATATAGTCCAAGTCGACTTGATGCTCTCTGAGTAGAATAATCGCCGGTAAGTAAAGACGCTCTTCCCGGAGGTAAAAGTAATGCCCTTTTCACATCCAAGCCAAGAATTAGTGAACAAAGCATTTTTCTTAGACTAATGCTGATTGACTGTTCGATGCTTTGTCCTAAGGTAAAGTATGTTTTGCTCCAACCATCGATAACCGTTTCATATCCAAAGAAATCATTATCATTTTTAGGCCGGGAAACATTCTTGTAGTCAAATTTGAGTGTATTCTTTAAAGAGTGGAATTCGAAATCCACATCACATTTAAATTTATCATAGTGATACAAATAAACGAAGAAGTCTTGCACATCATCTTTCATCCAACTAACAATTTCCTTTACGGGAAGTTCAAAATGAAACTCTGAGATTTCTGCTATGTTAGAAGGGAAATGATCTTCAAGAAATTTATCTAAGCGCTGTGAAGAAAACACATTAAACACATAATACGATAAAAAATTCACATAACTCTTACCCAGACTTGACTCACCCGTAAAAAGCATCACAGGAGCCAAATCTATTTTTTGTCCCTTGACTGGGCCTAATTCATTAATATGTAAACTAACTCGATTCATATTATCATATAAACACTTAATTATGACCATTAAACGGTTCCATGGTAGCCTGGCCTTCCTGTGAGATATCAGCACGCTTGAGCACTTTCTTAACCGTTATCCAAATCACCTTCAGATCCGTCCAAAGTGAGACATGATCAACATACCACACATCCAACTTGAACTTCTCTGTCCAACTGATATTGTTTCGACCATGACACTGTGCCCAGCCTGAGATGCCAGGGCGAACCTCATGACGGCGCATCTGCTCTTTAGAATAAAGAGGGAGATACTGCACCAACAAAGGCCGAGGCCCAATCAATGCCATATCCCCCTTTATAACATTGAACAACTGTGGCAGCTCATCTATGGATGTCGAGCGAACAAATTTCCCGACCTTAGTCAACCGATCCTCATCAGGCAACAGTTCACCATTCTCATCCCGTTCATCAGTCATCGTTTTGAACTTAATGACCTTGAAAATCTTTGCATCCTTACCCGGTCTCTCCTGAAAGAAAAGGGCCCCTGCACCTTTATTCGCAAAGTGCAGCCATATCGTCACCACCAACAGGATAGGACTAATGCAAATCAGCGCAATCAGCGATATCCAGAAATCAAAGAAACGCTTAAAAAAGTGTTTATACATACTATTTGATTTTTTCCTAACATTGCTTACATTTTATAATAACCATCTGAAAGACAGGCAGAAGCACAATGTAGGCAAGATGCATGCAATGTAAGCAACAAATACAAGAATACTATGGCATTTACGATCCTAAAGTACCGCTTATTGCTGAACGAAAGCCTTCTGGCAAATGTTCCAAGCCTTGGAACAAATCAAAACAGGCTCGAAAGCCAAGGGAAAAGTTCCTTGAAGGCTTATTGCATACATTGTTTACATAACTGCCTACATATTCTAAACAATTCAACATCAGAGATTTACACATAAATGTAGGCAATGTATGCAAAAAACAGTTTACAATTTTCGTCAAAATCGTTTATTAGTCAAGAACCACTCATCTCTTGAATCGCTTTGTTCCCTTTATCATTTTTCAAAAAAACGTCCTTTGCCATTTCCACACAATCTCGCAAGAAAGATTCTGAAGTGATGATATTTCCATCTTCATTCACATATATTTCAACATCTTCTAACACAAAGCGATAAAAGCCCCTGTCTGAATGAACAAACATGGCAGGATCTTTTATGACAATACTCCTTGCGTCAAAGCCAAAGCGAGGTGATTTCTGTAGATAGACAGATACCCCATCTACCACAAACTCCTGAAAAGTAAAGCAACTTTCAAGGTTGTCCAGTATTCCGTAATAATGCAACTTCATCTTCTTTTCTAAGAACGATATAATGGGAAATAGGAACTTTGAGGATCAAAAGATTGATCTCTTTTCGCCCTTTCCTGTACTAATTCATCATACTTCTTTTGGTCAAATACTTCTTTGCCAATAGAGAACTGATAGTCAGAATTTCGGTTGAATGCAGCCTTAAACTTATAGAGGTTGTCTTCGCCAGAGCCTACGCCACCACCCAAATGAAACGTCTTGAACCCCTGCTCACATCCCCATAATGCCGCTTTGTACAGAAGAAGGTTTGAAGGAGCAAGATTACGATATTCAAATAAAGAACCTGACAAATGATAATGCATCTGCTGATTTGCATAAAGCATAATACTCATCGCAATAATCTTTCCATCTAGCACTGCGTAGAACATCTCATAGTTATCATACAAGTCTCGATGAATAGATTCATAGAAGGAGTCCTCAAAAAAATAATATTCCTCAGCATGGTCTTTCTCCATCGTTGAATTATAGATACGTTTGAAGTTTTTAAACAGCTCAATATCTTTGCCATGTCTGATTTCAACACCATTCTTCTCTGCTTTTCGAATCATATTCCGATTCTTGCTTATGATATTATTCCATATCACCTCTTCAGAACTCAGATCAATCGCAATAGTCTTTCCTAAATCAATAACTGTCGATACCGATTTCATCGGGATAGCATTACGCAACACAGGATGATAACGGACAAAATTATCCACGACACCTATTTCTTTCATTTTCTCAGCATAAGCATCCCAAAAAGCTTTAAGATTCTCTTCGGAAGTATCACCCTCAAACAATATCCCCCCATATCCGTATGGAGTCACGCTATCATAATAGTCATCAATAGCTGTCTTTCGCTTCATATATACATAGATAGCCTTTAACCCATCAACCTCATAAAAGAGCAACTGCGGTTCACCATCCCCATGTATCTGGAATGCTTTTACATATCCACTCAAATAATAAACATCATAGGAAAGAAACTGTTTTACAGTACTATCCCATATATCAGCATTATCAAAATCGATTAATCTAATCATCCAATTATTATCTTGAAATAAATGTACTGAACAATTCTTTTACTACATGTTTATTCAGTCCTCCATCTGCAGCTGATGATGAATTGCATCCATTACAAAAAACGACAAAACCATATTTCTCGTCTGGATTGAAATACATTGCAGTATGCATTCCTCTAGCTCCGCCCGTCATTCCTATTAGATCAACGCCATTTAAGAAGTTATAATGAGCTAAAGCAAACCCATAGTTTTTATTGCCCTTAGGGGCAATTCGCATTTCTTTTTCACTCTCACTTGAAATAATCCGCTTACCATTTTTATATTGTCCATCATTCATGTGCATCAACATGAATTTTGCTAAATCATAAGATGATATTATCATGCCATCAGCTGGATGCAATGCGGGCGTACTACCCCCCAACACATAATCCTTCATGAACTTGTCAGGCTTATACACATCTATCGGTTTAACAAATTTTCCTTTTGCATAATGATATGCCCTTACAAAGCGACTGCTATCTAACTTCTGCACATTAAAACCGCCATATAATCCCATTGGTTTCATAATAAATCTATCTATATAATCATCCAGACGCATTCCTGAGATCTTCTCAATAATGGCTCCTAAGATTGCATAACCATAATTACAATAATCATAATCCGTACCAGGTTTATAATTATTATAACATTTGGAATAGTCTCTATTCTTTTCAGGGATTAATAAATGGAAATGGTCAAAAGTGACCGTATAATTTAGATTATTTAAGCTAGATCGATGTGTAAGCAACATTCTGATTGATATAGGCGTGTCTGGATAATGCGGGTTTCTAACAGAAAAATCCAGGTATTTATTCACATCATCATCTAAATTCAACAATCTCTTTTCTTTTAATTGCATGATAGCTGTAGAGATGAACGTTTTAGATATTGATGCAATATAGTTTACATTTTCTCTTTTAATTGGTATCCTTTTTGTTGGATCTGAATAATCTGGATTATATCCAAATGAGTCGTAATAAACGATCTTATTGTCTTTTACGACAACTACAGAAAGTCCTATACACTCATGTTCCTCCATCAAATGAATAATTCTGCCATGTAATTCTTTGTTCTCTCCAGAATTTCTATGGAAAGCATATAATGGAATAACAAAAAACAATACTACCACAAGAAGAAAGCAAATTTCTCCTTGAAAGAACACAAAAGTTTCATTATTCCACTTCATTTATAAAATAACAGAATTGAAAGATTACTAATCATTCCATGCTAATTAACAGATTATTCTACAATTCTGCCACTTTTCAATTTGTAATCATAGCTATGTAGCCCCTCTTTACGAAAATCTGTATGATATCGTTCAAGAACATATTTGTAAACCTCATCATATTGCGGTATAAACAAATCACTTTTTTTCTTAAGGTGCAGAATAATCTGTTGTGCCAAATCTGATGTTTGTGATAAATCTGTAACTCCTTGATTGAAACTGGTACCTTTGATGCTACCTGGAGAGACATTCAATATGCGATTTGTCGTCCCTGCCTTTTCCAATTCTACATTGATGCTTTCAATGAATATTTTCAAGGCCGCCTTGGTAGCGCCATAAATAGAGAAAAAAGGCGAAGACATAAACCCAGCAATACTAACCATTACACCGCAATAGAAATCTTGTTTGGAAAGCAATTTGCTATAGAAATGTTTGATTATTCGAATAACCGCAATAGTATTAATATTAAAGTAGTCAAAAATCATATGTTCTGGAATGTCTTTAAACAACGCAAGTCTACCAAATCCTGCCGTTATCACCAAACCATCAATATCATTGAACTGATCAAGAATAGAATAATCGTCACAACTTAGATTAAAAATGAAACTCTTAATTTTCTCTTCTTGGTATTTTTGCGCGAGAGGTGCTTTATCAATAATATATATATGCCTTACATCTTTCTCAGCTGTCAATGTCTTTGCAATTGAAAGCCCTATGCCATTGGCTCCACCAACAATCAACACATTCTTCATATCTTAGTTACATTCTTTTTCTCATTGAACATCTCAATCACACTAGCAATAGCAATACTCTCCCTGCGACGCAGTTTATAGCAACTAAGACGACCATTGACTATCATCGAGATAAACTCCTGAATTTCGTAACGTAAACCTTCACCATCATACGAATAGAAGTATTTTTTGTTTCTGGTCTGATCTTCATATCGGACTTCAAAATAGTCCGTCAACCACCAAGGAGCAGGAACGTAGACATAGCCTTTTGTTCCTGATATTACTAAATTCCCTTCAGTTTTAACGCCAATACCGACTGTCAAAGATGATGTAGCGTGAGGGTATTTAATAATTGCCTTTGTATAGATATCAACCCCTTTTTCTATTTTAGTGTAGAAGTCAACATTTCGGTATTCTTTTCCCAAGAGTTTAATGATAGCCATCATATTCAATGGTGCATGCTCATTAATAGCGCCCCCTGCTTCTGCAGCATCTAATTCGCGTGTTACACCTTCCACCATTTTCGAAAGAGATGCATTAACATCAACAACTTCCCCAATAATGCCACTTTTGACAAGAGTCACTAAATGGTTGAAAGCTGGACAATAGGCAGTCTTACTTGCCTCTAATAATACAAGATTATGTTCATCGGCATAATCATATAACTCTTTAGCCTGTGCAGCTGAAAGCATGAATGGTATTTCACACAGAACATGTTTACCAGCTTCAAGGGCCTGTTTAGCATATGGATAATGTGTTAAATGAGGCGAAGCGATATAAACTATATCTATGTCATTTAGGAAATCTTGATAATCATATGTATAGGGTTTAATCTTAAACTGCTCAGCAAAGTCAAATGCACTTTTTGTATTGGGGTCATAGACCGCCACAACCTCAACACCACTAACCACCTTGGACTCCGGAACAAATCGTTTGGCAATACGTCCACTACCTATTACACCTAACTTATATATAGTCTGGCTCTCTTCACGAAGCTTCGTAGAAGATACACCTTCAGTCCTTGGAAGATAAATAACTTCGCAGTACTCACTCAAATAGTCAAATTTCCCTTCCCAGTCACTGCCTATTGCAAATATATCAACATCGTATTTCTGAATATCATCAATCTTTTGCCCAAGATAGTCCTCAATGATTACTTCATCTGCATAACCTGTTGCTTTTACAGCCTCAACTCGCTCCAAAACATTGTTTCGTACATTTAGTTTGCCACGTCCACGATCAAAGCTGTCGCTGGTAACACCAACAATCAAATAATCGCCCAACTCTTTTGCCCTGCGCAACAGGTTAATATGGCCTTGATGCAACAGGTCATAGGTTCCATATGTTATTACACGCTTCATTAAAGTTCAAATTATTGATCAAGAATACCATCCAATTCTTCATCGGTCAAGGTATCATAATAAGTATAAGCATGATCTGGATCAAAGAAAATTTGATTGTTCTTTAAGCCACGCTCTTCGACTGGTGGGAACTGCATATAATCACCAAATGTTGTCCCCAATATTTTGTCATAACCAACTGGTATCTCCACTTCAATGCTTTCAAACTTATGAGGAATACTTTTCTCAAAACATTTGGAAGGCCAAACCAAACGTTTCACATTCTGATGAGCTATTGCGTTGCATACATACACCCACTCAGAACCTTTATAATTAGGATTAGAAGCAATAGAATGAAGACTATTAAAAGAAGCATACGGATCATCAGTATAATAAGTAACAAGATCACGTTTCTGTCTTTCATCCAAGCCTTTACAATCTCTTTTCATGAAATTAGTACAATGTAAGTAATACCTTAGAATTTCTTTCCTTTCGCTTTCCACCTTATCCGGATTACAAAAATCAATCGGGAATATATCGATAGGAACGCCTTTGTTGAAGGGTAGTCTTCTAAATAATTTGGGTATAAAAGTTGTTGAACTATTCACCAAATCAATAACAGGATAAAGACAATTAGGATCCGTGAAAGGGGTACGCAGGAAATATGGAGCATCCAACTCTTTTGGCGCAATTTTTATGAATTTTTCATAATCATTTCGTGGCATACATACATCAAGATCATCATCCCATGGAATAAAGCCATCGTGACGAACAGCACCTATTAGGCCTCCAAACATCACAAAATATTTCAGATCATGCTTTTTACATATATCTGAAAAGACTAAATACAGATCCAACTGAATAGCCCAGTTCATTTTCATATATGCGGGAATCTTATATCCACATTTTACCTCTTCTTTGAAGAAATCCTTGCCAAGGATTTCTATCATATCATGTTTCATTTCCATAGATCAAATACTTTTTGTCGTTGCTTTAGATAAATCATAATTATCCAAGGGGAATGGCTCATTATGACCTGGCATAACTACTACCCCCCTTCCTTTAAGAGACTCTATGAATCTTATAGACTTTTCGAGTTTCTCAACAGAGCCTCCCTTTACTTTCGTCACAGTCCTTAGATCTTTGATAAGTGTGTCACCTGTCAACAGCTTATTCTCCAAACTAAGACATACAGAATCATCAGAATGACCTGGAGTATAATAAATTAGCATACTGACACCAGTCCACAGGATCAATTCAGTTTCAAAAAACTGTATAAGAGCGTTATTGTTAATTACAACAGGTCCCATCTCCGAATAATGGGAAGAGTTTTTCTTAGCGTCAAAGAGCAATTCACGCCCATACTCATTAGCAGTATATACTATACACTGAGGAAAACGGTGCAGAACATCATTTATCCCATAAATATGGTCAAAATGTGAATGAGTCAAAAGAATTCCAGAAACAGTCTTTTTCTTTTTTCTCTGAAGCCAGTCTATGATGGGCTGTATGTCACCAGGATCCACCAACCATACATTATCAAAATTATTATGAGATAAAATATATGAATTAGAAGTGAACCAGGTATTGATAAACCTTATACAGTCAACCATTCGAATGATTATAGTCTAACATTTTACATACAGGTCTCTCTATATCCATCAGTACTGCACCAAGTGACATTCCTGTACCAAAAGCAGCAAACATAATTTTTTTCTTCTTTCCATCCGCAAAGAATTCCTCACAATGTTCACACATCGTTACAGGGATTGTTGCACTGCTGCTATTACCATACTTCGGTACTATGTCACGAGGTAGTCTCGCCTCAGTTACTTCCAAACGCTGAGCTAATTTCTTTAGAGTAAAACTACTTGACTGGTGGCAAACAAAATAATCAATATCATCCATTTTATCACCACTTTTAGCCAGCAGTTCTTCCATCATCACTGGAGTCATATTGATAATGATATTGAAAACCAGATCACCCTGCATAACCAGATGTTGCTTGCCTCTCCAATTACCAAATTCATCTTCTTCTTCCTTTGTGGTCTCTGGAGTAATTGGCATACGAGTTCCACCTGCTGGAACATATACAGCAAATGCATCCTTTCCATCATTCTTGAGTGAACAGAATATCTTATTCTCTATAGTTGTATTCTCTATGACACTAATAGTCACTCCATCTCCTGTTATAGGCCTACTTGCTCTATCTCTTGTTGAAACTCTTGCACTTAACATATCTCCAGCGATCAGTAAGACTTTTTTGTTTTCCAAGGAATTTAGAGTCATAAAGGCATAGGTAAGTCCTACTGGATAGCCACAACAACCTTGCGAGATATCAATGCAGACTACATCCTCGTCAAAATTGAATTTACCCTGAACAATGTTAGAAATCGGAGGAATAAAGTGGTCTGGAGAGGTTGTTGTTACAATGATAGCACCAATTTCATTTTCTCTAAACACATCATCATTCAACATCTGTTGGATACCATATATTGCATAATCGCCAACCGTTTCGCCCTTCATAGCGACCCTTCTAGTACCAAAGCCCATCACTTTTTTAAGTTTCTTCATCTGGATTTCAGAAAAAGAATAGTTTCCAGCTTCATCCATGAAATCAACTTCATGAGCAGGCAAAACACTATAAATTGCTGATATTGTTTTATTCTTAAAAGAAGTAACCATTACTTTTGATTTCTTTTGATTGTTTCACAAATAGCATCCACACTACAGAAATTTTCAGGAAGGACATCTGCTCCTCCTATTGCGACACCAAATGCAGACTCTATTTCATCAACAAGGCTCACCACGTCAAAGGAGTCTAACATGCCCTCTTCAATGAAATTAACGTCTTCTGTGAAATCAAACTCAGGACGCAACTCTGTTAAAATTTCAATTACTTTTTCTTTCATTTCAATAATCTTTTAATCATTACATAATCATTCATGTTTTCTCTAGTAAAGCCATAATGTTCATAGCGTTTAATGGCATTCTCATTATCGGCTATTACCCAAAAAATTTGGCGTTTAGAATCAATACCATTAATTAAGGAGGTCCTAAGGAGACCAGAACCTATTCCTTGATTTCTGTAATCTGGTGAAGTATACCAATATCTAAGATACCATGTAACACCTGTTATTTCAAATATGAGGAATCCGCACAATTTATTACCGTCTTTTATCACTAATAGTTGTTCCCGCTTTGCATAATCTTCTAGTTCCCTTATAGAAGGGAGTTGCTCTGCCAAGGGATCAAAGTCTTTCTGCATAGCACTAAATACTAATAAGGTATCTGCCTTTTCACCGTACTTAGCCCTAGGATCCCTCAACCAGTCCTCACCTACGATTCTACCAACATGAGACATTCTATAAAGATGCTGATACTTTACAAAGCCCATATTAGCAAATGCATCTCGCTCTATATCTCCTTCACCTTTACAGACAACATCAACTACTAATGTTTCATCAAAATGATGAGCTTTAAGCATTTCTCCCAAAGCGGCATATGATGTCGCAATATAAAAGATATTAGAAAATCCCTTACAACGATGCGCCATCAAGATGCAGTCTGCAGATTGTTCACACTCTAATGAACCGTCAGCAATCCAATATGGATGTTTATTTTCATCCCAATAAAAATTGGTAACAAACCCTTTCCTTAATTCACGAATTTGACGTACAAAGTTTTGGATCTGCTCGTATGATTCAATCTTATGCATTAACTAAATTCTTATAAAATAATCTGTCTATCTTACCATTTGTATTGCGCTGTAGCAACTCCAAATGATTATAAACTGTAGGAATCATGTATTTGGGTAGCGCCAGTCCTATCTTCTTACGGAACTCTGAAGCTGGTATTTCTTGCTCAGACTCATAGAAGAGTGTAATCTCCTTCGCAGCCTGATTATAGACGATGCATCCATTCTTTACCAGTTTCAAAGTGTTGATTATCACATGTTCAATCTCTCCCAGGTCAGTACGATAACCCATATGCTTTACTATATTGTCCTTACGACCTTTAAACATGATAAGACCTTCCTCATTATAGCATACCACATCACCCGTACGATATATAAGCTCAGGATATGCTTTATTCAATGGATTCTGCACAAATGCAGCAGCCGTCTTTTCTGGATTATTGTAATATCCCATAGCCAAAGATGTACCTCGAACACAAAGTTCACCTTCAATATTAGGTTCTTTTACTGCCTTATCATCAGCATCGAGTATAATAATATCAGTATTACGACAGGCATAACCTATTGGCAACGGCTGTTCGTCTGGAATATCCTTATCTACAATATAATACGTGCAGTCAAGAGTAATCTCTATCGGTCCATAAAGGTTGGCAAATACGGTATCAGGTAAATGACGCCGCCAATAATTGAACTGTTTGGTCGGGAACACCTCTCCAGCAAACCATACTGTCTTCAAACTGTCAAGTTTATAAGTACTCAACAAATCCATATTAGCAATATTTACCATGATTGTTGGAACCCAGAACAAGAAATTAACCTTATGCTTCTCCAATAAATCAAGAATCTTTGCGGGGAAAGCAGCAAGATTACCTGGAAGCACCACCAATGTACTGGCCTTAGCCATCAGCATACATAATTCGAAACTATAAATATCAAATACGATCGGTGAAAGAGACCCCATCACCAAGTCATCCTCGAACTTAAAGGTATCAATTGCCCATTCAGTAAAATCAAAAAAACTCTTATGGTTCAGGACAACACCTTTAGGGGTTCCTGTTGAGCCTGAAGTATTGATGATACAAGAAGGATCTGTATCAATGATTGTTGACAATTTACTTAAAACATATGCTTCATCAAGACAAACCTTTCTATCATTTTCATCAAGTAATATAACATCAATCGTATCTGGAATAATAGTCTCAATACTCTTGATCTGCTTACTAGTCGATATAATAAAACGAGGTTCTACCAATTTTAAAATATTGCTTATACGCTCAGCTGGAGTTTTTATATCCAAATTCATATAAAAATTACCAGAATAGATAATACCAAGATCTGAATATACACTCTCTATCGACTTATCTAAGAATACAGCGACAGGTCTATTCTGACAAGCTCCGCTATAAATTATCTTCTGTGCCAAAATTATAGACTGCTCTCTCAGGTCAGAAAATGTGATTTCCCTATCCTTATCAATAACAGCCACTTTCTGAGGATATTTCTTAACTGATTCCTCAAACAGTTCTATCAAATTGATTTTCATAATTCTACTTAATTTAGCAAGTAACCGCCATCAATTACCAAGTTTGTACCTGTTACCCAGCTTGAAGCATCTGATAACAAGTATATAGCCCCAAAGGCAATATCTTCTGGTGTTCCATAACGTTTCAGAGGGTAACTGTTTACCATAATATCTGTATGATGACTCTCTGCAAACATTTCATTAGTTAGGTTTAATATATTTGTAGGAACGAGGCCTGGATTAATGGCATTGATGCGAATACCTAGACTCGCTAATTCTAATGCAGCTCCTTTTAAAAAACCATTCAGAGCTGCCTTAGAAGCATTATAAGAAACATCTCCTTTGGTACCAACAAATACCCCTGATATTGACTCTATTAGAACTACTGAAGAACCTTTATGAATCTTCTTTTTCTTCAAAAGACCTGATGTAATCATAATGGGAGCTACGGTATTGACACTAAGAATATCCTCAATATCATTACGTTTAAAATGTTTAACTGGACAAACCTGAGGGATACCAGCGCAAAGTACACAGCCATCAAGGACAGGGACTTCTGATATCAGACGATCTATATCCTCTTGCTTAGAGATATCAGCTGCAACTATTTGATGTCCTTCACCATCCATTATATCATGCGTTTCTTTCAATCGATCAACATTACGTCCATTCAGAATGACTCTGGCCCCCATCTTTGAACACTCAGTGGCGATGCCTCTCCCTATGCCGGAAGAGGCACCTGTCACCAAAATTGTTTTTCCTTCGAGTGAGAAAGGATTAATCATAGCGATGATACGAAATCAAACAAATCCTGAATAGTTTTATTCTCACGAAGGTTTGCACCTGTGATGGTCTTGTTGTAATTATCATCAACCATCGCAATAATAGAAAGTGCAGTCAGAGAGTTCCACTCATCAAGTGTCTTATACTCTGTCGTAGGTGCAAATGCTTCTGCAGGAGTCTCATCGAACTCTGCTGCAAAGTTTTCAATAAATTCTTGAATGTCCATAATTTAAAAATATTAATTGTTGATAATTGAAAAATCTTGTATTTTGTCCTCATAGAAGGGTATATGTAACAAAGAAGTTACCTCTGACTCTGGTGTCATTCGCTTGACAATCTTCTGGAGCGTATCGTCAGTTCCACACTCATAGAACTGGTTGACACCATCTTTTACCATGTTCATAGTGATATTAGTCCATTGTACAGGATATGTCATCAGCTTAATCTGATTCTCAAGTATTACCTGAGGATCTGTATGAGGTAAGCCATCTGCATCCTGATAAATAGGAATCTGAGGTTCTTTGAAGTTTAATTTCTTTAGTTCCTCTGCAAGTATAGCACCTTCCTCTGCAGAGTTAGGCGAATGACCTACACCCTTCATGGGAAGGACTATTGCACGCTTGGCGCCCATCTCTTTAAGTATCTTACAAGCTTTTTTAATACTCAATCTTGCCCCTGTAACAACCAACTGGCCAGGTCCATTGTAGTTAGCAATATAAAGATCCTCTCCGTCTTCATCACCAACTTTTTTCAGCACATCTTGAACTTTTTCATCTGGAACACCAATAATAGCACCCATTGCACTTGGATGTTTCTGGAAAGCCTCATAGAACACCTGTCCACGGGTTTTAATAAAAAGAAGTGTTTCTTCGAATGATAATGCTCCACAAGTCACTAAAGCGGCATACTCTCCAAGAGAATGACCTGCCACGCAATCAGGTTTCACTTCATCCTGCGCCATCGCCAAAGCCACTTCATAGATAAAGATAGCCGGTTGAGTATAGCGCGTATCCATCAGCAGTTCCTCTGATGCACTGAAGAGCGTATCAGAAAATCGCTCACCTAAAATATCATTAGCTTGTTCAAAAATCGCTCTAGCTTTTGGGAAATTGTCATAGAGATCCTTCCCCATCCCTTGCTTTTGGCATCCCTGACCAGGAAATAAAAATGCTTTCATCCTTTTCTTATTTTCTTCAATCTACGTATAATACTCATCATGTCATAATCGCCAGCCTCCTTATGGGCGAAATACTCATCTCTTAATATGGCAGCACAGCTCAGGTCGTAATACTTGCCATTCTTAAAGACTGCCTCACGGGACACGCCTTCCTGCTGCATGAACATTAAAGGTTCTACAGTATTACTAATTTTATGTCCCACCAAAGAATGTCCATAGACCCGATGAAGATTCAGCCTCTCAAAGGCATATTCAAACATAAACAATACTGTTTCTATCCATGCCGTGCCGTCATTATAATTAGGGTCGCCTATCATAATGGCACCTGTTTCAGCGGAACTGTTGATATAGTGTATGTTGACTAAACTTGCATATCCTATCATTTTATTATTATCCTTAGAGCAAATTGCCCAGAACACATTATAATCATGATGATGCATATGTGCCCTTGTCCATTCTATAGCTTCCTCTTTACACATACGTCTATTAAGACCTACACTCATTTCTTTCAACTCATCATCATTCATCCATTTGTAGATGAGTTCGGCATCTTCCACTTCAAATGCCCTAAAATAAACACTTTTTTCCATATTAATTATAAGCCCTTCAAAAGATCAGCTATCGGGTCCGACACCTGAGATGAATATATCATATAATTTGTATGTTCCATATCATTATGAGTGAGTTCTATCATCTCATCAGTTACATAATTCTTTTCCCTACACCAATCTTTTGTCTCACAGGTATCGAAGATTGGTTTCAAGAACTCTGTTTGTTTCACGACATAATAAAGCCCAGAATAATGATGCTTAAATGAATTGACATTTATTGGATCCAAATCTCCAGTAGCAGCTTGAGCAACAGCAGCAATAATATCAAAGCCAGTACTCAATTTCACCATAGGCCACCAAATATGATCACCTCCGGGTCGGGCATTAAACTCTATCAGATAGATTTCATCATTTATAATTTTAATCTCTGTATGACAAGGCCCATTTATGACGCCTATAGCGGTCAAACCAGAAGATACTGCATGGACAACTTTACCCCATATCTCCTTTGACAAGGGAGCGGGTTGGTGATGACCTAACTCAACACAATGAGGAGCGCCACTACTATCCTTTTGAGTTATTTGAACAATTGTATGAGCTCCTTTAAATGTCAAACTCTCCACACTACATTCCATTCCACCTTCAAGGAACTGCTCTGCAATAATCATAGGAGATGTTCCTTTTTTAAAACTCTCCTTTGCATAGTCGAAAGCTTGGGGCAGAGATTCTTCATCTCGGACTACAGTTATGCCACGCTTACCACCAAGATTAGTAGGTTTAAGAATTATGGGGTAAGGAATACCTGAAGATTTGATATCATCTAAACTCTTGGCCTCAACATATTTTGGTGACAACAAATCAGACAAGTCTTTGATACACTCACGATTACGATATTTATCTGTAATCACACGCGCCACATCATAAGATAATCCTAACAAATTTAACTGCTCTGCAACATATGCAGCTATAGGCACAGACAACTCTGTAGTGGCAACAACGCCATCAATCTTTAAATCCTTACAAATTGAGGCAACTTTATCTTTCTCAAAAATATTGATTTCATGAAAAACATCAATCTTTGAATCATCTACTTTTCCATCAAGCATAGAGAAGTAATGACCTTCATATCCAAGACGATGACAAGCCTCACCAAAATAAGAAGCCATTACTCCGCCCCCAATTATTGCTAATTTTCTCATTCGTTATAATAGTTGTTTATTACACTCACAATCCGATTCATATCATCAAAATCATATCGCTGGTCTATTGGTATGCACAACAGATGTTGGTACGCGTTTTCTGCCCCTTCACACTGTGCCGGTTGTAGTTCATCCTTTGGCCATACAACAGGAGCATAGATTTCATTTTCAACAAGATGCTTCTGAAGAGATGTCCTGTCATTAACTAAGACAGGAAAATACAGCGGCACAGCATCATCCTCTAATTTAAAGACTGGCTTAAAAGGGCAATGCAGTGATTGAAAGAGGGTATTGTAATTATCTCTTCTTTTTCTAACCAGTTCATTTATATCAAGACTGGCCTGCACTTTTGCTGACATTTCAGATATTGCAAACAATTCTGTCTGATTATCCAAGATGTCCTCTGCCTCTCGATACTTCGCCAGCATATTACTTTTTTCACCTTCATGCTCGAATAGGAAGCGGTACTTGCTATAAGAGGCTTTCACTTTAGCCTGCTCCAACACTGTATCTGTTTTTATGGGTTTATGATGGAATTGGCCCTTACGACAAACCGCAAACCCACCGTCAGGTGTGCCTGTCCATTTTCGAATGCTCCCGACAATAAAATCTGACTTTGAACGAGCGATTTCACTATACAAGCACTGTGTACAATCTTCTATAGTGTATTTTCCTAATTCTCTTAATATTTCACACATCCCGTCTATTTCACCATCCAATGTGTCAAAGCCAAAATAACGATGGAAAAGAACAACAGAAGCATCATGTTCAAGAACAGTCTCTAAAATGGTGTTTGACGTTGTCCTCAGATTATTTCCTATAGGATAATAAAAGACCTCAAAGCCTGCCTTCAAAAAGGGTTCAAAAACTGTATCACAAGTAAATGAAGGTAAGACTGCAACCTTATTCAATTTAGCACTTCTTTCTTCAATGGTCATGAGAACAAGCCGAATAGCGGAACGGCCTGTTGACAACCATACATAATCATCCCCATCACATTTAAACAATGAGGGACTTCCTAATGAACGTACAGGAAGGGAAGTATGTGGGTTCAACCAAAAGTTGCTACCTATTTCACTCAACATTTTTACCTTTACTTAATATTTCCCTTAGTCTTGAACTAAAACCTAAATCGTCAATATCCTTCATGTCACCAGCACCCTCGCCAATGTCAGAACGCTTCAAGACATTCATCACTGTAAGCCAAAGAATCTTCAAATCGGTGGTCAAAGAACAATGGTCGACATACCACACATCATACTCAAATTTTTTGCTTAGCTTGCAGTGATTCCGGCCATGCACCTGTGCCCACCCTGAGATTCCTGGACGTACCTCATGACGACGCTTTTGGAAATCATCAAAGACCTGCAGATACTGTGGCAAAAGCGGGCGAGGCCCAATAAACGACATGTCGCCTTTCAGCACATTAATCAATTGGGGGAGCTCGTCAAGTGATGTTGAACGAACAAAACGCCCAACTTTTGTCAGACGCTGAGCGTCGGGAAGTAAATCCCCGCGTTCATCCCGTTCATCTGTCATGGTTTTAAACTTGATGACCTTGAATATCTTACCGTCTTTCCCTGGTCTCTCTTGAGTGAAAAAAGCGCCTGCGCCCTTGTTAGCAAAGTGCAGCCATATAGTTACTACTAAAAGTATCGGGATGATACAAATCAGAGCAACCAATGAACCTGTAAAGTCAAAAAGGCGCTTAAAAACGTGTCTATACATATTATTACAATCCTATTCGTTTCTTTATTTCATCAGCGATATCAATAGCCTGTCGATTGTTATCCCAAAAGAAATCCATCAGGAAATCATATTGATCCTGAGGTATATGGCAATCCTCGCCTGATTCTAACGTCTGGATAACCTGATTGAAATCATACGTCCGTTTGCCCAAATAATACTTATCATAGTCCTCTATCCAATTGCTCTTCCCTACATAATTCTGATAATCAAAGATAAACAGAATTATCTCCTTGTTCATCATTAGAAAATCAGTATATATAGAAGAGTAATCCGTAATTAAACAGTCAATGAAAGGAAGAACGGCATATACATCGCTATTATTCGGATAAATGCAAATATTACTATACTGCGACAGGATATCCAAATTGAGCCTTGTGAAGGGGTGAAGTTTCAAAATAAACAAACTTTGCAAAGTCTTCATCGTGTCATCCAGACGATGCCAGTCGATGCCTGCTTGCTCAATAAAATCACGCCCATCATCTCGCCAAGTAGGCATGTAAATATAAGTTTTACGGTAAGGCTGAAGTTTCCTGATAAACTCCTGCGTCTCTGAAGGTTCATGATTATTTATAAAAGTCTTTGCCGCCTCCTTACCTTCTATCATCAACCTACTGCGCGGGAAAACGGCCACTTTGCAGTTTTCTTCTGCGATGTCCATCATTGGAGCGAAGAATTCCTTCAATTGAATAGTTGACGGCGCTATGCAAAAATCTGGCCGGCTAAACAACGCTATATAGTTCCTCATCTTAAACCAAAATGAAGTCCTCATTTCTGACTCATCTTTCAGATTAAAGGTTTTTACGAAAAAATCAGTATTCTGCCACCTAACCCTCTTCACGCTACTGCCATGCCATAGATTAACATAATATGCACCACCGCACAAAAACCGATTGACGTCGGCAGTTGTATGGTCAACAATGTAGACTTTGGCTCTTAAAGAATAGAACAAGCCTTTTAGGGAACGCCAATAACAGGCATTCATTTTCTGGGATTTCAAGAAGTCACTATCTTTCTTGCTGCTTGCTATCCAAATGGGTGTAATCTCTGGGTGGTTCTTAGAAACCTCATAGAATAAATATTTAGGATTATCTCTAAAGCCTCCTGATGCGCCAAAAGCCCACAAAGTTGACTTCCTTGGGAAATATCGCAATACTTTGGAAAGCAGATACGCAACAAGATTCTCAAGTATTACCAGAACATCAATTCTTCTATACGTCATGACATGTATCTAATCAATTTTTCAAACATATCTTTCAATCCATACTGCGGCTGCCAACCCAAGTCACTAATTTTCTTTATTGAAAGACGAAGTTTGGTGACTGGGGCATACCCCATATCCACACTTAAATCTAAACGAACATTGATGAGGGGATTAAAGTGCTGCTTCATAAACTCCGCTAAAGTTCGTATACTTATATAGGTATCAGGATTTGCCACATTATATGCTTCGCCGCTTTTTCCCTTCAGCAGAATGTAGAGTATCGCTGATACACAATCCGTCGTATAACAATATGGCCTTGCTGACTCCCCTTTTGTATGTAATACAATATCCTCGCCTTTTATAACACTACGAGCGAACTGTGCAAAAACCCGGTTGTCATTCTCAGAAATACCTGCCCCTAAAGTCTGGGTTAATCGAGCCACCTTCGCCTGAACACCAAGCTCCTTTGCATAGGCATGACAAAGACACTCTGAGGCTCTTTTCCCCATGTTGTATGAACTTCTTGCTTCAACAGGATTCACGTATCCTTGGAAAATTTCATCCAACCATTCATCAGTATCATTACTGCCATAAACCTCAAGTGAGGAAGCGTAGACCATACCCTTTACATCTGCATTCTTAGCATATTCCAAAACAGAAGTAGTGCCTTCAAAAGCTGTGCGAAGCGTCTCTACAGGATGTTCAACAAAATATTTTGAAGCAGTTGGACTAGCAAGATGAACAATATAGTCAATGTCTGTCCCTATAGATGAGACACTGATCTCATTAAGGTTTAGATTTTTAAAATCTATATCAGAAAACTCATCTGCAAATACAGACTTTGCTTTATCCAGACTGCGAACAACAGCAATAACCCTTATACCAAGCTTTTCGTTCCTATTAAGTGCCAACAGACATTTTATCATCACAGAGCCTATCAATCCTGTAGCTCCTGTTATCAGGAATGTTTTCCCACGTAACGATTCGCTGAGCTCAAAACTCTCAGCAAATGCATTTGCATCATCTATTAAGATTTGCTTATTCATCAGAATCCAAATATCTGTTGGTTTTCATGGACCTCTACCATTGCCTTAAATATAAAGTAGTCGGTAGGAGTCGTTATCTTTATATTCTCCATCGGACCTATCACCCTTCCCAACTTGTGACCATAATGGTGCATCATCGAACAGCTGTCAATGAAGTCATGGCGTCCCTCTGCTCTTGCTTGGCAATGTGCACCATAGATATCCTTCAAATAAAAGCTCTGAGGAGCACGTGCTATCATAGAGTCAGCGCGAGAAGGTATTTCCAAGCTACCATCAGGCTGATTCACTATAAAAGTTTCTGTGGCTGGAACGCATGTAATGCAGCTGCCTTCCTCACGAACCATGTCAATATTGTCTGTAATGGTCTGCTCAGTAATCAGAGGACGGACACCATCGTGGATTAATACAATATCATCAAGTCCACTTGCTATCTCTTCAATAGCAGCAAGTCCATTGTAGATGGAGTCTTGCCCAGTCTCACCGCCTGGTACTATTCGTTTCACTTTAGTAATTTCAAACTTCTTGAGCATTTTTTCAAGAAAGGGAATCCACTCTTCAACACAAGCAATAACAATCCCATCGATCAATGGGTGGTTATCGAATAATTCAAGAGTATATATTATAATCGGTTTACCATTAAATTCTAAGAACTGCTTAGGTCTGGATTTAGTATGCATTCGTCTCCCAGAACCACCTGCAAATATAAGTGCAATATTCATATGTAATCAAATTTTAAACTACTATTTTGGGTCTATCTAAATAATCAATATTCATCTTTATTCAAACTATAATCATATTTTATTTCTTTATAATAATTCTCTCTACCTTTATCTATGCTTCTTTCAATAACTGACGAATAAGGATTAAAACTAACATCCATCATTGAATAGAAAAAGGCTGTAGAAGCAACAAAAGGAAGGAAAAAAACAAAACTCCTAACATACGCAATAGATTTAGTTAGCCACAAAGATTTTTTAGCAAATTCAATGAAAAAATGAACCATAAAAATAATAAAATAAAACAAATAAATATAAACATATCTATAAGATATATGAATATTAAACTGCATCACTTGAAATATTAAGCCCACCATAAGAAAAGGTTCAAGCTTAAGAATTGTCGAATCTTTACATTTTTGCTTAATATAGAGTAGGGATGTTATCGGATAAAATAATAACGGGAAAAACCTTGCCACAAAATAATTTACATTATGAACTTGAGTCACGTAGTCAGAATCCAAATAATTATCAAGTTTATTAGACATACCGTCAGAAAATTCCAATAATTGGAAGACATCACCCAACATACTTTGAAGGAAGGCACTAAAGATATACGCACCAATCAGCAATGATACTCCTAACAAATTAAATCTAAGAAAAGTAAGGAAAGGTATTATTATCAATAATATTGATGATTGATGAAAACCTGTTGCAATAAATATTAAAAGAATACCTTTTTTGTATTTTTTTTCTAAAAAAAAATCATTTGCAAACAAAACAAGAGAAAGAGCTATTGCTGCTTTCATCACAACCATACTATACCACTGATACCTCCAAAAGAAATACATAGCTGTACATGCAAATGGATATGGACTATGTTTTTTAAAATACCTTAAAATAAGAGTATTTACAAAAGTTGCTTCAATTAATTGAACTACAAAAAATTTTCCACCTATGGTTTTGATAATTGATGTTAATAATATCCATAAAGGAGGTTGATCACTATCTAGCAAGAAATCAACATCCAAATCAGAAACATCTGGGGTATTATGATAAAACATATAAATATAACTAATAGTATCCTCCCCCAACCGAAAACGCAACCCCGCAATTAGTATTAAAATGACAAGCACTACATTATACCACTCATCACGATATTCTGTCCTCCCGTTAATATCATAGCGGATAGTTAATATCAGTAATAAGACCAGAACAAGTAAATAAATCATTGATTACTTGACTTTAATGAATAAAGTCCATATTTACGACAATAATAGGCTCTGTAAGTCAGTACAAACACATCTGTCATCACTAAAGCCAAAGCAAATGCCATTGAATTTTGGACATTAAATATGTAGAGGATACCATAAATAAAGCAAAGGAAAAAAGTTGAATAGATAACACTTTGATTAAAAGGTTTTGGGTATCCAAATGAAATCAACATACAAGCTCCAATACATATTACAATACTATCAGAGAATGAGAAAATACAAAGGATCCTCAAAACATCGATAGCCTCTTGCATACGATAGCCTGCAAAAAACTCGATAATGAATGGAGCCATAACACATGCTGCAAAACTAAAGAAGAATGCAATTAAGGCAACAATGAACAAAAATTTAGTTGCAAACACTTTATTTTGAGACCTTGCTATATTGGGATATGCAGCCTTGTTAAGCATCCGGGTGGGTATTATCATCGCATTTACGATTTTCTGAGCCAAATCAAATGCAGCAACACTTTCCATTGACAAAACAAGCCCACTCACAGTCTTAGCCAAATTCATATTAAAAACCGAAGAGACTCTTGAAAGCCAAAAAGGTAAACTCTGCCTGAACACATCCTTTATCATCTTTATTTTAGGAACATGCAGCTTAACTTTTTCTATGCATATCAAACAATAAAAGGCTACTATACCAGCAAGGAATTGTCCTGATGATTGTAACAATGCGACAAACTCATAATCTGACTCTTGATGGACGAAAATAAAAACTGTGACAGTATAAAACAAAAGAGACGAACAATTGACAATTGTCACATATTTCATTTTTTCTATACCTTGAAAAAACCAGACTGGGGATAAAAGTTCTATCATCCATGGTCCTAATGCACAAAACATAAGAAACTTATGTTGAGACATGAAAGGGACAAGAACAAAACCCATCAGGAAAATAACGAAAGATATAACAAACAAAATCATTTTTACGCTAATGACAGTCGATACAATATCATGTAGACTCTCTTTGTTATCTCTATTGACTGCAACTTCCTTTACAGCATAGACATCAAGTCCATAGTTGATTACAATTGTGAAATATGAAACAATCGTTTGGGCAAAAGCAACCATGCCATACTTCTCAGGTCCAATTGTACGAAGCACATAAGGCAATGCAACAAATGGAAGCAGGAGGTGTACAAGCTCAATGATTGTAAGGTATCCTGTATTTTGAACAATTCTGATATTATTCCGAATTATATCTTTTATATCTGATATCTGTGATAACATATAACGTTTTTATTCATCATTTGAACTTCAATAACGAATCAATCTCAGCAAAAAAGGCGAGTTTTTTTGTTTCATCGAAACCGGTATTCGTTATCATAATAGTTCACTTTCTTAAAAATGAGGGAAGGCTCGCACTATTGAACCTATATCCTTATGAGAGTTAGATGCTTACCTCCCCTCTGTCATACATAACGATTTTTTATAAATACTGCTTCACAGCAGGAGATGTTTGATGGAAGAAGGAAGAGGGAAGATGGAAGAAGGAAGAAGTTTTGCTACCGCCTTGTAATGAAGGAAGAAGGAAGAGGGTGCTGCCGCCTTCATCATCTTGCGTTTTCTTCGTTTTTATCAACACTACTCATTTATCTTTTCTTCTTTATATTCCTCTCACGCCTACGGCGACGCCAGCGTCAAACACCGTCGCTCACTTCATTAAAACCAATATTATATTCTCCAGACATAACTTACCCGGATTTGAAGCTGCAAAATTACAAATAAATAACCACATAACGAAAGAATCTTTTAATAATGTCACTCCATTCAAATAACAAATTCTGGATTCAACATCAACTGTTTCAATTCTTCTTCGACAGCCGCATACTTCTTATCTTTCAAATAGTTTAACACATTGCCAAGAATCTTTATTTCACTTGCATCTCTTAATTGATGAAAAAGGGGCTTAAACCGCTTATCATCCAGCATAGTAACTGTCTTCGTTTCCCTCGTAAACGCCTTGAGATCAGATGGCAATCCAAAATCCTCCATTTTTATACCCAATTCCTCTGCACAACTGAGGATAAGACCATCCATAGCTGGTTTTACAAAAACCACATAATGGGGATTTTCCTTATGTTTCACAAGCGCCAAATATGTAGAAGAAGCTGCTTCAATAAAGCCACTCAAATATGCAGGACGACGTTTGTCAAAGTCAACGACTCCAACAGCAAAACTATCTACGAACTTATTCTCCATTACTCCTGAAACTGCAAAACAGCCTTTCTGATGATTTACGCCATCTGTTTTTAAGACAGACTCTACTAAAGCTGTATCAACATAACATTCAGGTATAAAATAAAGATCTCTCATTTCTTGACTACAAATAAGATTCCATATTGAAGAATATGTCTACGCCATTATCATACATTTCCTGCACTTCCTCATCTGTGGCTCGATTAATCTCTGTTACCCCATTTGTCATTTTAACAAAATAGATAGCCAGATCATCATTAAGAGTTTCTATCAAAGCATTAACCACGTATGGGCTATGCGTAGAAACAAAAAACTGATTGTCTTCAGAGCCAATAATATCTTGAACCACTGAAGATATATAGGGAGGGAATGTATGCGTCTCAGGTTCCTCCAGACAAATCGTATTCCCATGGTTACTCAAAATGGCCGCCTTGTAAAAAAGCAAACGCTGAAGGGAATCAGCTAATGAAGTAAAAGGAATAAGGAAAATCTCATCAGATTTCTCTTTCATAGCTTTTAGCTCTTGGCTGGCATTATCGAATACTAATTTTAACCCATAGCTTTCAAGCAACCGGTTTGCTTCATCTTTCAATACAGGCAATTGCTTTAACGCCTCCATCAGATTAACGCCAGCAGGGGGAAGCAACTGCGAAACACCATAAGAAGAATGGCCTATATTAGGAATATAACGATAAGACAAAAGCCCAACGGACTTACTGTCGCCTGCTAAAAGAGGATTCAAAATAGGGTTCAGCGTTAAATCTCTATTGAATAGGAACTCATCCAGTAAAATATCATCTTTCATAAATCGCACAGATAACTCCTCATTTGGAGTGCGTTCCAGAATCAAACGGATTGAGTCGTCGATAACAACCTCTATTGCATCTGACGTATTACCATCAAAAAACAATTCGGGTAAATGTACCAATCTTACCAGAGTCTGGATGCATGGATTCTTAACTGTATTAAGATAGGGTACACTGAAGAGTGCTAAAGCCTCAAGAATATTACTTTTACCAACATTGGGACGTCCAACCAACAGATTGACTCGCCTACAATCCCTTATTGTCAAATCTCTTAAGGACTTAAAATTCCTAACCCTTATATTATCTACCATCAAACTTTAAATAATAATTATTAAAACCCTAATTAAATGTAAGCGTCCAAAAGTTGGTTTTGCCCTTTTAGGGCGGGCATCCTGCGATGCCCACCAACAGTGGAGTGATTAAATTTTTGTGATTTATTAATATCGTTTTAACCCGATAGTCATCGGAAGCAGGTTTCTATA
>ERZ842401.1528-NODE-1528-length-32884-cov-14.417619_pt1 | contig 32884 bp, 22 predicted proteins | sample MGYA00521270_ERZ842401 | MGnify/ENA primary metagenome ERZ842401 (study PRJEB31892, sample SAMEA3878208) | bioreactor metagenome | biome: Moose rumen | place: Sweden | collected 2011-10 | study: EMG produced TPA metagenomics assembly of the PRJEB12797 data set...
CCTGCACCCGCTGCCGCTGCTCCTGCTGCCGCTGCTCCTGCTGCGCCGGTGCGGCGCCGCTCCGCGAAGACCGGCTCGGCCCTCTCCATGAATGCCCTGATGGACGAGAAGAAGGAGGAAGCGCCTGCAGCAGAAAGCGTTGCTGAAGAGCAGGCACTCCCGTCCGACGAGAAGGTGGTTGCGTCCTGGAAGTCGCTGGCCCGGCTGTACGAGAGCCGTCCCCGCCTAGCCAGCACTCTCTCCAACGGAAAGATTGACGTCAGGGAAGAGGAAGGCGTGAAAATTGTGGATTTCTTTGTGCTGAACGAGGCCCAGAAGCAGTGGATAGAAGAAAAGCTCCTCCGGGACCTGGAGACCAAGCTCCGGGAAATGCTGCAGTTCTCCAGGGTGAACATCCTGGTGCAGGTGGCTCCGGACAACGGTCCGCAGGGAAAAGTGCCCTACATGCCGGAAGAAAAAGCCAAGGACCTGATGGACAAGAACCCGGAAGTACGCGCCTTCGTGGCCGACCTGGGCCTGGATACCAAATAAAAGAATTTAACCTTTCGCGAGATGAAACTCAGAGCAGAGAATCTGGTGAAAAAATACGGCGTCCGCACCGTGGTGAAGGGCGTTTCAATGGAAGTGGAACAAGGGGAAATCGTGGGATTCCTGGGGCCCAACGGCGCCGGCAAGACCACCAGTTTCTATATGATCACCGGGCAAATCAAGCCCAATGGCGGCCGCATTTTCCTGGACGATGAAGACGGAACGTCTACGGAAATCACCACGCTGCCCATGTACAGGCGGGCGCAGCTGGGGGTGGGTTACCTGCCGCAGGAAGCCTCGGTTTTCCGCAAGATGTCGGTGGAAGACAACATCCTGTCCGTGATGGAGCTGTCCAAGTCTACCGCCTACATGACAAAGGCCGAGCGGATGGAACGGATGGAAAGGCTCATAGATGAATTCAACCTCTCCAAAGTGCGGAAGTCGCTGGGCATCCAGCTCTCCGGCGGCGAGCGGCGGCGCTGCGAGATTGCCCGCGCCCTGGCCGTGGATCCCAAGTTCATCCTCCTGGACGAACCCTTCGCGGGAGTAGACCCCATTGCCGTGGAAGACATCCAGTATATCATAGCCAAGCTGAAGTACAGGAACATTGGCGTCATTATCACCGACCACAACGTAGGCGAGACCCTGGCCATCACAGACCGAGCCTATCTGCTGTACGAAGGCGTCATCCTGCAGGCCGGTACGCCGCAGGAGCTGGCGGCCGACGAAGACGTACGCACCAAGTACCTGGGCTCCGGCTTCGTACTCAAGCGTTCCAAGTCCGTGGAACGCGCCCGGGCCGAAGTTGAACAGGAAAAATAGAAGTTTGGCACAGCTTTTGATTTAACTTCCAACCGAAGGTTAGTTTTAAGTTGGTTAGTTAATATGGTATAATAAGGGCGGCCCCTCCCGGAGCCGCCCTTATTATTTTACAACTTTTCCAGAGCCGCCGCCACCGTGTTGTCCAACGGCAGATAGTATTTATAGAAGGCATTCTCTCCCAGCTTGGAGTAACGGGCCACCAAGGCATTGAGCTGCGGGACCAGATAAGGGGCCGTCTTGTCCCATTCGGCCTGGGAACAGTTCACCCCGTCGCTGGAGGCGAAACTGCGGAACTGCCCCGCCACGTCTATCTCTTTCAGGAAACTGTCCATGTCCGGGAAGCGGTCGATGGGGACCAGGCGGTCTTTGTAGCGGTCGAAGACGGAAGAGGCGAAGCGCATCTGCAAGGCCTTCCGGTTGCAACGGGTGTAATAGTTGCTGGCCCGAGTGGTGTCCATGGGCACAAAGACATCCGGCATGATGCCGCCGCCGCCATAGACCGGCCGGCCGCCAATGGTGTGGTGCAAGTCGGACTGATCCTGCTTGGAGCTGTCGGCCATGAAGATTTCACCGTCCATATACCGCTTGTAGATGTCGTTCTCATAGTCGCCGTAGGGCTTCTGGATGCAGCGGCCGCTGGGAGTGTAGTAGCGGGCCACGGTGAGCCGGAGGCCGGACTTGTCCGTGAAGTCATATTCCTCCTGCACAAGTCCCTTGCCGAACGAACGCCGGCCCACCACCAGGCCCCGGTCGTTGTCCTGGATGGCGCCAGCCAGGATTTCACTGGCAGAGGCGGAAGATTCGTTGATGAGCACGGTGAGGCCTATATACTTGAGCTTGCCCCTTCCGTCGGCCTGGAACAATTCCCTCGGACGCTTACGGCCTTCCATATACACGATGGCGTTGCCCCGGCTGAGGAAGTCGTTGCACACCAGAAGCGACTGGTCCAGATAGCCGCCGGTGTTGTCCCTGAGGTCCAGGATCAGGTGATCCATTCCCCGGTCCAGCAGGTCTTCGGCCGCCTTGTGAAATTCCGAGAAGGTGGTCCTGGAGAACTTGGAAAGGCGGATATAGCCCACCTTGTCCTGTATGATGAAGGACGCTTCCACGCTGTTCACGGGAATCTTGCCGCGGGTAATCTTGAAAGGAATCTCCTCCTCCCCGCGCTTGACGGTCACGGTTACCTTGGTCCCGGAAGGACCTCTCATCCGGCGCACCATGCTGTCTTGCGGGCACAGCACCCCGGCTATCACTTTGTCATCCACCTTCAGCAGCCGGTCTCCCACCATGAGGCCCGCCTTCTCCGACGGTCCGCCGGGTATCACTTCCAGCACAATGGCCGTGTCGTTGGGCACGTTGAACTGGATGCCGATGCCTTCGAAGTTTCCGGCCAGGTCTTCCTGCGAAGCGGCCAGTTCCACGGGAGGGAAATACAGGGAGTGCGGGTCCAGCTTGGAAAGCACCGCCTGGACGGCCCCGTCCGTAATGTCGGCCACATCCACCGAATCCACATAATTTTCCTCCACCGTCTTCAGAATCATATTCAGCTTGTTCCAGTCCTGGTACCGGGCCTTCATGAAATGGCTGCTGTCCCGGTACTTCATCACGGAAAGGGTCACCAGCACGCCGATGACCACTCCCAGCAGGACCTGCAGAACTTGAATGGCAGTTTTGTTTTGCATAGGCTTCTATTCGGACTGTTCCACTTCTATCCCCGCCCGGCGAAGCAGGTCCACCCCGTCCGTAAGCCGGTATTCGTCCCGGTACACCACCCGCCGGATGCCGGACTGGATGATGAGCTTGGAACACTCTACGCAGGGGGATGCCGTCACATAGAGCGTGGCTCCCTCCGAGCTGTTCCCGGACTTGGCCACCTTGGTGATGGCGTTGGCCTCGGCATGCAGCACGTAGGGCTTGGTTACCCCGTTTTCGTCTTCGCACACGTTTTCGAACCCCGAAGGCGTCCCGTTGTAGCCGTCGGAGATGATCATCCGGTCCTTCACCAGAAGGGCTCCCACCTTCCTGCGCTTGCAATAGGAGTTCTGGGCCCAGATTTCGGCCATCTGCAAATAACTGTGATCGAATTTCATGCCGCCTATGTCCTTTGGTACAAATAACGTTTGATGCTCTTTTTGGGGGTGCGCTCGAAGTCTTCCGGCATCAGCTCGATCTTCTTGATATGCGCATAGTTGGGCAATTCCTCGTTAATGGCGGGGAGCATGTCCAAGATGCGCTTCTTGAAGGCAGAACGCGGCATGCCGTCCAGTTCTCCCTGGTGCCAGTCCGGATAGATGAGGGCCGTGAGGCCGCCGTTGTCCTCCACCACCAGCGAATCCACCACATAGTTGAAGTTGTTGATCACGGCCTCCAGCTCTTCCGGATAGATGTTCTGGCCGGAGGGGCCCAGCACCATGCACTTGGAACGGCCGCGCAGGAACAGGTAGCCGTCGCTGTCCAGCACGCCCATGTCGCCGGTCTTGAACCAGCCGTCCCCGGTGAAGGAATTCTTGGTGCTTTCCTCGTTCTTGTAGTAGCCCAGGAACACGTTGGGGCCTTTCACCTGCACCTCGCCAGGGATGCGCTGCGGGTTGGGCGAGTCGATACGGATTTGCATGTTCAAGGCCGCCCGGCCGGCCGAACCCACTTTCACTTTATCCCAATGGGCGTAGCCGATGATGGGGCCGCACTCTGTCATGCCATAGCCCACCGTGTAGTGGAAGCCTATCTTGTGCAGGAACTTCTCCACCTCCGGATTGAAGGCGGCGCCACCCAGGATCACTTCCTCGAACTGTCCGCCGAAGGAGTTGGTGAGCTCCGTGCAGAACTTCTTTTCAATCACCTTGTCCACCACCGGGATGCGCCGATAGTATTTGGTTTTGTCGATAAGGGGCTTGAGCTTGGTCTTGTACACCTTCTCGATAACCAGCGGGACGGCGATGATGATGTCCGGATGAATGTCGCTGAAGGCCTGCATGATAATCTTGGGGCTGGGCACGCGGCTCAGGAAATGGACATGCATGCCGATGGATATCTCGAAGAGGAATTCGAACATCATCCCGTACATGTGAGCGGTGGGCAACATGGACACCACGTTCATTCCCGCCTTCAGCATGGGGCAGGCGTCCTTGGTTGCGAACTCTATGTTGGAGTACAGCGAGCGGAAAGGCAGCATTACGCCCTTTGAGAAACCGGAAGTTCCTGAGGTATAGTTGATAATGGCCAGTTCTTCCGGCGAATCTTCGTAATAGTTGAGATCCTCGGGCTCGAAGTTGTTGGGATAGCGTTTGCCGAAGGTCTCGTTCAAGTGCTCGCGTACGTCGGCCAACTCCTGGGAGGCCGCGAACAGGAATTTGAGCGTATTGATCTGGACCACCACCGAAAGGTCCGGCATTTCGTCGGCCGACAGCCCTTCCCAGATTACATCGTCCACGAACAGGACGCGGGCCTCTGAATGGTTCACCAGATAATGGATATTGCCGGGCTTGAACTCGTGCAGGATGGGAACGGCTACGGCGCCATAGGTGATGGCGGCCAGGAAGCAGACGCCCCAGTTGGCCTGGTTGCGGGAACAGATGGCAACTTTATCTCCCTTCCGGAGCCCGCATTGTTCGAATGCGATATGGAGCTTGGCCATCCGGCGCGCGACATCCCTGTACGCAAGGGTCATGCCCTGGTAGTTGGTGAGCGCCGGCCGGTCCCAGTTCCTGACCATGCTCTCCTGAAGGATTTTGTTAACAGACTTGAATTCCATATTCTCAGGTAGATTTTAGTTCAGTTTGATATCCCTTGTACGGCCGTCGTAACACTCCACGCTCACTCCCTTTCCCTTGGGCGTAACAGGGGAATCCGGTTTTATCATTTTGCCTCCTTCGTCCTTGGTCAGGGGCTCTCCGCCATAGAAGCCGTAGACAAGGCTCCTGACAGAGGTGCGCACCACCCAGTAGGACTTCCCGTTCACCGTCAGCAGTTCCGGAAGCGACTTTACGGTTTCCGGGGCTTTGATGCCTTTCCAGTCCGCCGGTTTCTGGCCATGGAGGTTGTACATTTCCAAAGTATTGTCTTTGTGGAGCACCATGACCGTATAACCGTGGGCTCCCGTGAAGTCGTAGGCGGCAGGACCCAGCAGCACGGCTTTCCCCAGCTCTACCGGGAAACCGTTCACCCAGTGCCCCAGGCGGTCCAGCAGGTACAGCTTGGATCCGGCGGCGAACAGGAACTGGATTTTGCCGTTGTTGTAATAGTCTATGTTCTCCACCACGCCGCAGAGGCGCTCCTTGAACGGGATGCCCCAAACGCCCTTTCCGTTCTCGTCGTTCAGGCAGATGGAGAGATGCTCGTTCTGGTAGAGGTAATTGGTTTTTCCCGTTGTATAGTTCTGGACGGGGAAAAGCCCCGTGGGCACAACCACGGTGGTGTCCCGCTCCAGCACCTGCACCTTGGTGCCCTTGAGGGCGCGCTTGTCCAGGCGGAGCTTGTAAGAGGGCAGACTGCCGGACAGGTCCAGGCCCAGGAAAGCGGGCGCATAGCCCGACCCCCTCACAAAGGCCGACAACTGATCCGAAAGCGCTCCGGAGAACAGCCCCGAGGCCATTTCCGGGTTTTCCGAGAAGGAATTATAGGCCACCAGAGAGCCCTGCGGAACGCTCACCGAAGCGTCCGAAAGGCGGTCTTTGAGGGTGTATTCCAGGAACTTTTTATCGGCGAAAGCGTCCACGGAAGGGGCGTCTCCGTAAACGCTCCAGCGGGAACCCACCGAAGCGCAGGAAGTGTCCTTCACGGAGAAAGTCTCTCCCAGGACGGCCGAAAGATATCCCCTGTAAGGGTTGGAGGACCGGGCGCCCAGTTTCAGGTCTTTGGCCGAGCGTACCAGCACCACTTCCCGCAGGCTTCCGTCCTCCGAAGTGAAAGAGGCTTTCACCAGCTCCCGGGGCTGCAGGCTCCGGAACCATTCCTCCGGCGACATGGGCCTGCCGGAACGGCTCTTGAGGGTATTGTTGTAGCGGGTGATGCGGCCGTTGCCGTCCTCGAAGCGGCGGAGGCGGGAAAGGAAGTCTTCCGTGTCCCCCACCGGGAGGGAAAGGGCCTTCCCGGTGAAATAGGGCAGCACTTCCGGGAAAGAGGCCTCCTGGGAAGGCAGGCCTGCGTATGCCGCCAGCCAGCTGGCCGGGGCTTCTCCCGGGAGGGTGTTCCCCTTGAAGGAAAGATGGTCGTCGGCCACGTCCTGCACCACCAGGGAGCTCCAGGGGGCCAGGTCTTTCACGAAGGAAGCGCGCTGCCGCATACGGGCGGGCGTGTACACCTGCAGGAGTTTGGAGGCGTGGGTATGGGAAAAGAAGAGGCAGACCGGCCCGGAAGTGGCGGCCACCAGGTCCTGGAGACCTTCGGTGGAGAGCACCGACATTCCCTCTTCCAGATGGCGGGCCGATGCGTTCAGGAACGTTTCGGAACGGGAGGCCAGCAGGAAGCCTCCGCAAAGCTGGGTCTTGAGTCCGGCCCTGCCGGCGGCCTGCTGCAGATGGGCCAGCGAGGCTGAATCGGCCTGGCGAAGTTCGCTTACCACCAGGGGAACCAGCGAACCGCTGTTGTGCAGGGAAACGGCCATCTTCTCCCGGTCCATCCGCTGCAGATAGGCCATGAAAGCGTCGTTCCCGGGCGCCAGGAAGCCCTGGAGGAGGCCGGTTGAGTCGGCCAGAATCCTTTGGGAAGCCTTGGAGCCGTCGAACACGGCAATGGCCACCGCGTCGGCCGGAACGGCCTTGAGAACTGCCCAGGAGGCCCCGACTTCCGTCCGGACGGGCGTTCCTGGGGTACGGTCTCCGTATAGCCGGCTCACAGCGAAAGCTATCCCCGCCAGCATTAGGGCCAACACTACCATTACCGTTATAGTTGCCTTTTTTCCCATATTATGCAAAGATAGCCAATATTGGCGAATTATCAATTAAATTATTGTGGAAAGAATTTCGTATATTTGCCGCACAACCACAGATTGACTATGCACAAACTTTTCGTATCCTTTATCGGCCTTAGCCTTGCCGCAGCGGCTTTCGCCGCCCCCAAAACGGAAGACTGGCAGAACCCTTCCGTCTTTTCCGTGAACAGAATGCCCATGCGGGCCACTTTCGTCACCGCCCAGCAGCAGACCCTCAACCTCAACGGGCTGTGGAAGTTCCGCTTCAACGAGAGCCCGGAAACCCGTCTGCAGGGCTTCGAGAGCCCCTCGTTGGACGATTCGGCCTGGGACGACATCCCGGTTCCCGGCCTCTGGGACCTGGAAGGCTACTGCGACCCCATGTACCTGAACATCGGCTATCCCTGGCGGGGCCACTTCACCAACAACCCGCCGCATGTGCCCTCGGAGCACAATTACGTGGGACAGTACCGCCGCACTTTCACGCTGGAGAAGGACTGGATGGACAAGCAGATTTGCCTGAACATCGGCTCGGCCACTTCCAACGTGCGGGTGTGGGTGAACGGCAAGATGGTGGGATACAGCCAGGACAGCAAGCTGGAGGCCCGCTTCGACATCACCAAATACGTGAAGGAAGGAGAGAACCTGCTGGCCCTGGAAATCTTCCGCTGGTGCGACGGAACCTACCTGGAAGACCAGGACTTCTGGCGTTTCGGCGGAATCGCCCGCGGGGTGGAACTCTACACCCGGGAGAATGAGCGGCTGGAAGATGTGCATGTGAACGGTGGGGCCGACGGTTCCCTTGCCGTGGACCTGGAGCTCACCAAAGGCATCACTTCCGTAGACCTGGAAGTGCGGGACGCCGAAGGGAGAACCGTATTGTCGGCCGAGGGAATCAAACCCGCGAAGGGCGAAATCCATTATGCCGCCCGCCTGGAAGAAGCCGCCCTCTGGAGCGCCGAAGAGCCCAACCTCTATACCCTCTCCGTTAAGGCCGGCACCAAAAAAGGCCTGGCGGAAAGCACCTGCGTCAGGTTCGGCTTCCGCACCGTGGCCATTGAGGACGCCCAGCTCAAGGTGAACGGCAAAACCATCCTGGTGAAGGGAGCCGACCGCCACGAGATGGACCCGTACAAGGGCTACACCGTGTCAGAGGCCGACATGATCAAGGACATCCGGATCATGAAGCAACTGAACATCAACGCGGTACGCACCTGCCACTATCCCGACGACCCGCGCTGGCTCGCCCTCTGCGACGAGTACGGCCTCTACGTGGTGGACGAGGGCAACATCGAGTCCCACGGCATGGGCTACGGCCCGGCCACCCTGGGCAACAACCCCATCTTCCACGACGCCCACCTGGAACGCGACAAGCGGATGGTGCTGCGGGACTACAACCACCCCAGCGTGATTGTCTGGAGCCTGGGCAACGAGGCCGGCAACGGGCGGAACTTCTACGACTGCTACGACTGGATCAAGGCCTACGACCCTTCCCGCCCCGTGCAGTACGAACGGGCCGGACAGGACCGCAACACCGATATCTTCTGCCCCATGTACCTGGACCCCAAGGGCTGCGAACGCTATCTGGCCAAGGCCGACCGGCCGCTGATCCAGTGCGAGTACGCCCACGCCATGGGCAATTCCATGGGCAATTTCAAGGAATACTGGGACCTGGTACGCAAGTACCCTTCCTACCAGGGCGGCTTCATCTGGGACTTCGTGGACCAGGCGCTCCGCTGGCCTTCCAGCGCTGAAGGCACGGACCATATCTTCATCTTCGGCGGAGACCTGAACGACTACGACCCCTCCGATGGCTCCTTCAACTGCAACGGCGTAATCGCAGCCGACCGCAGCCTGCATCCGCACGCCTATGAGGTGCGCTACCAGTACCGGAACATCCTCACCGCCGCTGGAGACAAGCCCGGCGAAGTGCTGGTTACCAACGAACACAGTTTCCGGAATCTGGACCGCTACTACCTCCAGTGGACGCTGGAGGCCGATGGAACGCCGGTGCGCACCGGCCTGGTCTGGGACCTGGACATTCCGGCCGAAGGATGCCGGAAACTGGACCTGGGCATAGGGGAACTTCCGGATTATCCCCTTGTCACCCTCACGGTCCGCTACCTTCTGAAGGAGCAGGACGGCCTTCTTGCCGCCGGAGAGGAAGTGGCTTATGACCAGCTGGTTCTGAGGGACCAGCCGCAGTCCCGGAGCCGGGAAGCCGGCTCCCTTCCCGCCGTGGACGGCACCACTTTCAGCGGAACCTTCACCTACGCCGGTACGCTCTCCGAGCGCGTTGCCGTATGGAAAGCCAAGATCGATCCCAAGACCGGCTTCCTCTCCAGCTATTCGGTGAACGGGAAGGAGTACATCAAGGAGCCGCTGAAGCCCTGCTTCGACAGGGCCCTCATAGAGAACGACCTGGGCGCCCGGCTGGAGAGCAGGATGTCGCCTTGGCGCAATCCCGACTTCCGCGTAAAGCAAATCCGCTCGGCCCAGGAAGTGGGCAGCGCCGTGGTGCTGGTGGACTATGAGCCCATCAACGGAAAGGCCGCCGTGCAGCTCCGCTACCGGTTCGGAGGCGACGGAAGCCTGGCCATCACGGAGAAAATGATAGACGCCGGGGGGCTGGAACAGCTGCCCAACCTCTTCCGTTTCGGCCTTCGGATGGGCCTGGACGGCACTTTGGAAGAGCTGGATTTCCTGGGTCTGGGGCCTTGGGAGAATTATGCCGACCGCAACAGCGCCGCCCTGCTGGGCCGCTACAGCCAGAAGGTGGCCGACCAGTACCACTACGGCTATGTCCGCAGCCAGGAATCCGGCACCCACACGGGGCTCCGCTTCTTCCGGTTGCTGTCGGCCGACGGCTTCGGCCTGGAACTGAGTTCAGACGTACAGTTCTCCGCATCGGCCCTCCCCTTCTCGCTGGAAGAGCTGGATGAACATGTACATTCGCTGGAACTGAAGGCCAAGGCCCACGACAACGACCGCAGCCGCGGCACCACCTACGTGCATGCCGACCTGGTTCAGATGGGCGTTGGAGGCATCAACTCCTGGGGCGCCCAGCCGTTGGAGGAGTACATGCTGCCCGCCGTGGAACGCACGTTCAACCTGATTATCCGGCCCGTGGCCAACTAGATTTTCACGCCGGCTTCCTGGTAAATAAGATTTCCTGTTATTTGCGTTTGAGCCAGTGCTCCTTGAGCCATTCACGCACCGGCAGGTCATAAACCTTATACAGGCCATAGGCCAGGATGACAGACAGGAACACCACGCCCAGGTTCACGGAGATATGCATCCACAGGGGGGCGTCGGCATGGGCCTTGGCCCAATCCATCTGCATGTACATGAGCGGATAATGGGTAATGTACAGCGGATAGGAAAGCTCTCCCAGGAACTTGCACACGCGGGTACTGAAGCGGTCGGTGGTTACGCTGCCGGCCCCGGTGAGCACAATCAGGGGGAAGAGCGCCAGGATACAGAACGCCTGATAAAGGCCGTCCGGCACGCCCGGCTTGCCGCCGATGCAGGGGATGGAGAAGATCACGACAAGCAGCAGGGCGCACCACCAGAAACCGCCCCTGATCCGGACAGGAGAGCCGCTGGGGTTCTCCCGGGTGCGGCGGGAAGGCAGAATCCGGGAGATGAGCAGGCCGCAGAGGAACGGATACAGCAGGCGCGAGAAGCCAATATAGATCTGCTGCGCCGTCAGGCTCCATCCGCCGATTACCGTATACTGCGGACCGCCGTATTGCACCACCTCGCCGGCAGCATTGGTGAATTCCTTCACCGGGAAAAGGCCGAACACATCCCAGCCCATCGTGAGGTCCAGGGTAAAGAACGCACAGCAGGCGCAGAGGACGGCCAGTGCGGCTTTGGGAAGATGACGGAAGACAAAAGCGTACAGGATGTTGCCCACATACTCGAACGTGAGGGTCCAGGTGGGGCCGTTGAGGCTGTTCATCTCGCTCCAGCCCCGGATATCCAACTTGGGGCCGCAGGGAATCATCAGGAGCCCCAGGGCTACGCAAAGCAGAAACTTCCACAAAGGGGTTTCCATCGTTTTGGGGAAGGCGGCCGGCGCAAAGAAGAACAGGGCGGCTCCCACCAGCGTACCCGCAATCACCATGGGGTGAAGACGGGTAAGACGGCGTTTAAAAAAGCCCCAGGTGGTCATGCGTCCCCAGCGGTCGTCATAGGCATAACCTATTACAAAGCCGGAGAGCACAAAGAAGAAGTCCACCGCCAGGTAGCCATGGTTCACGATTTGCGTGCCTACAACCGGGATGTAAGTCTCGAAACAGTGGAATACCACCACCATGAGGGCAGCCACCCCACGCAGCCCATCCAATATCTCGTAACGGGGTTTGGACTCCAGAAAAACGTTTTGCTTCGCCATATCACTTGTTTTAGTCAATCTCCGGGAGACCCAGGTCCTTGAAGGTTCTGGGAGCAGGGACGCCGGGCAGCGGCTTGCGGTCTTTGATTTGCTCCAGGGCCACCTCGATGGCCTTGAGGAGCTGCTCGTCCGTACCGGCGAATTCCTTCACGGGGTCGTTGTCTATAAGGATGTCCGGATCCACGCCGTGGTTCTCCACAATCCACTCTCCGGTTTCCCTGTCGTAGTTGGTGAAGAAGGGAACGCGGACGTCCGTCCCGTCCATGTACGGCAGCGGACCGCTGATGCCCACGATGCCGCCCCAGGTGCGGGTGCCGATCACAGTGCCCAGCTTGTTGGCCTTGAAGCTCCACGGGAACAGGTCTCCGTCGGATGCGGAGTACTTGTCTACGAGCAGCACCTTGGGCCCGGTATGCGTTCCTTCGGGAACCGTGCCGATAAGGGTGGAACCGCGCCGCATGGTAAGGCGGTAAGCCTCGCGTTGCAGGCGCTCGATCACCATCGGCGAGATGTTTCCGCCGCCATTGGCGCGGTCGTCGATGATGAGGGCTTCCTTGTCCAGCTGCGGATAATAGTAGCGGGCGAACTCGCTGAGGCCTTCCGGTCCCATGTCGGGGATATAAATGTAGCCCACCTTTCCGCCGGATTTCTCCTCCACGGTCCTGATGTTCTTCTGCACCCACTCGTAGTGGTAGAGCGGATATTCGTCGGCAATGGGCTTCACCACCACTTTCTTTCCGCCTTCTGCCGCCTTGTCGGAGACGGTGAGTTCCGTGTACACATCGGCCTTGCCGATGAGGAGCTGGTAGATGTTGGAGACCGTCTTGGTGGAAACGCCGTCAATGGCGGTGATATACTGGCCGGCCTTTACGCCCAGACCCGGTTCCTGCAGCGGGGAACGGAGTTCTTCCCGGTAGGATGCGCCCTGGAGGATCCGGTCAATCTTGAAGTAGCCGCTCTTGTCGCGGGAGAGTTCGGCACCCAGGAGGCCCATCGGGATGCGGGCGGGCTTGGGATACTCGCCGGGGGTGACGTAAGCGTGGCCGCTGGCCAGCTCAGAGATCATCTCCCCGATCACATAGTTGAGGTCCAGGCGGGTACGCACATAAGGAAGCAGCACGGAGTACTTCTCCTTGACGGCCTTCCAGTCGCGTCCGTGCATGTTTTCCAGGTAATAGCCATCGCGGAAAGCGCGCCACACCTCGTCAAAAAGCTGGGCCCATTCCTGCGGGTAGTCTATGATGGAGACCATGTCGGCCGTGACAATCTCTTCTCCCCTGTCCATCTTGGGACCCACGGGAACGGCCTGGAGTTTTCCGCCTTTGGAAATGACAGCCTTCTTGTCGCCGGGACGGTAGGTCATCCTTCCGTCGGTGCACTCCTCGTCCTTTCCGGTGGCGAAATCAAAGACGCGGACGCCACGGCCGGCGTACCAGAGTTTCTTTCCGTCGCAGTAGAAGCCGTTGGCTCCTCCCGAGATGGGAAGCTTCACGATGCGGTCCAGGATGCCGTCCGGGTCTATCTTCACTTCCTTCACTTCGGCTTTTGCATCGGCCTTTCCGGGCTCCTTCTTGGGGGCTGAATCCTCGGAAGCCTTTACCTCAGGATCTTTGGCGATGAGCGGAGAAGGCGTGTCGGCAGCCAGCATGGCCATGTAAACGCCTCCCATATTGCCCATGGTGAAATTCCACTCAATTTGGCTGTACTGCGGGTTCAGATCGCGGTCGGAACGGAAAATGAGGTACTTGCCGTCTTCGCTGAACACCGGGGAGGCCGAATTGTACCAGCGTTCCGTCACGGGATATTCCTTTCCGGTAACGAGGTTGTACACATACACGACGCCCATCTCGTTCTTGGCGGGACGGGTGTAGGTGATCCACTTGCTGTCCGGGGAGAAGGTCACCCCGCGGAATTCGGACTCGGGGTTGGTCATGACAACGCGGCTGCTGCCTGAAGGAACGGACAGCTCCACCAAGCGGTTCTTCCGGTCTCCATAAAGGATGGTCTTGCTGTCCGGACTCCACTGCAGGGAACGGATGTAGGTATCTGAATTCCGGGTGAGCTGTTTGGCCTCGCCGCCCTTTTCCACCTCGTACAGATAAACTTCCGTTTCACCGGTTCCGTCGCCGATCCAGGCAATCCATTTGCCGTCCGGGCTCCAGGAGGCCCCGCGGTCGTTGGAACCGGGGGTATGGGTAAGGTTCCGGGTGACGCCCTGCCCTACCGGCACGTCAAAGATTTCTCCGCGGGCGCTGAGTACGGCCCGGCTGCCGTCCGGGGAAAGGGAGGTAGCAGTGGGACGGCCACCCACGGCGCGGCGTTCGGTGCGGGAGTACACCCCGTCGGAAGACAGGCGGATGGGAACCTGCACGCAGGAGCGGTCGGCCGGATTGAAACGGTAGATGTAACCGCCGTTTTCAAAGACGATGGTCTTTCCGTCGGTGCTGGGGAACTTGACGTCGTATTTGTCGAAGGAGGTAACTTTGGTGGTTTCCTTGGTTTTGGTGTTGTAGCAGAACAGGTTCATGATCATGTCCCGGTCCGAGGCGAAGAAAATCTCGTCACCAATCCACATGGGGAAAATGTCCTGGGCAATGTTGGAGGTGACATTTTCCACCTTTCCGGCCTTGGGATCCCATATCCAGATATCGTCGGCCATGCCGCCCCGGTAATACTTCCAGGTGCGGAATTCACGCATTACCCGGTTGTAAGCCAGCTTCTTCCCGTCCGGGCTCCAGGAGCTGAACCCTCCCTCCGGAAGCGGGATTTCCTCCGGCATGCCGCCTTCGGGCGACACGGTCCAGAGCTTACCTGAGAAACCGTCCCCTATCCGGTTGCGGTAGAGGATGCGCTTGCCGTCCGGACTCCAGGTGATTACGATGTTGTTGGGACCCATGCGGTCTCCCAGGTCGTCGCGGGAGTTGGTGGATGTGAAGGTAAGGCGCACCGGTTCGCCGCCTTCGGCCGGCATCCGGTACACTTCGCGGTTGCCGTCGTATTCGGCCGTAAAGGCGATGGTCTTCCCGTCGGGGGAGTAACGGGCGAACATCTCGTAGCCGACATGGGAGGTGAGCCTGCGGGCCTCTCCACCCTGTACGGGTACGGTCCAGAGGTCTCCGGCATAGGAGAAAGCAATCTCACTGCCGTTGGTGGCAGGAAAACGGAGGAGGCGGGCCTCTCCGGACTGCGCATAAGCAGCGGCCGCAGCGGCGGCAAGCAGTGCAAAACTGGTCAGGAATTGTTTCATATATCAGGTTTATTTACGGAGTCTCAAGGAGTTGGTAACTACACAGACACTGCTGAGCGCCATACAGGCAGCCGCAATCATCGGGCTCAGCAGCCAGCCGGTGAAAGGATACAGCACGCCGGCCGCGATGGGCACGGCGGCCAGGTTGTAGAAGAAAGCCCAGAAGAGGTTCTCCCGGATGATTATCACGCTCCGGCGGGAAAGCTTGATGAGCTGGCGGATTTTCCCCAGGTCGTCGGACACGATGGTCACCTGGGCGGTATTCATGGCTATGTCTGAACCGCCTCCCATGGCAATGCCCAGGTCGGCCTGGGCCAGGGCGGCGCTGTCGTTGATGCCGTCCCCCACCATGGCCACCTTCTTTCCGGTGGCCTGGAGCCCGGCCACATAGCGGGCTTTGTCCTGGGGCAGCACATGGGCGTGCACGAAACGGATGCCCGTTTCCCGGGCCGTCCGCCGGGCTGCAGCCTCGTTGTCGCCGGTGAGCATGTGCACTTCCAATCCGTCATCCTGCAGCACCCGCACGGCCTGCACCGCATTCTCCCTAAGCTGGTCCGAGAGGGCCAGAACCGCATAGACCTTTCTCCTGTCGAAGAGGATGGTGATGGTGTAACCATCGTTCATCCAGGTGCTTATACTGCCGGAGACCAGGGGTGAAGTCTCTTGGGGGATGCCCCCCGGGAAGGCCTCTTCCAGCAGGTCCAGATTCCCCACATAATAAGTTTCCCCGGCCACTTTCCCTTTCACGCCTTTCCCCAGAACCGTCTCGAAACCGGTCACTTCCAACTGTTCGCAGCCCCTGAGGGAGGCGCAAACGGCTTCGGCCAGCGGATGGTCGGAGCACTTTTCCAACGAGAACAACACGTCCCGGAGCCCCGCCGCCTGATTGTCTTCCTCCTGAGAAGCGGACGGGTCCCAGGCCGATTCCACCACCACGGGATGGCCTTCCGTGAGGGTCCCGGTCTTGTCCAGCACCACGGCGTTCACCTTCCGGGCCGTCTGGAGGCTTTCGGCATCCTTGATGAGGATTCCCTGGGACGCCCCGTTGCCGATGCCGGCAATGATGGCCGTAGGCGTTGCCAGCCCCAGCGAGCAGGGACAGGCAATCACCAGCACCGCCACCATGGACAGCAGGCCCATGGTTACGCCGTCTTCCGGCGCCAGGAAAATCCACGCGAGAAGCGTCAGGATGGAGATGCCGATGATTACGGGCACGAACACGGCCGCAATCTTGTCTACCAGATGCTGGATGGGGGCCTTGGAGCCCTGCGCATCCCGCACCATCCGGATGATGGCCGAAAGGAAGGTATCCTGCCCCACTTTTTCGGCCTTCACGTTCAGGAAGCCCTTCTGGTTCAGGGTTCCGGCGTATACTGTGTCCCCAGCCTTCTTGAGCACGGGAACGGGTTCTCCCGTGAGCATGCTTTCGTCTACATAGGAAGCGCCGTCCAGCACCAGGCCATCTACGGAGAGCCGCTCCCCGGGCTTGACGGGCACCACCTCCCCAATCTGCACGGCACGGTCCTGCCGCTGTAGGCCCATGAGCCCCCGGATGGCGGCCGTGGTGCTGTGCTTGGCCCGTTCCTCCAGCAAGCGGCCCAGCAGGATGAAGGCCACGATCATGGTGGAGGATTCGAAGTACAAATGCGGTTCCAGGCCCCGGGACGTCCACACCTGCGGGAACAGGAGGTTGAACATGCTGAACAGGTAGGAAATGCCCACCGACAGAGCCACCAGCGTATCCATGTTGGCACTGCCGTGCTTCACGGCGCTGAATCCGGCCTTGAAGAAGCGCCGGCCGCACCAGGCCACCACCGGAGTGGCCAGGGCCCAAAGGAGGAATCCCTTCCCGGGGAAATCCTTGAAACCCATGCCGATGACCATCACAAGCGCAGCCAGGACGGCTGCGAGGATGGTGTCTTTCTTCAGCTGGTTGTATGCTTCGGCCCGCGCAGCTTCCGCCGCCGAGTCGGCCTCGTCGTCCGAGCCGTCCACCAGCAGGTCGTAACCGGCATCCTGCACCGCTTTCCGAAGCTCTCCGGGAGTGGTGACTGCTGTATCGAACTCCACCAGCGCGCTGTTGGAAGCCAGGCTCACACTGGCACTGCTCACACCCTTGGCGCTCTTGAGGGCACCTTCCACCCGCGCGACGCACGCGGCACAGCCCATCCCCTGCACGGGAAAATTTCTCTTTTTTGTACTCATGCCCCCTTGTATTTGGCGGCCTGCCCGGCGATGAGGGCTGCGTCGTCGAAGTAATTGATTTTCATGGCGTCCTTCATCTCGTGCAGGGTTTTGGCGGCCACTTCGCGGGCAGCCTCGGAACCTTTGCGGAGGATGTTGTACACCTCCGGGATATCCTGCTCATAAGCATGCCGACGGGCACGGATGGGATCCAGGCGGTTGTTTAGCACCTGGATAAGGAACTTCTTGCACTTCATGTCCCCCAGGCCACCGCGGCGGTAATGCTCCTTAAGCTCGTCCAGGCAGGCATAGTCCGGCCAGAACCGGGCGAAGTCTGCATCTTCGCAGAAAGCGTCCAGATAGGTGAATACGGTATTGCCCTCCACCTTGCCGGGGTCTTCCACCCTGAGGTGGCCGGGATCCGTGAACATGCCCTTCACCTTCTTCTCCATCTCCTTGGGGTCGTCGGAAAGGTAGATGCAGTTCCCCAGGGACTTGCTCATCTTGGCTTTTCCGTCCGTTCCGGGCAGGCGGCGGCAGGCTAGGTTGGACGGCAGCAGGATTTCCGGTTCCACCAGCACGTTGCACTTGTAGGTTCCGTTGAAGCTGCGCACGATTTCCCTGCACTGCTCTATCATCGGCTCCTGATCCTCCCCCACCGGCACCGTGGTGGCCTTGCAGAAGCAGATGTCGGCCGCCTGGGAGATGGGATAGGTGAAAAAGCCCACGGGAAGGCCACGCACATTGTTGTCTTCCGTCTCGGCATTGTAGCCGCGAAGGGCCATTTCCGTTTTCACGGTAGGGTTGCGCTGGAGCCGCTGCACCGTTACCAGGTTGGAGAAGAACTGGGTCATCTCATGCAGTTCCGGAATCTGGCTTTGGATAAAGAGGGTCACCTTGGAAGGGTCCAGGCCGCAGGAAAGATAGTCCAGGGCCACCTCGATGATGTTCTGACGTACTTTCTCCGGATTGTCGGCATTGTCCGTCAGGGCCTGCACATCGGCAATGAACACGAACATACGGTCGTAATTGCCCTCGTTCTGCAGCAGCACCCGGTTGCGCAGACTCCCCACATAATGTCCCAAATGCAGTTTTCCGGTGGGACGGTCCCCGGTAAGTATGATTCTTCCCATATAGTATTCAATTGACATACAAAAATAAGCAAAAAACTCGGTTATTCCTTGGCAACTCACAGGAATCCCCCGGCTTTCCGTATTTTTTTATCTTAGCGACACCGCTTTTAACACGAAAACTTATAATCCTGTTGGCCCTGTTCGACGATTTCGTCTACCCTGTCATCGGCCCGGCGCTATCCCGGGGACGTTCTTGCCCTGTTTGCAATCTACCCCGTGCCCATGCCTGCCAACGGGGGCGCGTGGAGCTAAGTTATTCATTATGACGCTGTTACGCAAAATGACCCAGGGCGTTTCACCCTAGGTCATTTTGTATAAATAGCTAATTATCAAGCGCTTACTCCCACGGCCCCTTCCTTATCACACCGGCAAAGCCGGACAACAGGTCCGTGGAGCTGCCCTTTACTGCTCGTCCGGACCCTGGTCCTGCGGACCGGGCTTGGGACCGCCGTTGAAAGGACCCTGAGGGCCTTCCTGGAAGGGACCGTTGGGGCCGTACGGGCCCTGGGGACCGCCCTGGGAACCGGCGGCGCCCTGGCCGGCCTGGTACATCTTCTCGAAGGCCTTGTTCAGCGCCTCGGAGTAGCGGTCGATATCGGCAAGGTTCTGGACCTTCACCGCCTCTTTCAGGAGGTTGCAGTTCTGCTCCACCTCTGCCTTGATGTCGGCAGGGACCTTGTCGCCGTTCTCCTTCAGGAACTTCTCGGCCTGGAAGGTGAGGGCATCGGCGCTGTTGATTTTGTCGATGCGCTCCTTCTCGGCCTTGTCGGCCGCTTCGTTGGCCTTGGCCTCGTCCCGCATGCGCTGGATCTCTGCGTCGGAAAGGCCGCTGGAGGCCTCGATGCGGATGTGCTGTTCCTTGCCCGTAGCCTTGTCCACTGCGCTTACGTTCAAGATGCCGTTGGCGTCGATATCGAAGGTGACCTCAATCTGAGGGATGCCACGCGGAGCCGGAGCAATGCCATCCAGGTGGAAGATGCCAATCTGCTTGTTGTCCTTGGCCATGGGACGCTCGCCCTGAAGCACGCGGATTTCCACACCCGGCTGGTTGTCGGCCGCAGTGGAGAAGATCTGGCTCTTCTTGGCCGGAATGGTGGTGTTGCTGTCGATGAGCTTGGTCATTACGCCGCCGAGGGTTTCGATACCCAGGCTCAGCGGAGTTACATCCAGCAGCAGCACGTCTTTCACGTCGCCTGCCAGCACTCCGCCCTGGATGGATGCGCCAATGGCCACCACCTCGTCCGGGTTCACGCTCTTGTTGGGCTCTTTGCCGAAGAAGTTCTTCACCAGTTCCTGCACGTAAGGGATACGGGTGCTACCGCCCACGAGGAGGACCTCGTCAATGTCGGAAGGGTTCAGATGGGCATCGCTGAGAGCCTGGCGGCAAGGGGCGATGCTGCGCTGGAACAGGGCATCCGAAAGCTGCTCGAACTTGGCCCGGGTAAGGGTCTTCGCGAGGTGCTTGGGCACGCCGTCCACCGGCATGATGTACGGAAGGTTGATCTCCGTGGAGGTCTGGCTGGAAAGCTCGATCTTGGCTTTCTCGGCAGCTTCCTTCAGACGCTGCAGGGCCATCGGGTCCTTCTTGAGGTCGATGCCGCCGTTTTCGGAAGCGAACTCCTGAGCCAGCCAGTCGATGATCACCTGGTCGAAGTCGTCACCGCCCAGGTGGGTGTCGCCGTTGGTGGAGAGCACCTCGAACACGCCGTCGCCCAGCTGGAGGATGGAGATATCGAAGGTGCCGCCGCCGAGGTCATACACCGCAACCTTCATGTCCTTGTCTTTCTTGTCAAGGCCGTAAGCAAGGGCGGCTGCCGTGGGCTCGTTGATGATACGCTTCACATCCAGACCCGCGATGCGGCCGGCCTCCTTGGTGGCCTGGCGCTGGGAGTCCGAGAAGTAGGCCGGCACGGTGATAACCGCTTCCGTAACTTCCTGGCGCAGATATTCTTCGGCCGTCTTCTTCATTTTCTGGAGAATCATGGCCGATATTTCCTGCGGGGTATAGAGCTTGCCGTTGATTTCCACACGCGGGGTATTGTTCTCCCCACGCACCACTTTGTAGGGCACGCGGTTCACCTCTGTATTCACCTGATCATAGGTTTCTCCCATGAAACGCTTGATGGAGAATACGGTGTTGTTGGGGTTGGTGATGGCCTGCCGCTTGGCCGGAGAGCCAATTTTACGCTCGCCGCCTTCCGTGAAAGCAACCACGGAAGGGGTGGTGCGCTGCCCCTCATTGTTAATGATGACGGTAGGCTGGTTGCCTTCCATCACAGCCACACAGGAGTTGGTGGTTCCAAGGTCGATTCCGATAATTTTTCCCATAACAGTATTTCTTTAATTTATTTTCCTTTTCCGCTCCCCCAGCAACGGAGAAGCGCCGCCGAAACCGGCGACGCCTCTGTAATTATCGAACATCGTGCCAGCCCAAAAAGGCTGACAATTTGGCAGTAGAAGCTTTGTCAGAACCGCCAGCCCAGGGTGAGCAGGCCGTCTATCATCATGGACTTCACCTCGATTTCCGGCGTAATTACGTCTTCGCGGACATATTTCTCGTAGAAACGGCTGGAGTCCGGAGCCTCATAATAATAGTACGGGATAATGTATTCGGCCGGAACGGTCCGGAGCCGGACGGCGGCATCCAGATAGAACGAACCGCTGGAAGACCAGCCGGCGCCCAGGGAGAAGCCGTGCCGAAGCAGGGAAGCAAAGCCCGTTTCCGCACCGGTGGTGAGGTTATAACCGGCCCTGAGGGCAACAGCAGGATGCACTTTTACCTCTGCGCCCACTCGGAGCATGTGGGAGACGGTGAGGAAGTCCCGGATGTCATCGTTAACGCCGGAGAAAGAGCTTTCCACGAAGGAATCGTCCCCGGACGAGCTGGTGGCGAAGCGGGCGGCTCCGTAGTTCACGAACTCATAGTCCGCGCTGACAACGGCGGCATTGCCGATGGAATAGGCCACACCGGCATTCATCCGGAAGGGCATCCGGAGCTGGTAGCTCCATTCATCTTCCGGAGAACTGGCCGAAGGTGAAGCCTTCCCGGAAAGGGTGACCTGCCCCTTGTAGCCGTAGCGTTCCGTGATGTGGAGGGTGGAAGGAGTCTGGACGGCCGCTGCCAGCCGGAGCGAAGGAGTGGGACGCCAGAGCACGCCGGCCTTCACATAAAGGCCGGAGCCGGTGGCCTGGTAACTCTGCTGCATGAGCAGGTTGGAGAAACGGGCGGAGCTTCCGTCGGAATAGCTAATGACCGGGAATTCACTCTCGTTGTCCGGGCTTTCCTGCCAATACTGCACCTGGTTGTACCGCAGATTGACAACCCCCAGATTCACGCCGAAGTAAAACACATCGGAAACATCGGCGCCGAAGTTGACCACGAAATCTCCCTTATAGCCGGACGACTGGCGACCGTACTTCTGGAAGACCGGAGCGGCCAGGCGGAAATTGCCCTGCCCGTCCATGGACTCCGTGAGGGCGATATAAGTGCCGTCACTGCCGTCCACGCTGTTGATCATGCCGCTGCGGAAACCCACCATGTCCACCCAGGCGGGCATCCGGGAAGCGTCTCCGTAGTAATACCAGTCTTCCGCGCCCATCACGTCCTTGGAAAAACCGTCGGCCGACGAAGCCAGCGAGGCTGCGTAGGAATTGTCCTGGTTTACTCCGGCCGCATTGAAGCGGTGGGTGTAATTGTTGGTGCCGTTATAGGAGAAACCGATGGAATAGCGCTTGATGCCGCTGCGATTCCCTGTATTGAAACTGGTGATAAAAGAGACATTGGGCAGTTTGCCCTTCATATAGCCGGTCTGGTACTGGTCTCCGAAGCCGACGGCCTGGGTATCCCCGGAAAGGATGGTACCGGTGGCCCCGGCGGTGGAGAAAGTGACGCCCGGGGTTACGGACCACTGCGAGTAGGAGGCCACGGCCGAGCCGGCGGGATTGAACACCAGTGAACCCGGGTCTCCGCCGATGGCGGTGACGGCATTCCCCATACCCACGGTACGGGCGGTGCCTCCGTAGACATTCTCGGTGAACAGGAAGGCGTCCTGCCAGGTTTGGGCAGCAGCCGCGTATGCGGCCGTCGCCATCACTAAGATGGTAATAATCCTTTTCATGATTTTTTTCTTTGTCAATTACTTATCTGCGTCCTCCGGAAGAACTGCCGCCCGAGGAACGGGAGGAAGAACTGCTGCCGCCGGAGTATCCACCGCCGCCCGAGGAACGGGAGGAAGAACTGCTGCCACCGGTGTATCCGCCGCCCGAAGAACGGGAGGAAGAGCTGCTGCCACCGGTGTATCCGCCGCCCGAAGAACGGCTGGTGCTGCCGGAGTAGCTGCCGGAAGAGCGCGTGGAACTACCGGAAGTCCCGGAACTGCGGTAATTGCCGGAACCGCTGGCGCGGGTGCCTGCGGAACTGGTGCCGGTGGAACGGGAAGCCGAAGTGGCTGCGGAACGCGAAGCGGACGCCGCCCGGCTGGCCGAGGTGGCACGGCTTGCAGAAGTGGCACGGCTTGCAGAAGTGGCACGGGTAGCTGTGGCCGAACGGGTGGCCGAAGCGCTCCGGCCCGAAGAAGTGCGCACCGTACTGCCGCCGGACCCGCCGCGGGAAGCCGAAGAGGAACGGCTCACGGAACCGGAACGGGCAGTTCCGCTACGAAGATGCGACGATCCTCCGCGCACGGAGAAGTTTCCTTCCCGATGCCCCAGCGAAGAAGCGAGGGAAGGCTCCCAGCGATGGAATCCGCCGCCATGGAAGTGGTTGTAGTACCCCCCGTAGTAATAGTGGCCATAGAAATACGGATCTCCCCAGTAATAATAAGGGTCGTACCAATAGCTCCAGGGACTGTAATACCAGGGGCTGTACATTCCGTACCGGTACGGACCGTACCAATAATCATAATAGTACCAAGAGTCGTAGTACCAAGGGTCGTAATACCAGGAGCTGTAGTACCAGGGGCTGTAATGGTACCAGGGCCGATAGAAATAATAGTCCCTGAAATACCAGGGGCTGTAGGCGAAGGAATACCCCCAAACCCAGTCCGGCGTATCCATGACCGTGATAATGGTGTCTTCCTTGTTGAATTTAATGCTCTTGCCGGCCGGGACCACCAAGGTGTCCCCGCCGCTGATGATATATGCCTCGGACGACCGGCTGTCTGCAAGCAGATTGTCCAGCTGGTCCTGAGAAACTGAGGGGACTTCCGCCACAAGCGGGCGAGTGTACACGCCGTCGTCGAAGTTCTGGGTCTGAAGCCCGGCAACCGACGCGCAGGACAAAGCGGCAAAAGCAGCGAGTGCGTATGCCATAAATCTCTTTTTCATCGTCAGTACCTCCTTTTATCCAATAAAAATAAGTATCTTTGCGGCGGAATCTCCGCCTCACGGAACCTATATCAAATTTTACACCAAAGTTCCGTGTTTACGGGGCAATTATAAGTAAAAAAAAAGTAAAATACAAGAATACGTTATGGCAAAAGATGTGACAAAAAGGGCCGACAATTATTCCCAGTGGTATAACGACCTGGTGGTGAAGGCAGACCTGGCCGAACAGTCCGCCGTTCGCGGATGCATGGTGATCAAGCCCTACGGCTACGCCATCTGGGAAAAGATGCAGGGCGTCCTGGACGGCATGTTCAAGGAAACAGGTGTAAAGAACGCCTACTTCCCCCTGTTCATCCCCAAGTCCTTTTTCAGCCGGGAGGCCGAACATGTGGCCGGTTTTGCCAAGGAGTGCGCCGTGGTCACCCATCACCGCCTGATGAACGACCCCAACGGAAACGGCATCGTGGTGGACCCGGAGGCCAAACTGGAAGAAGAACTTATAGTGCGTCCCACCTCGGAAACCATCATCTGGAACACTTACAAGAACTGGATTCACAGCTGGAGGGACCTTCCCCTGCTGTGCAACCAGTGGTGCAACGTGGTCCGCTGGGAAATGCGCACGCGCCTTTTCCTGAGAACGGCCGAATTCCTGTGGCAGGAAGGCCATACCGCCCATGCCACCGCAGAGGAGGCCGAGGCCGAAAAACAGCGGATGGTGGAGGTGTACGCCCGTTTCGCCCGTGAAACCATGGCCCTGCCGGTGGTGGTTGGGCACAAGAGCCCCGGAGAGCGCTTCGCCGGCGCCCTGGACACCATGACCATCGAGGCCATGATGCAGGACGGCAAGGCCCTGCAGGCCGGTACTTCCCACTTCCTGGGCCAGAACTTCGCCAAGTCCTTCGACGTAACCTTCACCAACAAGGAAGGCAAGGAAGAATATGTGTGGGCCACATCCTGGGGCGTTTCCACCCGCTTGATGGGAGCCCTCATCATGGCGCACGGAGACGACAACGGACTGGTGCTGCCGCCCGCCCTGGCCCCCATCCAGGTTGTGATGGTGCCCATTTACAAGAGTGAAGAAGAGCGCAGCGCCGTGCTGGACAAGATGTTCGCCCTCAAGAAAGTGCTGGAGGCCAAGGGCCACAGCGTAGAGGTGGACGACCGGGACACCCTCCGTCCCGGCTTCAAATTTGCCGAATGGGAACTCAAGGGCGTGCCTGTACGCCTGGCCATGGGTCCCCGGGACCTCCAGAACGGCACCGTGGAAGTGTGCCGCCGGGATACGCTGGAAAAGATTTCGGAACCGCTGGAAGGCCTGGAAGACCGCATCATCGGCCTTTTGGACGATATTCAGAAGAACATTTACAACAAGGCCCTGGCCTTCCGGGACGCCTCCATCCGCAAGGTGGACAGCTGGGAAGACTTCAAGGTGGAAATCGAGAAGGGCGGCTTCCTGCTCTGCCACTGGGACGGCACCGCGGAAACCGAGGCCAAAATCCAGGAGGAGACCAAGGCGACCATCCGCTGCATCCCCGTGGACAGCGCCGTATGCATAGAGGAAGGCCAGTGCATCTACACCGGCAAGCCTTCCCATCAAAGAGTTCTGTTTGCCCGTAGTTATTAGAAGAAGAAAATGAAAAAAGTGTTTTTGCTCATCGGCCTCATGGCGGCTGCGCTTGCCGCCCAGGCCCAGAATACCCAGGAGGCCGCAGCAGCAGCTGCAGCAGCCCTCAGCGCCGCGGACGACGTTCCCGTCAAGGTGGAAAAGCCCCGGTACTGGACCAACACCATCCTCACCAACATCAACTTCGGCCAAACCTACCTGAGCCAGTGGGCGGCCGGCGGTTACAACACCGTAACCCTGGCCGGCAACCTGGATGCCAGCGCCAACTTCGCCAAGGACAAGCTCATCGGCACCAACCGCCTGCAGATGGACTACGGCTTCCTTTATTCGGCCGACAAACCCATCCTCCAGAAGAACAAGGACCGCATTTACCTGGAGTCCAAGTGGGGCTATGAGACGCCGGTGAAGAACCTGGCCTATTCCGCCAGCTTCGACTTCAAGACCCAGTTCGACAACAACTACGCCTATGGTACCCCTACGGGCTATACCACCGACGAGCCCTCCGTCCAGAACTGGCTGGACGCCCGTACCCTCAAGTCCGGGTTCTTCGCTCCCGCCTACCTGAACCTCGGTGTCGGTTTCCTGTGGACGCCCGCCCCGTGGTTCTCCCTGAACGTGGCACCCCTCTCCGGCGGCGGTGTAATTGTCTCCATCCCCGAACTCCGGAAAACCTACGGCATGGAGCTGGTGGACGGCACCACGGACCAGTACAAGAGCTGGCGTCTGGAATTCGGCGCCCAAATCAAGGCCGACATGGCCTGGGTCATCAACGACGCCTTTTCCTACACCACCCAGTTCACAGCTTTCTACAATTACCTCACGCCCAAGGTGGAACCGCGTATCACCTGGGACAACAAGGTGTTCTGGAAGCTGGCCAAGTTCTTTGCGCTCACCGTCAGCACCAACCTCATCTACGACCCGTGCGTCCTGGTGCGGGACACTAACGACGATGGCAAGGCCGACACGAAGGGTGTGCAGTTCAAGGAATTCATGGAGTTCGGCTTCACTTACACCATCACCAACAAGAAATAAGGGATGTTGCTTCTGGCAGTGAGCGGAGGCATCGATTCGGTATGCCTGACTGAAAAGGTCCGTCTGGAAGGCGGGCCTTTCGCTGTCGCGCACTGCAATTTCGGCCTCAGGGGCGAGGAAAGCGATGCCGACGAAGCTTTCGTCCGCTCGCTGGCCGCCACGCTCGGGGTTCCCTGCCATGTGAAGGCCTTTGATACGAAGGCTTATGCTTCGGCCGAAGGAATCAGTGTGGAAATGGCGGCCCGGCGGCTGCGGTACCACTGGTTCGGGCAGCTGTGCCGGGAACACGGATACGAAGCCGTGGCCGTGGCCCACAACGCCAACGACAATGCCGAAACGCTGCTGCTCAATTTGTTACGGGGAACCGGCCTTCGCGGCATCACCGGAATGAAGGCGCAGGGATTCATCCCGGACCCCGATTTTGCCGACATTCCCCTTCTGAGGCCCCTTCTGGGGATGACCCGGGAAGAGATTGCGGCCTACGCCGGGGAGCACCGGCTCTCCTGGCGGGAAGACAGCACCAATGCGGCCAACGAGTACAAACGCAACAAGCTCCGCAACCTGGTCTTTCCCGTTTTCCGGGAAATCAATCCCCGCTTTGTACAGACCCTGAATCGCGACATGGAGCGGATTTCGGAAGAATTGGAAACCGTCCGGGAGGGTGTGTACCCCTCTGAACCTGTGGCCACCCTCGGCCGCATTAGAGGGAGGGGCCCGCTGCCCGCAGGGCAATGGGAAGGACGAAGGGGCGAAGCCCCGGAGGGTTCAGAGGGGTACATACCCTCCCGGACTACCACCATCCTCACCGAAGAGCCCTGGGACGGAACGGAGGAGGTTCAGCAGCCCGCAGGCGTGCTCATCCTGGATGCCGACAAAGCCGGGGCATGCCGGCTGGGCCGCTGGGAAAGCGGAGACTGGATCAAGCCGCTGGGAGCGCCGGGGCGCAAGAAGCTGCAGGACTGGTTCACGGACCACCACATCCCGGCCGACGAAAAGCCCTTCATCCCCCTTCTGAAAAGCGAAACCGACGGCCACCATGTACTGGCAGTCGTCGGCTGGTGCATCGACCACAGCGTGAGGGTGACCCCTCAGACGCGGCGGATTCTCCGGATTGTCATTTCTTAGCCTTGCCCTGGTTGGCCACGGCGTTCATCTTGGCGGCGATGGCCTCCTGGTCTCCCAGGAAATAGTCCTTTACCAGATTGTAATTGTCGTCGAATTCGAAGACATAGGGAACTGCGGTGGGCAGGTTCAGGGAAATGATGTCTTCGTCGGAGATGTTCTTCAGGTACTTGATGATGCCGCGGAGGGAGTTGCCGTGAGCCACCACGATGAGGCTGTCTTCCGTCTTGAGGTTGGGGAAGATGACGTCCTTCCAGTACGGGACGGCACGGGCGATGGCGTCCTTCAGGGATTCGGTCCGGGGCAGGTCGCTGTCGGCAACGCCGGCGTAACGGGGGTCGAACTTGGGGTTGCGGGGATCGTCCTCGGCCAGCGGAAGCGGAGCTACGTCGTAGCTGCGGCGCCAGATCTTTACCTGGGCATCGCCGTACTTCTCGGCCGTTTCGGCCTTGTTCAGGCCCTGTAGGTTGCCGTAATGCTTCTCGTTCAGGCGCCAGCTCTTTTCCACCGGAATCCAGTCCAGGTCCATGTTGTCCAGGATGTTGTTCAAGGTTTTAACGGCCCGCTTGAGGTAGGATGTGTAGGCTTTGGAGAAGGTGAAGCCTTCGGCCTTGAGCAGCTTGCCGGCATCGATGGCTTCCTGATTTCCCTTGGGGGTTAGGTCTACATCCGTCCAGCCGGTAAAACGGTTTTCCAGGTTCCAGGCACTTTCGCCGTGTCTTACGAGTACGATTCTTTTCATGATGTTATGGTGTAAATTGTTAATTTCTATCCGCAAAAATACGCATTTTTGCGCAATTATTGTAACTTTGCAGTCCAATTTAACAGTAGCGGAATGGAATTAAGTGCTAAAAAACTGGCCGAAATCCTCAAGGGAACCGTAGACGGCGACGAAAACGCCGTAGTAACCAAGTTCGCCAAAATCGAGCACGGGAAGCCCGGCTCCCTAAGTTTTTTCGCCAACCCCAAATACGAACAGTACGTTTACACCAGCAAGGCCTCCATCATCCTGGTGAACAAGAGTTTCGAGCCCAAACAGAGCGTCCAGGCCACCCTGGTACGGGTAGATGACGCTTACAGCGCCGTCGCGGAGCTGCTCAAATATGTGGCCGATGAGAAGAAAACCTACCGCCGCCACCGCAGCCTGCTGGCCCGCTGGTATCCGTCCACCCGTTTCGGGAAGCGGGTGAACCTGATGGCCTACAGCTTTGTGGGCCGGAGGACCCGCATCGGTGACAACACCATCATCCACCCCCACGTGACCATCGGCGAAGACTGCACCATCGGCAGGAACTGCATCTTCTATCCGGGCGTGATCATCTATCCCGGCATGGTTATCGGGGACAATGTAATCCTGCATGCCGGCGTGGTAATTGGCTCGGACGGCTTCGGCAACGCTCCCCAGCCGGACGGAAGCTGGAAGAAGATCGAGCATCTGGGGAACGTCATCATCGGCAACGACGTGGAAATCGGCGCCAACACCACCGTGGACCGCGCCCAGATGGAATCCACCATCATCGGGAACGGCGTCAAGATAGACAACCTGTGCCAGATTGCGCACAATGTGATTGTGGGAGACCATACCGCCATGGCCGCCCAGTGCGGCATAGCCGGGTCTACCGAAATTGGCAAATACTGCATCCTGGCCGGTCAGGTGGGCATTGTGGGGCATCTCAAGCTGGCCGACCACACCACCATCCTGGCCAAGAGCGGGGTTATCGGCAGCGTGAAGAAGGAAGGGGAATACCTCTGGGGAATGCCGGCCATCCAGCACAAGACTTATCTGAGAGCCTACGCAAAATTCAAAGAGTCCGGCAAGCAATAGACAGTTTGGGAATCCCGTTTATTTTGCTTACCTTTGCACACTTCAATTGAAAGGAAAGGATGCAAAGCGACCAGCATACCCTGAAGAAAGCATATTATTTCCAAGGGAAAGGACTCCATACCGGCACTTACGCGCACATGAAACTGCTGCCGGCGCCGGCAGACTTCGGCATTAAGTTTAAGAGGACGGACCTCCGGTCCAAGCCCGTTATAGAGGCGGTGGCCGAAAATGTCTCCAATACAGCCCGCAGCACAACCATCTCGCACAAAGAAGCGGTTGCCGTCACCATCGAGCATCTGATGTCGGCCCTTACCGGCATGGGCGTGGACAATGCGCTGGTGGAACTGGACAATATAGAGGTGCCCATCCTGGACGGCAGTGCCCGCCCTTATGTGGAAGCCATTCTCAAGGACGGAACCCTGGACCAGGATGTCCCCCGCAAATATATAAACATTCCCCAGTCGCTGGAAATCCGGGACGAGGGCAGTGGCTCCTGGGTAAGGATAGAACCCGCCGACGCTCCGTCGGCCGAGGTTACCGTGGATTTCAATTCCAAGATCCTGGGGGTCCAGAATGCCCACTGGGACCTCCAGACAGACTATGCCCACGAAATTGGGGTGTGCCGCACCTTCGTGTTCTTCCACGAAATCGAGTACCTGTTCCGCAACAACCTCATCAAGGGAGGGGACATGGACAACGCCATCGTGATTGTAGAGCATCCCGTATCGGAGGAACAACTGAGTTCGCTCTCGTACCTGTTCAACCTCCCCGGCGTAAAGATCACGGAAGAAGGGTATCTCAACAACCTGGAGCTGCACTTCCCGGACGAATGCGGCCGCCACAAGATGCTGGACCTTTTGGGAGACCTCAGGCTTGCGGGAGGCTACCTGAATGCCCGTATTACCGCTTACAAGCCGGGACATTCCATCAATACCAAGGCTGCCAAGGCCCTCAGGGCCCTGCTTAAATAGTTACAGATATGAACAAAATCCATCCTCTGGCCTTTGTCAGTCCAGACGCGAAACTCGGGGACAATGTAGAAGTGGGCCCCTTCGCCTTCATTGACGGGAACGTAGAGATTGGCGACGGCTGCCGCATCCTGAACCACGCCACCATCCTGAACCACGTGAAAATGGGCAGGAACTGCTCCGTTTTCCCCGGAGCCGTGGTGGGCGGCATCCCGCAGGACCTCAAGTTCGAGGGAGAGGAGTCCTGGGTGGAGATAGGAGACCGGGTGAACATCCGGGAATGCGCCACCATCAACCGCGGAACCAAAGCCAGCGGAAAGGGTGTAACCCGCATCGGGGACGACACGCTGATCATGTCCTATGTGCATATAGCCCACGACTGCAATGTGGGCCGCCACTGCATTCTGGTAAGCTATACCGGTATTGCCGGAGAAGTGGACATGGAAGACTGGGCGGTGCTGGCCGGCAATTCCGGCGTCCACCAGTTCTGCCGCATTGGTACGCACGCTTTTGCGGGAGCCTATTCCAAGGTTTCCAAGGATATTCCGCCGTACTGCCTGGCCGGCCGGGATCCCTTGGCCTTCGAAGGGGTGAACAAGGTGGGCCTTCTCAGGCGCGGATTCACGGAGGAAGAGGTGAACGAGATCAAAGACATCTACGACATCATCTATTTCTCCGGGCGCAACACTTCGCAGGCCCTGGAATACATCGAGGCCACTCTCCCGGAAACGGAAATCCGCAATACCATTGTGAGGTTCATCCGCAATTCCCCGCGGGGCATCATTCCCAAGCCGCGCAACAACCGCTAGTGCTGCTTTCCACCGCATATTTCCCGCCCGTAAGCTGGATGGCACTGGCGGCTAAGGACTTAACCCTGTCGGCCGACAGGGTTTTGCCGTCTGTGGTGCGGCTGGAAGCCTGCGAGAACTACCAGAAGCAAAGCTACCGGAACCGCTGCTACATCCTGACGGGCGATGGCCCCCAGATGCTGCAGGTGCCGGTGGTGCACGCCCCCGACATGGGCATCACCCGGGTGCGGGTGGACTACTCCACCCCATGGGTGCTTCGCACGCAGCGGGCCTTGGATACCGCCTACGAGACCGCCGCCTACTACGAATATTACCGGGACTCGCTGTTCCCGCTGCTGGAGGCACGGCCGGAAACCCTCTGGGATCTGAACCTGTCCCTTCTGGAATGGTGCCTGGAGCGCTGCGGCATCGCCTGCACCCTGGAACCCACCGCCAGTTTCGCTGCCCCGGACTCACAGGCCGACGATTTCCGCTTTTCCATCCACCCCAAGCGTCCGGACACGGTTTTAGCTGACCTGGGCCTGGACCGCCCCTATTACCAAGTCTTCCGCGACCGCCTCGGCGGCTTCACCCCCGGCCTCTCTATCCTGGACCTCCTTTTCAACGAAGGTCCCGACAGCATCCTGAATATTAGGCCGCGTTGACAAGGAATCGGCCTTGGAGGGCGCTGCGGTGTCCGACGCGGCAATGGCAATAAAATTTGGCATTTTCGAATATTATTAGTACCTTTGCGCCCGTGAATGAGATAGAGGACGACGGTCCCCTATCTTTTTTATATAGATTCTTCGCCTGAAAGGCTCAGAATGACAAGATTATGAACAAAGAAGCCATCATAAAGGCCGTGGAACCGGCCGTAACAGAGCGGGGCTGCTTCCTGGTGGAAGTGACCGTTTCCAAGGACAACGACATAGAGATTGTTATGGAGAAGGTAACGGGCAACGTGGACTGGGAAGACTGCGCCGCCATAGACAAAGTGGTGCACGAGGCCTTCGACCAGGACGTGGAAGACTATGCCCTCACGGTGTCATCGGCCGGCCTGGACCGCCCGTTCAAGGTGCTGCAGCAGTTCCAGAAGGCGCTGGGAACCAAGGTGGATGTCTGGCTGAAGGGCGGCAAGAAGGTGAAAGGGGTATTGGAGGCCTGCTCGGAGGAAGCCATTACGGTGGAAGATAACACCCTTCCCTTTGACCAGGTGAATTCCGTGAGGCCGTATATAGAATTCTAGATTCTTCACTTCGTTCAGAATGACAAAGCAAACAATATAACCAATGGCAAAAGAAAAAGAGAAAGAAGTAACCTTGATTGATGCATTCAAGGACTTCAAGGAAGAGAAAAGCATCGACCGTCCGGTGATGCTGGGCGTGCTCAAGGACGTGTTCCTCACCCAGCTCGCCAAGACTTACGGCAATGCCGACAACTTTGACGTGATTATCAATGTGGACAAGGGAGACTGCGAAATCTACCAGAACTTCGAGGTGGTGGAAGAGGTGGAGGATCCCGTCACCCAGATTACCCTGGAAGAGATCAAGGCCGAAACCGGTGACGACGACTACGAAATCGGCGACACCTTCGCCCGTAAGCTCTCGCTTTCCTCCTTCGGCCGCCGCGGAATCCTGAACATCCGCCAGAACTTGCAGGGCCGCATCATGGACATCGAGAAGGCCAACGTGTACAAGAAGTACTCGGAGCGGGTAGGCGAAATCTTCACCGGCGAAGTCTATCAGACCTGGAAGAACGAAGTCCTGATCCTGGACGAGGACGGAAACGAGCTCCGCATGCCCAAGAGCGAGCAAATTCCCGGCGAGCGCTTCAAGAAGAGCGACTCAGTGCGCGCCATCATCAAGAGCGTGGAAATGAAGAACAACACCACGCCCTACATTGTGCTTTCCCGCACCACGGACTCCTTCCTGGAGAAACTCTTCGAGATGGAAGTGCCGGAAATCTACGACGGCCTCATT
>ERZ842401.1529-NODE-1529-length-32877-cov-7.294680_pt1 | contig 32877 bp, 26 predicted proteins | sample MGYA00521270_ERZ842401 | MGnify/ENA primary metagenome ERZ842401 (study PRJEB31892, sample SAMEA3878208) | bioreactor metagenome | biome: Moose rumen | place: Sweden | collected 2011-10 | study: EMG produced TPA metagenomics assembly of the PRJEB12797 data set...
CGTCCAGTGAGGTAGGTGACGTGGTGCTGCCGCAGGTAGGGCTGGCCGTTGATGGAGACCAATGGCTTGACTGAGAACTGACTGAGGTCGGTGTTGCTGGTGAACTGGCATGCGCTCCAGGCCTCGTCGTAGCCCTGGGCGTTGTCCTGGCGATAATAGTTGATTTCCATGGTGTTGTGTTGTGTGTTTAAAATGGTTAGTGTTGTGTTATTGTGGCCGCTGCCGAACAGCGGCACAGCGGACCGCCGAAGCGGTTGTGGTGCAAAGGTAGTGAATTTTTGGGGGTTTGTCAAGAGGTTGAGGGGACTTTTCACGAGGGGTGTTGAGGAAACACAGGGTATTACAGGTGAACCTATATTATTGAAAAGAAGGGAGATTGCCATGAGCGCATTGCCGTAGGCGGCCACGCCAGGGCGAGGCCTACAAACTGAGGCTTTTTAAGCGGACACCAATATTATTTAATGAAGCCCCGCAATTTTGCGGGGCTTCATTAAAGTTTAGAGTTTAGGGTTTAGTGAGTGAAGGGTTACTGCTGCCTGATGAAGTGGTAGTGGCCGGTGATGTCGTTGAAGTAGATGTCATAGGTGCCCTTCTTGACGGGGATGTTGTAGCCGTCTTGAAGACCGATGCCATAGGGGAATTCCTGGGCACCCCAGTTGTCATACCACTGGCCGTCGGCAGCAAACTTCATCTCGTTATAGCCATTGACAGTGAACCCACGGAAGATCCACTCATGGTTCTCCTTGAAGAGGTTGATCGGTGACATGTTGTATTCACTCGACTCGACGCTCCAATAGTTGTGCTCGCCAGGTAACGCCACAGTGTTGAACGTCTGAGGGGTGCTACCCGAGTAAGGGGTTATCGAGAACTCCATGGTTGCGGTGTTGAAGGTGATGGTGTAATAGCCGTCCTGCCCCGGGATGCTGATGGCATTGCCGTAGCCCGTACCGCTGCCATACTGGCCCTGTGAATTGCATCCCCATGCGTCATCCCAGTTGTCCGGCCCGTGGAGCAGCCTGAAGAAGTCATTGGCATTAAAGTAGGCGGTGTAGGTGAGCACGCCCTTGCCGTTGGTGAAGTGCCCCTCGGGGAACAGGGGGATGAGGGATTGCCCGACAGCAGTGGAACCACTGGCCAGGGAGTTGTCGCCCACGTTGTACCCCCAGAGGTACCACATGTCAATTTCATCGGGCCACCATCCCGAGAGGATATAGGCGATGACAGCGGTCACGTCACTCACATCGACGGAGCTATCGTAGTTGACATCGGCTGCCTCGACGATGAATCCGGCAGGAGTATTACCCAGGATGTGCGCGATGATGGCCGTCACATCGCTCACGTCGACATCACCGTCGTCGTTGACGTCACCGCGGGTGAACTCGACGGGGAAGTCGGTCTCGGTGACGTTGGTGAACAGTTTCCATACATCTGCGGCTTGATAGGCTGCAAGGCAACCTTGCGGCACGAGCAGCGTGCAGTTGCCGAAGTGGAAGTCGGTGAAGGGCATTTCAATGACGTGCGTCCTTGGGTTGATGCGTGTCGCACACGTGGGCGGTGTCGTTGCCCTGACGGCCAGCGTGGTGAGTTGAGGCGTGTTGTTGAATGCCAGGATATCGAGGTCGGTGAGGGTCTCGGGCAGTTCGGCCGACGACAGGCTGGTGCAGCCTCCGAAGGCATTGTTGCCAATCGACGTCACACCCTTGGGAACTTTCACGGTCGCCAGACTGGTGTTGTCAAAGAACGCGCTGCCCTCAATCACCCTGAGCGACTTGGGAAGGACGATGTCCTGCAGGTTAGAATAGCCGCGCAGGGCACAGCTGCCAATCACTTGGGTGCCATCGGCAACGGTGAGCGAGGTGCCATGGCCGCCAGGCGCGGCAACAAGCCGTTTCTTGTCCTGGGTGTAAAGCACGCCGGCAATATCGACATAGTGGCCATTGCCGCCATCCACGTTGATGCCCGTCAGGCCGTTGCAGTAGTTCACAAACGTCCCCGAGATGCTGTCGACAGTGGCAGGAATGTCCAGTCGCGTCAATTGGTCGTCGTGCGAGAAAACAAACTGGTTGATCATCTGCAGTCCTTCATGCAGTTTCACGTCTTTTAACTTTGTGCAGTTATAGAAGGCATAGTTGTTGATGATTGACACAGTGAATGGCACCTCTACTGCCGTCATGATGGAGCAGTTCTGCATCGCATTGGTACCAATCTGGTCCACCGTGCACAGGTTGCCCTGGTAGGATACCTTGGGCGGGATGCCCGGGTCGAAGATTTCCTTGCTGGTCACACCGGTCAACGTGGTGTGGAGTGCGTCGTCGGTGGTCTTGTAGGTGAGGCTGTCGACAGTGAATTCGGTGTTGGACGGCAGTGAATTGATGTCGACGAAGTTGCCTCGTGCGTCCAGCCAATCGTTCAGACCCGCATACTGCGAAGCCATGCCGCTGGGGACATAGACGGTGGCCATTCGGCTGTCGGTAGAGTAACCCAAGCCGTAGAAAGCCTCGTCTCCAATGCTTGGGGCTTGCCCGTTGACCGCGATGGTCATGTCGGCCAGATGGAGGGAATAATAAAATGCTTGTTCGCCGATGTTGGTGACGGTGGAAGGCAAGTAGATCGACTCCAGGAACTCGCAGCCAAAGAACGCATAGTTCGGAATGTTCTGCAGTCCCTCGTCGATGACCACCCGTTTCACGCTGGAATAGGCAAAGGCTATGGATGCCATCGCCTTGACCGATGACGGAATGTAGGCCGACTCCAGGGTCTGCACCCCTTCAAACGCTGACATGGCGATGGTGTCGGTCGTCGTGGCCAACGAGTAGTGCTTGCCGGGCCTCGAGGGCGGGTATCGGAGAATGGTTTGGGGATGACCGTTGGCCTGGGTGTAGAGCACGCCGTCATCGGCCATGAAGGACGTGTTCAGGCCTGGAACCACGAACTGCTGAAGCCCCTGGCAATCGTTGAAGGCCTGTGCCCCGATGCTGGTCACGTTAGGGCCGATTTTAATGGTCTGGAGCAGAGCGGCTCCCTGGAAGGCATAGGGGGCGATCTCGACACAGGTGTTAGGCACCGAGAAAACCGTGCCCTGCTGGCTGGGCGCATAGTGTATCAGACGCGACATCTGCTTGTCATACAGTACGTTATTACTGGAGCAATAGTAGGCGTTAGCGCTGTTTACACTGATTTGGGCCAGAGCCGAGCACCCATTCAGTGCGCGGTCGTCGATATAGCGCACACTGGCCGGGAACGAGATGCCCGTCAGGGTGATGCATAATTCAAAAGCGCTGTTGTAGATCGAGTCGAGACCCTCGTTCAGGGTGACTGAGGCGAGGAGTGTGTTGCCGTAGAAGGCAAATGACCCAATGGTCTTCACGCTCGAGGGAACGCTGATCGATGTCAATGCACTGCAATAGGCGAAGCACTGCCGCGAAATGCCGGCGACACGGCTACCCAATGTCGCGCTCTGCAGTGCTCTGCAGTGCATGAAGCAGAATTCGCCCAGCGAGGTGACACTGTTGGGGATGGTCACCGACGTCAGTGCAGTGCTCTGGTAGAAAGCGGCATAGCCGATGCTGGTCACCGTGCTGGGGATGCTCACCCCGGTCAAGGCGTCGCAGGCGCGGAAGGCATGGTCGCCGATGGCCGTGACAATGAAGGTGCGGCCCTTGTGGGTGACCGTCGACGGGATGCTCACCATGCCGCTGTAGGAGTTCAAGTTCGAGTCCTTGAAGGTCACACGGACGGTATTGGTCCCGGTGATGCGGTAATAGATGCCGTTCTCCTCAAACAGCGGGGACTCCTCAATGGTGGCAAAGTTCGACCACGGCGACGTGGACTGATAACTGCTCAGCGACCCGATGGGGACATAGAGGGTCGCATTCTGGTAGGTTGCAGCGTCAAAGTTGTTGGCATTGCAACTCCTGGCATCTTCCCTGAGGCAGGTGACTGAAGTCAAGGCCGTGCAGCCAGCAAACACATTGTTATAGATGGAGTACATCGTGCTCGGCAGGGTGACCTCGGTCAACGCACTGCACCCGCTGAAGGCCTCGTTGAGCATCATCGTGACACCCTCGGGGATGATAACCCTTGTGAGCCCGGTGCAGCCCTTGAAAGCCTGGTACCCGATGCCTACCACAGGATAGGTCTTGCTGTTATAGGTGACGGTGGCGGGGATGGTCACCTGCCCAGAGTAGGTGCCGACTGTGCCGTTGTTCTCGACGGTGGCTACACCGCTGCCGTCGTCGTAGTCAGTCACCGAGAAGTAGATGCCGTTCTGCACGCCATCATAGGCCCAAACGTTGGCCGCCACAAGGCAGGCCAGGGCAATAATCAGTGTTTTGATGTTAAAACAGTTCTTCATAAGCTTACAATTTTATGGGTGAGTAATGAATTTCCTTTCTTGGAATGATATTAGTGCAAAAATAGTTAAAAATCGAAAAATAGAACATAAATAAGACAAAAAAACTTCAAATTCCATCCAAAAATATGCAAGATGAGAAGATTTTTTTGAAATTTTCTTATAAATCATCAATTTGTTTGGAAAATTGTTGTAACTTTGTAGCGTCAAAATGATGATAAAGTGAAAACTCATCATCATAGGCAATGAAAAAATGAGGATTTTGAAGCTTATTTTACTTTCATATTTATATATAAAAGCATACTACTAATAACTATATTTTTATGGCAACAAAACTTGATTCACTGGATTATAGGATTTTGAAGATGCTGTCGCTGAATGCCCGCAAACCCTATCTCGAGATTGCACGTGCTTGCAACGTGTCGGGTGCTGCTATCCATCAGCGCATACAGAAGTTATACAACATGGGTGTCATCAAGGGCTCGATTTCCCTGATTGACCCGGCCTCGGTGGGCTACCAGACGTGTGCCTACATCGGCTTCTTCCTGAACGACCCCTCAAAGTTTGACGAGGTTGTGGCCAGGCTCAAGACCGTCCCCGAGGTGGTTGAGTGCTATTTCACCACGGGCAAGTATGACCTGTTCATCAAGCTTTATGCTCAGAACAACGACCACTTGCTCCAGGTGATCCATGACCGCTTCATGAAGATGGGTCTGGGCCGCAGCGAGACCCTGATTACCTTCAAGGAAGTCTTTAAACGCCAGATACCCATCGAAGCCGAAGGCGATGAGCCGGCAAAGGAGTAACAAAATCAAGGGGGCGTGACAGACGCCCCCTTTTTTCAAACTTAAGGTTTTGAGGTTAAATTTTTAAAAGGTTAAAGAAGATGATGGAAGGTTTATTGGACAGATTGACAGGCCAGGAGCAGGACTGGCTGACGTGTGCGCGGCACATGGGACGTGAGGCGGGAAAGGTGTTGAAGGGCTACTTTCGCCGTCGTGACCTGAGCGTTGAGGACAAGGGCAGTGCTTATGACATCGTCACCGAGGCCGACAAGGCCAGTGAGCGCCTCATTATCGATTGCCTGCATGAGCGTTTTCCCGACCACGCCATCTTGAGCGAGGAGAGCGGCGATGACCACCGCACAGCACGTTGCCGCTGGGTCATCGATCCGCTCGACGGCACGGTGAATTATAGCGCTGGCATCGCTACCTATTGTGTCTCCATCGGGCTGGTGGTCGATGGCGTGACGCGTATGGGCTATGTCTATGCCCCGTCGCTCGACGAGGAGTTCTTTGCCGTTAGTGGCAAGGGCGCATACGGCCCCTATGGACGCTTGCATGTCAAGGCGACGACCGAGCTGCAGCGGGCGGTGGTGTCGACGGGCTTCCCCTATGACAAAGCAACCAACCCCGACAACAACCTGGACACCGTGTCACGTGTGGTGCCCCGCGTGAGGGGGCTGCGGCGCCTGGGCTCAGCGGCGATGGATCTGTGCTATGTGGCCGCGGGCTGGCTCGATGGATACTGGGAACTGAACCTCAAGGAGTGGGACGCTTGCGCAGGCGAACTCATCGCCAGCGAGGCTGGCGCCACCGTGACGCGCTACCGCGAGGACCACGGCATCTGCATCTTGGCTGCCACGCCGGCTATCGCCGAGCAACTGCTGCCGCTGGTGGTGTGACCCGCTTTTACGGGCTGTTGCCCGCAATGCAGGATGCTAAAAAATGTATAAAGGGTGAAAAAGGTCGATGAATGGATAGGGGGTTAAGGGTTTTTTTGTAAATTTGCACCAAAATTGCTTTTTAGAGGCACCCTTCAATAGCTAACAATTATGTGCAAGTCATTCATATATCACGCCCTGGTGATCCTTTTGTTGTCGCTCATGCCCACCACTGGCATGGCGCAGCAGGCCACGGACATCAATAAACCCACACGCACCCGTACCACCGAGAAGAAACAGAAATCCCCCACCACCGGTAACAATAAGAACAACGATAAAGCCGTCCAGGAAAAGCCTGCTGCCACCCCTGTCACCGACAAGAAGGGTGAGCCGCAAGCCGTCAAGGCCGCTGAGGCCAAGAAGGGCGACACCGCGGCTAAGCCCGACAGCAACAAGCCGGTCACCGACACGACCGGCAAGGCCGCTCCCCAGCCTAAGCCAAAGCCCAAACGCGTTCCTGTCGACCCCGACAAGGTGCAGTTTGATGGCATTGACGTGTCCAAGCATCAGGGGGTAATCAACTGGGAAGAGTTGAGGAAGAACAGCAAGATCCAATTTGTATATATCAAGGCTACCGAGGGCAGCAATCTTGTCGATGCACGCTACAAGCAGAACTTCGCGGCAGCCCGCAAGCACGGCTTCAAGGTGGGCAGTTACCACTACTTTACCGACTTGTCGAGTGCGCGCATGCAGTTCCAGAACTTCATCAACATCGTCAACCGCGAGGAGCAGGACCTGCTGCCCGTTATCGATGTGGAGAAGCGTGACCGCTGGACACCGCAACAGTTGCGCGACAGCGTCAAGGTGTTTGCCGACCTGATCGAGGACTACTATGGCGTGAAGCCCGTGATTTACACCTTCGAGACCTTCTTTAACCGCAATCTGGGGCTTGCGTTCGACAAATATCCCATCTTTATCGCCAAGTATCCTAAGGGCCAGGAACAGCCCAACATCAATGGCGTGAAGTGGATTCTGTGGCAGTTTTCCGAGAGCGGCAAGTTTGCTGGCGTGAAGGATAACCTGGTGGACATGAGCCGCTTCAACAAGGGTTGCTCCATCAACGACATCCTGTATAAACCCAGCAAGCACAAACCCAAGAACACCAGTGTCAAGGATGCCGTGGACCACAAGGACAAACCCACCACGGTTAAAATGACCGACCAGACTCCCAAGCCGACCAAGCAACAGCAGGAAGATGCCAAAAAACAGGCCGAAAAAGAGAAGAAGGCCAAGGAGCGCAATAAGAAGTTAGCCGAGGAAGATGCCAAGAAGAAGGCCGAAGCCGACAAGAAGGCTAAGGAAAAGGCCGAGCAGAAGGCTGAGCAGCAAAAGCGAGAAAAAGCCCGCCAAGCCGCCGAGGCCAAGAAAGCTGCTGAAGCCAAAGCCAAAAAAGACGCTGAGCTGAAAGCCAAGAAAGAGGCCGAGGCAAAAGCCAAGGCCGAGGCCGATGCCAAGGCCAAGCGCAAAGCCGAAGCCCAGAAGGCTCGCCAGCAGAAGGCCCAGCAGTCCTCAAGCAAGACCAGTAAGTCATCGAGCCTGATGAGTAACACCGCATCCAAGTTGTCGCAGTCGCAACGCAACGATAGCATCCGCACCGCTAAGCAACAAGGCCGTAAAACCAATAAGAGTTCGGCCGACAATGACTGAACATCAATCACATATCATCATGCGCCACCTGACGACATTGCTGGCGGGGTTGCTTGTGATGTGTATGCTGCCCGGCTGCCGTGAGGCAAAGCAGTCGACCTCGACGCGCCGCAATGTCCCGCCCCGTAATGCCGAAGCGCACTATGACGGCATCGACATCTCCAGCCATCAGGGAATGATTGATTGGGGCAAGGTGAGCAGCGACAAGGACATCCGCTTTGTTTATATCAAGGCGACCGAGGGCTCGACCTACCGCTCTCCGCACTATGCCTACAACGTCACCCAGGCACGCCGTCATGGCGTGCTGGTGGGCAGTTACCATTACCTGACGTCATCCTCGTCGATCGACGAGCAGTTCAATAATTTCTCCAAATTTGCCCTCAAATCGGTACAGGACCTCATTCCCATGCTCGACGTGGAGGTGCGCGGCAACTGGTCACGCAGCCAACTTATCGACAGCGTTGACAAGTTCTGCGACCTGGTTGAGGGCCACTATGGCGTTCAACCCATGATTTACAGCACGATGGGTTTCTATAATAAGAACTTGACACCCCACTTCAACAAGCACCACCTGTACATCGGCCGCTACTCTAATGCCGAGCCCGAAATCAACTGGGAGGGGGAGTACACCATTTGGCAATACAGCGAGACGGGCATCATCCCGGGAATAGACGCCTATGTGGACCTGTGCCGTTATCGTGAGGACGGCTGGCTGGACGAAATCATTCTTGATCAAGGTTCCTGAATCTTCAGTTACCCCCTATAAAATCTATAGTCACTATAGTTACTATAGTCTCTATAGTTTAGAGAGGGCGATGGCGGTGCGGGCTGCCAGGCGCGCGTTGTTGAGCACCAGTTGGATGTTGCTGTCCAGACTGTCGCCGCCGGTGAGGTCCTTGACCTTGGCGAGCAGGAAGGGTGTCGTTTCCTTACCACGTATTCCCAGGCGGTTAGCCTCGTCGATAGCCTCGTCGATGGCACGGTTGATGACATCGGCGGGCATGGAGTACTGCTCGGGGATGGGGTTGGTGACCAGCATGCCGCCCTTGAGCCCCATGTCGAGTTTGGCGCGAAAGGCCGCGGCCAGTTCCTCGGGCGTGTCGATGCGGTAATCCACCTTGAAGCCGCTGTGGCGGGTGTAAAAGGCGGGCAACTCGTCGGTGCCATATCCGATGACAGGAACCCCCTTCGTTTCAAGATATTCCAGTGTTAAACCCAGGTCCAGGATGGACTTGGCACCGGCACAGATGACCATCACGGGAGTCATGGCCAGTTCTTCGAGGTCGGCGCTGATGTCCATGGTAGTCTCTGCACCGCGGTGCACGCCGCCGATGCCGCCCGTGGCAAACACTCGGATGCCCGCCATGGCCGCGATGATCATCGTGGTGGTGACGGTGGTGGCACCGTCCTCGCCGCGGGCGATGAGCACAGGCAAGTCGCGCCGTGAGGCCTTGGTGACGGCATGGCCTTTCTTACCCAGGTACTCGATTTCGTCGGGCGTGCAGCCCGCTTTCAATTTGCCGCCGATAATGGCGATGGTAGCGGGCACGGCACCGCCGTCGCGGATGGTCTGCTCGACGCGCAGGGCCGTCTCGACGTTCTGGGGATAAGGCATGCCGTGGGAGATGATGGTCGACTCGAGGGCAACCACCGGGCGGCCCTCGCCAAGTGCCTGCTGCACTTCGGGTGATATGGAAAGGTAGTTCATTTTTTGGGTTATTGGTTAGAGATTAATAAGATTCTAGATATTCTAGATATTCTAGATTATCTAGATTATAGATATTGTGTAATGTCAGGGTTGACGGTGTGGAGCGAGAGCAGCGCCGCATGAGCGGCCTTGAGGCCCACATGGGCACACTCGGGGAAGGGCTGCCCTTGCAGCATGGCGTGGACAATGCCGGCGACAAAAGCGTCACCCGCCCCCGTGGTGTTAATCACGCGGGTGGGGATGGCACGATACTGCTCGTGGCGGGTGCCGTCGCTGCAATACACGCCGTCGGCCCCCAGGGTGATAAAGACGTGCCCGATGCCCATGGCAGTGAGGCAGTCGGCGGCCTCGCGGGCGTTGTCGCAATGGGTAATGGTCCGAGCCTCGATGAGGTTGAGTTTGATGGCGTGCAGGTGCCGTGACCGGCTCTGCTGCAGCGCCTTGATGACGCGGGGTGCCTTGGCAGTGCTCACGGTGTCGATAAACAGTGGCGCGCCCGTGCAGTAATCGATAAGGTAGAGGAGTGACTCCATCGGGATGTTGGTGTCGGCGACCACCGCTGCCGAAGCGTTGATGGCCTGAATGCGGGCCTCGAGGAAGGCCGGGGTGATGTGGTTGACGATGTCGGTGTCGGCCACGGCGGCGATCATCTCGCCCGTCTGGTCGTTGACGCACAGGTACAGGCCGTTGCGTTGACCCCCAAGACGTTCGCTCAGGTCCAGGTCCAGCCCGACGCCTTGGCACTCGCGCCAGCACATCTCGCCGAAGGTCTCACTGCCAAAGGTGCTCACAAACTTCACCTCATGACCCAGCAGCCGCAGATTGTGGGCAATGTTACGCGCCACGCCGCCGTAGCCCAGGTTAACATGCCCGGGCACCGAGTCGGCAGCGACAAATGGTGCTGTCAACGCTGCCGAGATGTCCATGTTGACACCCCCGATGACCGTGATATATCCTTTGCTTGTCTCTTGCATTGTAGTGACGATTTTTCTTTCCCCAAAGGTAGGTTTTATTGGCATAACAGCCAAATGAATTGTCCTTTTTGTGAGAGCTTGGGGCACCTTTCATTATTTTTTGCATGCAGATGTGGGAAGATTGGGTAAAGTTGTTTATCTTTGCAGGTTGGAAAGACATAAACACTAAAATAACCGATTATGATGACCGATAACGATAAGGTGCTGGAGAGCGATGTGATGCCGTTGTATATCGTGACAGGCTCCACCGACAGCATGGGCAGCGTGATCACACGCAAACTCGCCGAGCAGGGCAAGGCCGTGCTGCTGGCAAGCCGCGACATCAAGAAGGCCGAGAACTATGCCGCACAGTTGCGCACCGTGACGCGCAACAAGGACATCAGTTGCCTGCAGTTGGACTTGAACTCCTTTGCACTGGTCGATGACTTTGTCAAGCGCCTGCGTGCGTTGAACCGCCCCGTTGCCGCCTTGATCAACAATGCGGGTCTGCTGCCCCGTCGCAGCGAGATTTCGGAGGACGGTTTTGAGCACTCGGTGCAGGTGAACTACCTGAGCACCGTCTTGTTGTCGATGAAGGTCTATCCCCTGATTTTGGAGGGCGGCCACATCATCCTGTCGACCTCGGTGTCGCGCCGCTTGGTGACCTTGCCCTATGAGTTCCCAGCCGTGTCGCACTTCACGCCGTGGGGGGCCTATGCCCAGAGCAAGTTGGCGCTCACCCTGTTCTCAATCTACATGTCGAGCACGATGAAGACGCGCCGCGTGGCCGTGAACTGCGTGAACCCTGGCCTGTTGAAGAGCGGTGCCCTGGCAATGTCGCGCTGGATGGACCGCGTCCCCGACTACCTGAGCCGCAACATCCCCAGCCCCGAGGCGGGAGTGGTGCCCACGCTGCGAGCCCTGGAGAGTAAGGATACAGGTTACCTGTTTTCAGGTGCCGACAAGCAGGTGAAGACATCCACGATGCTCAGGAACCGCGAGATGTTCATTCGCGTGTGCAACGACACGATGCGCATCCTCAAGGAACATCTTGTTTAGGCTTTAGGTTTTAGGCTTTAGGTTTTAGGATTTTAGGATTTAGGATTTTGAGAATACTGGAGGAAAACGACCGTCTGCCGCAGGGCAGCACTGTGGCCACGATAGGCATGTTTGACGGAGTCCATCTGGGACACGCCACTCTGATCAATTTTCTCAAATCGCAGGCTGCCGACCTGGGTCTGCAGTCGCTGGTAATAACCTTTGGCCGCCACCCGCGCAAGGTGTTGCGCCCTGATGAACCCTTCTCGCTGATCATGTCGACAGAGGACCGTTTGGGCCATTTGCGGCAATTGGGTCCGGACCTGTTGCTGTCCTTGGACTTCACGCGAGAACTGTCACAACTCGACTCATCACAGTTTATCCAACTGCTGCGTGACCGCTATGGCGTGGCCGTGCTGGTAGCGGGCTATAATCACCGCTTTGGCCACCAGCGCGGAGAGACCTTTGGGGATTATTGCCGCCACGGCGAGCAACTGGGTGTCAAGGTCGTCAAGGCTCCTGAGTACCTGGGCCGCTATGCCCCCGTGAGTTCCACGATTGTGCGCGGTCTCATAGCCGCCGGCAAGGTCGTTGATGCGATGCACTGCATGGGACGTCCTCATGTGGTAGCCGGCAAGGTCGTGCATGGCTTCCACAACGGGCGCGGGCTGGGATTCCCCACTGCCAATGTGGGTGAGATGAACCCCGAGGTGCTGCTGCCGCACAATGGCGCCTATGCCGTCCTGGCCCACGTGCGCGGCCAGCAGTTGCAGGGCATGGCCAACATCGGCAAACGCCCCACGCTCAACAATGGCGACAGCATCAGCATCGAGGTCAACCTGTTTGACTTTGACGACGACATCTACGGCGAGGAGATCTCGCTGGAGTTCATCGGCTTCCTGAGGCTGGAGTTCAAGATGTGCGGACTGGAAGAACTCAAGGAGCAACTCACCCGCGACCGCGACAACGCCCGCGCGATATTAGCAGAATACTTAACCAACAAAACAACATAAAAGATAAAAGGCAAGAGATGGAAATCATTAATTTGTGTGAACACAACTCGCTTGTGGGACAGTTCATGAGCGAAATCCGTGACAAAAACCTACAGCAGGAACGCCTGCGTTTCCGCACCAACATCCAGCGCCTGGGCCAGATCATGGCCTATGAGATTTCCAAGACGCTACAATACGGCACCGTGGGCGTTGAGACGCCGCTGGGCGTGAAGCAGTGCAACGTGCTCAGTGACCGCGTGGTGCTGGCCACCATCCTGCGCGCCGGCCTGCCCTTCCATGAGGGTTTCCTTAGTTACTTTGACGGAGCGGACAACGCCTTTGTGTCGGCCTACAGGAAATATTTCCCCGACACCGACGACTTTGTCGTTCACATCGAGTATATCGCCAGCCCGCGTCTCGACGGCAAGACGCTGGTCATCGTCGACCCGATGCTTGCCACCGGCTCGTCGATGGAACTGGCCTATCAGGCACTGGTCACCAAGGGCCATCCCGCCCACATCCATGTCGCCAGCGTGGTGTCGACACCCAAGGCCATTGAGGTGGTGCGCCAGCACCTGCCCGCCGACAAGACGACGTTGTGGACCTGTGACATAGACGACGAACTCAATGAGCACAGTTACATCGTGCCTGGCCTGGGCGACTGCGGTGACCTGCTCTACGGTGAGAAGGAGTGAATGATAGTGGTTATAGTAACTATAGTGACTGTAGTAACTATAGATTTTTAATATAGAAAAGAACTAGAGATGGTAAGGAAATATGATTATCTCATCATCGGCTCGGGTGTGGCCGGCATGAGTTTTGCCCTCAAGGTGGCAAAAACCGGGACTGTGGCACTGGTGTGCAAGTCCAAGATGGAAGAGGCCAACACCGATCTGGCTCAAGGCGGCGTGGCCACTGTGACCAACCTGGAGGTGGACAACTTCGACAAGCACATCCACGACACCATGGTGGCCGGCGACTGGCTCAGTGACCCCGAGGCTGTGAAGAAGGTCGTCACCGAGGCGCCTGCACAAATCCAGGAACTGCTTGGGTGGGGCGTGGACTTCGACAAGAACGAGAAGGGCGAGTTTGACCTGCACCGCGAGGGCGGACACAGCGAGTTCCGCATCCTGCATCACGCCGACAACACCGGTCATGAAATCCAGGTCTCGCTCATCGAGACGGTGAAGGCCAATCCCAATATTGACGTCTATGAGGACCACTTTGCCGTGGAAATCCTCACGCAACACCACCTGGGCAAGATTGTGACGCGCCGCACCCAGGGCATCGAGTGCTATGGTGCCTACGTCCTCAACCAGGAGACGGGCGTGGTGGACACCTTCCTCTCGCGCGTGACATTGATGGCCACGGGCGGCGTGGGAACGGTCTATCAGTCCACTTCCAATCCGCTGGTGGCAACCGGCGACGGCATTGCCATGGTCTATCGTGCCAAGGGGACCGTCCAGGACATGGAGTTCGTGCAATTCCACCCCACGACGCTATATCATCCCGGCGATCGCCCCGCATTCCTCATCACCGAGGCCATGCGCGGCTACGGCGGCGTGTTGCGCAACCTGGCGGGCGAGGAGTTCATGCAGAAGTATGACCCGCGCCTGTCGCTCGCACCGCGCGATGTGGTGGCACGTGCCATCGACAGCGAGATGAAGCAGCGAGGCGAGGACCACGTTTACCTCGACGTGACGCACAAGGACCCCGAGGAGACCAAGCACCACTTCCCCAACATCTACAAGCATTGCCTGGACATGGGCATCGACATCACCAAGGAATATATCCCCGTGGTGCCTGCAGCCCACTACATGTGCGGTGGCATCAAGGTGGACCTCAATGCCTGCTCCAGCATCAAGCGGCTGTATGCCGTGGGCGAGTGCTCGTGTACGGGGCTCCATGGCGGCAACCGCCTGGCCAGCAATTCGCTCATCGAGGCGGTGGTCTATGCCGATGCGGCCGCCAAGCATGCCATCGAGCACTTGAACGAGTACAGTTACCGTGAGGATATCCCTGCATGGGACGATGCCGGCACCACCCATCCCGAGGAGATGGTGCTCATCAGCCAGAGCGAGAAAGAGGTAGGCGAAATCATGTCAACCTATGTGGGCATCGTGCGCAGCAACCTGCGCCTGGACCGTGCCTGGAACCGCCTGGATATCCTATACGAGGAGACCGAGAAGTTGTTCAAGACCAGCAAGGTGTCACGCCGCATCTGCGAGTTGCGCAACATCATCAACGTCGCCTACTTGATTACTCGCCAGGCCAAGGATCGCAAGGAATCCCGCGGTCTGCACTACACCATCGACTATCCTCCCCAACCCAAGAGTGAGGAAGACTTGAAGTTATAGGCCTTTAGGCTTTAGGCTCTAGGCTTTAGGTTCTAGGCTTTAGGGGCTATGCTCTAGGCTTTAGGGGCTATGCTCTAGGCTTTAGGAGCTATAGTCACTATAGTTCTTCAAACTCGGCGTCGGTGACTTGCTCCTCGATGATGGTGCGAGTGTTACCGGCGCCCGTGGTTTCCTCAATGACGGTGCCGCTGACTTCCTCAAAGTCGGCATACTCGCCGTCGCCACTGGTATAGATTTTGCGCTCCCCCGATGCAGTGTATTCTTCCTCCTCTTCCCGGGCGGGACGGGGACGTTCCTGACGGCCCCTGAAGGTCTCGTTGACACGGCGGCGCATACTGGACAAGTAAAACCATCCCCGCAGCAGGGGTAGCCCCACAAGCAGGAACAGGATCAGCAGTATGAAAAGCAGAAAACTCATGCTGGCTCTCTTTTAATGATTGACAATATCACATACAGGGCGATAGCCACTGCCAGGCCAGGCAGGCCCATGCACACGACTGATGCCACTGTAGCCACTACCTGCAAATATTGTGCCCAATTCTGGCGGATGGATGATAGATTGTGCATCTTCAACGAGAACATGCGCAGGTTGCACACCATCAGCAGCGACAGTGCCACGATGAGCAACAGCACGATCCACAAGGGAGCACCGTGCGTGGCCTGCCATGACGTGAAGCCTATCCAGAAGATCGCGTTGGCGGGTATGGGCAGGCCCGTGAAAGTCGTGGACTGGTTAGTGTCGATATTGAAGCGTGCCAGGCGCAATGCGCCGAACACGGGCAGCAGCAGTGCCACCAGTGCCCAATGACCGGCACCCTGGGCTGTCATGACGTTATAGAGGATGAGAGCCGGTGCGAGGCCAAAGCTCACCAGGTCGGCCAGCGAGTCCAGTTCCTTGCCAATGCCGCTCACGGCATGCAGCAGTCGTGCCACCAGGCCGTCAAAGAAGTCGGCCACCGCCGACAAGGCGATGAGCACAAAGGCCAACTGATAACCCTGCAGCCCGCAGCACACCGTGTCAAAACACCTGAAGGCCGCGATGCAAGCCATGCTACCGCACAGCAGGTTGAGCGACGTGATGGCATTGGGTATGTTGTTGCGGATCGCGTTCATTTCTGTTACGTTTTAAAAATCACCTAAAACCTAAAGCCTAACGCTTAGAGCCTATTATTCAGCCTTGCCACGAGGGTCTCGCCACCCCAGGTGCGGTCGCCCAGTTTAACCATGATCTGGGTGTCGAGCGGCAGGAAGATGTCCACCCTGGAGCCGAACTTGATAAACCCGATGAAGTCGTTCACATCCACCTGTTCGCCCTGCTCGACGTAGGTGACGATGCGCCGGGCCACAGCACCCGCGATCTGGCGCACGAGGATTTCCTCGCCCGTGGCGGTGCGGATGACGATCGACGAGCGCTCATTGTCGCTGCTCGACTTGGGCAGGTTGGCAGCCAGGAAACGGCCCGAGTGGTGCTTGTAGTAGGTCACCTCGCCCTTAACGGGGACCCAGTTGGCATGCACATTAAACACCGTCATGAACACCGATAACTGAATGCAGTTGCGGTGCAGATACTCGTCCTCATAGACCTCCTCGAGGGCCACCACCGTGCCGTCAACGCTCGACACCACCGCCGTGCCGTCGCTGTTGTCACCCTTGAAGTGGCGGCGCGGCAACCTGAAGAAGTTGAGCACCAGCAGGAACAATATTACCATGAGCGCGATGAGCACCCAAGCCACCGGCTTGTAGTCAAAGAAGCGGTAGGCCAGTGCCCCACTCGCCGCAATGATCAAGAACAGCATCATCAGGATGTTCTCGCCCTCGTGATGTATTTTGACTTTCATCTGTTAGGTTTCAAATCGTTTAACTTGCAAAGATAATGAAAGTTTTTGGTTCTTTGGGTGTTGGGTAGTGTTTTTTTAATTGAAAAAATGGGAGAAATGGAAATTATGAGAGAAATGGCAAGGTTGCAGAAAAAAGAGGGGTGAGGATAGCGGTTGTAACTTTGCAACGTCATCGGGAACGAGGCCGGTGCAAGAGGATTTTTTATTACTAACCAAAAAACAGAGAAAAAGGATTATGGAAACTAAGATGACTGTTTACAACGTGATTATTCTTGACAAGAGCGGCTCCATGAGCAGCATCGCACGTCAGGCAGTCGATGGCGTTAACGAGACCATCGGCTTGATCAAGAGTGCCCAGGAAAAGAACCCCGACCAGGAACACACGGTGACGCTTGTCGCCTTTTGCGGCTGCGAGTTGAGGATCATCTATGACAACGTGCCCGCAGCCAAGGTGAGAACGCTCACCGACAGGGACTACCGCCCGTGCTGCATGACGCCACTGTATGACGCCATCGGCACCACCGTGATGCGTGTGCATGCCCTCAAGAGCCAGGAACGCGAGTCGCTGGCGCTGGTGACCATCATCACCGATGGCTATGAGAACGCCTCGCACGAGTTCAGCCTGCGCTCCATCAAGGCGCTCATCGAGAGTTACAAGGAGCAGGGCTGGCAGTTCACCTACATCGGTGCTGACCACGACGTGGAGCAGGTGTCCTTTTCGCTGAGCATCGACCACAACCTGAAGTTTGACAAGACCGAGGCAGGCACCCGAGCCATGTTTGCTAAGGAGCGCAAGTCGCGCAACCGCTGGCTGGGCAAGGTTGAGACTTTGGTTCATGAGTGCAGGTCAGTTGCTTCGCCCGAGGCTATGGAAAAACTCAAGGACATGAACAAGGAGGACTTCTTTGAGTAACTCATCGGCCAGAGGAACATACCGTGTGGTGTGTCATCATTGTTGCGCCGATATTTTGGATGATTCGTGTCCGGAGAAAACATCTATTTGTTCAATTCAGGTGTAGGGCCTCGCCTTGGCGAGGCCGCATGGGTGAGTTCGAGACAGAGAGTTAACGCCAATTTAGTTGATTATTATGTATCATCTGAACTCGTCATTTGCGTTCAATTGATAGAAAACCTATCATTGCAGGAAACGGTCACGCCAAGGCGAGGCCCTACAGACAAGCCACCTACGATCTTCCCCTCATCGGGTTATGATTCCATTGTCAGTATCTTTTAGATTGATCGTTTTATCTCCCGACTGATGTTTTCGGCCTCTGCTTAATCGCCATGATATGTTCAGTGATACACAGTTGCCACTATCTCTATTGTTTTGGACGAAGTGCTTGTAAAGATTACGGTTCAGAATCTCGCTCTCATTCGACTTGTAGTTATTGATGAATGGATTTGACCATGTGAGTGAGAATTGCCAATCCTTATAATTGTAAGAGCATTGCATGGCTGTATTAGCCCCGCTATATCCCTTTGTCTCTCCCTCCAAGAATCGATAGCCATTATCCGCGTAAGCCAGCAGAGTGAATTTCCCGAGATAGGCTGCGACACTTGCCGAATAGAACCACGAGGTATAGCAATGCGTGTAGTCAAAGCCATAGTTGAAGCAACGCATCATTCCTGCGTTGGCATTAATTTGCAGTTTCTCGGGTGTGATCCAATAACTTGCGTATGCCATGGTGTTCAACACGTTAATCGCTTTCTGATTGATCTGTGTATAGATAAACTTGTCATCGGCGGTGCGCTCATAGTGTGCCATGTTGGGTTTATTGCAATGTCTGTAGAAGCCTTCGGCAAATGCACTCCAGCGGTCATCGTTATAGGACAGGCGCAATGCATGTTCAGTGTTTCGACTCGGCTTGAGGTCGGGATTACCCACAGTATATTCCATGCTGTTTGTCTGAATTGTCGCATCGCTGATCATGGCAATGCGTGATGCACGCTCCTTCATCTCGAAGGTATAACTTAGTTGCATCCCATTCTTGATATAATAAGCCAGTGTCGCCTTGGGCCGGAATGTCCAGAAGTCGTAACTGTGCTTATTTTGATTGTAATGAATATAACTTGCACCCAAACCAATTGTATAGCGTAAGTCCTTGAATGAGCCCTTTAACTCGCTGAAGGCATAGACATTGTTTTGATTCAACTCTGTCAGGGCGAAGGCATCGCCCGTATAATCATTTTTCATGTATTTGTAGCGATAGTTCACTCCGGCAGATAACGTGAAGGGATTCAGTCGGTTTTCGTAAACTATTTCAGATAAAGCCGAGACCGTCTTGCCATCCACGTCATATTGATAAGGTGCCCCCTCGTCATAGTAATTGCTACTCCTCGTGGCGATGTATGTACCAACAGCATTTGCCGTGATTGACTGTCGCGGTGTGAACTGGCTGAAGAAGTACACGTCGAGGACGGGTGAACTGGATTTGCCGTTCTCTCGGTTAGTCGAACTATATCGCCTTGTGCCATCAATGATGTCTTTGATTGAATAATTGCCCGGTGTCTTGTTCAGACTCTCGCTCAAGGAAGCCTGAAAGACGTATGCTGTAGAATCTGCCAGATTGTAGGTTAACTTCATGTCATGGCTGTGTGCTTTTCTCAGGGTCTCAACATCATCACGCTCTATAGTATAGATGTCACCATTATTCAAGGTATATTCGGCCAATTCACATACCTTCGCTCCTTTCAATTTATGTCCACTATAATTGTAGGAGACAGTAAACTCGCTCTTCTTGTGGTTCCATTTGCCATATACTGTACCATCACCTTGCCAAGAGGTGAGAGTGGGAGTAACGTCAACGCCTATCGTATAGCCGGATTCATTGCGCTTGGTGATAATGTTGATGACATAGGCCACATCTTCTCCATAACGTACACCGGGTTTGTCAATGAAGTCAATTTTGTTGATGAGTTTGGGATCAAGTGCCAACATTTCCTCTTTGCCGACGAGGATACCATTGATTCTGAGTTGCACATTGCCTCTACCGTCTATCGCAGTTATAGAATGTGCTGCACCATCAATACGCAGGTTCGGCAACGAGAGTTTCTGAAGAAGGCCATAACCGTTGTTTGAGGCATTCTTCTGGGCCGCTGTGGGAAATATCGTCTGGCCGTCAGCCTTGCTGACGACCTTGGGTGCCTTGACGATGACTTCATCAAGAGTAACAGTCTTGTCTTCATTCTGAGCAACGGCTGATAGGGAAGAAAGACAAAACAGGACTAGTAAAAAAAATGTTTGTTTCATTGCATCGAATTGTGTTGATTTTCGATGCAAAGGTATTAAGGAGTTGGAATAATGCCAGATATATTACCTGATATGTCCCTGACAATTGTCTGACATTTTTCCGACAGCGACATAACTATTTAATTCTCAGAGCATAACTCTTGCCTCTATCAGACTCGATTCTCAGGTTGCTATTGGCTTCTAAGATGGGTTTTACTCGTTTGATAAGAGTGTACAGCGTGTCGCTGGCATCGGGTTTCTTTGGCCACAGGCGGTCACAGATCTCTTGCTTGGATAGTGAATGGGATTCTGTCATCATAAACATCTCCATGAGGGAATGCTGCATGGGAGTGAAATGAATGGGTTCGCCCTTGGTCGTAATGAATTTGTCGTTGGCAAATACAATTCCACCATAACTCAGCACCTCGGCAAACATCTCAGGCTTAATCCTGCGCATATACCACAGACTGCACATCATCCACAGAATGCCGGCAAACAGTAATGTCCCTGAAGCCCGCTGGTCAGAAAGCATCAGTATGGTCATGAAGTCGCAATTAGCCTGTGCCACCATCTGCGTCTCCTGGCGGCCTGATCTTCTTACGGATGTCATGGCGATGCATGCGGTGTTTTTCAGTTCGGCTATGGTGAGATGACTGCGATAACAGCGGATGGTATCGGCATTGATTACGTCTGTCGGCATTTCGGCAAGAGTAAGCCTCAGCGCATTGTTTACATCTCGTGTTATCCCATTTTCGGTGCGTTTATAACTGCATACGCTTGAGCATAACGCACAAAGCATTATGAAAACAAATATGACAAAAGGAAGTTTCTTCATCTGCCTGAATTCTTATTGGTGTTCAACATTTCAATCGTGTGCGGGCAATCCCTATCGGCTGCGATACACGTTCAAATAATGCGTCCTCATGTTTCTGTATCTCGTTCATTTGATATCTATGTAACACATTAAGATGCTGCAAAGATAGCAAAAATATTGCTAAATTCTCTTTCCCCAAAAGATTTCGCTGATTTATTATTTTATGAGGTGCCTCCTTGGCATGATTCTTGCCATAACAGAATTATTAATGAATAACCTTGGTAATTATGGAACAACCTCGCCCTCAAGACCTGAAATATGGTGTCATATACGTTTACTATGACCCGATGGTTAAGGCCGCTGTGTTTGGCAGCCAGTCGGCAGCAGACCTTGTCCGCAAGATAGCGCATCCGTTTGAAGTGGAAATGATGCCCGAGGAGGGCCGCGGGATGGATAACACGCTGATGCTGGCCCGCCGTTTCAATGTGGGTAACATGGGCCAGTGTGCCATGGTGAGCCTGCGCCTGAGTGACAACAACCTGCATGGTGTGCAGTTTGACGCCTTGCACAAGTTCCGTGACCTGTTGTTCAGGATCGAGGACGGCGATGACGGTGACATCACGCTCGACGAGAGCGACTTTGGATATTGCTCGCTTGACCTTGAGGGGAACATGGCCTCTGAGGCTCAAGCATCCATGGCGGCCCCACAGGACAAGACCCGTGTGGAGTCACCCGCTGGCAGGCTGTGGCACAAGATGGCCAAGAGGCTAAAGACCTTCCAGACCGAGGAAGCTATTGCAGAAACTAAGCCGGCAATCGATGTCATCCAGGAAGAGGAGAAGCGCGAGGTTGCACTGCTTGAGCGGGAACGCCGTGACGCCCTGCAGGCCATCAGACAGCAAATCGTCACCTACATCGCCCTGTATCATCAGGACCCGACTGAACTCATGGAGGAACTGTTGCGCGGCAAGGTGATTGTGGGACATCCCGGACGCCTGCTGGTGAACGGCGACTTGAAGGTTGTACTGCCCGAGTTCGACGAGATGGAGGTGAAGATGCCCGCCATGTGCCGCACCCTGTATATCCTGTTCCTGAAACGGCGCAAGCAGGGAGGCGGCATCGTGTTGCGCGATATTGATGAGTATCGCGACGAGATCATGGACATCTATGGCATGGTGAAGCCGGGTGCCAGCGATGATCGCGTGGAGCAGACGGTCAATAACCTGTGCGACCCCATGGGTGACTCGCTCAACCAGATGATCTCGAGAATTAACCGCTGCATCAAGAGTGTGATCAGTGATAAGGAACACGCCAAGCAATACACCATCCGCGGCAATCGTGGTGGAGCCTATGCGATTGCGCTTGACCCGGAATTGATAGAACTGCCCCGTGCCATCACGGCGTGACACGGCCCAGGAAATAGGTAAGGCCTTTGATACAAGGGAGGCGTTTTTTTACATAGAAGAACCGTCCCTTTTCAGCCCCCTTTCCGTTTTTTAGAGGTCCTTGGGGAAGCGGGCGTTGGTCGTGATGAAATCGACACCGGCAGCCTTGACGCGCTCAAAGTCCTCGACACGGTCGACGGTCCAGACGTTGACCTTGAGGCCGGCCTCGTGCATGCGGTCGACGGCCTGCTTGGTGACGATGCTGTGTACTACATCCAGGTCCATCTTGCGCTCGATGCACCAGTCTACCCACTCGTCGATGGTGCCGTCACTGTCGCCGGCGAGCACCTGCACGGTGATGTCGGGGTAGTGGCGGTGGATGAAGTCGACCACACCGGGCATGAAGGAGATGATGACGACGCGGTCTGAGCAGCCCTTCTGGTCAATGAGGTTGATGAGGGCGGGGATACCGTCAAAGACAGGCTCGTTCTCGGCCTTGGTGTTGCTATGGATGCTGGTGCAGACCTTGACCTCGACGACTGGCACGACGTTGTACTCGTTGCAGATGTCAAGGAACTCGCCCAGGGTGCATGGCGTGCCGGCATAGGTGATGCCGTGGCGCTTGCTGGTGAGGCGGGTGGCGAGGACGGCCTCGGTCGGCATGTCGGCAATCTTGGTTTCAGGCCCTCCCAGGCGCTTGTAACTATCGTCGTGGCTGACGACGAACGAGCCGTCGGCGGTGACGCGGATGTCACACTCGAGTCCCCATGCGCCGGCGTTGGCACCATTGATGAAGGCGGCCCGGGTGTTCTCCACACCCCACTGCGAGCCGCGATGGCCGACGATGAGTTGGGCTTGCGCCCCCAGCGTGCCCACGATGATGAGGGCAGCGGTGAAAATACTCTTGAGCAGTGTCATGATGTTAACGTTTTTATTCTTGTTATTCAACAGGTCTTGAATTTCGTGTTCCTCGGCGGTGGCATCCAGGCGCTGTGCCAGCGGCAGCAGGGAGCGCAGCAGTTGCTCAGCTGCCGCCCTGCGGTTGATCAGGCGCATGAGGGCCTTGGCCAGGCCAATGGAGAGGCGCAGTTCGCGTTCGCCCATTTTCTCGCCCAGTTTCTTCTGGTACCTGAGTGCCTTGGTGTAATACTTGACGGCGTTGCGCCCGTTGCCCATCTCAAGCATGATGTCACCCTCCTTGCCCAGCGTGTCGACGAGATTGGACAAAGCCTCGCGGGTAGCGTTAGCATCCCCGCTGTCCAGTTCGCTCATGTAGAGTTCGCTGGCGCTCTGGTAGTGTGCGAGCACGTTCATCTGCTTGGTCTTGGACTTGATAACCTCGGTGGAGGCTTCTACAGCCATGAGCAGCAGCGCCGAGAAGCGAGCCTCGTTGCGCTTTGCCAGGCGTTCCAGCAGTTGCTGGGCTTTGGTCAGTTCCTTGGCAGCGCGGCTGTTGTCGCCCATGTCGTGGTGGGCAAGAGCCAGATTGAAGAGCAGCGATGCGACGATGGCGTTGAAATCCTCGGTCTTCTTGCCCACGTGGTTGGAAAGCACGAGTAAGGCATTCTCGGCCGCACCGAGCGACAACGACGGATTACCGCCGTCGATGAGCAGCGACATGCGTGCCAGCCACAGCCATGCGGCATACAGTTCGGGCAGTTGCTGCATGCGCTCGTCATCATAGATGAGCTCCTCCAGCACTTGCTCGGCTTCCAGGTCACGGTTGTTGGTGATTAGGTAGTCGATATAGCACATCTGCATCTCAGTGACGATGTCGTCCTCAAGACCTTGGGTGACAGGCATGGTGCCGTTAGTGGCCATCTGCGCCCTGGCGATGGTCATGTCGTTCTTGAGTCGAGGTAGCGCGACGTTGATGGATTGGGAGTTCATTTTCTGTTAACTGTTAAGAACGTGCAAAGGTAGTGAAAAGTTTTTAGTTTTTAGTTGCTGGTCCTTAGTTTCTGGAACCTGGTTTCTAATCGTGACCCTCGTGGGTGATGATGGCATCACGCCACACTTGTGGAAGGGGTGCCGGCTGGTTGGTGTCGGGGTCAAGGTTAACCATGACGGTGGCGCAGGTGCATTTCACCTCGCGGGTGTCGCTGTTGACCAGGTGCTGCAGCAGGGTGAGGCTCTTGTTGCCCATGTGTGAGCACTGTGTGAGCACCTCGATGGGCTCCTGGAACAGGGTGGGCGAGAGGAAACTGCAGTTGATGTTGGCGATGATGATCGACGGCTTGCACCAGTTGATGTCGGCCTCGACCTCGAGTTTGGCGAAGTAGTCGGTCTTGGCCAGGTCAAAAAACTGGAAATAGACCGAGTTGTTGACATGCCCCAGTGCATCGATGTCGTTGAAACGAAGTTGCACAGGTGTGCTGCGATTGAAGGGATATTGAGCCTCGATAGCGTGACTGTTGTTCATTGTGTTAACGATGGATTTACTTGAAAATGATTTCACGGATGATGACGCGCCCCAACGCCTCGTTGATGCGCTTGATGATGCCCTCGCGGTTGAGCATGAGTTCGCTCTTGAGGGCTGCCGACGACAGGTAGACTGTCATCACCCCGTCTCTGACATATCGCTTGATGGTGTACCGGTTGATGCCGTCGCCCACAATCTGGGGCCACAGGGCACTGGCGCGGTGCTCATCGAGGGCGACGTCGAGGTTCTCCCTCTTGAGCACATCATCGATGATCTGGCCTATGTTGCGAGCCTCGGTGCGCTTCATGATGGCTCACCTCCTTTCATAATGGTGACTTGACCGTCCTCGACATGCATGAGGCAATGACCGCCGCCATGGCGTGCAACGATTTCGTCGAGATGGGTGCGGTTGGTGTCGGTGATAAAGATTTGTCCGAAGCGGTCGCTGGACACCACGTCCACAATGCGCTCGACGCGGTTGGCATCCAGTTTGTCGAAGATGTCGTCGAGTAGCAGGATGGGCACCGTGGGATTGTTGTCCTTGAGGAAGTCGAACTGGGCGAACCTCAGAGCAATCGTGTAGGTTTTGCACTGGCCTTGGCTGCCCGTGCGCCGCATGGGGTATCCGCCTAGCATGAGTTCCAGGTCATCGCGATGGATGCCGCGCGTGGTGTAACCCAGGATAAAGTCGCGCTCGCGTGTGGCATTGAGATGGTCAATCATCTCACCGTCGTTGAGGTGGCTCTTGTAGTGCATGCTCACGGTTTCCTGGTCACCCGCCACAGCGGCATAGTAGTGCATGAAGATGGGCAGGAACCGCTCCACCCACTGGCTGCGCCGCTGGTGGATGAAGGTAGCGTGTTGAGCCATCGCCTGCTCAACGGTCTCATAGAGCAGGGGGTCGCGCATCTCCCTCTTGATCATGGCATTGCGCTGCTCGACGGCCTTGCCATAGCGGATAAGGGCATCGAGGTACTCGCTATCGTTTTGTGAGATGATGAGATCCATGAAACGTCGCCGCTCTTCCCCTGAACCTCGCACGAGGTCCACGTCGATGGGCGATACCATCACCACCGGCAGCAGGCCGATGTGCTGGCTCAGGCGCTGGTACTCCTTGCCGTCGCGTCGCACGACCTTGCGCTTGCCGCGTTGCAGCGCGACGCTCACCTCGAGCGGCGTGTCGCAGCGCATGTAACTGCCCTGGAGCATCATGTAGGGCTCGTCGTGCCTGATGACCGCGCTGTTATCGCCCGTGGAGGCATAACTGCGGCACATGCTCAGGTAGTAGATGGCATCGAGCACGTTGGTCTTGCCCTGGCCGTTGTTGCCGATGAGGCAATTCAGCTTGGGCGAGAACTCGAGACGTGCCTCTGCGATGTTCTTGTAATTGACGATGGTGGCAGTGTTCAGTGTCATGATGTGCAAAGGTACTGAGTTTTCTTTAATTTTTGGCGCACCAAAGGGAATAAAATGTTACCTTTGCCCACATGATGGAATTAGAGAAATTGGGATTTGACTGTGTGATGATGGGTGTGGAGGCTTTCTCGACAACCCGTGGCGAGGTGAAACAGGGTAAACCCTACTCGAGCGTGAACCTGTGTGACTATGTGGGCGATGATGCGTTGCGGGTGCTGGATGCTCGGCTGACGCTTGCCATGCAACTGGGCGTCGACCTCGACGACCTGGTGATGCCGCGGCAGACCCACTCATGCAGTGTAGCCGTTATCGACGAGGCCTTCCGCTCGCTCGACATTGACCAGCAGGAGGCGGCCCTCGAGGGCGTTGACGCACTGGTGACGAGACTGTCTGGCCTGGTCATCGGAGTAAACACCGCCGACTGCGTGCCCATCGTGTTTGCCGACCAACAGGCAGGAGTCATTGCTGCTGCTCATGCTGGGTGGCGTGGTACCGTTGGACGAATTGCTCAGGAGGTTGTCGTCGAGATGTGTCGTCAAGGGGCGCAATCTGACCACATCCATGTGGCGATGGGTCCATGCATTTGCCAGGAATGCTTTGAAGTGGGCGACGAGGTTGTGGATGCCTTCAAGCAGGCAGGTTTTGACCTTGATGCCATCGTCACGCGGCATGCTGCCACCGGCAAGGCGCACATCGACCTGCGCGCCGCCAACAGTGCCGTGCTCTCCTCCGCTGGGGTGCCTGCCGCCCAAATCACCGAGTCACGACACTGCTCGCGTTGCGAGCCCGCCCGTTTCTTCTCGGCCCGCCGCCTGGGCATCAACAGCGGCCGCACCTTCACCGGAATTTATAGAAAATAGTGACTATAGTAAATATAGTGGCTATAGAGGCAATGATGCCCGGTCCATTCCAGGGCCGGGCATCATTGTGGTGAGTGGTTGATTACAGGGTGGCGTCGCTCTGCTGGAAGGTCGTTGCCTGGCGCACGTCGCCGGTCTGGTAACCGAGTTTGAACCACTTCATGCGCTGAGCGCTGGTGCCGTGGGTGAAGCTCTCGGGCACCACGGTGCCTTGGGAGCGACGCTGCAGGTAGTCGTCACCAATCTTCTGCGCGCAGTCGATGGCCTCCTGCAGGTCCTTGTCACTGATAGAACCGAACATGCGGCTCTCGTAGTGGGCCCACACGCCGGCATAGAAGTCGGCCATCAGCTCCAGGCGCACACTGTACTTGTTGGCGTTGGTCTGGTTGGTGGCCTGCATCTTGCGGTGAGCCTGGTCGAGTGTACCCATCAGGTACTCGATGTGGTGGCCCACCTCGTGCGCGATGACATAGGCCTTGGCAAGGCTGGAGTTATCGCCCTTCACGCCCAACTGCTGATCCATCGTCTGGAAGAATGACAGGTCGAGGTACACATTCTGGTCTCCCGAGCAGTAGAACGGTCCCATGGCGGCACTGCCCTGTCCGCAGGCGGTGCTGGTTGCGCCACTGTAGAGCACCAGCGTGGGTGCTGGATACTCGCCGATGCCATACTCCTGGAAAATCTGCGACCAGATGTCCTCGGTGCTGGCAATCACCTGCTTGGAGAACGTGGCCAGTTCCTGCTCCTCTTGGGTGAACTCGCCTTGCTGGATGGTCTCGTTCTGGAGCCCCATGTTGCCGGCATTTTGTAACACGTCGGTGATGTCGCCACCCATCAACAGAGTGATTAACCCAGCGATAATCAGTCCACCGATGCCGCCCAGGCCGATTTTAGTTCCCGTTCCCATACCGCGGCGATCTTCAACATTGCTACTCTCGCGTCTTCCTTCAAGTCTCATAATATAAAATGTATTTTAGTTGTTAATGTTCTCTGCTAAAATGTGCAAATATAGGAATTTTTTTAATAATCCATCAAAAACTTATGAAATTTTCTCATAATTTGCAATCGATTTCAGCCTGTTGATACAAAAAGTGTGTTCGGTATTAAGAAAGTTTGACATTATTTTGTACCTTTGCCAAAAGCAAACAAGCGCTAACCAGAATTATGAGAAAGAAAAGGAATCTGGCGATTATCAACGACGACCCCTGGTTGGAACCCTACAGCGACGCCATCAATGGCCGCCACCAGGACGCGGTTAACAAGATAGACGAGCTCACGGGCGGCGCAGGCAATCTCGTGGAATTTGCCAACGCCTATAACTACTATGGCCTGCACCGCACGCCAGACGGTGGCTGGGTGTTCCGCGAGTGGGCCCCCAATGCGACCGAGGTTTACATCATCGGACAGTTCAATGATTGGCGCGCGTGTGCACCTTACCGCTTGACCCGATTAGAGAACGGCAACTGGGAAATCATCCTGCCCGATCGCGCGATGCACCACGGCGACCTGTACAAACTGCTGGTGCGATGGCCAGGAGGAGAGGGAGAGCGCATCCCAGCCTATGCAACCCGCGTGGTCCAGGACGAGAAGACCTATATCTTCTCGGCACAGGTGTGGTCGCCTGAGCAACCCTATGAGTTCAAGGTCAAGGATTTTGTGCCCAACGTGAAGCCGTTGCTCATCTATGAGTGCCACATCGGCATGGCACAGAACCGCGAGGGTGTGGGCACCTACGAGGAATTTCGCGTGAATGTGCTGCCGCGCATTGTCGCCGATGGCTACAACGCAATCCAGATCATGGCTATCCAGGAACATCCCTACTACGGCTCGTTCGGCTACCATGTGTCGAGTTTCTATGCCGCCTCGTCGCGTTTCGGCACCCCCGAGGAGTTGAAGCACCTCATCGATGACGCCCATGCCCAGGGCATTGCTGTGATCATGGACATCGTCCACAGCCATGCCGTGAAGAACGAGGTCGAGGGATTGGGCCGCTTTGACGGCACGGGTGACCTCTACTTCTACGGCGACGACAAGCGTGAACACCCCGCATGGGACTCGCTGTGCTTTGACTACGGCAAGAATGCAGTGCTGAACTTCCTGCTTTCCAACTGCAAGTACTGGCTGGAGGAGTACAGGTTTGACGGCTTCCGCTTCGACGGTGTGACATCCATGCTGTACTACAGCCACGGGCTGGGGCAGGCCTTCGGCAGCTATGACGACTATTACAACGGTGGTGAGGACACCAATGCCATCACTTATCTGACGCTCGCCAACGTGCTCATCCACGACATCAACCCCCATGCCATCACCATTGCTGAGGAGATGAGCGGCATGCCGGGGCTGGCACGCTCGTTCAAGGACGGAGGCATCGGCTTTGACTACCGCATGGCGATGGGTATCCCCGACTACTGGATCAAGACCATCAAGGAGCGCAAAGACGAGGATTGGAAACCCACATCGATATTCTGGGAACTCACCAACCGACGCTCCGACGAGAAGACGGTCTCCTATGCCGAGAGCCACGATCAAGCTCTGGTGGGTGACAAGACCATCATCTTCCGCCTTATCGACAAGGAGATGTACTGGCACATGATGACGGGTGACCACGACGGCACTGTGGACCGCGGCATGGCACTGCACAAGATGATACGCCTGGTGACCGCGTCGCTTATCAACGGTGCCTATCTCAACTTCATGGGTAACGAGTGGGGGCATCCCGAGTGGATCGATTTCCCGCGCGAGGGCAACGGTTGGAGTTACAAGTATGCCCGTCGCCAGTGGGACCTCGTGGACCGCGAGGATCTCAAGTACCAGTTCCTGAACAACTGGGACAACGACATGATACACCTCATTGGCAGCGTGAAGAACTTCCAGAAGCTGCCTGTGCGCAAGCTCTGGGACAAGGATGATGATCAGGTGCTGGCCTACATGCGCGGCGACCTCGTGTTTGTGTTCAACTTCAGCCCCACGCAGTCCCATGTCGATTATCCCATGTTGGCACCCGAGGGTGAGTACCAAGGTGTGTTTGACAGCGACGACAGCCGCTATGGCGGCTATGGCAACATCGACAGCAGCGTGAACCACTTGACAGAGCATGATGGGTTATATGCCGATGCCCACTTGGGATGGCTGAGGCTTTATCTGCCTGCACGCAGTGCTCAGGTGCTCAGGCTAAAGAGAAAAACATCTAAACGAAGTATAACCATTAAACCGAAACAGCTATGAAACGATGCAATCTATTTTGTGGTAAACTCTTCTGGCTGGCGGTCTTGTTATGTGGCTTCACGACAAGTGCCGTATCGCAGGAGATGATAAAAATGTTTGATGATCCATCTACTTTCAATGCACCGATGTTGAGGGTGGGGCATCAGTGGATGACTGGTCTGCCGGGCGATATGAACATGGATGCTCAATTTGATGTGGCCGACGTCACAAGCCTCATCAGTGCCATCCTGAACGATTACGATCCCAGCGGGAATGGAGATGTGAATCTTGACCAAGAGGTCGACGTGGCCGACGTGACGATGCTGATCAATCGCATCCTCAATTCCGAGGCCCCCAGCGTGGAGGTGTTGCAGGGAACACTCGATGACGTGTACCGCTCGATGCGCACCGCAGGGTGGGCTACTACCGGTAACACGCATCAGACATTTGGCATCCTCGCCCAAACCTTGATAGCCGAGGTGATGGGTGATGACATGATCATGGGAGCCGCTGGCTCAGGCTGGTTCTGGTTCGAAGCGTCCTATAGCGTGAAACAGCGCTATACCTCTACATTTTGGACCAGTTATTTCCTATGGAACTCCTACTACACCTGGATTGCCAACGCGAACTATCTGCTCGAGACGACGCAGACAATGCCGGCAGCCGATGTCAAGTACATCAGGGGCCAGGCCTATGCCATCCGCGCCTACAGTTACTTCATGCTGGCACAGTGGTTTGCCCGCACCTACAAGGGTCATGAGAGTGACCCGTGCGTACCCATCTATGACGGCTTCACCTTCAACGGCTCGACGGGCAAGCCCCGCAGCACCGTGAGCCAGGTCTACGCGCAGATTGATGCCGACATCGCCCAGGCCATCGACCTGTTGAACGGCACCACACAACAAGAGGTACACCACATCGGCTATGCTGTTGCTCAGGGTCTGCAGGCACGCATCGCCCTGGTTAAGGAGGACTGGGAGACAGCCTATAGTGCAGCCACCAGGGCCATCAATACCAGTGGCAAGACTGTGCAGAATATTGACGATTTCAAGGGTCTGAACGATGCCACCGCTGGCAACGTGATGTGGGGAGCCGTGATTCCAGTGGAAGAAGTCGGGATGTATGCCTCGTTCTTTTCTCACTTGAGCATTACCAAGGATGCATACGGTACCCGAGCACCCAAACAGATCTCCAAATGGCTGTATAACAAGATGAGTGCGACCGATGCACGCCGCGCTTGGTGGGATCCCGCCAGCGGTTACAGTACTGGAGGCTATGCCCAGCAGAAGTTTGAATTCTCCAATGCCGAGACATGGGAGGGCGACTACATCTACATGCGCATCGAGGAGATGTACCTCACCAGAGCCGAGGCCGCTTGTCGAATGGACTTGACAAATACTGCCAGGAACAGCCTTAACACCCTGATGTCGAAACGTGTGACGGGTTACTCGACCACCAAGACGGGCACTGCACTGGGCACTTTGACGACCGATGAGACGGGCTCGCTGCTCGAGGAGATCCTAATCCAGCGCCGCCTGGAGTTGTGGGGCGAGGATGGCCGCATCTATACGATCCGCCGCCTGCATCAGGGATTTGGTCGCTCGACCGAGGACGGCTGGAACGCCCAGTTGACGGCCGGTCACGCATGGAGCGACCCCGAGTGCTATGCCTGGGTAATGACAATCCCGCAGTCGGAGTTTAATGGCAACCCCAATATGGATCCTGTTGTAGACCAGAACCCCTTGGGCGATTATCCGTCGACTAACATGCATATCTCGCTGAGCGAACGCAACCAATCGCTGGTCACTGCCCGTGAATCAGTGTCCATTCCCATCACTGTCACCCGCGCTGTGACACGTGGTGCCTACACGGCAGTGCTGCACGTGGCAGCCAGTGGTGGCTCTGCCAGTATCGGTACCGCCGAATTTTCCAATGGCTCTGCCACGACAACAGCCACCCTTAACCTGAGCAGGTTGCAGTTAGGCAATGAATACACCTTTATTGTCACGCTGTCCGATGCTGACCAGGATTCTTATGACCCGTCACAGGGCACACAAATCACGTCGATGACCATCACGGTGCAGTGCGTCAATGGTAACCCCAGCGTGCAGCATGTGTCGTTCGAGAGCAGTAGCTTGTCCTATGAAACTCAGAGCGTCGCAATGAGCGTTCCTGTCGTTCTCACCCGTGCCACTACCCAGGGCGAGTACCGCACCACCATCGCCATCGAAGGTAACCCCGACAACGTGCAGTTGGATAGCCCAGAGACGATTGTCTTTGCCGATGGAAGCAGCACGGCCACGGTCTGGGTGTACTTTAATCCGTTGGATGTGAACGCGCCCAACTCCTGCGTGCTGCGCATCACCGACACCCAGGGTGCCGCCGGTGGCGCTAACCAGACGGTAACAATCAGTGTAACGCGGTTGAATAGTGAGCAAGTGGGTTATGCAACGGTGGCCGATTACACATTTGCTTCGGACGGTTACCAGACCAATGTGGCAATTTATCACATCGTCGGGACCGAGGAGTATTACCTGAGCAACCTGTTCTATAATCTTTATGGAGATGGCCAGCAAGCCAATTGGCACTTCACGCTGGACAGCGATGGCAACCTGACCCCTGCAGAGGGATTTTGGAATTATCAATTGTCGGGCTACAGTTTCATGTATGATTCAGTAAACTATAGCAATTATTGCTATGTCGAGAGGAGTGGCGAGGTCTATACCGTTCACTACCTCCTTGCCGAAGGCGATGTGCCTAAATACCGCGGAACGATGGACGTGATTCTTGACATTTGGTGAGAATGAGGCAGTGCCTGTAGAATAGGGACTAAGAAAAATGAGGGGTGGATCGCCATTTGGGGTCCACCCCTCATTGTGGGTGCTCCTGTTTTCCGCAATGAGACACCCAAATCAAGATTTTGCGATTTCGACGAGCAAT